>Ga0256908_1000335_pt1 | contig 20651 bp, 17 predicted proteins | sample MC6MC0761MT_FD_186331 | JGI IMG/M metagenome (GOLD analysis project Ga0256908, IMG submission 186331) | Metatranscriptome of enriched soil aggregate microbial communities from Iowa State University, Ames, United States - MC6-MC0761-MT... | ecosystem: Environmental > Terrestrial > Soil >... | reverse complement strand
TGTTGGGCGTAATTATACGTGTATTTCAACAACTGCGTTTTCCAAAGTTCTGCTTGTTCTGCAAAATTGATTAATTCATCTGCTGTTGAAGAACCTTTACGCCCTGTTGAACGTAATTGAGCATAAGCAATTAATCGAGCCATGTTATAACAGGCATCGGTAAATTTTTTAGGTTTATCTACACATTGTTTAAAATCAATTTTATCTTGTTCAGGTTGTAATGCTTTGACAATATACGCTTGTCCTTGAAAGTCTAGCCGTGATAACTGAGCCGGTATTTGATACTGCATGAGTGTTTGAATGAATTGAATGCGTTGCGCATGATCATCCCATTTTGGTTGTTGTATTTTTAGAAATGGAGACAAGCTCAAAGAGGAAGCTTGAGCCTGTTTCATATCGAATAAAGTATGGGTTTTATTTTCACTATCATAGACTAAGAATACATAGCGATTTAAGCCAATACTTCCTGTCCCCGCAATACGGAATGCGACATCTAATACTTGAAAATTTGATTGATTTTTCGCCTTGAGTGTTTTTAAATCCTCAGAAAATGTTTTTATCAGTGCTGTATATAAGCTTTTGGACTCTATTTTAAAATATTTTTTCTGATCAATCACCAAATAACGCCGCTCACTTGTTTTATCTAAAGAACAACGCGATTCAATAAATGCCACAGGATCACGCTCAGAAACTGTTGTAATATATTTCTTTAAAATACCATCGACGGTTTCTTTTTCTACTGCATAAGCTTTCCCTATTCGAAGTGCATTTAAATACTCATCTACCAGTTGTTCCGCGATAGATTTTAAATCATCGTCTCCGATATTCAGCTCTTTGCCAGCCAGAAATATACTGCAAATAAAACGGGACACATCCCACGTTGGATAGGCCAAAATTGCCTCGTCAAAATCATTTAAATCAAAATAAACCACTTGATGTCGACTACGATAACTACCAAAATTCTCGATATGTAAATCACCACAGATCCAAGTGATGGTTTGATCTTTCCATGTTTGTTGGCTTGCTAAATCTTCATAATATAAATGACATGAACCACGAAAAAAGCGGAAAGCACTGCTCGCCATTAATTTATATTTAATTGCTAGAAATTTCTCATCTCGCGACTGATTAAAATGAATAACTCGCTCATAAGGATCTCGCATCGGTTTACTCCAATACTTATACATTTCGTTAGATTAAATCGCTAAGCTGAAAATTTGATGAATAAAAAATTGAATAAATCAAGCACACTTTTTCTTGTTTTAAAAGCTTAACTCTTTAATCTCTTGATCTAAAAGCAAATAGTTTGTGAGTTTTTTGTGATTTTGAGCAGATCCTATTAACACCCAGCGCCCAACAATCTGTTTTTCAGTTTTATTTTGCACGCCACGTAAAATTTTCATATGGTATTGTTTAAATAATTCCTCATATTTATCTAAAGTTTCTTGTTGATAATCACATAAAATTCTATAGTTACGCGATTGGTGAATGGCTTCAATTCTCTCTTGAAAATAGACAAGAAATACGAGAACAACCAATACCAGTACTGTACCAACACATGCTAAATATTCATAACCAGCACCTGCGGCCATACCTAAAGCTGCCACCATCCAAATCGTTGTTGCTGTAGTAATCCCAGAAATTCTATTATCATCTTTAAAAATAACCCCCGCACCTAAAAAGCCCAAGCCAGTCAGAATATTTGCAGCCAAACGATCAGGATTTTGCACTCCAATTTTAATTGAAAGTATAGTGAATAAACAGGATGCTAAACTCACCATAATCATAGTTCGCAATCCTGCCGACTTACTGCGATACTCACGCTCTGCTCCAATAATTGCACCAATCGCCAAAGCCATAAGTAAGTGGTAGATGTCATTATTCATTGATTTTCTACATAGCTATTTTTATCACTCTAGGTATACGAAATTTGAGTAAAAAAAAGCAAGCGATTCGCTTGCTTTTCTTGTCAATTTTTATTGAACAACAATGCTTACTGTAACTGTGTCCATTCAATCACAGCTTGAGCATCATCACCAATCAAGGTCCACTCACCATCCATAACATTTAATTGCAATTGCATGGTGCGTTGACATAAAGCTTGAATTGCTGTTGTCGTCGCCTCAGACAATTGCCATACCTGAACATTTGACAATGTTTTGAGTTTAGAACTTCTTTTATACCATTCTGCAACGGCTGAACCATAGGCGATCACAGCCACTTCTTTACAACGCGCTGCCGCTTTTTTAACTTTGTCTTCGTCAGGCAAACCAACTTCAATCCATTTAATCAACTGTCCGGTTAAATCCTTCTCCCATAAAGCAGGTTCATCAGTTTCAAATAAATCTTTGGTAAATTCCAAACGTTCATCTGCAAAGCGAGCATATGCCAATACACGTACCATCAAACGTTCAATCGTTTCAGACGGATGTAATGCCATCGTGAATTGATAATCACCATATTGATGCACATCCATATTGGCAATATTCAAATCAGCCTTATAAATTGTTGCTTTTAATGCCATGAAAGTTCCAAAAAGTTCTTAAATATGGCGCACAGTCTATAAGATTTTCAAAAGGATTACTGCGTTTTTTCCGCCTGATCAATTCGACAATTCAACAAAGCCGTTTCTAAACTTTCCCAATCACGATTGTGCTGGCTAATGAGTTCGATCCGATTATCCAAGCTTTCTTCACCCGATTTATAATTCAAATTTTCAGGATTAAAATTAAATGTCATCCAACCTTGATTGGTATTGAATATCCCTTTGATGCGCAACCAGTCTTTTTGCTCACACAAGACATCTAACAAGTCATAAAAATCGAATTGCCAACGCTTTGAAAATTTCCAACCAGCAACAGTATACCCATTAGCCGTTTCAACATAGTGATAAGGTAATTGTTTAACCACAGGCAGTACTTCATCGGGGTTAAATTGCTTTTGCACTTGAATCAGCGGTACAACTTTTCTCTCCCCCCCTTGATGTGATAGATCCAGCTGTTGAATATCAAGATTACCCTGCTCTGCCAATACCCAAGTTTGAATATAAGCAAAGTAATCATTCTTAAACTGGTTTAATACCTCATGATCAGACGCAGACATGCTATCTGCATGCGAAACCACAACAATTTGTGCAGCTTTTAACTGATCTTGATAATGCGCTTGATTCACCCATTCAGAATCATGTAAGCGACTCCCATCGATTACTGTCACCAACGCACGCATATCAATTTGCGCTTGCCATTGCGGTTCAGTCAATTGTGCCAAAAGTTGAGCGGGATGACCTAAGCCTGTAGGTTCTATAAATAGTCGATCGGGTTGTTTATCATAAATCAATCGAGACAAGGCAATTTGCATAGGCAATTGTCCTGCACAACATAAACAACCACCGAGTAATTCTTTTACTTCATAACCTGAGTCTTGTGGTAACAATTGCTGATCCACACCAATCTGTCCAAACTCATTCATCAGAACCGCCCAAGTTTCATTTTCTGGCTTCTGTTGAAGCAAATGCTGTAATAAGGTGGTCTTTCCAGCCCCTAAAAAACCAGAAATAATATGAGTTTTGACTGTTTTTTGGCTTAAAATCTTCAAAGGATCGACCCAGCATATTAAATGAAAGAAATAGATAGATATTGTGACTCTTCTTATTATTACTGAAAAATTGCCAATAGTTTCAGGTTTAACATCTATTTTTTAAATTAAATTTACAAAAACAATCCAAAACTCCAATACCACATTCATAAAGATTGCATAATGAATGTTAAGTGTAAGTAACAATGCAGTGTGTTTTTTAATCAACTTTTCATATTTCCATACACTTTTACCTATGGGTAAAAGTAAATAGATCACAAAAAAACAACATAATACAATGATTTGTTTTAAACATGTAACCCAGCCTGTTACGCTTTGTTGCTTAGGTTGCCCATTTTTTCATCTGCACTTAGCATGACACTACTCCCTGTGATCAGCAACGCATTTAACAACTGACGCTCTCACAGGTCGTTATACGATCAATTCAATGAATTAAGGATGCCAAAATGAAACTCGTTAAAACACTTTTAGCTACTACACTTGCTTTCACTGCTTTCTCAACTTTTGCTGCTACTGATACAGCTGCAACTGAAGCTGAACAAGTTGTTGTATCAACTCAAGAACAACCAGCTGCAGCTGAAGATACTCAAGCTGCAGGTCAACCTACAGCTCAACCTGCGACTGAAAGCGCTGCTGAAGCTCCAGCGACTTCTGCTCCTCAAGCAGGTCAATAAGATTTAACTCTCCTCCCGAGTTAGCAATTGGGTTGTCTGAAAAGACAATCTGAATAAAAAGACTAGATCATGCTGCGATTTAGTCTTTTTATTTTTCTAATGTCTTTTACTTGATCTTTGCTGTCTTTAAACAATTAGACCCAACATATCGAAATCTGGCTTTCTTATTATTAGAAAAGAAATTTGATAACTTTATATTCTTTCTGATTTGTAATTTTTGATCCTAAAAAGAATTAATTTTTTTATTTCATATAAATAGATTCCATATTTTAAGATTTCAAAAAATATTAACCTAAAGTTTAAAAACTCAATGCCTGTATCGCTTCATTTTGCTCAACTCTAGTATAGAGAGGATTTTTGAATAATTCATATATACTCTTTTGCACTTAAATCAGTTTCTAAATTTATAATTAAAACCTGACATATCCAGACTTACGAGGAATTTAAAATGTTAAAAAAACTGATCGGTTTAGGCGTCATCAGCACCCTACTTGTTGCATGTAGCAAACCATTACCGACAGACAAACAAAACTACTCAGGCACATGGCAAAGTGAGGATGGCAGTGTAAATTTGATGATTACGCCTGAAGGACGCGTTGAATATAGCAATAAACAACCTAATTCAAGCTCATCTGTATCTGCACCAATTTCTAAATTTGAAGGCAATAACTTTAGTGCTGGCATTGGACCACTTTCAACTGAGTTTAAAGTTTCTCAAGCACCGCAACAAACTGCCAATGGGATGTGGAGCATGACGGTAGATGGACGTGTTCTTAACAAAGTCAATTAAAAGTGTGGAACTGTTTTTATCAAATTTTTATCGTTTGAATTTATTGTCAAAGCCACCTAATTATTCATATAAGTGATTTGCATCAAGTCATTGATCATAAATGAAGCTTATGTTTTTGTATGAAATTTTGAAACTGTTGGTTATCAATTCGTTTTTTTACTTTTGAATCGTAGATGGTGATCCTACCGTGGGACGACAGGGATGTCGCCGTTGGGCGGTATAGCCCTCTTCCATGAGCAAAAACAAAGCAATGCTTTATTTGCAGCGCAAGGTCTGGCATCTCCTACATAAGTGAGGCATCGCCTACTCAAAGGTATTTAAACTTTGAATATAGTGTGGGTCATTGTAAGCTTTTTTAAAATCAAACAATTTATTCCGCTATACAATTGATTTGATTTAAATATTAATTAAAAGAAATTATATTCTTGTGTTTGATTTTTTTGACAGGTTAACCATTTTTTTAAATGTCAATCGCTTATTGCTGGCAAATATAGCGCATCAAGCTGACTACATTTCATTTTAATTTTGAGATTACCTAAAGCGCCCCCTCATTGGCAACGAGGGGGGAAACTTAATCAATTAACTATTTGAAGCTTTTTTATAAATACTACAAGAAGGATGATGATTTTCTTGTAAACGTGCCACTTTACGCTGCTCAGCCGCTTCAAAACGACAGCGTTTCCAATCATTATCCAGATTTAAAGCTGGAATTTGTTGTGGTTTACCATTTTCATCTACAGCCACCATGGTGAAATAGCAACTGTTAGTATGACGTACTGTACGTTTTTGAATATTTTGTGCTTCAACACGAATCCCGATTTCCATTGAAGTACGACCAACATGGTTTACACTGGCAAGAAAGCTGACCATTTCACCCACATGAATTGGTTCTTTGAAATTCACTTTATCGACTGAAAGTGTTACCACATAACTACCTGAATAACGACTTGCACATGCATAAGCGACCTGATCAAGCAGCTTAAGGATGGTTCCACCGTGTACATTACCTGAAAAGTTTGCCATATCTGGGGTCATCAAAACGGACATGGTTAATTCTGACTGGTCATCTGTAGCTGGGATCATTTGATCTAATGGAGACATCGTATTCTAGACTCTATTTTGGCAGGAGATTTAAGTCTATTATTATATATCTTTTCAACTAAAAAACATGTTTAATTCGGCAATTGACCATTCTCTCAATTTATGATTATGAACACTGTCATTTATTTGAAGTATATCTTATTGGTTTATCAATCATTTTCTATTTATTCAACATGTTTGCTACAATATTTCTATATTTAGGTTTTTTCTGATCCGAATACTTGGTGTTGGATTTTAAAGTACTTCTAACTGTTGATCTTAGTTCTGGGCTTGAAATTGCTGTTGAGCAGTTTCAATACTTTTCTTACTGGCAATAACCACGTCTAGATCATGCATACGTTGATTAGCTGCATCCATTCCAGCTTGCATAGTATCCTGACGACCTTTTACATCAAAAATATGTGCTTTTTCACGCAAATCTGGTTGAATCACAATATCTGCATTTTTTAATTCTTCAGCCGCTAATCTATTTTGCATGATATTGATATTTTGGTTAAATAGCCCCCAGACATTACTCGTTTCAGTATTGACAGGTTGTGCCAATATATCCACCGCAATCACGATATCTGCACCTAATTCTTTGGCAATATTCACCGGTACAGGGCTTACTAAACCACCGTCAACATATTCCTTACCTTTAATTTTGGTAGGAATAAACATGCTTGGAATAGATACAGAAGCTCTCACAGCCTGACCTGTATTACCATAATTAAAAATCGTCTTTTCACCATTTTGTAATTCTGTAGCAACAACATACATAGGTATTTTCATTTTTTCCAAAGGCATTTGATTGATTTGCTTATTGACATAATCTTCAACTTTTTGCCCATCAAAAAAACCTTTCATGCCAATTTTAAAATCGCGTACATCACCCACTTTCATATTGAGTGCAATTTGGCGTAGTTGTTCAGGCGATTTTCCACTGGCATAAATTGAACCAACAATACTTCCCGCACTTGTTCCAACAATAAAATCAGGTTTAATACCATGTTGCTCCAACACTTCAATTACACCAATGTGTGCATATCCACGCGCGCCTCCACTGCCCAAGACCAAGGCAATCACAGGTTTTTTCTTTGATAATTGTTTGTATTGATAAAAAGTATAGTCCAATCGCGAAGAGGCTTCCAAAACCTGTTGTGATGCCAATATACCAGCTTGCGATTTTTTTTCGGGTGAGTGTGCACATGCAGTTAGTAACAAACCACAAAACAAAGAAGCAAAGATTTTCTTTAACAATGACATATACTCTCAGATCATGGCACAATCTAAATTCGCCTGTATCTAAGCATAATTTGCAATGATTTGCTGTTGTATTTATTTATTCTGTCATGATTTTCGATTAGATTTTAAAAATCAATGTCTAAAATAATCCTAAAAATATGCCCACACTTTTTGAAATTTTTTGGATTTTTTTAAAATTAGGCTGTAGTAGTTTTGGCGGTCCAGCGGCGCATTTAGTGTTCTTTAAACAAGCTTTTGTAGAGAAAAGAAATTGGTTAAATGAGCAGCAATATGATCAACTGCTTGCACTCACCCAAATGCTCCCTGGCCCAAGTAGTAGTCAAATGGGCATGGCTATAGGTTGTTTACAACATCGATATTTAGGCGCAATTGTCGCTTGGATTGGATTTACTCTCCCATCAGCACTGCTAATGTTTGGCTTAGCAAGATTCATTCAGCAACATCCAGTTTTTAATCTAGCCTTATTTTCAACAATTCACTCAATCATCTTAGCAATTATAGTCTTTGCTTTTTTACAGATGTTTAAAAGCTATTGTAAAACCAAACTACAATTTACCTTAATGCTGGTCAGTACTGTGTTGCTACTCTTATTTTCAAATGCATGGCTACAACTTGCGATTATCCTTGGTAGTGCTATTTTAGCCATTTTAATGACACGATTTAAATACATTCAAAAGGATTCAAATGTTTTTGCTAGTGGTAATCAGCAGGCAAATTTTAATGTATTACCGAGCTCTTATGATCACAAATCAATCTGGTTGATTGGATTTGTTTCAATTTTTTTTGCCCTGTGCGTAGCAATGCTTTTTTCCAACAAGCTACTATTTCAAGCCAGTTTTAGTTTCTATAAAACAGGTGCTTTAGTCTTTGGTGGTGGCCATGTGGTTCTTCCCATGCTTCAGCAAGATTTTGTCGATACAGGCCTAATCAGCAAACAAGATTTTGAATTAGGCTACACACTTGCGCAATTTATGCCAGGACCACTCTTTAGCTTTGCCAGTTATCTTGGTGCATATTTGCCCCTTACAACTTTTCCCATTGTAAATGCTGTCATAACAACACTGTTGATCTTTTTACCTTCTTTTTTCTTTGTTTTTTTAGCTTTGCCTTACTGGTCTAAGCAACTTGTGAATCCTTATATTCAAAATTCTGTGATACTCATCAATGCTGCAGTTGTTGGATTTGTCCTGTCTGTGATTATCCCTATGCTACAAAAAAGCATGGAAAATCCATTAGATATCATCACCACCTGTTTAATGCTGTTGAGTTTAGAACTTAAAATTTCAATTTTTATCAGTATTCCTAGTCTTTTATTTATTCATTATGCCTTGCTAAATGTCATTTAAAAAGCCAGTGATATCACTGGCTTTTTAAATCTAAACATAAATTAAGCGATAAATTTTAGAATCAATTGAATCACTGTTGCATTAATTAAGTCGACAAAAAATGCACCACAAAGTGGAACAATCAAAAATGCTTTATGTGAAGGGCCATACATATTGGTAATGGCTTGCATATTTGCAACAGCTGTTGGTGTAGCACCCATACCAAAACCACAATGCCCTGCTGCCAATACAGCTGCATCGTAATTTTTTCCCATTACACGGAATGTCACGAAGGCGGCATATAAAGCCATCGTTAATGTTTGTGCACTCAGAATAATCACCAATGGCCCTGCTAAATCTGCTAACTGCCAAAGTTTTAATGAAAGTAAAGCCATCGCAAGGTAGAGTGAGAGTGCTGCATTACCAAATACATCGATCGCGCGATCAAACATTTTAACTCTTAAAATGCCTTCAAGTACATTACGAAGAATAACGCCCCCAGCCAATGCCCAAACAAATGTTGGTAGCTCAAACCATTGCCCTTTACTGTAACCGGTCATGAATTCAGCAAAAGCCAGACATGCTGCAAAAAGTCCCAATGTTGTAATCGCATTATCTGCAGTAATCAAACGGACTTGGTGTGGATACTCAAATGGAACATATTCCCCAAGATCAGAAACGGCTTGTTGATTGGTCTCATCCACTTCTTTTTGTGTTTTTGGGTTCGATAGCTGATAACGGTTAATCAGCAACTTGGCTAATGGACCACCGATGATCCCACCAATAATTAAACCAAACGTTGCGCTCGCCATACCCAACGCTAAAGCACCTTGTATACCATGCTGGGTTTCTAAAATCTCACCCCAAGCACCTGCTGTACCATGTCCACCTGTGAGCGTAATTGAACCTGCAATCAGACCAATCAGTGGGTCTAGCCCCATGACTGTTGCCAACCCAATCCCAACAAAGTCTTGTACGACAATAAATGAAGCAACACAAATTAAAAAAATGACTAAACCAAAACCGCCTTCTTTTAATTTTGCAAAATTTGCACTTAAACCAATCGAAGCGAAAAATACCAACATGAAACTGGTTTGTAATTCACTACTCGTGGTAATGCTATAGCCCCAGAAATTATGGATGAGTAAAGACAAAATTGCGGCAACAAGTCCCCCAGCAACAGGTTCTGGAATATTATATTTACGGAGAAAATCAATCTTATTGACCAGGAAACGACCTAATAATAATACGATGACTGCTGCAATCAACGTATAGAAGGCATTAAAAGAAAATTCCATAAGTAATTGTCCATTCTTTGGCTAGATTTTTTGTTGTATAGGTATAGAAATGCTATTCCATAATAGTAGCAGACTTAAAATCACTCAGAATTAGTGATTACCTAATTGCCTGATATATACAACAAAAAATTAAAATAAAAAGCAGATTTTCAACATTGAAAATCAAAAAGGCTCATCGCGATAAATACATTAGCGATTAGATATAAACAGAATTGCAATGCTGCAAAAATTTAGAAAAGAAAATGGTCATGATGTTACTCCTATTATTGATAAAAGATCATTTCATCAAACAATGAGAAATACAGTTCTCATAAGTCATTCACTTTACAAGAACAGGCCAAAACAGGTCATTTATCTATACGATAATATGAACATAGAAAAAAAGTGGGTTAATTATGCATTTTTTTAAGCAAATGTCTTACGTTTTTACAATTTTAGCTATCATTTTAAATTATATTTTTTTCTTATCTATTTCTTTTATAAATACTCATGCATAAAAAACCGAGGAGCATTCCTCGGTTTTTGGGATTAATAAATTTCTAAGCTGGAATTAGAAATTGTATTTCGCCATTAAACCTACACGGTTATCTTTATAAGATTGACCCGCGAAAGTTTCACGCTTACCGTTGATATACTCGATACCTAAATCAATCGGTTTCGCTGGAGAATAGATCACGTTTAACCAAGCTTGTTGAATTTTTTCATTCGCGTTTTGGTTTGCTTTCGCAAAATCTGTACCGTTGTCAGCAAACAATGCGCCATATGCTAAAGTCGAACGCAAATTAGGTAAGATTTTATATGTACCACCCACTTGAAGTGCAGTGAACTCATTCTGCTCAATATCGCCATTTACAATAGCATAAGCATTGTTACTGCCGTATAGGTAATTGCTATTGCCCACCACATAAGATGCATCAGCAAAAAGTTTTAAAGGATCCGCAACTTTAAAGTCTGTGCCAAGTGCAACACCCCATCCCGTCTTATCTTTGCCAGCATTGTTATCTTTATAGTTTTCCACTAAAACACGTGCAGACGCATTACCGTTGCCATCAGCATATGATTGTGTAATTTTACCTGTTAACACAGGAAGACTATATTTAACTGCTGTACCTGTAGCCCCAGCACTATTACCTTCTTCAGCAGCAACCAATAATTTTGTAGTTGGTGCCAAATTGTATGCATAACGTACTTGTGGAATACGTGTAGTACCGCCACCTGCGTTAGTTGCAAAGTCAATCATTTCTGGCGCATGGCTAGACAGGAAGTTAGATGTTGTTTGACCGAATAACCAGTTGTTATAGGTTAAATAAGCATGACGAATACGAAGGTTTTCATTTACACCGTTACCTGCAAAGTCAACTTCAACTTTACCACCAACTTTAGCATCACCTACTGGCGTATTAAAATCTAAACCAATACGTGTTGTTTTTGCTGTCGCGCGGAGTTTGTCTTTCGCTTCTCCAGTAGTTGAACTAATTTTGTTGAAGTCGTCATCACCGCCTTCAATGATATAGTTGGCATCACCACGAACAAAACCATAAATATTGATATCTGCACCAGACTTAGACTTTAAGCCAACTGATGAAGAAGATGGTGCTGCTTGAACTTTAGATTCAACTAATCTCACTTGCTGTTGTTGTTGCTGAAGAAGTGCTTTTAATTCTTGAACTTCATTGCGTAATTGTTGAATCTCTTGACTGTCAGTAGCAGCTTGAGCTGTATTTACCATCAAAGCTGTTACTGTTAATGCTAAACTTTTGACGATCAATGACTTGCGATTTGTGAATAGACTCATTAAATACTCCTAGCCTTATTTATGATGTGCATCCGTACAATTTGATCTTTTAACCCCAATACTTTGCTAAAAAATCAATTTTTCTTGTTTTCTTCAGTAGTTTCTCAGACACCACATAAAAAAAACTTTGCACATATATGCTTGCTATTAAATTATGAAAGCGTTGAAACTAAGTTAAAACCCAAAAGTAACAATTTGTGTATAATTCTTACACCTTTGTAATCTAGCGTAACTCAACCCCTTTATTAAATCAGTTTTATCGAATAAGACTTTAATTTCAATTCTTTTTTCAGATTAGTATTTCTATAATCATTATATAATCTAAGGCTTAGCTAAAATTTCAAAAAATGAATATAACCCCTCTACGACTATCGTATATAGTTTATTTGATTGAAAACTAGACCAATAAAGGATTTTTATGTTTTTCGAACAGGTTCAAGTAATTACAAGCCGTCATTCAGTGCGTGCTTTTTTGGATAAACCTATCGATTTAGCCATTATTAAAGATATTTTAAATGTCGCATGTCGTGCACCATCTGGAGCAAATACCCAACCGTGGAAAGTATATGTAGTTACTGGTAATAAGCGCCAAGAAATGATTGACCGTGTATGTGCTGCACAAATCGAATTATTTACCCGACCAGAACTCGCCGAACAGCATACAGCAAGTTTTTCATACTACCCGACCACTTGGATTTCACCGTTTATTGATCGTCGTCGTGAAAATGGTTGGGGGCTGTATGGACTTTTGGCGATTCAAAAAAGCGAAAAAGAAAAAATGGCGGCGCAACATTTAAGGAATTATCAGCTTTTTGATGCACCTATTGTGTTGTATTTTACTGTAAATAAAATTATGGGAACAGGCGCTAAAATGGACATTTCCATGATGGTGCAAAATGTCATGATTGCAGCAAAAGCACGTGGTATAGACAGTTGTCCTCAAGCTGCATGGAATCATTTTCATCGTATAGTCTTAGAGGTACTCAATGCACCTGATGATGAGGAGTTAGTCTGTGCTGTTGTGTTGGGTTATGCCGATCCAGACCATATTGTAAATACATTTATTACCCCGCGTGAATCTGTTGAAAACTTTAGCGTGTTCTTGGATTAGAGCGACTTTATTTAACAGCCTTCAATAATTTAAATCATTTTAAAATATTTTTATTCGGCTTCTTTCAAAAGCCCTTTTAAAAACTGAGTTCAACATAAAAGTTCCTCATCCTAACCTTCTCGAAAGGTGGAGAAGGAACTTTCAATACCAATATGATTTACTCCACATGAGCATTTTTTGATTTTTAAAAGATTTATTGTTCTGTATCAGTTGAACATGAATATTTCAACGAATGAATCATCCCTCCTGACTTTTTAAAGTACATGTTTTCTTATAGTAAGGGCTTTTTATCGTAGCTGTCTTTTATATAGCTATCGTCTTTTAGCGATCCCCTGCTTTTTCTTACATAATAAATGTCTAGGGATTAAAACCTGTTAAATCTCGAATAACAGACAGCATTAAAAATCAGCACGCTCTCACACACCAAATATTACAAAATTAAACAATGACTTAAATAAAAATCCAATCAAAAAGCATCTGATACCCAGGTTTGTAATCTTTTGTAAAGTAATATTGATAATTAAATAGGCTTTATGACACTATATATGTATTGGCAATAAGCCACCTTATAGGTATAAGCAACATGTCTATCCAAGTCAAAGATTCAAACAACAATATTATCCCTATTCAAAATATCCAGTTTGCGGGTGGTGAACGACATGTTCAAATTTCAGCAGATACGTTAAAAACGTTGAAAGGGCAAATTCAGATTCAAGCCAAAATCAGTAACACGCAAGATTTGATGGATTACTTGTTAATTGAAAATGTATTACTCAATCAAGGTTTAGAAATTAATTTGGAAATCCCTTATTTTCCATACGCACGCCAAGATCGAATCTGTGCGATGGGACAGGCATTCTCATTAGAACTAATGACAAAATTATTAAATATCAATACTGAACAATTTCCACAACAACGTAAATCAATCAAAGTTTGGGATGCACATAGTTGTGTTACTGAAAAACTTTTAAATGAAAATACCCATTTTTTTGAGATTGAGAATGTTCAACCCAGTGAAATCATTCTGCAAAATTCAAAGTTACAAGACATTTTAATTGCTCAAGACACCGTTTTAATCTGTCCAGATGCAGGTGCAAAACAACGGACCAAAATGATTGCCAAAGTCATCAATAGCTTACGAGATCACGAAATCGAAATGGTCTACTGTGAAAAAAAACGTGATGCCGTCACAGGAAAAATTCAGAATGCTCAAGTCAACGCAACTGATTTAACGGGCAAAACAGCTGTGATCACGGACGATATTTGTGATGGTGGTGCAACTTTTATTGGTATTGCACAAGAGTTAAAAAAATTAAATTGCCAACATGTGATTTTATATGTGACTCACGGGATCTTTAGTAAAGGTATGCACGTATTTGAAGGCTTGGTTGACCAAATTTTTACCACGACGAGCTTTCCTCAAACTGAACATCCAAATCTAAACGTCATTTCATTTAGTCGTTTCAATTCATTTTAATTATTTTGGAGAATAACAATGAGCTTAAAAATCAATCCACTGAATGCAATTGACTTTTATAAAGCAGATCACAGACGTCAGTATCCTGTTGGCACAGAATATGTTTATGCCAATTTCACGCCACGCTCTTCTCGTTTAGCGAAAATGTTGCCTGACTTCGACGATAAAATCGTGTTCTTTGGCTTACAAGGCTTTATCAAACACTTTTTGATTGAAACTTGGAATGAAGGTTTTTTCCAACAAGATAAGGCAAAAGTCATTGCTAGATATAAACGTAGAATGGATAACGCATTGGGCGAAGGTGCAGTTCCTGTCGATCATATTGAAGCTTTATATGACTTAGGCTATTTACCGATTCGGATAAAAGCATTAGAAGAAGGCAGTCGTGTCAATATAAAAGTACCTGTCCTCACTATTGTAAATACCCTGCCTGAGTTCTTTTGGTTAACCAACTACTTAGAAACAGTACTCAGCGCTGAATTATGGAAAAGTTGTACTACAGCAACGATTGCATTTGAATACAAACGCTTACTGACAACATATGCGATTAAAACAGGTGTACCTTTAGACTTCGTTGCTGTACAAGGGCATGATTTTAGTAGTCGCGGAATGAGTGGGATTTATGATGCCACACAAAATGGTGTAGGACATTTAACCAGCTTTATCGGTACAGACGCGGTTTCAGCGATTGATTATGCAGAAGAATATTACGATGCGGAAGGCATTGTAGGTGTTTCGGTTCCCGCAACCGAACATAGTGTGATGTGTATGGGCAGTGAAGACGATGAAATTGAAACTTTTAGACGTTTAATCACTGAGCTTTATCCATCAGGTGTGGTCAGTATCGTATCGGATACTTGGGATTTTTGGCGAGTAATTACAGAATTTACTGTGGCGTTAAAAGACGAAATTTTAGCTCGTCAGCCAAATGCTTTAGGTTTGGCTAAATTGGTTTTTCGTCCTGACTCTGGTGATCCTGTAAAAATCATTTGCGGTGACCCTGAAGCTGAAATGGGCAGTCCAGCTTATAAAGGCGCTGTGCAATGTTTATGGGAAATCTTTGGCGGAACCGAAACAGATCAAGGCTATAAAGTTTTAAATGAGCGTGTTGGTTTGATTTATGGTGACTCGATTACTTTGGAACGTGCTTTAAATATTCTTCAAGGGCTAGAAGCTAAGGGCTATGCTTCAAATAATCTGGTCTTTGGAATCGGTAGTTATACTTATAACTATTTAACGCGTGACACATTTGGTTTTGCAGTTAAAGCCACTTGGGGACAAGTCAACGGTGTTCCACGTGAATTGTTTAAAGATCCAATCACTGATTCTGGTATAAAGAAATCCGCTAAAGGTTTACTTCGCGTAGAAAAAACTGAAGACGGATTTGTGTTATTTGATCAGCAAACCATGGAACAAGAGCAACAAGGTGAGTTAAAAACAGTGTTTGAAAATGGGCAATTGATTCTAGCGTGTCGTTTGAATGAAATTCGGGAGCGATTGGCAAATCAGTTATAACAATCATTTTCAGAAACCTTGCTTTTTATTGCAAGGTTTCTGTGCTTAGGCTGCACCATTGCCAATCTCATTTTACTCAACATATTTTCTACTTGGCGAATCTCTTCCACCCTGTAATAATCCAAGACAATCTGTTACTTTAATAAAATTAAGCGAGCCTTACAGTGACCTTTAACTCCGAACAGGAATTTCTCTCCAACTATAATAAAAAGGATTATGAATCCCCATTACTTACAGTAGATATGGCGATTTTTTCTGTTAATGCAGGTCAGCTACAAGTTTTATTGATTAAACGTTCCAATTTCCCACAAAAAGATAAATGGGCACTCCCAGGTGGTTTTGTCGATTTGTCTAAAGATCAAGATTTGATGACAACAGCACATCGTAAATTGGTTGAAAAAACTGGACTTCAATCACCGCATTTGGAACAAGTTGCGACGGTTGGCAATGCAACACGTGATCCTCGTGGGTGGGCTGTAACAGCTTTATATTTTGCCCTGATCGATTTCAAAGCGTTTCAACAGATTGCCACTGAACAAAATGAATATAGTGAATGGATTTCAATTGCTGAGGCAAAAAAATTAGACTTGGCTTTTGATCATTTAGAGCTTTTAGATATGGCTGTTGACCGTTTAAGTAGTAAGGCACGTTATACAGCCTTACCCGTCAGTTTAATGCCTCAACTGTTTACTTTGACTGAGTTACAGCAGATTTATGAAATTATTTTGGGACAAAGTTTAGAGAAGAAGTCATTTAGACGGCGTATGATTGAAGCTGGCGCAGTTGAGGAAACAGATCAATCTAAGATTGCGGGCAAACGCCCTGCTCAATTGTATAAGTTTGCACTACAAAGTTATGATTTCCATTTTCCTCGAATTTTAGAGTACCCGAGGGAGAATTAAACAATTTTCTTTCAACCATCTTGTAAACTGTAATTCAATAATTCTATTATTTCCGCTATTCTACATTATTAGCTCATTAAGATTTTGATATATGAAAATTGAAAAACTTTATTTAAAGAATTTTAGAGGTTATAAATCATTAGAATTAAAAATCCACTCTAATTTCAATCTAATTATAGGTGAAAATGGCAGTGGAAAAACAGCCCTACTTGAGGCGTTAACTATTGCTATAGGTTCTTTCTTTTTAGGAATAAAGAATATTGACGCTAAAGGTATTCAAAAAAAAGATATACGTATTGGAACTTTTGAATTTTCAGAGGAATACCAATTCCCCGTTGAAGTTAAAGTTGACGCTAAGATTAATGAATCTTCGATTTCATGGATAAGAACATTAAATGGCTTATCAAATAGAACAACTACAATACAAGCAAAAAAAATTAGTCAGTTTGCCGAAAAACTTCAAAAATCAATTTCTTTAGGAACTCAAGAAAAATTACCTCTACTTGCATACTATGCAACAGGTAGATTATTTGATGAAGCAAAAAATACACAAAATTTAGATATTTTAAATGATTCAAATAAAAAAATTGCATCTAGATTTAGAGCTTATGATCGTTGCTTAGAAGCAAAATCTACACATAAAAAATTTCTTTCGTGGTTCAAAGCTAAAGAAATATCAAGAATACAAAAAAGGCAAAATGATATAGCTTTAGAATTAGTGCAACATGCAATAATCGCGAATTTACCTAATTGTAAAAGCTTTTATTATGAGTTTGACCCTGATAAACCACAAGGATTAAAAGTGGAATTTCTAGATGGACGAATTCTCCCTTTTAACCATTTGAGTGATGGTACAAGAAATTTCTTTGCGTTAATTTCAGATATTGCTTATAAAGCAATTACTCTTAATCCACACCTTCAACAAAATGCTTTAATTGAAACTGAAGGAATTGTATTAATTGATGAATTAGATTTACATCTTCATCCCGAATGGCAAAAAAAAATTGTTTCAGCATTAAAGAATACTTTTCCTAATATTCAATTCATCTGTACAACTCATTCACCTTTTATAATTCAAGCCACCGAGGACAATGAACTACTTATTATTAATAACAATCAGATTGAAGAAAATAATAGTGCAGTAAATCTCAGCATTGAAGATATTGCTGAATTTTTTCAAGATGTTAAAAATCCTCAATGGAGTAAAAAAAGGCAAGAATTATTCAAATTAGCCCCTCAATATTATGCCGCTATAAGAAATGGGCAATTAACTGAAGATCTAAATCAAAGATTTAATGAGGCTGTTAAGCCATTTACAATGGATACAGCATTATTTTCAGTAATGAAAGAAGAAGAAATAGTTCAACAATATTTGAGTAACAAAAAAAAATGAGAGCAATTGATAAAGGAAACTCACCAAAAGCCTACTCCAGTTACAGAGATGCACGGCCAGACTTGGCAAGTCTAATAGGCTATTATTGTTCTTATTGTGAAATGGGTACAAATAACATGATTGAAGTAGAGCATGTTCATCCTGTTCATAATGGAGGAAACGAACTAAATTGGAATAATTTTCTCCTATCTTGTAAATATTGTAATACTGTTAAATCTAATAATAATCAAGATAGAAATGGATATTTTTGGCCTGATATTGATAATACTGATTTATTATTTAATTACACACTAGATATTTACGTTTTAGAAATAAAAAAAGGGGTTCTAAGCCCTACACAAGAAGCAAATGCACAAGCTTTGATCAAATTAGTAGGATTAAATAGATACCCTGGTAGCTCAAATGAACCAACTGAAGCTGATACTCGTTGGAGATTAAGAGACGAAACTACAATCACGGCTATGTCTTCTTTTAATCGTTGGTGCCTACTGATAAATGAACCAGATAATAATCCTTTAAAAATAATGCTCGCAGAGCAAATTGCTGACACAAGTACTGTTGGTTTTTATTCAATTTGGTGTAAAATTTTTGAAAATGAACCCATGGTATTAAATAAAATTGACAAATTATGGGAAACTAGATTTAGAAACTTTAAGAAATTTGATCAAACAAATAACTCTCGTATCATAAGACCTGGGGGAAATATCTAATGAACGCACTAAGCTACTTTGAAATTCAGTCTTCAAATCCTGAGCGTGAAGTTAAATTTTATCATGAAGTTTTCGGTTGGAAATTTAGTAAAGTTGAAGGTCTACCCATTCAATATTTTCAAATTGAAACAGCCAATCTACATGGTGGCTTATTGGAGCGTCCAGCTCAAACACCACCTACCCATTGCGGAACCAATGCCTTTACCTGTTCTTTTGAAGTTGAAGATTTTGATACAACTGCTGAAAAGATTTTAGCTTTGGGTGGACAAGTAGCAATGGAGAAATTTGCTATTCCCAATAAATGTTGGCAAGGATATTTTTTAGATGCAGATCATAATACCTTTGGATTAGTCCAAGTTGATCCCAATGCAAAATAACATTCAATAATTAAAAATCTAAATAAATGTTCGAAAAAACCTGTCTATATTCGGCTGCATGAAACAGTTGAGAAAAAGATAGCGAGTATTTTTTAAGAATTTTTATAAAAAATACAGATCATATTAAGTGATTAAGGCCTTACAGCTGATTTAAGCATTCAATTTGTGCTACCTTCATTTTAAATTCTGTAAGGCTTATCCAACTAATGACTGTACGCTTTCTTCATACTTCAGACTGGCATCTGGGACAATTCTTCTATAACCATTCTCGCCAGTATGAACATGAGCAATTTTTAGCGTGGTTATTAGCTCAAATCAAAGAAAAGCAACCCCATGCCCTATTAATTGCAGGCGATATATTCGATGTCATCAATCCTGCATCTGCTGCGCAGAAACAACTCTATCAATTCCTAGCCAATGCACATCAGCTTGCTCCACATATGCAAACCTTAATGATTGCAGGTAATCATGATTCAGGTTATCGCATTGAACAAGTTGAGCCCCTGCTTGAAAAATATCACGCCAAAACCGTCGGTGTGATTCATAAAAACGAGCTTGGTCAAATTGATTTGGATCGTTTACTGATTCCAATTTATGATGAACAAAAAAATATTATTGCTTGGTGCCTAAGCTTACCGTTTCTGCGCCCAGCCGAAATTACAGGTTTTAACGAACAAACCAATAACAGTCAAAATGCCATTGCCTATTTACATCAACAGGTGATTTCTGAAGCACGAAAAAGAAAAACAGATAATCAAGCACTCATTCTAATGTCACATGCCCATATGCAAGGTGGAAAAACCTCTGATTCTGAACGGCCTATTATCATTGGCAATGAGGAAGCACTTTCAACCACATTGTTTGAAGATAGCATTGATTATGTTGCACTCGGGCATTTACATAAACCGCAAAAAGTTGGTCAGGAACATATCCGTTATAGTGGTTCACCTATTCCCTTATCCTTTAGTGAAATCAACTATAAACACCAAATTGTCGACGTGAATATTGACCCGCTTAAAATAGATGAGTCACGGGTTTCATTTGAAAGTGTATTTATTCCCCGTAGTGTACAACTACATAAAATTAAAGGGGAATTGAACGAAGTTTTAGCCAAATTAAAGGCATTAGCAAGCGGTGAAATTGAAAATATTGATCAGCGTGAATATGTCGATATTGAATACCATACCGATGTTCCACCTCCGCCCAATTTGCGCCAACAATTTGAAGATGCTTTACCCAAAAACCGTTACCGCTTAGTTCGCATCTCAAGACAATACTTCGCATCAGAAAAAAATAGTGATGAAATTACTTCAATCAATTTAGAACCACCGACACCAGAAAAAC
>Ga0256908_1000334_pt1 | contig 20674 bp, 15 predicted proteins | sample MC6MC0761MT_FD_186331 | JGI IMG/M metagenome (GOLD analysis project Ga0256908, IMG submission 186331) | Metatranscriptome of enriched soil aggregate microbial communities from Iowa State University, Ames, United States - MC6-MC0761-MT... | ecosystem: Environmental > Terrestrial > Soil >... | reverse complement strand
TTCCCGGCATGACGCCCAACCTGCTGCATCTGCCCGCCGGCTGTGCGTTTTCCGCGCGCTGCTCGCGCGCGACCGCCGCCTGTGGCCAGCAACCCGGCATCACACAAGCCTTGCCCGAACACGACGTGCGCTGCTTCCATCCGACTATCCAGATCCACAACGAGGTGACGGCATGACTGTATCCGCCGCCCCCACGCCGCTGATTGACCTTGCTCAAGTCAGCAAGCGCTTTGGCGAAAAAAAGGTCGGCGCTGCCGGCCGCGCCATGCAAACGCTGGGCTTGTCCAAGCCGCCCGCCATCACGCGCGCGGTCGACAACGTGGACCTGATCGTGAACCCCGGCGAAGTGGTCGGCCTGGTCGGGGAATCCGGCTGCGGCAAATCCACGCTGGGCCGCATCGCCGCGGGCTTGTTGACGCCATCGGGCGGCGAAGTCCGCATCAACGGCGTGCGCCCGTCGGACATGACATCCGCTGAAGCCCACGCCGCGCGCCTGACCGTGCAGATGATTTTCCAGGACCCCTACGCCAGCCTTAACCCGCGCCTGCGCGTGGACGAGATCGTTGGTGAAGCGGCCCGCATCCACGGCCTGGTCGACAACGCGGGCTTTGACGACTACGTCAGCGCCCAGCTGGAACGCGCGGGGCTTGACCCCGCCTTGCGCCAACGCTATCCCCACCAATTCAGCGGCGGCCAGCGCCAGCGCATCGGCATCGCGCGCGCCTTGGCCGTGCAGCCGTCCATGCTGGTGTGCGACGAAGCCGTGGCCGCGCTGGACGTTTCCATTCAAGCGCAGATCCTGAACCTGTTCATGGACCTGCGCGAAGAACTGAACCTGACGTATCTGTTCATCAGCCACGACCTGGGCGTGGTGGAACACCTGTCTGACCGCGTCGTCATCATGTACCTGGGCCGCGTCGTGGAAACGGCCACCGTGGACGAAGTGTTCCAGCGCCCCAACCACCCGTACACGCAAGCGCTGCTGGCGGAAATTCCCAGCCTGAAGTCGCGCCACAAGATCTTTACTGCGATCAAGGGCGAGATTCCCAGCCCGCTGAACCCGCCCGGCGGCTGCCATTTCCATCCGCGATGTCCGCATGCGATGCCGCGCTGCAAGACCGAAGTTCCCACATTGAAGGGAATCGCCATCAACCATTTAAGCGCCTGTCATTTGAACGACATGGCCTGAACCTAATCGGCCGCGCGGGGCTCCGGCACCGCGCAGCCTTCGGAACACTGCAATCGTTCCCCCCCTACCAAGGACCCCGAACATGAAACGCTTGATTCTTTCGACCCTGACCGCCGCCATCCTTGGCGCCTCTGCCGCCGCGTCCGCCGACAACCTGTCGATCGGTTTCGCCGACCCGCTGTCGTCCCTGGACCCGCAGCTGAACAACCACGCCGGCGACCGTTCCGTGGCCCTGCACTTCTGGGACCTGCTGATCGAAAACAAGTGGAACAAGCTCCAGCCGGGCCTGGCCGTGAGCTGGAAGCCGCTGGACTCCACCACCTGGGAATTCAAGCTGCGTGAAGGCGTCAAGTGGCAAGACGGCACGCCCTTCACCGCCGACGACCTGATCTATTCCTACACCCGCGCGCGCGCCGTGCCGGGCAGCGTGGCCACCTACGCCGGCTACCTGCGCACCATCGACACGATGACCGCCAAGGACCCGCTGACCCTCATCGTCAAGACCAAGGCGCCCAACCCCGACCTGCCGCTGAACCTGGCATCCGTACACGTCGTCAGCAAGCACGTCGGTGAAAAGTCCACCACCGAAGACTACAACTCGGGCAAAGCCGTGGTCGGCACCGGCCCGTACAAGTTCGTGTCCTACACGCCGGGCGACCGCGTCATCATGGAACGCAACGACGGCTACTGGGGCGACAAAGCCACCTGGGACAAGGTCAACTACCGCTACATCAACAACGCCGCCTCGCGCACCGCCGCCCTGTTGGCCGGTGACGTGGACGTGATCGACAAGGTGTCGGTGTCGGACCTGGCCAAGCTGCAAAAGGCCCCGAACATCTCGGTGTACCCGTACGACGGCCTGCGCGTCATGATCCTGCAACCCAGCTTCAACCCCGCGCCCAACCAGTACATCACCGACAACAACGGCAAGCCGCTGGACAAGAACCCGTTGCTGGACGTGCGCGTGCGTCAGGCGCTGAACCTGGCCATCAACCGCAAGGCCATTTCTGACCGCATCCTGCAAGGCGCGGCCACCGAAGCCAACCAGTGGATGCCCAAGGGCACCTTCGGCTACAACCCCGACGTGAAAGACATCCCCAACGACGTCGCGCAAGCCAAGAAGCTCTTGGCTGAAGCCGGTTTCCCCGATGGCTTCAAGCTGACCATGCACGTGCCGAACGACCGCTACCCGCAAGGCCCGGAAACGGCTCAAGCCGTGGCGCAGTTCTGGACCCGCGTGGGCGTGAAGACCCAAGTGGAAGTGGTGCCATGGGCCGTGTACTCGGGCCGCGCCAACAAGAACGAATTCGCCGTCAGCATGCTGGCATGGGGCAACGGCACGGGTGAAGCCAGCTACGCGCTGGTCAACATCCTGGCCACCGTCGACGCCAAGAAGGGCCTGGGCGCGTCCAACTGGGGCCACTACTCCAACCCCAAGGTTGACGCCGCGCTGGAACAATCCACGTCGGAATTCGATGTGGCCAAGCGTGAAGCCATCCTGCGCGACTCGGTCAAGCTCGTGTCGGACGACGTCGGCATCATCCCGCTCTACCACTACAAGAACATCTGGGCCACCAAGAAGGGCCTGAAGGTTACCCCGATGACCAGCGACCGCACGGCCGCCATGATGGTCACCAAAGAACCCGCTGGTAAGTAAGCCATGGCGCCGACCCTAACCATCACCCCCGCGGACGCGTTGATTGACGTGCCGCGCCAGATCCGGGTCGAGCACGTTGAGCCGGGCCAGACGGTGGAAATCACCGCGCTGACCCGCCGCAACGGCGTGCTCTGGCAAGCGCAAGCCGCGTTCAAGGCAGGCGACGACGGCGTCGTCGACCTGACCCGCGACGCGCCCGTCTCGGGCGACTACACCGGCGTGGCCCCGATGGGGCTGGTCTGGTCGCAAGCGCCCGTGGACTCGCCCAGCCGCGAACACTTCAACCACCCGGTGACTGACGCCTTGGTCACCGACGTGGTCGTCCGCGCGGCGGGTGCGCAAACCCAAGCCACCTTCACGCAGCGCTTGGCGCTGGACGGCGTCACGCGCCACGAGGTCCGCGAAGAAGGTCTGGTCGGCACGCTGTACCTGCCGGCAGGCAGCAAGCCCGGCTCGCACCCCGCCGTCATGATCCTGAACGGCTCGGGCGGCGGCATCAACGAACCCCGCGCGGCGCTGTATGCGTCCCGCGGCTACGCCGCCTTTGCGCTGGCGTACTTCAAAGCGCCGGGCCTGTCCGACTACATCTCGAACACCCCGCTGGAATACTTCCAGACCGGCCTGCGCTGGCTGCGCAAAAAGGTTCAGCCCAAGCACGACTTTGTCGCCATCAGCGGCCAATCGCGCGGCGGTGAACTCGTGCTGCTGCTGGGCGCGACCTTCCCCAAGGAAGTATCCGCCGTCGTCGCCTACGTACCCGGCGCCGTCGTTCACAGCGGCCAGAACGCCTGCGACCCCAAGATTGGCCGCGAAGGCCCGACCTGGCTGCTGGGCGGCAAGCCCCTGCCCCACGTCTGGGAAAACAACCGCACCGCCACCTGGGCGCCGTTTGACGAAGGCCCATCGCCGCATCGTCACGAGAAAGCCATCCTGACTGCGCTGCAAGACCCCGACGCCGTCGCCCGCGCCCGTATTCGCGTGGAAGACATCGAAGGCCCGGTCATGCTGCTGTCGGCCACCGACGACGGCTCGTGGCCGTCGAGCCTGTACTCGAAGATGGTGCAGGACAAGCTGCTTGAAGTGAAACACCCCTACCCCGTCGAATGGCTCGACTACGAAAACGGCGGCCACTCGATCCTGTTCCCGTACGTGCCCACCACCCAGCTCGTCTACGCCCACCCCGTGTCGGGCAAGATCAGCACCAGCGGCGGCAACCCCAAAGACAACGCACGCGCCGACCAGGAATCGTGGGAAGGCGTGAAGACGTTTCTGGACGCGGCGGTGAAGGCGCGTGCGGCTGCACATTCGGCAAGCACTTCCGGCAACGCCGGCTGAACAGACACCAAGGAGAACATCCCCATGGCACAACAACCCATCGTCTATGACGCCGCCAATGATCTGGTCGACAAGCTTGTCGGCCTGACCCCCGGCAGCAAAACGTTTGAGGTCCGCCACCAACGCGAAAAAGTCGCCGCCGCCACGCAAGGCAGCTACGACGCCCTGTTCGACCCGGCACTGCCCGGCTTGTCGCTGGCTGAACGCCTGCTGGTCGCGCTGTACGCCACCCGCATCAGCCCGTCGCCGCTCTTGGCCTCGCACTACCGCGCCCGCTTGGCCGAAACGGACGCAGCTCCCGCCGACATCGCCGCCGCAGAATCCGGCAAGCCGTCAGACGCCTCCACCCCGCGCCTGGTTGCGGTCTTGGAATTCACGCGCAAGCTGATCGAAAACCCCGTCGAAGGCGACGAAGCCGCGCTGAAGACCCTGCCCGCCGCAGGCGTCTCCACGCCCGCGGTGGTCACCCTGTCGCAACTGATCGCCTTCCTGTCGTACCAGACCCGTCTGGTTGCAGGCCTGGCCGCGATGAAAGACCTGGAAGGCCAAGCCCCCCGCGCCGCCGCCGTCCCGCCCGCGCCCTTCGAACCCAACACCGCCGCCACCGAACCCGGCGCCGTCATCAAGGCCCACGGCTTCACCAACGAAGTGCTGGAGTGGAAGGCTTGGCTCGACGTCGTCAACGTCGACACCGCCACCCCGGAACAAGTCGCCGTCCTGGAAGAAAGCCACCCCAAGGCCAAGGTCTCGGACTACTACCTGTTCCTGGTCCACCAACCGGAAATCCTGCGCCAGCGCTCCACCGCCTTCAACGCCATCATGTACGCCCCGGGCGGCCTGTCGCGCGCCGAACGCGAGCTGGGCTCCACGGTCGTCTCGCGTGTGAACGGCTGCGTGTACTGCGCATCCGTCCACGCGCAGCGCTTCGAACAACTGGCCAAGCGCAATGAAGTGATCGCGCAAGTGTTCGAAGACCCCTACACCGCCGGCACCACGGCGCGAGAACTGGCGATTGCCCAGTTCTCGATCCAGATCACCGAAGCCCAGGCCGACGTCAACGCCAACAGCATCCAGGCATTGAAGAATGCGGGCTTGAGCGAAGGCGAAGTGCTGGACCTGCTGCACTCGGACGCCATCTTCGCCTGGGCAAATCGTTTGATGCTGAACCTGGGCGAACCGGTTTTTGCCACCGTAGGCTAAGACCCGCTTTTTTTGTACCGCCCAGCGGCCGCGTCAGCGTTTTCGTTAAACTGACGCTTTCCGCGCCACTACGCGCCCCGCTTCTAGCGGGGCGCTTTGCCTTTCCCCATGTCAGAAAAAACCCACGACATCCGCCCCGGCCAGTCCGTCGAACTTCTCAAAGCCCTGCACATCCTGACCCGCGACGGCAAGATGAACCAAGACAGCCGCCGTAAGCTGAAGCAGGTCTATCACCTGTTTCAGTTCATCGAGCCGCTGCTGAAAGACGTCCAACAAGAACGCGGCGCGGTCACGCTTGCGGATCATGGGGCTGGGAAGTCGTACCTGGGGTTCATTCTGTATGACTTGTTCTTCAAGGAACAGAAGGATGCCGTCGGGAATGGGTCCCATATTTATGGGATCGAGACTCGTGAGGAACTGGTGAAGTCGTCAGAGGAACTGGCTAAGCGGCTCGGGTTTGCCGGGATGTCGTTCTTGAATCTGTCTGTGGCGGAATCGATTACTTCGAGTCGGTTGCCGGGGACGATTGATGTGGTGACTGCGTTGCACGCTTGTAATACCGCCACCGATGACGCGATTCACTTTGCGTTGGAGAAGAAGGCTAAGTACATCGTGGTTGTGCCTTGCTGCCAGGCGGAAGTGGCTTCGGTGCTACGGAAGAATAAGGGCAAGGCGCTGGCTGATCCGTTGGCGGAAATTTGGCGGCATCCGCTGCATACCAGGGAGTTTGGTAGCCAGATTACGAATGTGCTGCGGTGTTTGCAGCTGGAAGCGCATGGGTATCAGGTTAGCGTCACGGAATTGGTCGGGTGGGAGCATTCTATGAAGAATGAATTGATCGTTGCGCAGTATAAGAATCTGCCGACCCGGAAGCCTGCGGAGAGGCTGACGGAGATGTTGGAGAGGATTGGGTTGCAGGAGTTGAAGGGACGGTTTTTTGTGCCGGTTGCTTCGGCGGCCGTAGCTGGGTAGGTATCTGCTTGACTGCTTCTGCATGAACCAGAGATAGCTTTTGCTGGTGGTGGGCTGCTGATCCTTCCCTGATCAGTAGTCCTACGCAATTGCGCTTACGTAACAGAAAGCGTGATCAATTTGGCACGGAACCACATCGCGTCCGTCGCCTAACGGGGCATACTCGCCCCGTGGTCCAAAGGATCGCCCGGGTTGACAGCCGGAAAGACAGAACAAGTGGCCGCTGCAATGGCGGCCTCCTTTCTTTCATCGCGTCAATTACACCGGAGCGCCGAGATGAGCGACCACCCTTTTACCTATGACCGTTGGGCCACGCCGGATGACCCGGAGTTTGGGGTTGTGCGGGTTGATGATTTGAGGAAGATCGAGCGGGCTTGCTTGGGGATTTGGGCTATTGCGAGGATTGTGGGGAATAGTGCGAATGAGCCCGGCCCTACGGAAGTCACGCCGCGCCATGGTTGGGTGATATCGAATTTAATGGGCGGAATAGAGAGCCTGTGCGATCAGATCGCTGATCTAGCAGCAAGCTCAATGGATGAACCGCCGGTAGATCCATTATTTTCCAAAGCAGGAACTTCGACGCAATAGCGCAGCCCTATCAGCAAGCGCCGACACCACTGTCCGTGAGTCGGCTTACGAGCCATTGCAGGCAGTCGAACCGCGACGGCCAATGTCTCTGTGCAGAGATTGCTGCCGCTCATGGCTGCCTCGCGAGGTACTGGTTACCGCTCCATTTCTGTCATCTAGGCACCGATGCTGACCAGGAGTTCACCGACGGCGTTTAAATGAGCAGGGGCACTGGCCATCAGCTTCATACTAATAGGCTGTTGGAAGCCCGTTCTCACTGCCCATGAGCAGCTACTGCCGACCTACTACAGTAGGCCGGCATACCAATTCCGTTGACGGATGTGCAATGAAGTGTTCTTGAGGATCAGTGCTACTGGAGCTCAGCACGCACGGCTTCAAAGCCGCCGTCGCAGAAGTCATGGTTGGAAGCCAACGCGCAATAAAGCTTGGCCAGCCAATAGTTGGGGCCGGCGACCTCTTCAAAATCCGCTGCGGCCTCCAACAGCTTTTCGATGACCCGATTTGCATCCTTATCAATGCCATAGGCACGCTTCAACGCAGGGTATTGCCCGCCCAGATGCTCGATACCCATGCGTCTGTAGCGATCCGCTAGGTCGAGCTCCCTGAAATGAGCCTGCAGGTGTAGAAAGGTCTCATGATTCATGCCGGGCGGCCGAATTAGTCGATAGGACACGATTAACGCTTCGTCCTGCATGCGTACGCGCACATTGACAAATGGTTCGTCAGGAATTACGTCGTAACAAGGATGCAGAAACATCCGAATAGCAGTTCCTTTTTCTAGGATGCGGTCTCGCTTGCGTGTATTGCATATCGCGCAACTGGGCACCAGATTTAAGGGGAAGACAGAATACTCTGGGTACTTCTCTTTAGGAAGGTAATGATCCAGCGTCGATGACTCACTGATGCCGCAGAACGGGCATCGCGCAACACTGATCCTTTTCAAGAGACGACCGCGCAGTGCCGTCATGGGCGCGGTCTCCACCGCATAGGCATGTAGCATTGCCTCCTTTTGGAGAGCCGTCAGTTGAGCCTCTGCCAAGTCGCCAAGTGTAGGAGCAGCCAGCCTATAGGCCTCATAGGCGCCGAGGACTTTTGTGCGTGCCGCACGCATCCGGGCTTTACGCGGCTTTTGCTTCGCTGCTGCAATTTCATCAAACACTTCCGCCGCATCGGCGGGGAGCAACGGTATCGAGCGCATCCGTTACTCCTCCATCTCATCGCGAATACTGAGCACGTAGGAACGCGCCGCGAAACCGAGCTTGCGTCCGAACATATCGTCGATTTTTTCAAGTGAGTAACGACGCGCCAATGCACGTAGCGTCTCATGCCAGTCGGTTGACCCATCGCCCAGATTGAACACTTCCTGAGTGATGACGCCGATGCTTTCGGCAAATGTCTCGACCACCGGCTCTACAACCCGGTTTTCATCTGCAAATCGACGCAGCACATGTACGTATCGCGACGGCGTCTCTTGCAGCACGACTGGTGAGTGAGTGGCTATAACTGCATAGCCATCAAAGGTCTCGAGGCAAGCACGCACACTCTTTAGAAACGCAGCCAGCAGCGGTGGGTGAAGGTGAGTCTCTGGTTCATCAATGAGAACTAGAGTGGGCTCGGAGCCGGCTATGTGCGCGGTCAGTTCCGCGATGATTTTTAGAACAACTTTGTGGCCGCTGCTCAGCTCACGAAAAAGCCGTCCAAGCTTGTCATCATCGCGATCAGCGTCTAGTAGGCGAGTCAAACCTGTACGCTGAAACGATGGATCTTGCAGGAGCGGCTTCAGAAACTCGAACAGAGCGTCGAGACGATTAGCCTCGTGGACCCGAGACAGTGCCGACAGAAAATCTGCCTCAATTTCTGCTTGCGTCCGCAGCCGGTAGGCCCGCTCACTCTTTGGCGCCTTTTCATCCGAAAACTCGCGGAGCCCGCAGTAAACGTACCCAAAAATCTCCCCGCTTTCCTGGAGCTTTTGCTTTTCGATCTTGGTTCGCCCCGGAATGACGAAGGTGTCGAATGCGCTGTAGGAAACCACGACCACCGTCTTGAACGGTGGCGTGGTGCCCACGAACCGCCCGGCCGCATTATCCAGATGGTCTGCCTTGCTTACATATCCATATCCGCTGGCGGCGATAGCAAGATTAGAGAGCAGCCGCGTTTTACCCGATCCATTGTAGCCAATCAGCGCGTTGATACGGTTTGGTAGCTGGCCGTGGCGGCGGAAGTCGAAGTCAATAATGAAGGGTGTTGAGTGCCGAGCCACTTTCGTCTTGAACTTGACCCTGAACCCCATACTTCGTCGTCTTGACCGGAGCGTCGGTGCGCGCAGCAAACGTGCAGCATCGTCGATTGTCCGTTCCGCGCTGCCAAAACGCAGCAGGGAAACGCGGTAAGCCTCAGACTCTTCGAACATGGCTCTTATTTCATCGTCGAAAGCCACGTCTCGAAGCCCTCTGAAATATGGCTCGAAAACAGCTCGCCCGAGTTTATATACCGTCTCGTAGTAATCCAGGTCTGGGCCAAGTGACGCAAAGCGTTCAGGTAATGTCGAAACGGATCGTTTGGGCAACTCAGTATAACCGCTGGCTCGATCTTTCTCGATTATTTTGATGCTACCGAGCTCATAAAAATCATCGGCGGATATGTAGAGCGTGACATGAAATGTCGTCTTGTAGCCATAGTCGTCCCAGTTGTCGGGAACAAGGACAACATGAGGGTAGCGATTCGACTTAATTGTTTCGCTCGAGCGCGACCTAACCAAAAATCTCATTCAAAAAATCTCCCTCTTATGATTGGGCTCTTCTATAGCGCGGACTCTCGCACCCGGCTAAGTGCCGAACGCAGGTTTTCCCTCGCCCGCCCCGCTCCAACGTTCGGGTAATTTTCCCGAACCGTTTTCGGTTGCGTTGTGCGTTCGATTCGCCGCACGCTTTACAGGGACTTCCGCAATCTGCAGACAAGTGCACGATGACGGTGGATATAGGCATGCGAGCTATCAACTTAGCGCCCTGAGCGATTGCGGGCAGCGCTATTTCGCTGCACTACCGTGGATGGCGCCAGTAATGGAGAACTTTTCGGTGGTTCCATCAGGACGATTCACCCAGAAGCACTTCGTGCCGAAGTCAGCAGTTCGAACACTGAAGTCGGTAATGCCACAACCAATTTTTTCGGCGGCATTTGGATGGCGCTCCAGTGCTGCTCGCAAAATCAATGCGTCGTCGACGTTGACTCGATCGCCCACGTCATATCGGTGGAGCATCGCTTTCAAGAATGCGACGGCATCCCCCCTCCTATCGAAGTGCAAGGGGCCAAGGGCAATGGGCTTTGCGGGCATGTGTAACCTCCGATTAGGTGGTGGTATTACGTGGCTAGGTCGCCAGGCAGCGTGAGACGTTCGCGCACCTCGCGGATGATGGTGGCTGGGACATCCATCGTTTGGAGTTGTCCCACACGCTCGACAATCCACGCTACGCATTCCTCTCTGCTGAGGTCATCGCGGGCAATCTTCTCGTACAAAAAAACGGCGCTCATGCGGGAAAGGCCAAGTTCCATTAGCGAGAGAAGTGTCGTCGACGAAACACCGAACTCAAGTTGCGTTCCGATATCCAAACCGTCGTCGATTAAATCTTCACGGCCAATCTCACGAAGATGTAGGTGCAGCACATCCATATAGGCTGAAAGGTACTTGGGCGCCCTGAAGCGAGCGATCTGCTCCACCAATTCCATCGTGGCGCGAATCAAGTCAGGGAGTTTGAAAGCCCTTCCGGTGTCTTGGTGCCATTCGATGCTATCTCTAATGATCCTAGCCAACGAATACCCCTTTAGCCATTTGAAGACGATCAACGCATATAGCCTAATACGGCTCTCGGGGGCAAAGGCGAGAAACATGTGCTTGTTAATCCTACCCATAATGGTTACGAACCGGTCATAGCTGTCATTGCTCGCCACCTCGGCCAGGAGCAGATTTTCGACATCACCGGTATACGAACGGAAAGCTTCAAGAAGGCGCTGAAGACCCATCGCGCTAACCCCTGGGTGCCGAGCGGCCAGATCAACGTCGATTTCGATCTGCACTGCCAAGGCACCGAGAGCCTGATCGAGCTTCGCAATCGACGCAGCGTCATGGCGCTTCGAGAGGCTAGCTGCCGATATAGAGCCAAGCCGCATGAAAGTGGTGAGCAGATAGGCGCCAACCTGCTCGAATTTATCCGTGTCCTCAATGCTGGAAATATCCGATAGGCTACGCTTGGATAGATAGTCCGACATACCGTCGCCAAGGTCGAGAACGGCGTCGCTTTCTCGCTTAATGGGATAGCGCGCACGGCCAGGCACACCACTAGGCCAAGCCTGTGTGTCCTCCGGATCGATACAGATGATGTTTCCTTGGAACTCGTCGCCCCATCGGCCTGCGCGGCCAGCCAGGTTCCAAAAGTCGTGCGGCTCCATCGGATGGCCTTTTCCTTTTCGCGGTCCACGCACAACGATCGTGCGACACGACAGGTTCACGCCCTCGATCAGAGTTGAAGTACATACAAGGAAGCGAATTTTTCCTGATCGGAACAGCCGTTCTATCTCTAGCCGGAGCAGCGATGGCATGTTGCCGTAGTGGAACGCCACTCCTCGCTCAACTAACGGTGCAAGCCGAAAATCCTGGTGCACGCCCTTTCGAGCAAGTTCAGCGAGTTCTAATAGCTCCGAATCGACGGCCCTAAGCTTGGGGCGGAGCTGACTGATCAGATCGGCGACCTCTTCCGCCTCTCCAGCGCCATTCGTGTAGACGAGCGTGCCACCCCTCTCGCCGATAGCTGCGGCGATGAACGCGAGGCGCTTCTTGAGTCCATCCGGCGTGCTCGCGAGCTGAAGAGTCCCTACTGGAAGTGTTGACCCCTCCTGTCGAAGAGTAAGCGTCCAGAGCTTCGATTTTCGCGGCACCTGGGTCGCGACCATTAGGTTCTGAAGAACGGTGGAGGTGTCGCTATCGACGGCGACGGTCTCTACGCCATCGGGTGCATCCGTGAGTAACTCTTCAGGATTCTGGGTGGCCGGACTGATAAATACAGCCTTCAACTTTGGGTTAGCACGGGTGGCCCGCTCTATTGCATCCTGCAAAATCACGCCGCGCTGGTTGTCACCGATCTTGTGCGCTTCGTCCACAATGAGCAGATCGATCGACAGCACGTCGCTGAGGACGTTAGCGAGAAAGTGCAACCGTTCCTGTGTAAAGACGAGAATCACTCGCGCGCCGTCAGCGCGAGCCGCTTTGTATTTATCAGGAAGGGGAAGAGACGACACCTCAATCGCCCCGGTATTACCCAGGAGTCTTTTGAGATTCGTCTCTATCTCGGAGACTAGCGCGCGGGTCGGCGCGAGGTAGACGGCAACCCGCGCCTCATGCGCAATCACTTGGTCGATCAGCCACTGAAGCACGAGAAACGTCTTGCCAGAGGCTGTAGGCGCGGATGCCGAGAGCCAGCGTTCTCCGCTCGCATTGCTCCAGAATCGTTGCTGAAAATCGTTTACTTGTAGCCAAGCACCACTCGATTGCACCAAGATGGAACGCGCCATCTCACGGCGTTGAGCTTCGAGACGTAACGCGACGCCCAACCGTCCGTCAAGGTCGGTTGCCAGTAGGCCCCGATTTGTGGCTAACGTAATGGCCCGGAAGTTGGAGAGCTTACCCAAGAGGACAGCACCCGCGTCTTTGAGTGCTTGACCGTCCGTCAGAGAAATTGCAGCGGTGGCGATCCGGAGCGCGGCTTCTTGATCGCTCCTTCGATCGGATCGGGCCAGAATGCTGCCAGCGAGCAACAATCTGGGCCAATCAATCGCCGCAGCGGGCGGTGCGGACGGGTCTGGGGCCAGATTATCTAGTTCGTTACGTACGGTGATTCGAGTAATTGCATCGAGATCGTCTCGGACGCCTTCCTGGAGAAGCCATGATTGGAGGTCAGCGAGGCTCATTGTTCCTTGAACCCCATGGCCTTGAGGAACGCGGCGCGGAAACCTTCGGCGGAAGGCAGAGGGATACAGAACATCTCGATTTCCATCTGGTCGAGATTCTCCAATTTGAGCCGTTCTCCAATTCCATTGCTCCAACCAGTAAGTTCCGAGCGGGATGCCTTGACTATCTCCTCAGCAACCGCCCTCGCATTGGCTTCTGGGTAGAATGGTGCGTCAAAGCCTACAAGGGCCAAGCCGCAGTATTGGACTCGCCTCGACATGACCGACGACTTGTCAAAATAATTCCTGAGCGCATCGGTGAGAACAGGATTACTAAGGTCGGCCTTGTCGCTCAGTAGTATGAGGTCGCGCTCCCGCCCCGCCTCCTCGTGTTCGGGTTCGATCAAGAAGGGGGCGAGGGAATTGAGGCAGGCACGAATCGCAGCGCTCGCATTCCCGTAGATTTTTGATTCACCCCAGTAGAGCTTCAATACTCCTTCCGGTGTCACCCCGGCATACACCCCATCCGCGCCGTGATAGTGCATCCGCGTGTCCGTCTTGAGATCCATCTTGCAAAGAATTTGTGGCAACTTGAGGAAGCGCTCCGCCAGTAGGAACAGCAACATCTCTCCACCCTCGCCGGTATTCGCTAAGTCGGTAAATGAGCGTTTAGCCCGCTCGACGAGTTCGGTGACTGCCTCGGTGCTATTGAACCTATGGTCGCGCGCCTTCGCATCGGCGAGCTTCGAGCGCGGGATCGCATAGTCAACGACGGCGTTCCGCATGAACTCCGCCAGTCGATGCGGTTGAACACGGCCATTTCCATCCACCGAAAGACAGTGACAGTGGATCTTGACTGAATGTCCCTCAATGGGGACGTCCCGCTCCACCAGCGTAAGATGAACTTCAATTGCTTCTGGATTTCCCGTTAAAGCAGATTCGAGATCAGTGGCGGTGATAGGTGACAAACGGCCTCCATATCGTCTACCCGTCTCCTACAGTCGGGCAACGAAAGAAAATGTAACCGAATAAACCTTCGTCGTCCACGAATTGGCTAACGCTTAAGGCTCTTGAAGTGGGAATTAAGTCGGTCGAATCACAACATAATCGCTCCTCTGCCGGGCTTGCACCTCCGATTGACGGGCCTGATTGCATAACAACATCCATGCCGTTCAACTGATACCGGATAACGCGTGTTGGGAAAGCCCATGCAGCACTTGAAATTGAGATCACGTTTTCGGTCGCTAGCTAACGGCAAATTTTTGAACTGCGGGATGCTGCGTCATAGTTGCCGCGATCTTTCCAGGGAGAAGGCATGGCAGCTAGAGCGATGCAGACCGTAGTCTGTCCTGGAGGCTAACCAGTATGCGAGCAGCCGCGCATCCTCATGCGCGAGCCGGCAGCAGTGTGGCCAGCGTCTCCTGCGTAAGGACTGCGCTCCGCGGTAGGATGCCGCTCGCCACGACGTTTTCTACGGTCGTCGCCGGGTCGGCAACAAAGAACGCCAACACCAGCCCCCGCTTGGCGCGAGTGCAGCAGACGTATAGCAATCTCAGCGTTCGGCTCCAGGTGTTTTCATCGCCGTCCTGGGCTCGCGCACGATCTGCTGCTCGGGCGTCGGCGCTGGCGAAGACCCGCTCGTAGTTGTACGTTCGGTAGTCGCTCTCCTCCTCGTCCATCACCACAACAACGCGGTCGAACTGAGCACCCTTTACGCCATGCTGCGTGGCATAGGGGGAGCCTTCAGAGACATATCGCTCGTATGGCCGAAGCTCTCGTGCGGCGCACTGGAAGAACCTGAGCATTGCCGCATCCGAGGATCGCCCTTCGGCAGGAGCGGCCTCAGCGGCTTCGGCATCCTGAGCAACGTCACCGACCTCTCCGACGAATCCAAGCAGTCGCTCATAGCGCTCGTCGAACTCGAATAGGCCTGAGTCGCGGAGATGGAGGGCTATGTCACCAACAGTAGTGCCAGGTTCGGCCAGCATGGCGACGAGTCTCAAAACAGCCGCGTGCAGCTCACGCAGTACGCTCGCGGCACGGCGACCAGTCAGGGCGGCAGGCGCCAGGCGAGGGCTGAACTCTCGGAGAAGGTTCATCGTTGCGAACTCGTTGCCGGCGTTCATCGCTGCAACGATCGGCAGCGCGAAGCTAAGGAAGGGTCGAACTGGCCAGCCGGTACCGTCCTGCATCCCCTGCTTCATGGCCTCCGACGTCTTGTCATTCAGCGCCGAGTAGATTCCGCCGAAGCCGAGCCGATTTGCGGCCATGCGGTGCACGATGACAAGAATCTTGACCGCCAGGTCCGGGGTAGTCCAGCCTTCATCGCTGTTCGCTACCGCGCTCCAGGCTCGGACCCTTGCAAGGGACTCAGTCCTGTTTAGTGTGTTCGGCAGGACAAACATCCGGGCCGAACCCTCCACGGAAATCAGTACTCCATCGACCTTCTCGTGCAGCCCGCGGACTTGCTCCATGCCGTCGCCCTGCGCGCGCACGGCGTTGGCGACGTCTAGGATCTGCTTGGCGCAGCGGAAGTTCTCCGGCTTCGTGATGAATCGCCAATGGTCTTCGCGCGGGATGTCCCCCGCCCCCCTCATGAAGATCGACTGCATCGGGTCGCCAAAAAAGCCAAGACAGAACTTACCCCGCATTTGGGTTTCAACTTCCTTGAAGGACTTCACCACGCCCGGGAACGTGTCCTGACTCTCGTCAATGAACACGAATGGGTAGTTCAGCGCCACGACCCGTCGGAACAGAGGACGGTTTTGTAGCAGGAAGTCAGCGAGCTTGAGGATGTCCTCGTGGCCCAGGATGCCTTTTGCGTAGTCACTGCCAACGCCGTAGTTGAACATCCTGACGCCGTCCAGAGCTTCCAGGTTTCGGGCATAGCGCTCCTGATCGGCCTTGTTCCTGTCGCGCGTGGTTTGCCGAACACGTGTGCCGTAGGTTTTAAACTCCTCTTTCAGCTCCGAGATCCGCCTGCGGATGTCGTCCTTCAGCCAGATCTTAATGTCGGCTTGAAATGTCTTGGCAATGGCCCAGTAGAAGCTGTGGATCGTCGAGACATGAACCAGGGGGTCGGCGTTGACGTCCGCTAGGATTTCATTGGCGGCGAGGTCTGTATAGGTGATGCAGGCGACCTTCTGCTTCTTCGCCCGCATGCTGGCGCCGTGCTCCGACATCACCCTGTCCAGCGCCTTGATGAGGGAGGTTGTCTTGCCAGAACCTGCGCCGGCACGAACCACAAATGACCGCGGGGGAGTTGCGGCAATGCACGCGTGGATCTCGCGGTCGGCATCAGTGTCCGGGCTATCGACTCGCCTGCTCATGACGCCTGCTCCGCGCCCGCAATGACCGCGACAGCGCCGGCCACAGTCGGACCCATCGTTGCGACCTCGGTGGTGATGGCCGCGTCCGCCTCAAGTTCATGGGCCACCGTCGCTTCGAGCCAGACCAACCCCTCGGCGATATACGCGGGAACCTTCCATCCATTGAGCGGCCCACTTGCAAGGACTTCCAGCGCGAAGCGGGTCTTGTCGAAGTTCTTGCCGACCACCCTGTCATGCAACTTCTCAGCCAGTTCCTCGGGGCTGCTGGGTGCGTGCTTCAGTTTGAGGCCGATCGCCCGATTGGCCTCAGCTTGGCACCAGTCAGCGTTCTCAAGACCAAAGGCCTCCTCAAGCGTGCGGCCGCATAACTGCGAGGTCGCCGAACCCACCGTCACCGAAATCTTTGTCTGATAGGCCACTCGGACTGCTGCACTGAAGCCTTCGGCCAGCGACAACGTCTTCTGCTCTGGCGGAACTTCCCAAAGCTCGGCCACCGAGCGTTTTTTTGGAATCCAGCTGATGAGGGTCTGGTTGGACGTGACTGCACCTTCCACGTGCGCATGGCAGGTGCTGCCACGCTTCTTAGACTTCTTCTTGCCGCTCGGTTGTGTCGCGTCGTCGTCTTCGAGCTCGAAGGGCTTCAGATCGTTGTCATCATCCACGGCGATGTCAGCACCGGCCGCTTGCGCGGCGGCCTTTTCGTCATCCGACTTGACCGTCACACTGTCAAGGTCCGTAATGACCAGCGTCGTGAGCCCGACGAAGGTGATAAGTTCCTGGAAGCGATGCGCGAACGCGCCACCGACTTCAAGGATGGTCAGCGCGGAGGAACGCAGGCGCTTGGCAGCCGACTCGATCATGGCTGGCAAGAGCAGGCGCTCGACGTTGCCCTCCACCAAAATGACCGCGTCGGAAAAGAAGAGGTCGCAATGCGTCAGCTTCAGATACCGCTGAAGGAATTCGCGCGCGGAAGCGTCGGCCTCATCCGTCTTGAAGCGGGAGAGATTGCGCACGTCCGTGCGATTGTCCAGTTGGTCGCTGACGCGGCGGAAATACCGAATGGGGGAAAACCCGCGCTCATAGAGGATGTGCGGGGAATGCGTGGTGATGACGAGCTGCGTGTGAAAAAACGTAGCGTGGTCGTTGGTATCCTCAAGCAGACGCAAAACGTTCCTGATGAAGACCTGCTGAATCTGCGCGTGCAGATGAGCCTCAGGCTCTTCAATAAAGATCAAATGCAGCGGTGCCCGCTTGTCTTCCTCAGCTTTCCACTGCTCGTGAAGGTCGAGCAATTCAACCACCATGTAGACCAGATTCTTGAACCCCAGACCGTTGTAGCTGTCGGGCAGTTGAGCGGTGGCTGCGCCCGGAATCACATAGTGGACCTTGGCGTCTTGCCCCAGGACCGTAGTCGGGTCCAAGGCTGCCCGAATGACGATCTCGGGATTGTTCACGCCTGGATAGCCGAGCTTGGCTAGGCGCTTGAGGGTGTCACTGAAGACTTCCTCCAGGTGGAAGTTCAGTTCTTTCTCCGAGGTGTCGAGCGCTTTGAGGGCCGCATGGTCGTCGCCTCGCTTCTCCAGGTTGCGATGATAGAACCGGCTGAGGCGACGTGAAAGGCTCTCGGCGCGATCAGAGCTGGCAGCATCCGGGTCATCAAGGTGCCGCTGCGCGCGCAAGAAGTCCACCCTCACCAGCGACTTGAGAATGGTCGCGCCAGCCGGCTCATTGCCTAGCGGCTGTGGCTCGTAGTCGGCCGCCGCCTGATAGTCGACAAAGACCCTCTCATCGAGCACATAGTATCGGAAGGTATATTCCTTGCTCAATTCCTTGGTAAGGTACTTCGTCAAGCTTTCGGGCCAGGGCCTGTACTCGCTGGCCTCGGCTTTCGTCTCAACCTCATTTCCCACTTCCACCTCGGCAGCAGGCTCACTCGCTGCTTTGCGCTGTGCCGCCAGCGCATTCGCCGCGTCGTTGGCTTTCTCATGCAGTTTATGGAACCGCTGGACGAGTTCGTGGGCATCGCGAGGCTCAAACGCCACACGAATCCCGACGCACTTGCCATCCCACTCAGTGCTCGGAAGCAGTGACATGGCGGTAGCTAGATCATCTTCATCCACACGGAACCAGAGATCCAATAGGATGGATGGCAATCTCTTGGCCGCTTCCTCATCCCCTGGAGCCAATCTTCCGATGGCGTCGATTTCGGCCCACAGCGCTGCACTGAAGTCAAAGAGTTCGAACTTCTTCGCATCGCCCCGGAGCATGGAATACAGGCCTTGGACTGCGGACGTCTTCCCGCTGTTGTTGGCGCCGACGAAGATAGAGATCTCGTTATCGAGCTCGATGACAACGTCGCGCAGTCGGCGATAGTTCTGCAGTCGATAAGCCTGTAGCTTCATGATGACCTCCCTCAAAAGGTTGCCGGGAGGCTTGGTGTTGAGCTTGCTGGCTGGCAGCACTCCTTCTAGCTTTCGCGCTCTCCTCCCCTCCGAAAAATGACATTTTGCTACAAAATCCGACACTGTGCTGCTTATGCCTAGATTCGGCAAGTCCTGTTGATTCGCCAGCGGTAGCAAGGGTGTGAGACTGACACATTTATTCAGACACTTTTATTCACGGCGGTTGTGCCAGCAAAGTAGATCAACTCAAGAAGCTGCGACCCACTCGTAGTGAATACCGCTGCGGCGGCCTGGCACAAATCGACTTAGCGTTTAGTACGGTACGGACTGGCATATGTCGCCCCACTTTCGTGGTCGGTGTATGTTTGCCCATCGGTTCGGAAGCACATGACCTTGGACTTATTTCGGCCTTCGCAATATGTCCACTCTAAGTTGACGCCTTTCTTCTCCAAACCTTGGGCAAGAGCGGTAAGGCCCGCAATTTCATCTCGTCGCTTCTGAAGCTCCTCAAAGGTTGGCAGCAACGGTGCAGCAATCAACCACCCTCCCAGTACCATCGCACCCAGGCAGGCAAGCAAGACTAGGAATGTCTTGATTCCCAGCCAGCGCGCCGCCTGCAAATACCGATGGGCTGCTGCGTCGGCCGCCGCATCAGCCTGCGTAAATTTCTTTTGTAGTAATTCCGCTGCTTTCGTGGCCGTGCCATCAGCGGCTTGGGCAACCGTGGCCTGCACGTTGTCGCTCATTGCCGATACATCCTCGGTTAGCCTGATTCGCAAGTTTTCGAGGGCGGCAACTGCCTTCTTCGCATCGTTGTTATTTTGGGTGCTGGCGGCTAGCAACGAAGCAATTATCTCGACCTGAGCTCGAATCGTTTTATCGTAATACCCGAAATCAGCATTTTGAAACCTATCGGCCATAACCCCTGCTCCTTTCGCGCGTCGGCGTCGGGACTTCCCGGCTCAGCTCTTCGTTGCGGTCACGGTTCAAAGTCTGTTGGTGATCTCGCTCCATCTGTTTGCCCCTTTCCGATACCCAGTGGCTGTGACTCATGTTCAGATCTTGAATGTCGTCCAAGACTGCAAATTGCAGCCGACCGGTAGGTTCTGCCAATATCAGGAGGCCACCCGTGCCGACGGACGACGTCCCATTCGCAGTCCTGACACACAACAGATACTCGCGAATCTGAGCGGCGGTATAAGGCTTATGCTGGCCGACCACGTCGCTCGCAATGGATTGAACAAGGTCCTCTAGGCTCTGAACCTTTTCTTCTCGAGGTCGCGGAAAGGCATCCAAGTAGGGCACTGTACGCAGGCGAAGACTCTCTTGAGTGGCCTTCGTTTCGACGTACCAATGCACTTCTCGAGAAATTGGTTCCAGTCCTCGGGCCTGCACAGCAATCTCAAGGACGGCGTGTTTTCCTCGCTCCTTAGACATATTTGCACCTTGCGCCTTGAACTCCAGCAGTCGAACAACGCCGGTGAAGTCCAGCAATACGTCGCCAAGAAACTTGTCTGCTGGGGTTTGCTGAAGCAAGTTGATGGAGGCGGTCAGCGATGTTGAATTCTGCTTGCTGCGGATCGTATAGCCGAGGGTGAAAAGAAAATTCCCTATTGTGATATTTTCGTAGATCTTCAAATCGCACTCCTTATTGCTCGTACGGCGGCTCGTCTCGCGTAGCTATGCATGTGCCCGAAAGACGCTTTTCATGCCTTTTTTACGACAGAAAATGACGAAGCTTGAGATTATCGTGGAGATATAGTGCGGTGACGCCGCCACGCTGCTGCCCGGGAGCGAATTCTGCCTACTCGCAGAATCCGGGCCTGATCGGACTGACCCAGAAACAGAGTTTCCGGTATTGAGGCCAGATGGTTCGATACTCGAGCGACTATTTCGGGTTGAAAGTCGCCGTTCTTGATCGTCCGCTTGGAATAGCTATACGTCGCTCGCCTACAGCGCTTTTCAGTTCTGTTCAAATTCGCCCCTCCACCCTTCCCCACCTCCCCGCAATCCCCCCCGCCGCCGCCTTCATCCTCTCCACCACCATCCCAAATCTCTCCACCCC
>Ga0256908_1000297_pt1 | contig 22639 bp, 27 predicted proteins | sample MC6MC0761MT_FD_186331 | JGI IMG/M metagenome (GOLD analysis project Ga0256908, IMG submission 186331) | Metatranscriptome of enriched soil aggregate microbial communities from Iowa State University, Ames, United States - MC6-MC0761-MT... | ecosystem: Environmental > Terrestrial > Soil >... | reverse complement strand
TTTAAGCAATGACAGAAGAAATTAATTTTATTATAGACGAAGCAAAAGAATCAATGAACGGTTCTATTGAGCATTTAAACAAAGCCTTGTTAAACATTCGTGCAGGTAAAGCTAACCCGCAAATGTTGGGTGCTGTTTTTGTAGATTACTACGGGTCGGCAACGGCTTTATCACAAGTAGCAAACATCAACGTACCCGATCCGCGTACGTTAACGGTTACGCCTTGGGAAAAAAATATGTTACAGCCTATTGAAAAAGCAATTATGATTGCCAATTTAGGTTTGAATCCAATGAACAATGGTGATTTGATTATCATTAACATACCTGCGTTAACAGAAGAACGTCGTAAAGATTTGGCAAAACAGGCTAAAACCGAAGCGGAAGATGCTAAAATATCGATCCGTAACGCACGTAAAGACGCGAATACCGATATCAAAAAACAGGAAAAGGAAGGAACTTCTGAAGATGTTTGTAAAGATGCCGAAGACCGCGTTCAGAAATTAACTGATAATTTCATTAAAAAAATCGATGAAATCTACGCCGAAAAAGAAGCAGAAATAATGAAAGTATAATTAAAAAGCCACTCTATCGAGTGGCTTTTCTGCTAAATAAATAGCTATCAAAAATGTTTGTATTGGTTCTAATTTGTAAGGGTAAGCTCGAACATAAATGAATAAGCTTTGTTTTCATCAAAGGTTATTTTAGATTCTGTGGTCGTTTTCCATTCAGTTTGTATTACACTGATTTTTACTAATGCCTCATTTGGATTTTTAATTTCTTCAGCTTCAAAGTTTGGGTTATATTTAAATCTAATTTCATTGTCATGTCGATCTTCTACCAAATTCTCTTGTATTGTTAACCAATCAAATACTATTACAATGCCATTCTTTGGAAATTCAATATTCAATTCAGAAAGATCTATTTGTGATTTTTTATAACCTTTTTCCGCTACTCCATTAATAAAATTGTCGTGTAATAATTGATTTGGTTTACCATCTTCATCTGCCTCATAAATTTTGATTTCATAGGTAGAATTTTTATCTTTTGACCTTAATAAAAATGTTATTTTTTTTATAAATGGAGTTGTACTGTATTCTTCAAAATATGGAAACATGCGTCCAAAGGACCAAACAACCTTATCTGTATTAGCTCCCATTCCATAATTATAGCTAGAAAAGAGCTTTTTTTTTAATACTTCCCACCTTAACTTCCTTTGTTCCTAACTTTGGAACAATCACAACCTCATCTAAAACTTCACTTTTTGTTTCTAATAAAACAATATCGGTTAAAAGTTGCTGTTTAGGTTCGTAGCCAACGGCATCAAAAACAAAAACTTTCGTGTAAAAATTCATTGGGTATTATAAAACTTCCGTCGGGTTCGGCATTTACCTTAAAAGTTCCGTTTTCAGTAAAAATACTTGTATATGCAATTGGTTCATTGGTTGAACTATCTTTCACTAAAAAAGATTTTTGTGCAACGGCGGGTATCGAAAGTAAAAAGAAAAGTAACAGTTGTTTCATAAATACAATTTGGTTATTGCAAACCTAATTGTTAAAACGTTAAAGAAATTTAAATAGTATATTAAATATTACAAAAATTTAATGATTGGCAAAAACGATCGCTTTTTTAAAAGTAAACGAATAATATCTTTGATAAAAAATAGCCGATGTATTTATCTAACGATCAACTGAAATTATTTTGCTTGGAATGCGTTAAAACGGTTGATGAATCTGCAGAAAGCAAAATTTTTCCGCTTTTGGAACAATTGGTTAAACAGCATAGCATTGTGAATGTGTACAAAGCCGTTGATTCTATTGAGGATTTTGAAAACAGTTTAAACACGCTGCTTTACGAAGATCGAAATTTTAAAGATTACGATCTGCTTTATTTTATTTGTGGCGGAAGTGAAAACGAGATCATTGTAAACGATTATTTATACACTTTAGAAGAAATTGCCGAGCTTTTTGAAGGAAAATTAAAAGGTAAAATACTGCATTTCGCCAATTCTAAAACACTGAATTTAGATAGTGAAACTGCTCAATATTTTTTAGATGTCACGGGCGCAAAAGCTATTTCGGGTTATCAGGATCAAAGTTTTACGAGCAGTATGTTGTTAGATTATCATTTTTTTAGTCTGTATCCCGATTTTGATGATGTTACCGATGTTGTTGAAGCGTTGTTTCAAAAGCATTTCGCTCTTTGCACCAAGTTAGGATTTCATCTGTATTATTAATTCTAGTCGGTTCTTTAAAAAAATGGTATTAAAATTGTATATTTATTAAAAATGAAAATTATGAAAAAGCGAATTATAACACTTACCGTTTTATGTTTAGGAATTGTAACCGTTGCCACTGCGGCAAAACTGATTCCTAATACTGCAAGTGAACAGAAATCAGGCGATAGACAGAAAGAAATTGTGATTGAAGGTGTTGGTATTTCTAAAACAATTGAAGCTACCGGCGATGAAACAATCAGAATTGAAGGTACCAACAACAAAATTACCATTAAAGGTACGTGTAACGCCATTAAAATTGAAGGTGTGGACAATGTTGTTACGGTTGACGATGTAAAATCGATTAGTGTAGAAGGAACTGGAAACAAAGTCAATTACAAGAAAACATCAGCTGCAGACGGTAAAGTTATTAGCGCAGTTGCTGGTGTAAACAATAAAATTACGAAAATATAAGCAGTTAAAATCCGTTTTTAAATTGAAACGGATTTTTTGTTTTTGTACTTTTGAATGAAATTGATCTCCCATGAAAATCATTCAACTATTTCTGTTTTCTGTAATTTCGATATTGGTTTTAAGTTGTTCTACACAACAGAAAAAATCAGAAAACAAAACCGTTTATCAGTCCGAAACATTAGTCATTACACAAGTTTCACCAAACGTGTATCAGCATACATCGTTTTTACAGACCGAAAGTTTTGGCAATGTTCCCTGCAACGGAATGATTGTTCACAACAATAACGAAGTAGTGGTTTTTGATACGCCGGTTAACGATGAAATTTCAGAAGAATTGATCCAATGGATTCAAAACAGCTTAAAAAGCAAAATAAATGCGGTTGTTCCTACCCATTTTCATGATGATTGTTTGGGCGGATTAGATGCGTTTCACAAACACCATATTCCATCGATAGCAAACAGTAAAACAATCGAAATTGCAAAAGAAAAACAACTTCCCGTTCCTTTAAAATCGTTTACCAATCAAGAAAAAATAGCAATTGGAAATCAATTTGCAGAACTTTATTTTTTTGGCGAAGGTCATACCAAAGACAATATTGTGGCGTATTATCCTAATGAAAAAGTGTTGTTTGGCGGATGTTTGATTAAAGAATTAAACGCAGGAAAAGGGAATTTGGCAGATGCCAATGAAGCAGCATGGGCAGAAACAGCAACCAAATTAAAAAGCACGATTACCGATGCCGAAGTAGTAATTCCCGGACACGGTTTAACAGGAAACACCAATTTAATTGATTACACCATAAAATTATTCACCCAAAAATAATGCAGTACGTTTACATTCACGGTTTTGGCACCGCAGGCGCAAACAGCACCAAGTTTAAAAAAATTCTGGCATACGCAACGGCAAAAAATGCAAAAGCAATTGCTTTGGAATGGAACGAACATCAGCCTGATATTTTAGATCAACTGATTTTGCAACTTGATAATGAAATTGATTGGAACGAATCGGTTTGTTTGATCGGATCATCGACCGGTGGAAATTTCACATACCAGCTTTTAGAGCAATTTGCAGATACAGAAATATCGTTTGTTTTGATAAATCCTTTGCTGAATGTGGAACAAAGAAAAATAGACAATTATCTTTTTCCGATGTTGCTGGCAAATCAATTAAAAAATCCGTCAGCAGATTTAGCCAACGGATTGATTCTTTTAGGAAAAAACGACGAAGTTTTAGATTACAATTATACCTACGAACGTCTGCATAAATTAAACAAAATTATTGTAGGCGAATGGAATCACACCTTGAGTAATTTAGATACTGCCGAATTATTACGTTTCATTGATTCTGTAAGCGAATAAATTTAATTCAAACTACCTGAAAGTTACGACTTGTCAAGCTGAACTTGATTCAGCTTCTCATCATTAATTTGAGACTTCGAATCAAGTTCGAAATGACTACCTGTTATATAATTTTCAGCCAGCAATTTTTTTACGCTTTATCATCAGCAGATGGACCATAAATTCCCGGAACAGGAATATCCAGCAAACGCATATAAACGGTTAACTGTCCGCGGTGGTGAATTAAATGATTGGTAACAATAAAACGCAACGCACCGGTTTTTGGCATAGCAGCTATTACGTGATCGCCGGCTTTTAGTGCCCAATCTTCAAAAACAATTGCTTCATCCATTTGTTCAATGATTGCTTTGTTTTTTTCAAAATCACTTTCCAATTTACTCAATAAATCATCAACCGAAGTTAATTTTGTAGGCGTATAATCAACATGGAAATCAAACGTTTCTTTGCTTAAAACAAAATCAACCCAGTTGTGCAATTCTACAATATGGTTTGTCAATTCACCCAAAGTCATTGACTTTTCGTGTGGTTTGTAACCAAAACTCTCGTTGTTCAATCGGCTAATAATACGTTTTGTATTTGCTTTTTCGCGCTCTAGTTCAATTAATAATGCTTTTTTAATGCTCATTTTTATTTTGTTTTTTATTGTTTAGAATTATTGTAAAATTAATCTTAACCACAGATACACAGATTTTAAAAATCAGGTCAAGAATTACGATAATAACCATCAATTCTTTCGCCAGATTCAAGAATTATATCATCATCATTAACTTCATCAATTATAAAGGAAGTAAATAGCATAATTGTAACAAATATTATAGATAACAAGCTTACTGTAGCCCAAAATATCCTCTTTGTAAATTGCATTTTTTGGTTTGTTAATATAAATATAGCATTAACTAATCGCCATAAAAATGATAAACCCCATAACAAAAAAATTATTCCATCTCTGATTAAATAAATTTCTCTAGTTAGATGTGATCTTTGTGTATAATTAGCAATTGCCAATGCAATAATTGGTAAAACACAAATTATTATTGCATTTCTTTGAAATCTATCTATTTTCATTTATTACCAATTATAAATACACTATATCAAAGATATAAAAATCGGCAACCAACAGCTTAAAAATTAATCGTACCAAAAACTAAAAAAAGTTGTAATTTTACCCACTGTAATTATTGACATCTAAATTATAGCAAAATATAATGAAACATACTAAGATTAAAGATCTTTTAGCAGGTTCAAGTCTTTTACAAGAAGTAGTGGCTAAAGGCTGGGTTCGTACTTTTAGAAACAACCAGTTCATTGCGTTAAACGACGGATCTACCATTCATAACATACAATGCGTTTTAGAATTAGACGCTTTTCCTGAAGAAACCATTAAACGTATTACAACTGGTGCAGCAATTAGCGTTAAAGGTACGTTGGTTGAAAGTCAGGGTAAAGGTCAGAAATACGAAATTCAGGCAAATACGTTAGAAATTTTAGGCGACTCTGATGCCGAAAAATATCCGATACAGCCTAAAAAACACTCGTTAGAATTTTTGCGCGAAAACGCTCATTTACGCATACGTACCAACATGTTTGGTGCTATTATGCGTGTGCGCAGTACGCTTTCTTACGCGGTGCACAAATACTTTCAAGACAACGGATTTTTCTATGTAAACACGCCGATTATCACGGGATCTGATGCCGAAGGTGCCGGTGAAATGTTTCAGGTTACAGCGTTGCCTTTAGATGGATCAGCTCCAAGAAACGAAGACGGAAGCATTAATTACAAAGAAGATTTCTTTGGCAAGCACACCAACTTAACCGTTTCGGGTCAGTTAGAAGGTGAAGCATATGCTATGGCATTGGGATCTATCTATACTTTTGGACCTACTTTCCGTGCAGAAAATTCAAATACATCACGCCATTTAGCCGAGTTTTGGATGATTGAACCTGAAGTTGCCTTTAATAATTTAGACGATAATATGGATTTGGCGGAAGATTTCATCAAATTCGTAATTAAATATACGGTTGAAAAATGTGAAGACGATTTATTGCAGTTGGAAGCACGATTGATCGATGAAGAAAAATCGAAACCACAGGCAGATCGTTCGGAAATGACGTTGATGGAGAAACTGAAATTTGTTATGGAAAACAATTTCAAACGTGTTTCTTATACCGAAGCAATCGATATTTTAAAAGGATCGAAACCCAATAAAAACAAAAAATTCCAGTATTTAATTGAAGAATGGGGTGCCGATTTACAAAGCGAGCACGAACGTTTCTTGGTTGAAAAACACTTTAAATGTCCGGTAATTTTGTTTGATTATCCTGCAGACATCAAATCGTTCTACATGCGTTTGAACGACGATGGTAAAACGGTTCGCGCAATGGATATTTTATTCCCTGGAATCGGTGAAATTGTAGGCGGATCGCAACGTGAAGAACGCTACGATGTGTTGGTAGAAAAAATGAAAGCGCTGAATATTCCCGAAGAAGAATTATGGTGGTACTTGGATACGCGTAAATTCGGATCGGCAGTTCACTCTGGTTTTGGTTTAGGTTTTGAACGTTTAGTATTGTTCGTAACCGGCATGACTAACATTCGCGACGTAATTCCGTTTCCAAGAACTCCGCAAAACGCAGAATTTTAAAAAAGAATCTTTCAAAGATTTATAGCATATTAAGTTTGACACAACGCTAATTATTTGTTATTTTTGAATAAATTAGTTTGTGTCAAACTTTTTTTATTACTAAAAGTTATAGGAGCATTATAAAATGTTAAAACAGAATTTACAGTTTAAATTATCGCAGAAATTATCGCCACAGCAAATTCAATTAATGAAGTTGATTCAATTGCCTACGCTTGCATTTGAACAACGTTTAAAAGAAGAATTGGTTGAAAATCCGGCGTTGGAGTCTGGGAAAGATGAAGTGACCGATGCAGATGAGTTTCAAGATAATTCGGACGAATTTGATGATTACGACAATGAACACATCGACACAGACGATATCAACATTGATGATTATTTAAGTGACGACGAAACACCCGATTACAAGCTTAAAAGCAACAATTACAGCGATGATGATGACGAAACCTTTATGCCGATTGAAGCGCAGGTTAGTTTCCACCAGAATTTAATTGAACAGCTTAATACCTTTATTTTAACCGATGAAGAGCGTACCATTGCCGAGTTTTTAATTGGCAGCATGGACGATATGGGCTACATTCGCCGTGATATTCAGGACATTGTAGATGATATGGCATTTACGCAGGGAATTTACGCAAGCGAAGAGCAGGTTAAAAGTATCTTGGAAAATATTATTCACGAATTGGAACCAAGCGGTGTGGGTGCGCGCGATTTGCAGGAATGTCTGTTGTTGCAACTACACAATAAAACTCCAAACGAGTCGATAGATCTGGCAAAAGACGTTATTGAAAATCAGTTCGAGGCTTTTACCAAAAAACATTACGATAAGTTATTGCAGAAATACAACGTTTCGCAATCGCAACTTCGCAAGGCAATCGATGAAATTGAAAAACTGAACCCAAAACCGGGCGGAAGTTTTGCAGGAAACTCTCGCGCTGTAGAACACATCATCCCCGATTTTACTGTAAAGGTCGATGACGGAGAAATTGAACTACATTTAAACAGTCGTAACGCTCCGGAACTGCACGTTTCTAAAGATTATCAGGAAATGTTGCAAACCTATAAAGAAGCAAACCAAAAATCATCGGCTCAAAAAGATGCTGTACAGTTCATCAAACAAAAGTTAGATGGTGCCAAATGGTTTATCGATGCTATTAAGCAACGCCAAGAAACACTTTTTGTTACCATGAGTGCCATTATAGAATATCAGAAAGAATATTTTTTAGAAGGCGAAGAAACAAAAATCCGTCCGATGATTTTAAAGGATATTGCCGACATGGTTGGTTTGGATATTTCGACTATTTCGCGTGTTGCCAACAGTAAATATGTTGATACGCCTTACGGAACCAAACTGATTAAGGAATTTTTCTCTGAATCAATGACGAATGATCAGGGTGAAGAGGTTTCTACCATAGAAATTAAAAACATTCTGCAACGAATTATCGCTGACGAAGACAAGCAAAAACCTTTACCAGATGATAAACTGGCAGAAATGCTTAAGGAAAAAGGCTACCCTATTGCCCGCAGAACGGTTGCAAAATACCGCGAACAGTTAGATATTCCGGTAGCAAGAATGCGCAAAAAGATTTAATGAAGTATGTTGCTAAAATAATATCCTATATATTCCATCCTGTTTTTATTCCAACAATAATCACAGGATGTTTTTACTTATTAAATGCCGATTTCTTTGTTCCTTTAGAACAATATCTAGCAACAGGTCAGGCTTTTTTAATGACTTTTCTGTTGCCTGTATGTATTTACTTTTTCTTGAAATCACTGGGACTGTTAAAATCATCGGTAATGATTCAGAATCTGCGCGAACGCAGTGCTCCTATGTTTTTAAATATCGTAATAATAAACATTTTGATTTTTAAAATCTGGGAAAACGCCTCCAATTCTTCTTTAAAAGTATTTTTTATTGGCTACTGTATTTCGTACACCATTTTATTCTTCGGCATATTGTTAAAGCGTAAATATAGCGTACACGTAGCAAGTGTTTGCAGTGCCATTCCGCTATTTGTAAACCAAACTACCACCTACTATTTAAACCCGTTTTATATTTTACCGGCATTACTGCTAATAATCGGTTTGGTAGCTTCCTCTCGTTTGTATTTAAGAGCACATACCAATGTAGAAATTATTGTAGGTGCTTTGATTGGTTTTGTACCGTCGTTTATTTTGTTTTATAAGATGTAAAACATCAAACCTACATTCAGCATGTTTATATGGCTTGAGGTATCAATTGTATTTTTGTTGTATAAAGGTTTAAAACCGTAATATCCGTATAAATTCCAAGTGTTGAAACCTGCCGAAATATAAACTCCTAAATTTGATCTTGACAATAGATCACTGTTTTTAAAGCTGTGATTCCCTAAAACACCTTCGTACTTTGAAGTTGCATTTAACAGATAACTGTATTTGATTCCCGTATAAACTCGCCAAAATTTATGCGAATGTACTTTTGAATTTCTCCAACGGATTTCAAATGGAATTTCGATATATGACAGTTTCTGTACATTTTTTTCACGATCGTTATCAATTTCAAAAGTAATGGGATCGTTATCAATCAATGCCATATTGTGTCGCAAATTATAAAATGCAAAACCAACACCTGGAGCAATTGCAACCGTGCGTTGTTTGTTGATTGGAAAATCGCGCAGAAAACCAAAATTCGTTCCTATGGAAATAGAATTCGTCGAAAAATTATCGGGTTGTTTCATCATTAAACTATGTGTTACACCCACATAAAACTGATCTTCACGATAAAACGGATCGGTTACTTTTATGGTTCTGTCCAAAGTCGGCAAACTATCTATAGCCTGCGAAAATGTTTTTACAGAAACCAAGAGTACCAATATGCTAAAAAAAACTTTCATCTCTTAAAAATTATAAACCAAACCAACACTTAACAACTGTTTAAACTGCACGCGCGGACCTTCGGTAATCTGTGTTCCGTTTACATCGCGTTTGTTTTTAATATCGTCATCATAAATCAAATGTCCGCCCAAAGTTGCCTTAATTAAACTGTTTACCTTCATTTCTAACTGCAATTGCCAATCTACATCAACATTTCCAAAGTTATTCAGATAATCGGTATAAAGTGTCAGGTTGTTTTTAAGATTAACGTTTTTCATGATCGATTTATTCCATTCGCTGGTAAACAAAAAACCTAATTCATTTCTAGATTTTTTTCCGGCTTTCAGTAAATTTCCATTATCATCAAAAACGCCGCCTTCCAAACCAAATTCACCTTTATTTGCCAAAGTATTATCCAAAACAAACGTAGATTTTAAGGTAAGTGGCGATATATAGGCTTTAAAGTTGTTTTTGAAATATTCCGAACCTATACCCGCAAAAAGATACGCCGGTGCAAATGCGCGCGAAATTGGATCTTCTACGTTGGGATACGCGTAACCGTTTGCCATTTGGGTATTCAGCGTCATTTTTGCCGAATAATACCAGTTTGATTTTACCGATGTTTTATAACCGAAAGAGGAATTGATGTTTAAAACGTCGTCGGTTTTGCGAAGTTCCAGATTTTCCTGTTTATTTAAACCGTAACGCACTTTTAATTCGTTCAACCATACTGTTCGTCCTTTTTCATATTTTCTTGTAAAATCGCCTTTAACGATGCCCGAAACAGAACTAAAACCACCGGCATTCCAGTTAGAGAAGGTTCCTTGGTTGATATCTAATCCCAAACTGTTCGTTTTTTTCCAGAAACTTACTTCGGAACGAATCGGAGACAAAGCATCGTACGGAATTTGCGAATTGGCACGCGGTAATCTGTCATAAACAAATCCGGTTGGTTTTGATATTAAAAAGTACGCCAGATCGGTATTTTTGTTGCGTTTGGTAACTTCGAACGTTGAAACAACAACCTGCTGCACATCGCCCGATTTTAAGTTCATAAGTACCGAATCTTGCAAAACCATTTTAGGTTCTACCGTAATTGGTCGTAAAAAAAGGGTGTCGTTTCTTTTTACCAGTGTATCAAAAACCGAAAACTGCGTTCTGTAAAAAGTATTTACATCTGTACTTGTTTTTTTTATGTGCAGAGTATCCACCGGTTGCGAGAAACCAACTGCCGACAATAACATAAAAAAAACAACTATCTTAAATTTAAACATTACGTATTTTTTTAAATAAATTCTGCATAGATTCCACATCTAATCCACACTGCTTAAGCTGTTCGTTCACCGTTGCATGTTCTATAAAAACATCGGGAACACCTAAATTTATTACCTTAATATTTATATTGTTTGCCAAAATAATCTGATTGATTATACTGCCAAATCCACCTTTAATTACACCCTCTTCAACCGTAATAATGGTTTCGAAACTGCTAATCAACTCCACAATTTCTGCTTCGTTTAAAGGTTTGATCTGCAAGAAATGATGTACCGCAAAATAATCTGTATCGAAACTTAAAGCTTCGAAAACATTTTCTAAAATGGTTCCTGTTGAAAAAACGACTGCTTTATTTCCTTTTTTTATTGATTGTATTTTAGAAAGATCGATAGTTTCAAAAGGAACTTTCCAGTTTTCGACAGATGAATATCCGCGTGGATAACGAACTGCCACCGGTTTTGAATTATTATTCTGTAACGTAAACAACGTTTGACGTAATTCTACTGCATCTTTCGGAGCTAAAATAGTTAGGTTTGGAATTGCCTGTAAATACGCGATATCAAAAACGCCTTGATGTGTTGCACCGTCTTCGCCCACCAAACCGGCACGATCTATACAAAAAATAACCGGAATATTCTGCAACGCCACATCATGAATCAATTGATCGTACGCTCGTTGCAAAAAGGTAGAATAAATGGCACAAAAAACGGTAAATCCACTTAGCGAAATACCTGCTGCCAAGGTAACTGCATGTTGTTCTGCGATCCCAACATCAATAGCACGTTCCGGAAATTCGTCCATCATGTATTTTAGCGAACTTCCCGTTGGCATTGCCGGTGTAATCGCGAATATTTTTGAATTTTGCTGTGCTAATTCTAATAAAGTCAGTCCGAAAACATCCTGATATTTTGTAAACTTCTGTGCATTATTTTCAAGCAGATCACCTGTAATTTTATCAAATTTCCCCGGGGCATGATACAAAACCTGATTTTCTTCTGCCTGTTTTAACCCCTTTCCTTTTGTAGTTGTGATATGTAAAAACTGTGGACCACTTTTATCTTTTAATCGTTGTAATTCATGAATCAAAACTTTTAAATCGTGACCATCAACCGGTCCCACATATTTAAAATTTAATGATTTAATCATGTTGTTACTCTTTGGATTTTCGCCTTGCTTTACCTGCATTAAATAGCTTTTCAGCGCACCCACACTCGGATCGATCCCAATAGCATTATCGTTTAAAACAACAATTAAATTGGCATTTGTAACACCCGCATGGTTTAAAGCTTCAAACGCCATTCCCGAAGCAATAGACGCATCACCAATCACCGCAATATGCTGAATATCGTTCTCGCCATTTAATTTGCTGGCAATCGCCATTCCCAAAGCCGCCGATATAGATGTAGATGAATGCCCAACACCAAAAGCATCGTATTCGCTTTCATTGATTTTAGGAAATCCGCTCAATCCGTTTTTTTGTCGGTTGGTTTCAAAATCGGCTTTACGTCCGGTTAAAATTTTGTGCACATACGCCTGATGTCCCACATCCCAAACCAATTTGTCAATAGGCGTATCAAACACATAATGCAAGGCAATAGTTAGTTCTACAACCCCCAAACTTGCACCTAAATGACCGCCGTTTACCGAAACAACATCGATAATAAACCTACGGATTTCATCTGCCAACTGTTGCAGCTGTTCCAAGGTTTTCGATTTTAAATCGGAAGGAAATTGAATTGTTGGTAAAATTGGGGTCATTAACTTTTAAATTATTAAACAAATTTACAATAATATCTTATTTTTGAACGAATAATTTACTGATTGAAATGCTGTTGAACGACGAATATTTTATGCGGATTGCTTTAAATGAGGCAAAAGAAGCGCTTTTAAAAAACGAAATTCCTATTGGGGCGGTAATCGTGGCGAATAATTCCATAATAGCGAAAACGCATAATTTAACCGAAAATTTGAATGATGTTACCGCACATGCCGAAATGCAAGCGATTACGGCTGCAGCAAATGCAATTGGCGGCAAGTATTTAAAAAACTGCACCATGTATTTAACGGTTGAACCTTGCCAAATGTGTGCCGGTGCGTTGTATTGGAGTCAGATTTCTAAAATTGTGGTTGGTGCACAAGATAATAAACGCGGGTTTACCACAATGGGCGGACAACTGCACCCGAAAACGGAAATTGTCTACGGTGTTTTAGAAGATGAATGTAAGGAATTGATGCTGACTTTTTTTCTGAATAAAAGATAAAAGCTGTTTAGAAAATTACCTCCGTCATTCCGGACTTGATCCGGAATCTCATTTATTTTGATTTAAAATATTTATGAGAAGCTGAATCAAGTTCAGCTTGACATTAGGATTTCCTAAACAGCTTTCTTATTTAGTTCTCGATACAGAATTTCTCCGCTTCTCTTCGAAATTATTACTCGAACTGACGTAAAATTTAACTTATTTAAAATCTACGAATTAAAAACGATATCCGACAGAAAGTTGCATTACGCGGTTTTTCCAGTCAACATTCGGTTCATCGATAACATTTGTCATTCCGGCATTGTAACGCGCAGAAATCATAAAGTTTAATGGTAAATTGACACTTAAACCAACATTCAGCGAAAAATCAAAGTCATTGAATTTAGGACTGTCCGGATTTAAGTCTGAAAACTTAACTTTAGAATCGGTTAAAAATCCGGCTTGTGGACCTGCTTCAATGGCGATTCCGTTGGTAATATAATACTTCAACATTAACGGCACATTTACATAATTCAAATTAAAATCGTGTTCAACGGTAGCGTTTTCAAATGTAGTTTTCCATTTACCGCCTGCTGACGAATAATAAACTTCGGGCTGAATGGCGAATTTATTAAAACGAATTTCTGCAAATGCACCCACGTGAAATCCATTAATGGAATTATTGTCGTGAAAATCCTGCCAGCTTTTTCCTTCTAATTTTGCATTGTTGTAACCCACTTTAGGTCCGAATGTGAAATCTTGCGCCTGTACTGCATTTCCGAATAAAAACACAGTAAAAAGCATTGTTATAATTTTAGGTAACTTTTTCATAGTATTGGGCTTTATGAATTGTTTATCAAATTTTAATCCAAAACCGAAGTTACTCAAAATAACACAAACATGTTACTGTGTAAATTATTAAACTGTAACTTTTTTCCACAAAAAAACCGCAACAAATTGTTGCGGTTTTACTTAATATCTTTACTTATTAGAATTTGTAACCAACAGAAACTTGAATGACTGCATTTTTAGTATCTAAAGCTTCAACATTAATATCAACATCTCCAAAATTTAGTGTATTATCTTTACCTACTTTTGACAAACCTAAATTATAACGAGCTCCAATAAAAAAACCATTATCTAAATTGAAACTTGCTCCAGCGCCAACACCAAAATCAATAGAGTTAGAAAAATCTTTATCATCACTCTCAATTGACACGTTTTCACCCATGGAATTAATTGTTCCTTCCGTTTTTGCAGACATTAGAAAACCAACATAAGGTCCTGCTTCAACAGCAAAACTTGGTGCTATATAATATTTAGCCATAATAGGCACATTAATATAATCAATTTTAGATGTAGTATTGGTATTTACATTCACACCCATAACATTTCTAGTTCCTTCTCGTTTAGCACCTTGAGCCGAATATAAAATCTCTGGCTGAACAGCGAATTTTTCGTTGAACTTAATTTCTGCAAATGCTCCCACATGAAAGCCGATTAACATTTTATTGTCATTTGCATCCTTTCCACTTATATTAGCAATATTAACACCTGCTTTAGGACCAAATCTTACTTCTTGTTGCGCTAATGCACTTGTAGAGAATGCAACTAACCCTAAAAGTGTTAAGGTAATTTTTTTCATAATTGTAATTTTTAATTTTCAACAAATATAACTATGTTATATAATTTAACGAAAAAATATAAAAAATAAAACCGCAACAAATTGTTGCGGTTTTACTTAATATCTTTACTTATTAAAATTTGTAACCAACACCTACTTGGATTACACCGTTTTTAATATCATCTGTTTGAACTGTAATAATTCCTGCTGGTACATCTTCATTAGCTTTTGATAATCCTAAATTATATCTCGCTCCAACAAAAAGTCCCATAGGTAAATCATAAGCTAAACCAACACCTAAACCAAAGTCAACAGATTTATAAGAATCTTTAGCATCAGCCGTAACATCACCAACCTTTGTTTCAGATTTCATCAAGAAACCAACGTACGGTCCTAATTCAGCCGAAAAACCCTCTACTATGTAATACTTTGCCATAATTGGCACATTAATGTAGTCATTCTTTACCTCACTCTCAATAGTCCCTAATGGTGTTACTATTGAACTTTTTGCTCCTTGAGCTGAATAAAGAACCTCTGGTTGAACTGAAAATTTTTCGTTAAATTTAATTTCTGCAACAGCACCTACATGAAAACCAATTTTCATTTCACTATTGTCTAATCCAGACAAATTAGCAATATTAACGCCGGCTTTTGGACCAAATTTTACTTCTTGCTGCGCTACTGCAGTTGTAGAGATAGCAACTAAACCTAATAAGGTTAAAAAACTTTTTTTCATAAACATATCTTTTAAATTTTAATAACAAATATAACAATTAATACATTTTAACAAAATATTTCAACTACTAATTAATCGATATGTTAACAATTAAGAATTAGTACAAACAAAAAATGCCGAACGTAGATTCGGCATTTTGTTATTCAATCTGGTTTCCTTGTTTGTCAAAGAAATGGTATTCTAAATAGGTGTAGGCATCGCGCGGTATAATTTTTATCCAACGTTTGTGTTCTAAAAACCATTTGGCACGTACCGACGGTAATCCTTTTGTAAGATACGCAGCTATAAAAGGGTGCGCACTTAAAACCATGTTTTTATGGTCTTTAACAATTCTTTCTAGGTCAGCTGATATTTTATCAATAACTAAAATCGGAGCCTCAATTTCTCCTTCACCGTTATGGTCAGGGTTTTCTTCTTTTGTTTTGATAGAAACTTCAGGTCTAACTCTTTGTCTAGTAATTTGAATCAATCCAAATTTACTAGGAGGCAAGATTTTGTGTTTTGCTTTATCATCGCTCATTTCTTCTTTTAGGTAATCGTATAAAACTTTACGATTTTCGGGATTACTCATGTCGATAAAATCGACTACAATAATTCCGCCCATATCGCGCAATCTTAACTGGCGTGCAATTTCTGATGCGGCGATCATGTTTACTTCAAGAGCTGTGTCCTCTTGAGATAGAGCTTTGTTTGAGCGGTTTCCGCTGTTAACATCGATAACATGCAAAGCTTCGGTGTGTTCTATGATAAGATAGGCTCCTTTGCTCATAGATACGGTTTTACCGAATGAAGTTTTAATTTGTCGTTCAATATGATATTTCTCGAACAACGGCACTTCTTTGTTGTTATAATGCTTTACAATGGAAACTTTTGAAGGGGCTATTTCTTGCAGATAGTCCTTCGTTTGGTAATAAAGTTCATCGTCATCTATATGGATTCCGGTAAAAGTATCATTAAAAACATCGCGTAGAATGCTTGATGCTCTGTTTACTTCGCCAAAAACTTTTGATGGGTGATGAGCTGTGGTTAAACGTTTACAAAGTAAAATCCATTTATCCATTAAACCTTGTAAGTCTTTTTCTAATTCTGTAACATTTTTGCCTTCGGCTACTGTACGAACAATAACGCCGAAACCTTTTGGTTTAATAGTAAGCATCATTTTTTTAAGACGCTCTTTTTCTTGTTTTGATTCGATTTTTTGTGAGATCGAAACACGTTCGGAAAAAGGAACCAATACTAAATAACGACCGGCAAGCGAAAGTTCTGAACTAATTCGCGGACCTTTGGTTGATATAGGTTCTTTAACTATTTGTACTAAAACTGACTGGTTGGCACTTAACACATCGGTTATAACGCCGTTTTTATCAATTTCAGGTTCAAAAGGAAATTTTTTAAGAGTGAAATCATTTAATTTACCTGCAGTTACAAGTTTTGTGAACTTCATAAGCGTAGGAAGGTTTGGACCTAAATCGTGGTAATGTAAAAAGGCATCTTTATCGAAACCAACATTTACAAACGCCGCGTTTAAGCCAGGAACCGGTTTGCGTATTTTTGCAATAAAAATATCGCCTACCGAGAAACCTTTTTCATCTTCTCTGTCTCTGTGTAATTCTACTAATTTCCCGTCTTTTAATAAGGCAAAATCTACTGTATTGGAACCAGACCTAATAATTAACTCTTTGTTCACTTGGTACATTTTTATCCATACAATTTAGTTTAAAGTTTAAGGTTTAAAGTTTATGAAAACTTAAAACAATAAAAAACTTAGAACCAAAAAATACAGATGGATTAAACATTAAACAGGTATTACCCTTTCTTTTAAAATAAAATTTAAAAGATTTTTCAAAGAACTTTTTAATTTGTAATAAAAGAAAAAGTAGTTTAAAACTACTTTTTCTTCTTGTGACGGTTAGCTCTCGCTCTTTTTTTACGTTTGTGCGTAGCTACCTTATGTCTTTTTCTTTTTTTACCACTTGGCATAATTTTGTAGTTTTTAAGTTAGTAATTATTTATTTTACGTCTGTGTTTGTTTTAACACCTTCTACGAACACTTTAGCTGGTTTAAAAGCCGGAATGTTGTGAGCAGGAATTTTAATTGTTGTGTTTTTAGAGATGTTTCTTCCCGTTTTTTCGGCTCTAGTTTTAATAATAAAACTACCAAAACCTCTTAAATACACGTTATCTCCACTTTCTAAAGAAGATTTTACTTCCTCCATAAAAGATTCCACAGTTGCCTGCACATCACCTTTCTCAAGCCCTAATTTCTCTGAAATTTTAGCTACAATGTCTGCTTTAGTCATTATCTGTTTATAAATTAATTTGTTGTCTGTTTTTTGAGTGTGCAAATATATTAATTTAATTATAATATCTACCTTTCAATACATTAAATTTTAATGAAATAAACCAATATTCTTTATTACCATTGGTTTGTTATAACTGCTAAACCACCACTTTTTCTATGTACGACGAGTTCATTGCACGCAAAGCACCCATATAATTTAAAGTAAATTCTAAATAATCGCCTACTTTATATTTTTTGTCATTTGCCTGTAAATCAACAATAATCATGTCTGAACTGGCACCAAAAAAACGGATATTTTCATCTTTAGGAAAGATATTAGCCTGATCTACATCTAATATCCCCAAATCTAAAATGGCACGGAACGATGTTTTTCCGATTTCTTTTTGATCGAAAGTAAACGATTTTCCTTCCAAATTAGTTCCAAAATCGCCTTCGGGAACTTTAGGTTTTTCAATCAGTTCAATGATTTCAGCTTTCAGCGTAAAAATATCCTGCTTCAGCAGATTACTAGGTGCATCTTTATAAACATCGGTTCCCTGATAAAGCGTTTCCCCTACCCTGAAATGATTTACGCCAGCAGGCAGTTTGTTTTGAAATATCAACGGAATTGTGACAGAAGACCCACCGGAAACACACGGTATTTTTTTGTTGAACTTCGCCTCGATCAACTGTTTGTACAATGAAAGCTGAATTAATTTATCGGTATTAGGAAGCACGCCGTACAAGCATGAAAGGTTGGTTCCAATGCCCGTTACTTCGATATTTTTCAACTGAAAAACCTGATCGTAAAACGATATAATATCATCGCGCATTACACCTTCTCGCAACTCGCCCAATTCAATCATAATAATAATTTTATGAATTTTATTTTGCTTTTGGGCTTCGTGTGATAGCAGTTTGATTGTTTCTATATCGGTATTCATGCTGATATCGGCATATTTTACCACCGATGCAACCGACCGTTTTGGCGTAGGTTTTATGTAAATTGTTTCAACTTTCGGGTTGATTTTCTTGATAGCCTTTAAATTGCTAACGCGTGAATCGCATACCTGATCGGGCATTAAACTTAAAACTTCTTTCAAAAAAAGTTCGTTTCCGCAGAGTATTTTGGTTACCACAGACCATTGTATTTCTTTTAGTTTAAAGAAATAATCTAAACGTCCAAAATTGTATTGTAAACGTTCTTTGTGTAAAGTAATTATCGCCATAACAATTACTTGTTTAAGCGCATTTCTAAATACTTGTTGGTAAAACCAAGCTTTTCGTAAAGTTTTATTGCAGGATTGTCTGGTTCAACGTGTAGAGCAATGTTTCCCTGGGCGTTATCAATTGCATGTTGCATTAGTACTTTACCAATACCTTTTCCGCGTTGGTTGGCATCGGTTGCAATATAAACCAGAATATTTTCGGGAATGTAGTCTTTCATGCCGGTTTGGTTAACAATTACAGCACCTGCAATGTTGTTTTCTAACGAAGCTGTAACTATGAATCCGCCGAACGATGGAGTTTCATTCAACGCATAGTTCATGCACTTTTCGATATCCTGTTTTGGATCGCCGTATTGCTCTAAATTTTTAAATAGAAAGTTTAAAATTGTTTCTTTTTCATTTTGATCAGGTTTGTTTTCTTGACTGTACGTCTTGATTTCTAACATATTCATTTTTTTAATTTCTACTATTACAAAGTTACTCATTTTAAATTAAACCCTTTTTTAGGCTGATCTTCCACACTTTTATCGTGTATCTTTGCACCTTAAAATTGTATTGATGGATTTTACCCACCAACTGCTTAATTGGTATAAAAAACACAAGCGGAGTTTACCGTGGCGATCAACCACAAACCCTTACTACATCTGGCTTTCTGAAATCATTCTGCAACAAACACGCATTGAGCAAGGCTTGCCGTATTATGAGGCTTTTACTACAAAATTCCCTACTTTAAAAGATCTGGCAACGGCAGATGAAGATGCGGTTTTAAAACTTTGGCAGGGTTTGGGTTATTATTCGCGTGCACGGAATTTACATTTTACGGCACAATACATTTATAACGAATTGAATGGCGTTTTTCCAAAATCGTATGCTGAAATCATCAAACTAAAAGGGATCGGTCCATATACAGCGGCGGCAATAGCATCGTTTGCATACAAAGAACCGGTTGCTGTGGTTGACGGAAATGTGTTTAGAGTTTTGGCTCGATTTTTTGGGATTCATGATGATATCGCGATTACCAAAACCCGAGCTGTTTTTCAAAATCTGGCAAATGAACTGATCTCAACAAAACACCCCGATTTGTTCAACCATGCCATTATGGATTTTGGCGCTACTGTTTGTTTACCTGCAAACCCAAAATGCAGCAGCTGTATTTTTAACGAAAACTGTTTTGCTTTCTTGAAAAACGAAGTAGCACAATTACCTGTAAAAAATAAAAAAATCAGCGTTAAAAACAGGTATTTGAATTATCTTATTTTAAGAAAAAAAAACGAAATTGTAATTCAGCAACGGACAGAAAAAGACATCTGGCAACAATTGTTTGAACTTCCGCTTATCGAAACTTTAACTGACAATGAAGAGAAATTATTCCTGCATTTATCAAACCTTTATCCAAACAATAACATAAAAAAAGTTACTGCAAATACCATCAAACATAAATTATCGCACCAGCAACTGCATATCAATTTTTATGAAATAAACGTATCAAACTTTACATCAAACCAACAAACATCGGCAATTCAAGATTTACATTTATATGCGTATCCGATTGTTATATGGAATTTTCTAAAAGATTTTTTTACGCTTGAAAAAATTTAGTATTTTTGATTGATAACGAACACATTCTATGTACGGAACTTTAAACAAAGTAACTTTAATTGGCCATTTGGGCGACGATGTAAAAATGCATTATTTTGAAGGCGGTAATTCTATTGCGCGCTTTTCTATTGCTACCAACGAGGTTTACATTAATAAAACTACCAACGAAAAAATTACTTCTACAGAATGGCACAACCTTGTTTTTAGAAACAAAGCTGCCGAATTGTGCGAGAAATATTTAAGCAAAGGCGATAAAATTTATGTGGAAGGAAAAATTCGTACGCGCAATTGGCAAACCGAAGATGGCACTACTAAACACACTACCGAAATTCAGGTTACCGAGTTTATTTTTCTGAATGTAAAAAAAGAAATCGATGCTAAAACCAAGGCAATGAAACATGCCGAAGAAGATAAATTGAACAATTTTGAAGTTCCTAAAATTTCTGATTACGACAAACTAAACGATATTCCATTTTAATTAATTAAACTTTTCCCCCTTTGGATCCCGCCCCCGCCACATTACAATTACTTTTTATAGCTTTCACAACCATTTGTTTAGTAGCTTCGTTATTTTTTGTTGCATTGTTTGCAGCCGTAGAAGTTGCGTACTTTTCAACATCTAGAAATCGTTTTGAGCAGCTTTTGGCATCTTTTCCGCAAAAAGCAAAAATGTATCAAAAATTACTCGATAAACCCATAAAACTTCAGGTAACCATTAATCTAAGCAACACCATTTTCAAGGTTTTATTTTTGTGGAGTTTGTTCGTAATCTACAACCATTTCTTTTTCACGCGCTTTTGGGGAATCATCATTGTAGTTTTAATAGGCACTTTTTCGTTGGCTTTATTTGGCGAAATTTACCCCAGAATTTACAGCTCGCGCCAGTTAAACAAAGTGGTTGTTAAAACAATTACCCCTATTTATGTTTTCTGCACCGTTTTAACGCCTGTTACTTGGGTTTTTCGAAAAGCCAACAGGTTTATAATGGGAAAGATCGACAAAAAAGACGATTCTTTTTCTATGGAACAATTGTCGCAGGCATTGGAAATGACCGATTACAACCCGGCAAACGAAGACGAACAGCGTATTTTGGAAGGAATTGCCTCTTTTGGATCAACCGAAGTTACACAGGTAATGACTCCGCGTATCGATCTTTTTGCAATAAGTGACGAAGAACTTTTCCATGAAATTCTGCCTCAAATTATAGAAAAAGGTTATTCTAGAATTCCTGTTTATAAAGAAAGCATCGACAATATTACGGGTATTTTGTACATTAAAGACCTGATTCCATTTTTAGATAAAAAAGTTTTTCAGTGGACAACTCTTTTGCGCGAACCTTATTTTATTCCCGAAAGTAAAAAGTTAGATGATTTACTGACCGATTTTCAGTCGGATAAAAACCACTTGGCGGTTGTTGTTGATGAATTTGGCGAAACCGTTGGAATTATATCATTAGAAGATATTATTGAAGAAATTGTAGGCGAAATTGCCGATGAATTAGACGAAGACGATAAATTGTATCAGAAACTAAATGCAAATGTTTATATCTTTGACGGAAAAGTATCGATTCTTGATTTTTGCAGAATTTTAGATATTGATGAAGAACCGTTTGAAGAAAGCAGACAGGATGCCGAATCGTTAGGGGGGTTTTTATTGGAACAGTTTGAAGATTTTCCAAAAATCGACGATGTGATCACTTTTGAAAACTACCGCTTTAAAGTTGTAAGCATTCACAAACGCAGATTAGAAAAAATTAAAGTAACCATTAATGAAAACTAGTAAATTTTTAATTCCCGCTATAATTGCACTGGCTTTAACAAGTTGTAAAGAAGATGCAATACCAAAACCCGACGGTTATTTAAGTTTGGAATATCCTACAGCAGCTTATGAAACGTACACTGATCCAAGCGGAAAATTTAAGTTCAATAAAAATAAATGGGCAGTTGTAAAACCCGATGAAAATTTTTCGTTTAAAATTGATTACCCTAAAATGAAGGCGAGTATTTATATAAACTACCGCCCGGTTAACAATAACTTGAATTTATTGTTGAAAGACGCACAGAAATTAACTTACAACCATACCATAAAAGCAGACGATATTCAGGAATCGGTTT
>Ga0256908_1000288_pt1 | contig 23427 bp, 22 predicted proteins | sample MC6MC0761MT_FD_186331 | JGI IMG/M metagenome (GOLD analysis project Ga0256908, IMG submission 186331) | Metatranscriptome of enriched soil aggregate microbial communities from Iowa State University, Ames, United States - MC6-MC0761-MT... | ecosystem: Environmental > Terrestrial > Soil >... | reverse complement strand
TCAAGAATAAAATAACAACAATAGTAACAAAATATAATTTTAATATTATGTCAAACGAATTAAAATCTGTTGAGTACGGATTAGAAAAAATATTTGAAGGAGCACAAGATTTCTTACCAATTTTAGGGACAGATTATGTTGAATTTTATGTAGGAAATGCAAAACAGGCAGCTCACTTCTACAAAACGGCATTTGGTTTTCAGTCTGAAGCTTATTCAGGATTAGAAACTGGCGTTCGCGACAGAGCATCGTACGTTATCAAACAAGATAAAATACGCATTATTCTTACAACGGCTTTAAATTCTGATTCTGCAATTGGTGAGCACGTTAAAAAACATGGCGACGGAGTTAAAGTTGTGGCTTTATGGGTTGAAGATGCAGTTTCGGCTTACGAAGAAACTACAAAGCGTGGTGCTGTTTCGTATATGGAACCAAAAGTAACGTCAGACGAGAACGGTGAAATTATCCAAGCGGGAATTTATGCTTACGGTGAAACAGTTTTCATGTTTACAGAACGCAGAAATTACAACGGTTTATTTTTACCTGGATACGTTAAGTGGGAAAGCGATTATAACCCGGCTCCGGTTGGTTTAAAATTTATCGATCACATGGTTGGTAACGTGGGTTGGAACGAAATGAACGTTTGGGTTAAGTGGTTCGAAGATATTTTAGGTTTCGTAAACTTCCTGTCTTTTGATGATAAACAGATCACAACTGAATACTCTGCGTTAATGTCTAAAGTTATGGCAAACGGAAACGGAAGAATCAAATTCCCGATCAACGAGCCGGCTGAAGGTAAAAAACGTTCACAAATTGAAGAGTATTTAGATTTCTACGAAGGTCCGGGTGTACAGCACATTGCAGTAGCTACTGATGATATCATTAAAACGGTTTCTGAAATGAAAGCGCGTGGTGTAGAATTTTTATCTATTCCTCCACAAGAGTATTACGATGCAATTCCAGAGCGTTTAAAAGATCACATGGATAAATTCAAAGAAGATATCAATGAATTACAAAAATTAGGAATCATGATTGATGCCGATGAAGAAGGATATTTGTTACAGATATTTACGAAACCGGTAGAAGATCGTCCAACATTATTCTTTGAAGTAATTCAGCGTATGGGAGCTCGTGGATTTGGTGCAGGTAACTTTAAAGCGTTATTTGAATCGATAGAAAGAGAGCAAGAAAAACGCGGAACACTTTAATAATCTGCTTTTTAAGCATAATTAGTTAAAGTTATGTTAAATACAAAATAGTGTTTTTACATATAAATTTAAAACCTACCTTTGCACTCACAAAATCAGGGTGGTTAAAAGCCTTGGTAATTGTAATAAATTTTTCATAATTTATAGTTTTTTGGTTGGTTAATAGCATAAAAACTCAGTTGGTAACAACTGGGTTTTTTTGTTTTTTAATAACTTTGGAATAAATATTGTTTTGTATCTTTCCTAAAAATTGAAGAATATGAAAAATACATTTTTGACCTTTGTAGTTCTATTTATAACTATGCTTGGTTATGGGCAGTCATCGGCTTTTAAATCAGGTGAATATTTTAAATTTCAGGTTTCTTACGGCTTTATAAATGCGGGAATTGCCACATTAGAGTTGAAAGAAACAACGTATAACGGCAAAAGCGTTTATCATGCAAAAGGCGATGGGCATACAACCGGTTTATCGAAATCTTTTTTTAAGGTAAAAGACGATTATCAAAGTTATTTCGATAAAACAACCGGGCAACCTTACCGTTTTGTAAGAAAAATTAATGAGGGCGGATACACCAAAAATCAAGAAGGTTTTATTAACTACAAAACCAACACTGTTTTATTGAAAGATTACAAGGCAAAAACTGAAAAAACATACAACGTAAATTCAAAAATTCAAGATGTTATTTCATCGTTTTACCATTTGCGTAATCACGAAAAGTTAGACAATATTAAGGCGGGCGAAACCATACAGATTGATATGTTTTTTGATGACGAAATCTTTAAATTTAAACTAAAATTTATGGGTTATGAGAAAATTAAAACTAAATTTGGTACGGTTAACACTATGAAGTTCCGTCCGTATGTAATGTCGGGGCGTGTTTTTAAAGAAGAAGAAAGTTTAACTATTTGGGTTTCAAACGATGAGAACAGAGTTCCGTTGAAAATTCAGGCAAGTTTGCTGGTTGGTTCTTTAAAGGCAGAGTTAATTCAATATAAAAATTTAAAAACTACTTTGAAAGTCGTAAAATAATGGAAATTTCGAACGAACGCAAACAAAAAATAGAAGCCTTACAGGATAAATTCACTAAAATAGATCAAAAATTAGATACGCATTTAGAAGGCATGTTATGGCAAAAACCAATTACTTATTGGGATTACATACAAACCGATGCGCTACTTAATTTACAGATCCAACGATCAACCCTGCCAGATGAAATGGTTTTTATCATGTACCATCAGGTAAACGAATTGTTGTTTAAAATGATCTTGTGGGAAATGGAACAGGTTTGCTTCGCAGAAAATTTAACAACGCCATTTTTTACCGAACGTTTAGGAAGAATTTCTCGTTATTTTGATATGTTAACCACATCGTTCACCATTATGGGCGACGGAATGGAAACAGAACAATACCTGAAATTCCGCAACACCTTAACACCTGCAAGTGGTTTTCAAAGTGCACAATATCGTTTGATTGAATTTGCTTCAACTGATCTAATTAATTTGATCGATGCCCGTTACCGCGAAACCATCGACAGAAATACACCTTACGAACATGCGTTTGAACACATGTATTGGCAGGCTGCGGGTAAAGATTACAAAACAGGAAAAAAATCGTATTTAATTAATGAATTCGAAAAAAAATACAAAAAAGAATTCATCGATTTCATGCAGAAATACAACACATCAAACCTTTGGCAAAAGTTCAAACAGCTTCCAATAGAAGATCAACAGAATGAAGATTTGCGCGCGGCAATGCGTCATTACGATAAAACCGTGAATATTACATGGGTTATGGGGCATTTTAAAGCGGCAAAAAAATACATCGAAAGCGAAGCAGGTCCGCAAGAAGCGACAGGCGGTAGCGATTGGAAAAAATACATGTTACCGCAATACCAACGCAGAATTTTCTTCCCTGAATTGTGGAGCGAAGAAGAATTAGCAAACTGGGGAAAAGACGCTTTGTAATGAAGTTTTTCCAGCTCATATTATTTCTAACAGTTTTTTCGGTACTTTTTGCGTGCAATAAAAAGGAGTCAGAGACTGAATTTGCCGAAGTAGCCGTGAAAGACAAAGAAGAAGCTAAACCTGAATTTGCCTATGGTTTTTCTTTGAACGAATATCATGTAGAGCGTGATACCGTTGAGCGCGGAGATAATTTAAGTTTGATTTTGGCACGCCATAATTACGATGCTACCGAAATTCACGACATTGTTGGTAAAGTAAAAGATTCGTTTGATGTTCGAAAGATCAAGGCAGGTAAAACGTTTACGTTGCTAAAATCGAAAGAAACCATTCCAAAATTAGAAATATTGATTTACGAACCCGATAAAATGGGTTTTCAGGTGATCGATTTTCGTGATTCTATTCATGCTTACACCGTAGATTATCCGGTATCGTACAAAGTTAAAACAATAGCCGGTGAAATTGACGGATCTTTATCGGCATCGATCCAAAAAGAAGGATTAGATCCAGGTTTGGCGGCAGGTTTGGCAAAACGTTTCGCATGGACTGTCGATTTCTTCAAATTTAAAAGTGGCGATAAATTTGCCCTTTCCGTAAAAGAAAAGTTCATTAACGATTCTATTTACGTGGGAACCGAAGAAATTTTAGGAGCATATTTCAGCTACAACGGTAAAGATGTTTATGGCTTTCCGTATAAACAGGAAGGCGAAAAAGAAGCGCAGTTTTTTGACGAAAGCGGTAAGCAAATGCGTACCATGTTTTTAAAATCGCCTTTAAAATATTTTACCATCACATCAAAGTTTTCCAAAAACAGATTTCATCCTGTTCAAAAACGTTTTAAAGCGCATAACGGAACGGATTATGCTGCACCGCACGGAACACCAATTATGACCACCGCATCGGGTGTTGTGGTTGAAACCGGTAGAACATCGGGTAACGGAAATTACGTAAAAGTAAAGCACAACAGCATGTACACAACCCAGTATTTGCACATGTCTAAAATATTAGTTCGCCGCGGGCAAAGTGTAACCCAAGGTCAGGTAATTGGTAAAGTGGGCAGTACCGGTTTGGCTACAGGCCCGCATGTTTGCTACCGATTTTGGAAAAACGGCGTTCAGGTAGATCCTTTAAAACAGAAATTACCAACATCGCTGGCAATGGATAATAAAGATATTGCTACTTATCTAACCCAGATAAAACCAGTAAAAAAAGCTATAGAAGACAAACTTCAAGAAAAATTTGAAAATTAATGTCATTACCAAAGAATAATCCTACCGAAACACAGGCGTGGCAAAAGTTGCGTGAACATTTTTACGAAATTCAGTTTGTAAAGATGCAGGAGCTTTTTAAAGAAAACCCGACGCGTGTTAATGATTTTAATATTGTTTGGAAAGATTTTTTAGTCGATTTTTCCAAAAACAGAATAACAAAAAAGACTATTGATCTGCTGGTTGAGCTTGCAGAAGAGGTTGATTTGAAAGCAGGAATCAATGCACTTTTAAGCGGAGAAACTATTAATGAAACCGAAGACAGAAAAGTACTTCATACCGATTTAAGAAAAGAATCAGAAAGTCAGACAGAAGAAGTTGCTGCGGCTTTAAAACAAATTCAGCAGTTTACAGAAAGCGTTATTTCGGGCGATTTTAAAGGATCAACCGGAAAAGCTTTTACAGATGTGATAAATATCGGAATTGGTGGATCAGATTTAGGTCCAAAACTGGTTACCGAAGCTTTGGCTGATTATAAAAACCATTTAAATGTTCATTACATATCAAATATCGACAATGATACTATTGAATGTTTAAAAAGCAAATTGAAGGCAGAAACCACGTTAGTTGTAATGGTTTCAAAATCGTTTACAACATTGGAAACTATTAGCAATGCCGATATTTTTAAAAACTGGTTGTTGCAAAACGGTTTAAAAACGCAAGATCATATTGTAGCGGTTTCGTCAAACATTCCCGAAGCGGTGAACTATGGCATTGAAGCACAGAATATTTTCCCTATGTGGGATTATGTTGGCGGACGTTATTCTTTGTGGAGTGCCGTTGGTTTAAGTACCGCGTTGTCTGTGGGTTATACTAATTTTGAAAATTTGCTAAATGGTGCCAATAAAATGGACATGCATTTTGCTAACGCGCCTTTTAAAGAAAATATTCCGGTTATTTTGGGATTGCTTTCTATGTGGTACAACAACTTTTTCTGTTTTGAAACCGAAGCGGTTGTTCCGTATGTTGATAAATTAAAAATGTTGCCGGCTTATTTGCAGCAGGTAATTATGGAAAGTAACGGAAAAAGTGTCGATAGAAACGGAAGTCCGGTGAATTACGAAACTGGAACCATTGTTTGGGGCGAAGTTGGTACCAACTCGCAACATGCGTTTTTTCAGTTGTTTCATCAGGGAACAAAGATTATTCCGACCGATTTTATAGGATTCATCAAACCTTTTTACGAAAGTGATTTGCACGATTTGTTAATGGCTAACTTTTTTGCGCAAACCGAAGCATTGATGAACGGTAAGGAAGGAAATTATCATACCGAAGAAAGTAATGATAAAAACTCGGTTTATAAGGAATTTAAAGGTAACCGACCATCGAACACTATTTTGATTGACAAGTTAACGCCTGAATCTTTAGGAAGTTTGCTGGCATTATACGAACATAAAACTTTTGTGCAAGGCTATATTTGGAACATTTACAGTTTTGACCAATTTGGTGTGGAGTACGGAAAGGTCTTGGCAAACAACATTAAAACCGAACTACAGGCTAACGAAATAAAAAAACACGATTGTTCAACTGCCTTTTTGTTGAATCATTATTTGAAAAATAAACAATGATAAAAAACTCTGGCAAAGTTTTAAACTTTGTCAGAGTTTATATAACAAAAGCGAAAACTAATTAGTTTTCGCTTTCTTTTCTATATATCCTTCTGTTTCCAAAATATGGAGTAAAGAGTCTGTTGGGATTCCTTTTTCAGAGTTAAAAGTAATATCGAATTTATCAATTAAAAGGGAATAATCGTTTGTGGAAACAGCTAAAGTTTCCAAAATATCCTTACCAGAAAAACCATTACTTTCTAATTGATAGATTGTATCTAAATTTGCTGTATAAATAATAGATTTTTCTTGATTAAATGTAAAATTCTGTTTACTCACAGTCAACTCAAAATGTTTGTTTTTTATATTTACTTCGTTTTCCAATTGATTTTGGATTTGAAATATTTCGGGAGAACTTACTATTATAGCTGAAAAATTCCATACTGCATGAAAAGCAAATCCCATCCAAAAGTTAAAACGAACACGTAAAAATGTCATTATAAACCCGGATACAAATTGAGATAGCGTTAGAATAGGTGCTAGTAAAAGGAAAAAATAACTATCAAATTTATAATTGGTAATATGGATTAATGCGAAGGATATGGTAGAAATATATACCAGAACAAAAAAATATTTATTCCATTTTTCTAATGTAAATATATTCTTTAAAATTCCTTTTCTGCGTAATATTAGTCTGAAAAAAACTTCTTCTATAAATGGTACAAATAAGGCTATCAATAGAATTGTTACAATTGGACTATAATTTAAATCGTCTAATTTATGATTTAGCGGATAGATTTTTTCAAGCAAAGAAAATGCACCCATGTAAATAATCGTAAAAAATAGATTAAAGCCAATAAGCGTAAAAAATACCTTCCATTTATAAGTTTTGTCGTTTCCTGAGTATTGAAAGTCTTTTGGTTTCTTGATAAAAGAAAAGAAATCGGTAATAATTTGTTTCATAAGTAATGTTTCGGTAAAAATAGTAAAATCTAAAATAAACTTCCCTGTATTTCTTTAGGCTTTCCAAGTAACGGAAATTCTTTATAAACAGTGAACTGTTTCAGGCTTTCGTCGAATTTTCTTAAAGTTAGGTTTGTAACAGCAAATTCTAAATTAATGTGGGTAAATAATTGTTTGGCAATTTCCAGTTTTTCTGGTGATAATTTTCGTGCAATTGATAAATGTGGATTTGTATTGGTAACGGTTTTTTTAATTTGTGTAGATTCTTTTAAAATCTGTTTCATTAATTCGGTCATTTTGGTCGATGAAACTTCATTGGGTTTTATGTAAAAAGCACCGTTATCAAACCAGTCAAACGAATCACACTGAATGTTAAAAGCGCTGATTTCAGAAGCAATTCTGTCTAACTGTGTACAAAATTTATCTTCTTGTAAATCGTCTTCAAAAAACTCAAAAATAGTAAAATGTGCCAGCGAATTTTTACTGTTAAACCAACCGATTTTATGCGCTAACAGCAATTTCATCTGCTTAACTGCTTCAATAGTTTGCAAATCGGGCATAAAAACTACAGAATATTTATTCATTTCATTATTTTTTTCAAATATCGTAAGAAGCATTTAATTAATGCATTAAACCGCTGTTTTAATAAAATAATTGCGATTTTTTAAATAACTTTACCCCTAGAAACAATTAAATAAAATGAACAACACACTTAAAGTTTCTGTAAATAAAGAATACAACTTTGATGTTACAGAAGAGCAAATGCTTGCAGCCGATGCAGTGAGTTTAGATCAGGAAAACTTTCATGTGTTACACAACAATACTTCGTACCATGCCAAGGTTGTGAACACCGATTTTATCAACAAAACATATACCGTAGTTGTAAATAACAACGAATACGTGGTGAGCATTGCCAATCATTTAGACCAGTTGATAAAAGAAATGGGCTTTGAAGTTGGTAAAGCCAAAGTGGTAAATGCCATTAAAGCACCAATGCCAGGGCTTATTTTAGAAATTAACGTTACCGTAGGTCAAGAAGTGAACGAAGGTGATAACCTGTTGATTTTAGAAGCCATGAAAATGGAAAACAGTTTCGATTCGCCTCGTGCCGGAACTATTAAATCTATTGCGGTTACAAAAGGTCAGGCAGTTGAAAAAGGTCAGTTATTAATTGAATTCGAATAGATTTATTCTTAAAGAGAAAAGTCGAACGAACAGATAATTTTTTAATCATTCAATCTTTGAATCATTTAATTTGTAGAAAATCATAATGAAAAAAATATTAGTTGCAAACCGTGGTGAAATTGCACTGCGCGTAATGAAAACGGCAAAAAAAATGGGAATTAAAACCGTTGCTGTTTATTCTGTTGCCGATCGCCAGTCGCCTCACGTAAAATTTGCCGACGAGGCTGTTTGTATAGGCGAAGCACCATCGAACCAATCGTATCTTTTAGGCGATAAAATCATCGAATTATGTAAAGAATTAGGAGTTGACGGTATTCATCCGGGTTACGGATTTTTATCAGAAAATTCAAAATTTGCCGAAATGGCAGAGAAAAACGGAATTACTTTTATCGGTCCAAAATCGCATGCCATTGAAGTAATGGGCGATAAATTGGCAGCAAAAAATACTGTAAAAGCCTACGATATTCCTATGGTTCCTGGGTTGGATCACGCAATTACCGATATCGATGAAGCCAAACAAGTAGCAAAAGAAGTCGGATTTCCTATCTTGATCAAAGCATCTGCCGGTGGTGGTGGAAAAGGAATGCGTGTGGTAGAGAAAGAAGAAGATTTTGAATCACAAATGCAGCGCGCTATTTCCGAGGCAACATCCGCTTTTGGCGATGGATCTGTTTTTATTGAAAAATATGTAGGTTCTCCGCGCCATATCGAAATTCAGATTATGGCAGATACACAAGGAAACGTGGTTTATTTGTTCGAACGTGAATGTTCGGTTCAGCGTCGTCACCAAAAAGTGGTTGAGGAAGCTCCTTCTGCCGTTTTAACTCCCGAAATTCGTCAGGCAATGGGCGAAGCTGCTGTAAAAGTGGCGAAATCTTGCGATTATGTTGGTGCAGGAACGGTTGAGTTTTTATTGGATGAAAACAAGAATTTCTACTTTTTAGAAATGAATACACGTTTGCAGGTAGAACATCCGGTAACGGAATTGATCACAGGAATCGATTTGGTAGAAATGCAGATTCGTGTAGCTCGTGGCGAAGTGCTTCCAATTAAACAAGAAGATTTAAAAATAAAAGGTCACGCGTTGGAATTACGTGTGTACGCCGAAGATCCTTTGAATGATTTCTTACCGTCGGTTGGAAATTTATCGACTTATATTTTGCCGGAAGGCGAAGGTGTACGTGTAGATAACGGTTTTGAACAAGGTATGGATGTGCCTATTTATTACGATCCAATGCTTTCTAAACTAATCACGTATGGTAAAGACCGTAACGAAGCAATTGAGTTGATGCTAAAGGCAATTCAAGATTATAAGATTGAAGGTGTAAGCACAACATTGCCTTTTGGTACGTTTGTGTTTAAACACGATGCGTTTGTTTCTGGAGATTTCGATACCAATTTCGTTAAGAAATTTTACAGTGCCGATATCATTAAAGAAAATCAGGCAAAAGAGGCAGAAGTTGCTGTATTAGTAGCTTTAAAGAACTATTTTGCTGATCAAAAAGTTTTACGCGTACCAACGAAGTTATAATTATATACCACAGATGCACAGAATAAAAGGATGCGAAGCTGAATCAAGTTCAGCTTGACACCAGCTGTCATTCCGAACTTGTTTCGGAATCTCATCATCAAAAGCATCTGGGTAAGAAAAAGAACAAAACATATGAATACAAAATTCGATATTTTAAATAAAAAATTAGCCGAAGCCAAATTAGGTGGTGGCGAAAAGCGTATTGCAGCGCAACATGCTAAAAAGAAATTAACGGCTCGTGAGCGTATCGAATATTTTTTCGATGAAGGATCGTTCGAAGAAATCGGTGCTTTTGTAACACACCGTACCAAAGATTTCGGTTTAGATAAAGAACATTATTTAGGCGATGGTGTTATTACAGGTTACGGAACAGTAAACGGACGTTTAGTGTATGCTTTTGCACAGGATTTTACGGTTTTTGGTGGAGCTTTGTCTGAAACACATGCCGAGAAAATCTGTAAAGTAATGGACATGGCGTTGAAAGTAGGCGCACCAATGATCGGATTGAATGATTCAGGCGGAGCGCGTATTCAAGAAGGTGTTCGTTCGTTAGGTGGTTATGCTGATATTTTCTTCCGTAACGTACAAGCTTCTGGAGTTATTCCTCAGATTTCAGCAATTATGGGGCCATGTGCGGGTGGAGCAGTTTATTCGCCGGCAATGACCGATTTTACTATGATGGTTGAAGGATCTTCGTACATGTTCGTTACCGGACCTAACGTTGTTAAAACCGTTACCAATGAAACCGTTTCGGCAGAAGAATTGGGTGGAGCATCAACACACTCAACAAAATCGGGAGTTGCGCATACAACATCAGCTAACGATATTGAGTGTTTAGAAGATGTAAAACGTTTGTTAAGTTACATTCCGCAAAATAATCAGGAAGTTGTTGAAGATTTGCCTTTTGAGTTTGGCGATGAAATCCGCGATCAGTTAAACAACATTGTGCCAGATAATGCCAATAAGCCTTATGATATGCACGATGTGATTAATAATGTAATCGACGAGGATTCGTTCTACGAAATTCATAAAAACTATGCCGAAAATATTATTGTAGGATTTGCACGTATCGGCGGAAAATCGGTTGGTATTGTAGCAAATAACCCAATGTTTTTGGCAGGATGTTTAGATGTGAATTCATCAATAAAATCAGCTCGATTTGTACGTTTTTGTGATGCATTCAACATTCCGTTATTAGTGTTGGTTGATGTTCCAGGATTTTTACCGGGAACCGATCAAGAATGGAACGGAATCATTGTTCACGGAGCAAAATTATTATACGCATTGTCTGAAGCTACCGTGCCAAAAGTGACTGTAATTACGCGTAAAGCCTATGGTGGCGCTTACGATGTAATGAACTCTAAACACATTGGTGCCGATATGAACTTTGCATGGCCAGGTGCAGAAATTGCCGTAATGGGAGCTAAAGGAGCGTCGGAAATTATCTTTAAACGCGAAATTGCCGAAGCAGCAGATCCAGCAGCCAAGTTAGCAGAAAAAGAAGCAGAATATGCCGAAAAATTTGCAAACCCTTACCGTGCAGCACAACGTGGTTTTATCGATGAGGTTATTTTTCCGCAAGATACCCGCCGCAAATTAATCAAAGCATTTAAAATGCTCGAAAATAAAGAAGTAGCAACACCAAACCGCAAGCACGGAAACATTCCGTTGTAGTTTGTTAGAAGTTAGATATTAGATATTAGAACCTACAAGGTCAAGCAGACCTTGCAGGTTTTTTTATTTTCCCACAGATTTGATAATACTGTCGACTGCTTGTCATTCCGGGCTTGACCCGGAATCTCACAAATATCTAAATATAGAATGCGAAGCTGAAACAAGTTCAGCTTGACAAAATTGCTCAATAAAAGTTGAACGGTTTTGCTTGTTACAGATGAAAAAATAAATATTAACGAAGTTAATTTGTCATATATGCAATATTATAATAATATCAAAAGCGATTTTTGTCAAGGCATAATATATTGACCAAATTTTACAAGCCATAAATAAAACCCTAAAACACCACCAACACAGCCTGCAAGTATAAAAGTTACTAATAGTGTCTTTGGTATAATTTTAAAAATTATTAATAAAACTATTATTCCTAAAAGTCCCGTAATCACTTCTATTGACCAAGTGTTTAAATTTAAGTATAAAGCCAGCTTTGTTTCATCACCATTAAGTGGTACTCTTCCTTTTAAAATATAACTAAAAACGGACATACAAATATTAGCAGTTTGTCTTAACCAAAACAACGAAATAAATATTAATATCCATCCAGGTGTAGTAATTCTATTAGCTTTAATATATTTTTTTTTATTAAAAAGTAAAATAATAAACCCAATTGTACCTGTTAACATAGTTTGTAAAGGACCACCCAATGTGATTAGAAAATTTTCTTTTTGAAATTTTTTTATTGCATTTAAATATTTATCCTTTCCAGGAAAATCTATTTTATTTTTAATTTCATATGAATATTTATGAAATGTATCATTGAAATACATATATAAACTGTCATTTTTAATTGAAACACTTTTGTAATTAATAGTAGGCTCACGACCTAAAGACTTCGCAATTGTATAATGTCCTAATTCATGTGTTACAGTTCCAATAGCTGTCATTACTATAAAAATTAGCACTAAATAGACAAATGCTTTTAAGTTGATTTTGAAAATGTTCATTAGATAATTTTATTAAAGTACAATAAAGACAAGGTTTTTTAAATATAATAAAAAATGTACCCGCTACGCAAAGTCTCCCGACTTTGAGTAATAATAGTTCTAGCAACACGAAATCAATAGTGAGTAACGCAAGATCAAGTGTGAGCAACACAACGTGAATCCCGAGCAACACGAAATCAATAGTGAGCAACACAAAATGAACGCTGAGGAATAGATGATGAACGTTGAGGAACACAACATCATCCTTGAGCAACAGAAGATGAATTGTGAGCAGTCCAAAATCAATCCCGAGCAACACAAAACATGTCATAAAGTCATATTGACGACTTAATTATATGCCATAAAAGGTATAAAAGCAACACGGAACAATTGTTGATTTTATTCGGAAAACAAAGAAATATACAAAAAAATGACAATAGAAAACAACCACGTAGTAACGGTAAACTACAAACTTCATACTATTGAAGCAAACGGAGAAAAAGTATTTGTTGAAGAAACTACAACAGAAAATCCGTTAACATATTTACACGGCGTAGGTATGATGATTCCTAAATTCGAAGATGAAATGAACGGTTTAACTGCGGGCGATAAAAAATCGTTCACTATTTTACCAGAAGAAGGTTACGGAACAATCGACCCTAATGCTGTTGCACAATTACCTTTAGATATGTTCAGCGAATCGGGCTTGCCACCAGTTGGTGCAATGTTACCGTTAACTGATGATCAGGGAAATCAGTTTCGTGCTGTTGTTGTTGAAGTAAACGACAATGCCGTTGTTGCCGATTTAAACCACCCAATGGCTGGTAAAACATTAAATTTTGATGTAGAAGTTATAGCTGCACGTCCGGCTACCGAAGAAGAATTGTCTCACGGACACGCTCATGGTATCGACGGTACAGAAATACATTAATTTATAACCGAAACCGACTTTCAATTGAGAGTCGGTTTTTTATTAGTATTATGACAAACAACAATCCTTTACACGGAATGACGCTTCAAAAAATACTCGAAGAAATGGTAGAGTTTTTTGAAGGCTGGGAAACAATGGGCAAAGAAATTCCTATTAATTGTTTTAAAAAAGATCCAAGCATAAAATCATCGCTCACTTTTTTGCGTAAAACGCCATGGGCTCGTGCTAAAGTAGAGCAATTGTACATTAAGATTTATCCGCATTTAAAGAAAAACAAGTTGTAATCAGGTATTTAAAACCTTTTCAATTAACAGGTCGGTTTCATCTTTAAACGAAATATCCACAATATCGTTGCTGTATAACCAGCTTTTTAATTTATAGACTTTTAAATCTTCGCTTCCGGTTACGCCCAGTTCTTTCAATGCCAAATAATTGCAGTATTGTTCAAACTGACCTTTAATCGGCACCACATAAAGCATTTTTTTAAGATGCAGCACTTCGGCAGGAAATTCAAATCCTGCCCCACACAAAACTCCTTTTGTTGTTGCCAGATACGATGTAAACAACTGTTCATCGATAGGGAAAAAAGTACAGTTCCCCTGTTTCTTTGATGTTTTGCTGAAAGGCGAAAATACGATCCAATCAACATTTTTAATTTGCGAAAGCACTTTGTACAGCTCATCATTATGAAAACTTGGAAGATAAACCAAAATGTAATCTTCTTTTTCGCAGTTTAAATTTTTGATGGAACTACGAATAATCGGATGGAAAATAGTATCATCGTATTTCGTAAAATGAAACCCGAATGAATTTTGAATAGGCGCGTACTTCTTTAAAATAAGCTTGCTTAAATGAAAATCTTTCTGTGGTTTTGGTGCTTTATCATGCAAAACGACTGCCTGGTGGCTTAACCCAATGATTTTTTTGTTCCGATACTTGGCAGCATATGCCGTAACAGGTTCAAAATCGTTAATAATTAAATCGTATTGCTGGATAGGAACATTTTGTACCGATCTTAAAAACTGTACAAACGAATTTTTCTTAATGATTTTCTTATAGTTCAAGCCGCCTTTTTTTGAATAGAACAACGAAATTCCTTTGTTCTGCACGGCGTTTCCTTTAAACGGTAACTGTGAATTCTGACCCGAAATAAATACATCTACTTCGGCGTGTTCTTTTAATTTGGGTACTAAAACGTTAGCGCGCGCAATGTGTCCGTTACCTGTTGCCTGTAATGCGTATAAAATTTTCATTTAAAAAAGACTTCAATTTCTTTGTATTGATCGGGAGTTTGTTGTGGTTTTTGATCGATCTGATTCATTAAATCAATCAACAAATCGTTTTCGTAATAATAAATTTCCCACGAACCGTTGTTGTATTCCAAAGCTGTTAAATTTTCGATCCAATCGCCGGAATTCAAATACAAACAACTTCCTTTTGCAGTTATAACTTCTCTTTTTTGCGGTTGATGAATGTGCCCGCAGATCACGTAATCAAACTTATTTTCAATAGCCAGTTCGGATGCGGTTTCTTCAAAATCGCCAATAAACTTCACGGCTTTTTTAATGTTGTTCTTTATTTTTTTGCTGAAGGAATATTTCTCGCGTCCCATTTTACTTAAAATCCAGTTCGAAAGGTTGTTCAAACGAATCAAATAATCATAGCCAATACCGCCTAATTTGGCAATCCATTTAGAATGCTGAACAGATGAATCGAAAACATCGCCATGAAAAACCCAAGCTTTCTTACCGTCTAATTCAAAAATATGTTTGTCTAACAATTGAATCTTACCAAAAGTCATAGGCGAAAATTTCCGTAGAAACTCGTCATGATTCCCCGTAAGATAAATTACTTGACAGTTTGTTAGCGACAGATTCAGAATGTATTTGATGATTTCGAGATGACTTTCAGGAAAATAACTTTTCTTAAATTGCCAGATATCGATAAAATCGCCGTTTAAAATCAATATTTTTGGATCGATCGATCGTAAATAATTCAGCAACTCTTTGGCTTTGCAACCGTAAGTTCCCAAATGTGTATCTGAAATTACCGCTACTTCAACGCTTCTCTTCATAATTAAACAGAATTTTACCGAAGATACCGCTGTGCTGTAAACTTATGGTTTTTAAAAAGTTATGTTTAGAACAACAAAACCGCTTACATTTGTATAAAAGATCGATATGAAAAATTATATTTTATGTTTTGTAATGCTTTGGCAGTTTGCTGTAAATGCGCAAAACAGATTCACGCAGATTTTACCCGAAACCGAATATATTTCTGCCGGAAACGAGCTAAAAGAGTTTAACAGTTATGATTTTTCGACTGTGATTTTAGGTTTGCAAATGAACAATGTTTTTGGAACAATTGGTAGCAGTTACAAACGCATTCACGTAAAAATAGCCGATGTTGAAAAAGATCAAACCAATCCGGATTTATATCATGTAAAAGGAAAGTCGAAAGTTGGCAGTAACATTGAAAGTTTTGCAGGTACCATTAAACTGCAAACCGTTAAACAGATTAAAGATCGTGAATTAGACGATACAATGGTAAGTTTACCTACAACTTATCAGGGTATAATTTCGGGTATTTATGAGTTTAAAGAACCTACAGATCGCGAGCATTCCGGAGTTTTTGAAGGAACTTATCAGGCAATGTTTCAAATTGTAGAAGAGGACAATAAGGTTTATTACAACGATTTGGATTTATACCGCGACAGTTACATAAACAACATGTACCAAGGTTTTTGGACAGATTACCAGACAAAAGAAGCAAAAATTTGTAAATGGGCAGATTTCCGTGTTCCCGATGTTCCGGGCGATTTTGATTTAGGCGCCGGCGAATTCAGTCCCAACGAGAAATACAATAACAAAGGTTGGAAAACCTACAACGATGCCTATTTAAAAAATGATAAAATAGCACTTGATGCAGAAGAAGCTGTTTGGTGGGAATAGTTAAACAACTTTAATTAAACTTCCGTCTTCATCGGTTTTTGTAATCTGTAGCGCAACGGGAATACGCTCTTTTAGTTCTTCAACATGCGAAATAATGCCCACAATACGGTTTTCTTTGTGCAGGTTGTTCAGCGTTTCAAACACAATATTAACCGATTCGGCATCTTGCGTTCCAAAACCTTCATCGATAAAGAAAAAGTTCTTGCTTGCAACGCTGTTTGTTTGCACACTTTCTGCCAACACCAACGCCAAACTTAACGAAACCTGAAACGATTGCCCGCCCGAAAGCGTTTTTACACTGCGCGTTCTGCCTTCGTTTAAATAATCGATTACTTCAAAATCGTTCGCATCATTAACCTGCAAACTCAACTGGTTTCGCGTCATTTTGCGGAAACGTACATTGGCATTTTCGCACAATTGTTTAAGGTAGATCGACGATACATATTGAACAAAACCTGCTCCCTTAAACAAATTGCTCATTGTTTTTAGGTTTTCTGCTCGTTTTTTAAGCTGATCTAATGTTTGTAGCAATTCTTTTTTCTGATTGAAAGCTTCTGTTAAACGAGTAATTTCTGCATTGGTTTTGGTAACATTTTCGTTTGCAATTTTTAACTCTATTTCCGCAGTTTCAAAATCTTTTTCGTACTGATAATAAGCAACTTCATTGAAAAATTCGTCTTTGAGCTTTGCTTCTAAATTCTTAATTTCATTGTTCAACGTTTTGTACGAAACCGTGAAATCTTCAATTTCTTTTCGGACAGCTTCCACATTCAGGTTTAAATGCAGTATTTCAACAACTTTTTCTTTGTTTTCGATATTTTGATCGACCAGATTTTTGTTGAAAAGATCATCTAAACCTTCCAGATTTTTATTTAGATCGAATAATTGTTTTTCGATTGATAAGATTGAAGCTTTTTGAACCTGAATTTGTGTATTTAACTGATTATATTGCTGATTAAACAGGTTAAAATCGGTTTCAATTTTTTGATTGAATGCTTTTAAATCTCTTAATTTTTGTTCGATTTCTTCAACAGAAAATGTACTAAAATCTGAATAAGAAAGAACTTTTAAATTGCTTAAATTCTGATTGATTTGCGCTTGTTTTTCAGCTTCATTTAACTTCAATTCCGCTAATTTATTTCGATATTTTACTAGTAATTCCTGCTGATTTTCTAAATGTAACCTTTGTTCAGCAATGAATTTATTATTACTCTCGATTTGTTTGATTATATCAAAAGAGGCTTGTTTTTTTTGTTGAAAATCCTCAAAATCATCCGTATTGAAATGTATCCAATCAAAAGTAGCAGTATGCTGAATTATCTGATTTTTCAAATCTTCTAAACGATTATTTTCGTTAACTAATTGCTCTTGAAACATTGTAAGCTTCTGATTTTTTTGTCGGATTTTATTCGCAAACTCAACATGATTATTCTGCTTTTCATCAATCAAATCCATTTCTTTTTTCAGTTCGTCTAAAAGCGAAGTAACATCGTTCAACGTCAAAATTTCAGGATGTTCTAAAGATCCACAAAGCGGACAAGCCTCGCCGTTATGCAAGTTGTGTGCAAAATGTGCTAATTCCTGCTGAACCTGAAAAGATTGCAATTTTGTAGTTAATTCCTTCTTTTGCTGTGAAAAAGCATCGTTCAAAACTTTTGCATCATTTTCAAAATTCGAAATTTCAATGTTATCACTGATTAATTCATTTTCAATGAGCTGAACTTCGCTTTTTAACTGATTGTTTTTCTGCTCTTGCACATTCCAATCTTTCTCCAAATGTTCTTTTTTGCTGAACCACTCGCCCACATTGATTAAAACAGTGGTTTCAATCTGGTTTTTAGCAAGATCGTTTATTTCAATTTCGGTTTCTTTTATGGTTTGTTGCAGTTGATTAACAACTTGTTCTATTTCGCGGACTTTAATTTCGCCATTAGAAGTTCTATTTTTTAACTCCACAACATCAATAGTAAACTGAAGTGTTTTTGCAATAAAATCTAGATCGTTTTCCTGCAAACGTTTGTTTGGTAAGTCATCAACATAAGGTTTTATTGCGTTAATGGCAGCTTCAATCTTAAGCAATTCTGTCTCTGAATTTTGTAAAAGTGTTTTATCGTTTGTTAATTGATTGGTTTTTTCTTGAACTTCAACCTCATATTTTTTACTGTCAACCAACAATTGGTTAAACGTTTTGTAAACACGTTCGTAAATTTCTAACTCCGACTTTTTCTGATCGATTGCAGGTTTTTGACTATTGAATTCTGCAAATTGCTCTTTCTTATTCTGTAACGATTCAAAATCGGTTTTTATGCTTTTTAAGTGCTGTAGTTTTTCGTTTATCGTTTTAAAAACAGTTTGTTTTTCGGTTTGAATTGTAATTTCTTCTGTAAGTTTTTCATTTAAAACTGCAATGTTTTCTTCGGAAACTTCATCATAACCCGACAATTTTCCTTCCAACTGATTTAGTTCTGTCAGGTTTTTACTATTTAAAACCGAAACTTTATCCTGCAAATCGTAGCGATGCAGCTTAAAAATTTCCTTCATCATTTCGGTTCGTTCTTTCGCTCCCAATTCGATAAATTCTTTAAATCTGCCTTGCGGAATAATGATGGTTCGTTTAAAATTAACATAACTCAACCCTACAATTTCTTCAGCATTGCAGTGATTCAACGGAATCCAATCGTTATTTATCCATTTGTAAAAAATAACCGTTGGCGTTTTAATATCATCAAAACGTTTAGAATTTCTTTTAAATTCACGAGTTGCACGAAATATTTTGTCTTCGTAATTATAAAAATCGAACGCAATAAAAGCGGTGTCCGATTTTAAATTCATCATGTTGTATGCGCGTTTGTCCTTTGAATTTAATCGTTCGGTTTCGCCGTACAGCGCAAACGTAATTGCTTCTAAAATGGATGATTTCCCCGATCCAACCGAACCAAAAATACCGAATAAACCTGCATTTATCAGGTTTTCAAAATCAATGGTTTGTCTTTTTTGATAAGAATACAAACCTTCTATTGTGAGTTTAATTGGGATCATAAATTAGTTTCTTTTGGTTCAATAAATTGATTTTTTTTAAATATAATACGGTTTTTTGTCATTCCGACGAAGGAGGAATCTTTTGTTGTTCATTTTCTTACTAAATTTCATCATTTATAAACTTCCATGTTGGATTGAAATTTGAAATCAATTCAATCTTTTTATTTCTATTCCAACCTTTAATTTGCTTTTCTCTAATAATTGCAAGATTAATGTGAGAATAGGTTTTATAAAATACTAAATAAAAGCAATTATATCTTTTAGTAAAAGAATTATTTATCAGATCAGAATTGATGTGGTGATATAATCGCACTTTTAAATCATTTGTCACTCCCGTATATAAAACAGTTTTATGCAAATTTGTAAGAATGTAAACGTAGTAATTGTGCGTCCCGATTGTTTTCATTTGGATAATTTAAAGATTCTTCATTCCGTTTCACTGCATTCAGAATGACAAAAAAATTACTCATTTAAAACTTCGTTAAACAAATCCATCAATTCATTGTTTGGTTCTTGTTGGGCATTTTTCGACTTAAAATAATCTTTAAACAGATCTTTTATATCCTGATTCAGATTTATTTCTTTTGCCGAAATTTCGTCTGAACCACTATTTTTTACTTTCGGAATTAAATGAACAATGCCTGAATGAGCTTGAAATATCGCTTTTCGTTCATCGGTTGTTAAAAAAGTTTCGGTTTCCATAGTCAATTCCACCAAAGTATCCGGATTTGTCAATAACCAGTTTACCGCTTCATCAACCAGTTGAAAGGTTTTACGAACCAACGCTTTTCCTTTGGTAAGGTTTATTTTGGTAAAATTTACAGTTTGATTTGGTTGCGCGTTGATGATGGACACATATTTGGTTTGACCCGCTTCGCTAAAGCTGTAGCATATAGGTGACGACGAATAAATAACCGGTTTTTCGGCGGTGCCAATATTGTTAAACGCATGTAAATGACCAAGTGCGGTGTATTGAATTTGCGTCGGAATACAATCGGAATAAACCATATCCGCAGTACCAATTTTAATTGGTTTTTCGCCTTCGGGTTCGTCTAAAAGTGAAGTACCGCGTTTGTTCATGTATAAATGTGAAATTAGCAGATTTACACCTTTATCGTCACAAAATTCATCAGCAATTTTTGTCCATTGCTCTTTTAAAACACTGTTTAATTGCTCTTCTTTTTGTTCGCCAAAGTACTGTTTTAAACGAATTTCGTTTGCGTACGCAGTATGAATGATTCTGATTGGAAAATCGATATTTTTTATATTTAATTCGATGAAATCTTCGGTAGATTTTTCGATTTTAAAATGATCTAATTCAAACGGATTGATTTTTTCGTTTGGATAACCAATTAATATGATTCCGCATTCACGTGCCAAAGGATCGGGCGCATTGATACGATCGGGCGAATCATGATTCCCTGCAATGGCAATCACAGGTCGCTGTGCATTATTTGTAAGTCGTTTTAATGTTTTGTAGAACAAATCAACCGCTTCAACCGCCGGATTAAAAGCATCGAACAAATCGCCTGCAATCAAAATTAAATCTACATTTTCGCGATCGGCAATTTCCACGATTTCGTTCATTACATCAATCTGTTCTTCAAATCTTGAAAAACCATCTAAACGTTTTCCTAAATGCCAATCGGCTGTATGTAGAATTTTCATGTTATTCTTGTTGTAAATCTTGGTTGTTTTGCTGGTTGAATTGTTGCTGAATCTGCTTTAATTTTTCCTTTCGAAGCGTCTCGGCATTGCTTGCTTTATTCTTTTTCTGATCGACCTTCTTCTTATGTGCCAATCGGTTGGTTTCGTTTCTTCTTCCCATATCAAATATATATTGAAGTTAAGACATTAATTGTCGTTTAGAAATTCGCCCGAAACATAATACCAACGATCGTTCATTTTTTGGAACACCGATAATTCGTGATGTACTTGTTCGTTTTGATCTTGATCGATATAATATGCCTTAAATTCTACCTGATTTATGTTTGGAACATTAACGATTTCCAGCTTTATCCATTGATTGATTTCGCCCCATTCCTGAAGTTCTTCTTTGGTATGAAATTTACGTTTTGCCGGTAAGGTTGTGTTCATTAAATAGTCGCCGTTTGGAATGGCGAAGGCTGAAAAGCGCGAGCGCATCAAAGCTTCTGCAGTCGGAGCGTATTTTTCTTTAGTATGATAAGATTCACAGCATTCTGCGTATAATTTATTGGAACAGCACGGACAATTCATTGCTTAATGTTTTTTCAAAAATACGCATAAAAAAGAGGCGTAAATGCCTCTCTTTATCTTTTTTATGTTTGATTATTCTTGTTCTTGCTGTAATGCTTCTGCACTTGCATATTTCATAACCAAACCTTGCATGGTCATGTTTACTTCGTTGCTTAAAGCACCTGCTTTTTGCTCAAAAGCAGCTTTGTCTTTAGGCTCAATCACATCTAATTCTTTAGTGTCTGCAAACTTTTTATTAACTGCTTTTAAATCCGCAGCATTGTAACTTTCATCAATTAGTTTTGAGAAATCTGTTACAAAACCATTCACTAACGCATCAAATTCTTTATTAAAATCAGCAACTTTAGCAGTATCAATCATTGGTAAAATTTGTTCTTTTACGCCATCAATATTGGTTTTCATTCCCATATTATCAACGAACGTTTTAGCATCTTGTGTTTGAGCGAAACCTGTTTGCACTGCAAAGATCATGATTGCGCCGTAAATAAACTTTTTCATAATTTTTTATTTAAAATAGACATCTAAATTACAATTATTTTTCATTTTAATGTTATTGATTAACATTATTACAACAAAAAATCGAGGTTTATTAAACCTCGATTTTATAATTATTGCATGTATTTCATTAACAACCCTTGTAATTCCATTCCCCATTCTTGACCAGCTTTCATTTGATCTTTAGTTATTTTCGGAGTTGTTTCTTGAATTTTTTTTCCTACTGGCGAGTTATAAAATTCAATCATTTTCTTAATATCGTCATGAGTATAATACTTCATCATAACATCTGCCATTTTATCATATAAACTTGGCAAGGTTGTTTCAAATTCTTTCTTGAAGTCTGCCTGTTTATCTTCTGGCATTTGCTCCATAATCGGTTCTAAAACTGCTGTAACTTGAGCTGCTGAGCCTGATAATTTAATGTAATTTACTACATCCTTCTTAAAATCTGTCGATTGTGCCGACACAAATTGTACCGATAACAACATTGTTGCAGCTATAAATAAATTTTTCATGTGCTGTATTTTATAAATTAAAGTTAATTCCTTGTGCCAATGGCAATTCGGTACCGTAATTAATGGTGTTTGTTTGTCTGCGCATATATACTTTCCAAGCATCAGAACCAGATTCGCGTCCGCCGCCTGTTTCTTTTTCACCACCAAAAGCTCCACCGATTTCTGCACCCGATGTACCAATGTTTACGTTTGCAATACCACAGTCAGATCCTGCTTGCGATAAAAACAATTCTGCTTCGCGTAAATTATTTGTGAAAATTGCAGAAGATAATCCTTGAGGAACATTATTCTGCATATCAATAGCTTCTTCAATTGTGCTGTATTTCATTACATATAAAATTGGCGCAAAAGTTTCTTCCTGAACAATTTCAAAGTCGTTTTTAGCTTCAATGATACATGGTTTTACATAACAACCGCTTTCGTAACCAGCACCTTCAACCACACCGCCATCAACAACTATTTTACCGCCTTCGGTTTTTGCTTTTTCAATTGCTTTTAAATAATCTTCAACAGCTTTTGTATCGATAAGCGGACCAACGTGATTTGCAGCATCCAATGGATCGCCGATTCTCAACTGTCCGTAAGCATTTTTCAATGTTTCGATTGTTTTATCGTACACACTTTCATGAACAATTAAACGACGGGTTGATGTACAACGCTGACCGGCAGTTCCTACTGCTCCGAAAACCGCACCAACCAAAACCATACTTAAATCTGAATGTTCTGATACAATAATTGCGTTGTTTCCACCCAATTCTAAAATAGTTTTACCAAAACGTTCTGCAACTGTTTTTGATACGTGACGACCAATACGAGTTGATCCTGTAAAAGAAACCAATGGTACGCGTTTGTCGTTGTTCATTAAATCGCCCGAAGCATTTCCTGTAACTAAACAGCTAACACCTTCTGGTACATTATTTTTTTCGAATACTTT
>Ga0256908_1000285_pt1 | contig 23739 bp, 23 predicted proteins | sample MC6MC0761MT_FD_186331 | JGI IMG/M metagenome (GOLD analysis project Ga0256908, IMG submission 186331) | Metatranscriptome of enriched soil aggregate microbial communities from Iowa State University, Ames, United States - MC6-MC0761-MT... | ecosystem: Environmental > Terrestrial > Soil >... | reverse complement strand
TTGGCAATGTGCAAATCATCACGGATGATCAAACATGATATTAAGAGTTCGGCTTGATGAAGTAGACACTTATTTAATTTCACACTTCAACTAAATTTACATCTTCCAATATAATTTCTTATACACTTTAAGGTTAAAATGATGTTTCACTACCAGCCAACCTTAAACAATATAAAGATGAACATGAATAAACTGACTTGTTTCAAAGCCTATGACATTCGAGGCAAACTGGGCACAGAGCTAAATGAAGAAATCGCTTATAAAGTAGGACGTGCTTATGGTCAAATCTATCAACCGAAAACTATTGTTATCGGTTGTGATATCCGTTTAACCAGTGAAGCATTAAAACAAGCAACGATTCGGGGCTTAAATGATGCTGGGGTAGATGTTCTTGATCTTGGGATGACGGGGACAGAAGAAGTTTACTTTGCTGCTTTTCATCTCGATGTTCAAGGTGGTATTGAAATCACAGCAAGCCATAACCCGATGGATTATAATGGCATGAAATTGGTTCGTGAAAATGCCCGACCAATCAGTGCAGATACGGGACTAAAAGATATCCAATCATTGGCTGAATCTGAACAATTCATTGAAGTCGAGAAAAAAGGCTCAGTCAAAAAATATAATATCCTGCCTGAATTTATTGAACACTTACTTACTTATATTGATCCGAGCAAAATTCGCCCACTTAAACTAGTGATGAATGCAGGCAATGGTGCGGCGGGTCATGTCGTTGATGCAATCGAAGAAAAGTTCAAAGCGCTCAATATCCCAGTAGAGTTTATTAAAATCCATAATCATCCAGATGGTACTTTCCCAAATGGTATTCCCAATCCAATCTTGGTGGAAAATCGAGATAGCACTCGAAATGCGGTTTTAATACATCATGCGGATATGGGAATTGCGTGGGATGGCGACTTTGACCGTTGTTTCTTATTCGACGAAAAAGGTCAATTTATTGAAGGCTATTATATTGTTGGATTATTAGCCCAAGCTTTCTTGTTAAAACAAGCCGGTGAAAAAATCGTACATGACCCTCGCTTAGTTTGGAATACACTGGATATCATTGAACAATATAATGGTATTGCTGTTCAATCTAAATCTGGACATGCCTTTATTAAAGATGTGATGCGTGAACACAATGCGGCTTATGGTGGAGAAATGAGTGCACATCACTATTTTCGCGATTTTGCTTACTGTGACAGCGGGATGATCCCTTGGTTATTGGCGATTTTGGTGGTATCAGAAACCCAACAATCATTATCAAGTCTGGTTGAAGGGATGATTGAACGTTTTCCGTGTAGTGGTGAAATCAACTTTAAAGTCGAAGATACTCAAAAAACCATTCAAAAAATCTTCGATCATTTTGCTGATCTAAACCCTGCAATTGATCAAACAGATGGCGTTAGCCTTGATTTTGGTGAATGGCGTTTAAATGTCCGTGCATCCAATACCGAGCCATTATTACGCTTAAATATTGAAAGCCGTGCAGATAAAAATCCTAAACCAATGCAAGACTATGTAGATGAGTTAACTCAGTTGATTCAGGGTTAGTTCTAAATGGCGATAAAAAAATAGGCGCTTAATGCGCCTATTTTTTTACAGTTAAATTTATGCTTGATAGCCTGTTGGATTTTGTTTTTGCCAATTCCAACTGTCTGCCAGCATATCTTCCAAAGTATACTTTGGCGTCCAACCTAATTCTTTAATTGCGCGTGCATTATTTGCAAATGAAGTTGCGACATCCCCCGAACGACGCGGTGCAATTTCATATGCAACAGAAACCCCATTCACCTGTTCGAAAGTGTTCTTCACTTCAAGTACAGATGAACCATTCCCTGTACCAATGTTCCAAGCACGGCAGCCTTGAGCAGCTAAACGGTTGTTTAAAGCACATAAATGTGCATTGGCTAAGTCAACCACATGGATATAGTCACGCACACCTGTACCATCTACAGTGTCGTAATCATCACCATAAATGGAGAGTTTATCACGACGCCCAACAGCAACTTGAGTGACATAAGGCATTAAATTATTTGGAATACCTTGTGGATCTTCACCAATACGGCCACTCTTATGTGCCCCAACTGGATTAAAATAACGCAATAACGCAATTGACCAGCGCTCATCCGCAATGGATAGCTTTTCCAACAATTGCTCAACAATTAACTTGGTATAACCATAGTTATTTGAAGGCATGCCTGTCGGCATATTTTCATCTAAAGGAGAAATATTCGCTTCATCATATACAGTTGCAGACGAGCTAAAAACTAAATTAAAAACACCCGATCTTTGCATTGCTTGTGCCAGCTGAACTGATCCTGCAATATTATGATCAAAGTAAGTCAGTGGAATTTGCTGACTTTCTCCCACTGCTTTTAAACCTGCAAAATGAATCACAGCATCAATTTTGTTGTTTGAAAAAACTTGATCTAAATCATTTTGATAGCGAATATCGCCTTGAATAAATTTCAGTGTTTTTCCAGTCAACGCTTGGACACGTTTTAATGATTCTTCCGAGCTATTTGATAGATTATCTAGAACAATAACCTCATGTCCAGCCTCAAGTAACTCTACACAAGTATGTGATCCAATATAACCAGCACCACCTGTTACTAAAATATTTGCCATAAATTTTTCCAGTATATCTACTCTTTACCCAGCAAGATCTTAATTAAACCTTGTGTTGAAGCATCCAGTTGAGATAGGTCTTTTTCTTTACCATTGAGAATAGGGAGTAATTGATTGGCAATTTCTTTGCCTTTTTCAACGCCCCATTGATCAAATGGATTAATATTCCAAATGACCGATTGCACAAACACTTTATGTTCATAGAGTGCAATCAGCATCCCTAAACTATAAGGACTCAGTTCTTGTAACAACAAAGTCGAACTTGGTTGGTTACCTTCATATTGTTTATATACAGGTAGATCTGATAATTCATTGGCATTTAATGCTGTGTTACCAAAAGCCAATAATCGTGATTGCGCCAAGCAATTGGATAAAGCCAAATGATGTTGCTCAATTAAGGATTCCGCACTTTCTGCATAGGTGAATTGATTCGAGTTATAACGCTGTACCGGCGCAATGAAATCACAACTCACTGCATGGGTTCCTTGATGCAAAAGCTGATAAAAAGCATGTTGCGCATTTGGTCCCACTTCCCCCCAAACGATTGGACAGGTGTTTAAATCAACTTTTTCATTATTTCTTTGAATCGACTTACCATTCGATTCCATCTCAAGTTGCTGTAAATAAGAAGCAAAATATTTTAGACGGCCATCATAAGGCAATACTGCATGGGTCTGAATATTTAAAAAATTATTATTCCAGACCCCAAGTAACCCCATCAATACGGGAATATTTTGTTCAAATGAGGCTTTTTGGAAATGTTGATCAATCGCATAAGCGCCTGCGAGCAATTGCTTGAACCCATCAACACCGATCTGCAATGCAATTGGTAAACCAATACATGACCACAGCGAGTAACGACCACCGACCCAATCCCAAAGTAAGAACTGGTTTTCTGCTGCAATTCCCCATTCTGTCATTTTCTCAGGCTTGGTTGAAACCCCAATAAAATGATGTTGGATCACACTGTTTTGTGTACCCAAATCTTTTTCTAACCACTGACGAACTGTTTGAGCATTGGATAAAGTATCAATGGTACCAAAAGACTTAGATGAAATAATAAATAAGGTGGTTTCTGGGCGTAATTGATGTAATAAATCAGAAAGCTGACTACCATCCATAGTTGAAACAAAATGTACTTTTAATGGTTTAGAGGTACTGACTTTATAATCTGATAAGGCATGACTCACCATCAATGGTCCCAAGTCAGAACCACCCACACCAATATTGACCACGTCCTGAATCACTTCACCTGTCGAACCACGACATTGTCCCGCGTGGACTTTATCAACAAGCTGGTACATACGATCTAATTGTTGATGCACCAACTCAGCCAGCTCAGGGTAATCTTGATCATGTTTCGGTAAGCGCAATGCCCAATGCATTGCTGCTCGGTCTTCCGTATAATTGATCGATTCTTCAGTAAATAAACGTTTGATCCATTGCGTTAATTGTTTTGAATCTGCAAATTTAAACAAGGCATCGCATGCATTTTTGTCAATACGATGTTTGCTATAGTCAAAACTCAGTTGATTAAAATGTACTGAGAACTTGTCAAAACGCTGTGGATCTTGTTCAAATAAATCGGTTAAGCGCAATTGCTGTTGTTCTGTAGCAAGATTTTGCAATCCTGCTAAATGCTGATTTCTTTGATCAATATTTAATATAGAATTTGTCATACTCGCCCTACACCCTGATAAGCAAAACCTTGTGCTTTGACGAAATCTGGATCTAACATATTACGACCATCGAGAATCAAAGGATGGGCCATTTTCTGTAAAAGTTGTGAATAATCAGGACTCCAATATTGCTTCCAAGCCGTCAATAAACACAATGCATGTGCATTTTCTACTGCTTGGTATTGATCATGACATAAAATCAAATCAGTGCGTCCGCCATAGAAATTTGCTACCCGCTCCAAGGCTTGTGGGTCATGCAACTGGACAATTGCTCCTTGTGCCCAAAGCGCTGCAAGCATGGCATGAATTGGCGAGTTCTCAATACTCGAGGTATTTTCTTTAAAAGAAGCACCCCAAATCGCCACAACTTTACCTGTTAACTGCCCTTGATAGTAATTCCACAGTTTTCTAAATAAAATTTCTTTTTGTTGTTCATTGATATTCCAAACCTGATCCAGCAATTGGCTTTTGATCCCTGAACCTGCCACTGTACCTGTTAAGGTTAAAATATCATGGGAGAAATTTTCTCCACCAAAACCAACACCTGCAGATAAATATGATGCGCCAATTCGACTATCAGATGCTAATCCTTGCTTAACATTATGAATATCAATATTTAATTTTTCAGCGACTTGCGCCATATCATTCATATAACTGATGCGTGTTGCCAACATGCCTGAAATACTCAATTTGGTAAATTCAGCATCTAAAAATGGCATAAACAAATATTGATGTTTTAACTGAAAAAAAGGTCTTAACAATTCTTTGATAATCTGCTGTGTTTCAGATTGATCTACACCCACAATTACTTGCTTTAAGTCAATAAAACTTTGAATCGCATTGCCTTCTTGAATCGTGTCAGGCAAATAAGCCCAATGGTCAGTCACTAAAATTTGTTTAAGTTCTTCAGTGCCCTGTAAACCGAACGTAGAACCATTGATCATCAGTCTTGGATGAATAATAGGAAGTCGTTTTAATTCTTCAGCCAAGCGCTTAGCTTGATCAAACTCAGAAGGATTAAAACTAAATAAAAAAACTTCACTTTGCAATTTAAGCTGTTTTAACCCAACCAATTGAATTGCATTGTTTTTAATCTGTTTTTGAATAAGTTGATTTAAATCTTGATCTTGATAATGTACTGAGTATTGATGATCAGCGCCTACTTGAGGGCACCAATACACGTGGTGCCCATATTCAGCAAACAAGCCAGCGAGTACGCCAGCTTGAAGTGTTGTGCCAAATACACAAATATTCATATGATATCCAAATATTATAAATTCAATTCTTTGATAAGCAGTTTAAATTCTTCACCCAACTTAGGATGTTCAATACCATAGTGTAATACTGCTTTTAAATAACCAATTTTACTACCACAATCGAAAGTTTGACCTTTCATACGATACGCTTCGACATTTTCTAATTTTTGTAATGCAGCAATGGCATCCGTCAATTGAATTTCATTGCCCGCACCTTTAGGTGTCTGTTCTAATAATTGCATAATTTTAGCAGGAAGCACATAACGTCCCACCACAGATAAATTTGAAGGCGCGCTACCCACTGCCGGCTTTTCGACAATGCCTTTCATCATGATACTTTCACCCTCAACAGGTGAAGATGCAACATCCACAATACCGTATTGATCCACTAGATGATCAGGGACAGCCTCTACCATAATCTGCGATGCTTTAGATGTATTAAAACGATGAATCATTCTCGCTAAGTCGTTTTCTGTACTATTTTCTTTCACCAAAACATCTGGCAATAACACAGCAAAGTCATCATTTCCAATTACTGATTTCGCACATAAAACAGCATGACCTAAACCCAATGGTTGAGGTTGGCGTACAGTGACTACACTTATATGTTTAGGTAAAATTTCAGTAATTTCTTTGAGTAGATCAATTTTTTTCTTATTTTCTAATGTGGTTTCCAACTCAAAATTTCGATCAAAATAATTTTCTATGGACGCTTTTGATGAGTGTGTCACCAAAATAATTTGTTCAATTCCAGCCGCCACTGCTTCTTTGACGACATATTCAATTGCAGGACGATCTACAACAGTCACCATTTCTTTAGGAATTGATTTACTTGCAGGTAAAAAACGAGTGCCTAATCCAGCAACAGGTAAAATGGCTTTTTTGATCATAACTTAAAACTTCAATTTATTAATTTAAGACTTTACTTCATCATTTTTTGCATCTGATTCATTCCCTTTGAAAAGAGAAGGACCAACATGACCAGGCGCATTGATGCCTTCTCGATTTGTCATGACAGAAACTGTTTTAAACATAATTTTAAAATCAACCAATAGGCTTTGGTTATCGACATACCAAACGTCATACTTAAAACGTTCTTCATAGTCCAATTCATTACGACCGCTTATTTGTGCAAGACCCGTCATACCAGGACGGACTTCCAAACGACGTGCTTGTTCAGGTGAATAAAGCTCAACAAATTCTTTCAGCATTGGTCGTGGTCCAACTACACTCATATCACCTTTTAAGACATTGATCAGTTGTGGCATTTCATCCAAACTGGTTGAACGTAATTTTTGTCCAAAAGGCGTGATACGTTGCTCATCGGGTAATGGGTTACCCTGAGTATCGGTTGCATCTTTCATTGAACGGAACTTCATCATTTTAAAAAGTTCACCGTTCTTTCCTGGTCGCTCTTGATAGAAGAAGATAGGAGACCCTAAATTTTTGCGCACTTTATAAGCAACAAATAAAAAAATAGGCGACAAAATCATTAATGCCGTCAATGATATAACTATATCTACCAATCTTTTCATTACTTAATTTACCACTCTATTTTTTAACTTTTTTCCGCAGAAAAGTATTATAAAATTTTCCTAACAGTGAACTAGGTACCAACCTAAGTGCTGATCTTATTAGAAATAACATGTTAGCATGAATTGGATTTTGTAACTTAAGTTGTTTTTTTAAATTTAGTAATTGCTTTTCACTTTTAATATATTCTAAACCTTTACGACGTGCATGCATACCATTACCTACTCGTGCATAAAGAATGATATCAGACATGTTGGCTACTTTATAGCCTGCACCAATAACTCGTAGCCAAAGATTATAGTCTTCCATAAATAAATGATGTTGATATCCAAGTAATTCATTTATCACAGTTTTTTTATAAGCTACAGTCATATGATTGAATGGACAACGTTTCTGCGCAAATTGTCGAATTTCGTCATTTGATGTTGGTACAGTTTTTAAAACTTGAGAATCACGTGGTTCATTTTCAAACTCTAAAACTTGTCCACCAAATAGGACAACATCTGGATTACACTCAATAAAAGCAAGTTGTTTTTCAAAGCGATCTGGCGTACAAATATCATCGGTATCCATACGAAAAACCCATTCATTAGAACAATACTTTAAACCTTCGTTTAAAGCATTTCCAAGACCAATATTTTGTTCTAACGGAATAACTTTTAAATTTTCGCCAATTTTTCTCTGCCAAGATAAAACAATTTGACTTAACTGATCACTAATAGGCCCATCTAATACCAAAACTATTTCATTAGGATGAATTGTTTGATCATTCCAGATACTTTGAAAACATTGATCCAATGCGGAAGGATTTTCTTTATAATATAAAGAAAGTAAAACAGAAAAATTCATAGTCTAATTAATAACCTTTAGCCATTCTTTTATTATTTCTTCTCGCGAGTAAGCTATAGCGTGAATTCTCGCATTATTCGAAAAATTTACTCTTAATGAATCTGAATCCATTAACTTTTGCATAGCTTCAGCCAACTTAATCGAATCTTGATTTTCCACTAGAAATCCAGTTTTATTATTTTCTATAATTTCAGCAGGACCATGTGGACAATTATATGAAATGATGGGTAAACAAAAAGACTGAGCTTCGATTAAAACCATAGGTAACCCCTCAAATCTAGAGGACATGACATAAAATGCTGCGGATTGATATACATGTTGTACATCTTTAGTCTGTCCCATAAGATACACGTTTTTTAAATTTTTTTCATAAATAAAATTACGCAAGTGTTCTTCATCTTCTCCAATTCCATAAATTTTAAGATTCCAGTCAAATTTATTTTTAGAAACGATTTCCCACGCATTCAGCAAAGATTCGAAGTTTTTTTGATATGTTAAACGGCCAATTGATATTATCGTCTTAGAATCTTTAGCATAATTTAGATTAAGTGTCTCAACACCAAATGGGGATACATTATTAATCTTATTAACATTATTATGAAAACTTTGATATGAACATCTATCTTGCTTTGTTAAAGTTATAACTTGATTAATTCTTTTATATAAAATTTTACTTAAAAATTTAACCCATTTCGGACGCACATCAAAGGCCACATGTTCTAAAGATATAAGTTTTGAATTTTTAGAAATATTAAGTATTGAACAAAGTAGCGAAAGTCTTCCCATATTATGAATAATAATTAAATCTGGTTGTAATTCTTTTATCTTCTTATTTAAATCTTTATAAAATTTAAAATATGAACCAGGGATTTTTAAAACTTCGACCTCTTCTTCAAGATCATAAGCTACATCAACTTTTTCAGTATCACGATTAGCTATTACAACATGATAATTTAAATCTTTAAAAAAAAGGTTAGCCAACAAGCAAGCTACTCTTTCAATACCTGATTTATACTTCAAAGAATTAATAACAAATAAAATTTTCATACAAAGCAACCTTAAGATTTCATTTTAAATATTAATCGTTTTAATAAATATTGAAACTGAAATTTAGAAGTAATAATTGCTAGAATCACAAAAAAAAACATTCTTAAATATTTCTTTTCAACTTTATACCTAAAAGCACTTTTAAAATATTCATTAGACTTATCAAAATTAGTTTTATAGGCTTCATGTTTCGTTAAATATATATTAACATCATCAATACTATATCGATCTACACCAAATTTCTTCCGCTCATCAAATAATTCTATAACATAATTTGACATTAACCTTTGACTAAAACCTATAGTCGATGTTGTGTTTCCATCTCGAATACGAACAGAATACTCGTAACTATCTAAATTAGTAAACTTAAAACCTTCTGTGCACATTCGAAGTAAAAAATCATAATCTTCAGCACCAGGTATTTCTCTATATCCATTTAATTTTCTATAAACTTGTGTTTTAGCTAACCAAATATGTAAAACTGGAGATGTATATTTTATATTTTCTTTTATGACTAAAAAATTCGTCGGAAGATCCAATTTTCCAATTATTACATCCTCTTCATTGATAGTATAAACTTGACTGCCTACTAAACTATATTCTGGATTATTAACTAAGAAATTAAATTGTTTTTCTATCCGATTGGGAGAACAGATATCATCTCCATCCATTCGAACAATATATTCACCTTTTACATAGTTTAGACCAAAATTCAAAGTTTTAACGATTTTAGAATTGATATCATTTCTTAATAGTAAAATTCGAGGATCATTTTTTGCTAAATTAGCAACAATAGAATAAGTATCATCAGTAGAACAATCATCAATGACAATAATTTGTAAATTCTGGTAGGTTTGATTACATATTGAAAGCACTGCTTTAGCTATATAGTTTTCAACATTATATACAGGTATTAAAACAGATATCAAAGGTTGAATAAAATTACTCATAATATACTCTTTTCACTTGGAGGTCTTGTTTCCAAATACATACAAGAAACTAAAACAAAAAAGAAAGGCATAAAAGCAGAAAACAGTGAAAAACCAGCGATAAAGAATGGTATTAATATATAGAAAATATTTTTCCCAATTCTATTATATGAAATCAAAATAAATAAAAAGAATAGGATAGTTCCAACATAACCAAATTCATAAAAAAAAGTAATCAGCATATTATGTGCGAAAATACCATTAGAGTAATAAACAAAATTACCTAACCCTATTCCAAAAATCTTATTTAACAAAGGCAAATTTTGATAATTATCTATAGCAATAGATATTAAATAAAATTTAGAGTTAAAACTACCATCTATATTAACAAAAGACTCACCACCCATATATGACTTTACCATCATTTCAAAAAATAAAAGTGAGACAATTGAAAACACTAGAGCAATAGGAACAATTAATTTATTAGCATATCTCATTAACACATATGAAATAATAAAAGCTAAAATAGCAGCTCGTGAAAAAGTGGTGATCAACAAAAACAATAAAATAAAAAATTTTATAAACCCTAAATTATATATATTATTTTTTTTCAAAAAAACAGAAAACATTAAAAACATTAAAATTATTAAAGCAGAAAAGTTTGAATCAAAGTAAAACAACCCCCATTTAAAATCATAAAAAGTACCACCTCCTCCTGAAAGAGCTATTCTAATTAAAAAATCTAATAGCATATAAAATATTAAACAATTGAATGAAAGGTTATAAACTTTTACTCTTTGATTTTGGGGTAAAATATTACCTATTTGGACTGTTGCACTTCCTAAAACTAGGCAATACAGATATAAAACTGTTGACAAATAAACAATATCAGGTGTTATATTATAAAAACTCGAAACTCCAAGCATAAAAGAGAAGATCGATATTAAAAAGTATATAATGTAGTAAAACTGAAATTTATTTAAACTACTAAACTTAAAATAAAAAAGAGAAAAAATTAATGTTAAAGCTCCTAATATGTATACTGGATTTACAACTAACTTATTTATACTAAAAAAAGAACAAAATATTAGAAAAAAAAATATAAAAAATTCAGGTTTTCTATAAGTATTTAATTTTTTTAGCATAAAACTAGCCAACCTTGGAAAAATCAAAAAGCTTGTTAATTATTTTTTTCATCAAAAAAATTGGATTTTTAAGACAAAAAACTAAAAAATTTACAAGAAAATACTTAGTATTATTCTTATTAATTTCTCTCAAATATATCCAATCTATTTCTCTCTTTGCAGTTACATATAATTTTTCACTTTTATATTCATCTAAAACTTGATTACGACCAATATTCATAATTTCAGTTTTTTTAGATAAATTATTTAAATGATATCGATAAAGTGAAAGATATTCACTTATGTAATGTATTTCTCCAATTTTAGACAATTTTAGCCACATATACCAGTCTTCTATAATAACTTCAGAATTATATCCTCCAATACTTTTCAATGAATCCATTCTCATTAATTGTGTAGGGGCTGGCAAATCATGCTTATGTAAAAGAATTTCATTAAAACTATAAATTTTATTTTCTTTTTTTTGATCACTTATGACAAAATTGAAATTATCAATAAGCTTATATCCACCAAATAAGGCATTACATTTTTTATTTTTAATCATGTAGTTAATTTGTATTATAATTTTTTCTGGTAACATCATATCATCTGATGCAATAGCAGAATAATACTCCCCTTCACACCATTCCAATGCTTCATTTAATGTTGGACTTAAACCCTTATTTTGTCTATTTCTAAATTCAAACCGAATAAAACGATTTTTACATTTCGCCACCAATTCTTGAATTTTCATAACAGAACTATCTTTTGAACCATCATCAATAACAATAAGTTCAATATTTTGATAGGTTTGATCTATCACACTTTGAATGCAATCTTGTACGAAATTCTCATGATTATAACAAGGTATAACAACAGAAACTAAAGGTTGATTTTCTTCATACATAGATCAAACCCTTTCTCTTAAAACTTTGAAAACAAAAAAGCTCATCACAGTCCAATACATCCCGTAATTAAGTAAATGAGCAATTGAAACTCCTTCAAATCCAAAAACTTGTGTGCATATATAAGTTAGTAGAATCGATATAATTGCAAAAATAATTTCAGTTGCTATAAATAGCTTGGTCATCGCTTTACTCAACATGAGATAAGCTAGAATCCAACTCCCAATTTTTAAAGAATCACCGATTACTTGCCAAAAAAATAAATCTCGCATAGGTAAAAAAGATTTCGTAAATAATAAAGCAATTATCCAATCTCTTAATAAATAAACCGCAAGCGCACCAATCACTGCTAATGGAAATATAAACTTATAGCCAAGATATACTTCTGATTTAATTTCCTGAACTTTTGAAAGTTCTGAAAGTTTAGGGAGGTAATATACACCTAGTGTAGTTGTTACAAGCAATAAATATGCTGCACTCAAGCGAATCATCGCTTCCCAATAGCCCGCGTATGTCAAACCATATTCATAAGTTAAGTAACTTCGGATAACAATTTGCGATAGGGGAACGCAAATAGCGCTCACTAAAGCCATTAATGCAAAAGCTGCAAATTTTTTTGCTATGTCTGTATCTATTTTACCAAATAAATAGGATAGTCTAAACCACTTAGCCTTATAACATAAAAATAAAGTCGCAAAAAAGGCCAATGATTGGTAAATTGAAAGTGCAACTAATGCGCCATATAAATTGTATTTGATTGCTAATGCACTTGTAATCGCTAATGAAAACAAGCTTCCAACTATATTGGCTATGACCAATCTTAAAACTTCTTTTTTACCATTTAAAATTGCTAAAAAAAATGCATTAAATGTAAAAAATGTTAAAAATACTGCAAACCATACAAACACTGATTGATATGCATCTGTATGAAAAATATAGATAGAAAGTTGCTTTTGAAAAATTAAAATCAATATCGAAAAAAACAAACTAAATATTAAAACTATACTTCCAGCTGTTCTCCAAATGGACTGCTGCGTAATCTCATCTTCATAGTACTCGGCGGTGTACTTAATAACTGCGGTGTTTATTGCACTTCCAGCAAAAGTGGTCACCATTTGTATAAAATTTTGAAACTGTCCAATAGCTGCATACCCTGCTGGGCCAACATACACAGCCAGTATTTTATTTAACACAAACATTGTTGCTGTTTTTATTAAAACAGCAACCCCGTTTAATATACTTGTTTTCAGTAAATTCATTGTTAAACTTTAAATGTATTACAAAGCTGAGTTATCTTTTCAGCATCTTCTAGATTTAGAGTTGGTCCAATAGGTAAGCTTAGTACTTCTGCATGAATCTGTTCAGATATTGGATAACTTAAATTATTCCACTCTTTATAGGCCTGCTGTTTATGTGGTGGTATTGGGTAATGGATTAAAGTCTGAACACCATGATCAACTAAATATTTCTGTAAAGCTTCACGATGTTCGGTTTTAATCACAAACAAGTGCCAAACATGTTGTTGAAACTCTTCAGCATTGATATCACTTGATGGCAATTTAATTAAAGGATTTTTAATCTTCTCAAGATATAAATTGGCAATTTTACGGCGATGTTCAATCTCTTGATCCAAGAAATTTAATTTCACATTAAGCATAGCTGCTTGAATCTCATCAAGTCGGCTATTTACACCTGGAACTAAATTTTTATATTTTTCATATGAACCATAATTCCGAAGTGCACGTAGCATCTGTGCTAGCTCTTCATCATTGGTTGTTACTGCACCAGCATCACCAAGTGCACCTAAATTCTTTCCAGGATAAAAACTAAAACCAGAGGCATCTCCCCAATTTCCTGCTCTTTTACCATTTACTTCAGCGCCATGTGATTGAGCAGAATCCTCTAAAACCAATAAATTATTTTTTTTTGCAATTTCAATGATTTGAGGCATAGGTGCCAATTGACCATACAAGTGAACAGGTAAAATAACTTTTGTTCTTGAAGTAATTGCCGCATCAATTCTTGCACAATCAATATTATAAGTAACAATATCTGGTTCAACTAAAACTGGTGTCAAATTATTTGCTGTAATTGCTAAAATACTTGCGATATAAGTATTTGAAGGAACAATAACCTCATCTCCATCTTTTAACCTACCGAGCTCTTTCCACGCACGCAGTGTTAAGATAAGTGCATCTAAACCATTCGCAACACCAATCGCAAATTTTACACCACAATATTCAGCAAAATTCTTTTCAAATTGCTCTAACTCGTTTCCACCGATATACCAACCTGAGTCAATTACTCGTGCACAAGCATCTATTAGCTCTGCTCTATATTGCTGATTAATACTTTGTAAATCTAAAAAGGGAATCATAATATTTTCATCAACCATTTATTCTGGAATATACAGTTCTGCTGAACCCACAATACATTCTTTATCGTTTGAAATAGCAATAGTTTTAAAAATTATTCTTCTTTTTTCTTTAATAATTTCTATTACTTCGACAACAAAAAGCACTGGTGTGTTCAAAAATATTGGTTTCAAAAATCTATTATCTGATTTGAGATAGATACATCCAGCTCCTGGCAAGGTATTTGCAAAAATAGTTGAGAAAATACTTGAAGCAAGAGCTCCATGTACGATTCGACTTTTAAAGATTGTATTTTTAGCGTAGTTTTCGTCAAGATGTACTGGATTTACATCTCCTGAAAGTTGAGAGAATTTTTCTACATCAATTTCTGTAAAACTACGTAGTAGTTCCACTTTATCTCCGAGTTTTATTTTTTCAATATTCATCTCTTTGCCTTTTACTGCATAAACTTTTGATAATCATTTAGAATCGAATAATAATTCGAAGCCGGATAAACATAAAAATTATCTAAGTCATTGCTATTTATATGCTGCGCACCAAGGCGCATATGAAAATTATGTACACTTATATTCTCTTTTCTCACATCGAAATGTGATTGATTAAATTTTAATTGATCAAAGGCAAATTTGTAAACCAACAAAGCACTTTCGATTGCAGCATATCTAGTCTTATTTTGATTTAATATCCAACTACCCCAACAAAATGATTTTGGATCGATTTTAAAATCATACAATCTAACTGTACCAATTCTTTCGTCAGAGTCATTTCTATAAATAATAAAATAAAATTCTTCCCGATTCTTTTCCCTTTCTTTATACTTTTTTATCCAAATTCGTTGCTCTTCAACTAAAGCTGAAGATTGTGAAATATGTTTATTTAATTCAGGGTTATTTCTCAAATCACAAATAAACTCAGCATCACTTTCTGTAACCAATTTAAAATAAATCGTTTTTGATTTAATTTCTTCGATATTCATACAATCAGACTTCCTTCAAAAAATCTTGATAATCGCGGATATAATCAGACTCATCAAAATGTTCACTTGCTAAAACTAATAAAACACAATCTTCTGAAAAATCATGCATTTCTCGCCAGACTAAACCCTCAATAATTAAGCCTTGTCTAGGATTATCTAATATTACTTTATTTTGATTATAACCATCATCCAAAATAAATTTACAACTTCCTTTTAAACAAATTGCCACTTGTTTTAGATTAATATGTGCATGAAAACCACGAGGCGTAGCTGATGTATTAAAAATATAATATAAACGTTTTATTTTAAACGGAATTGATTGATTTGACTCAATAGCAACCAACCCCCCCCTTTCATCCCCAAAGTTTGGCAAATCAATTAACTTTACTAAACTCATTATTCACTCACCAAAGAAATCAAATATTGCCCATAATCGTTTTTACTCATACTTTGACCAATTTGTAAAACTTGCTCTTTAGTTAACCAGCCATTATGTAGCGCAATTTCTTCTAGACATGCGACTTTATAGCCCTGACGTTTTTCAATGGTTTCCACAAACTGAGCTGCCTCTAGTAAACTTGCATGTGTTCCTGTATCTAACCATGCAAAACCACGACCTAGTAACTCCACATTTAAATCGCCACGCTCCAAATACATTTGGTTAACCGTGGTTATTTCCAACTCACCACGATCAGAAGGCTTCACGCTTTTAGCAATTTGAATAATATTGTTGTCGTAAAAGTACAAACCCGTGACTGCAAAATTTGATTTTGGATATTTTGGCTTTTCTTCTAAGGAAACAGCGCGTTTCTGTTCATCAAACTCAACTACACCAAAACGCTCTGGATCTTTAACTTGATAACCAAAAACTGTTGCACCTTTTTGACGCGCTACAGCCTGACGTAACATTGGTGTAAAGCCTTGGCCATAAAAAATATTATCACCAAGCACTAAACAGACATTACTATCACCAATAAAATCTTCACCAATAATAAAGGCTTGTGCTAAGCCATCTGGGCTTGGTTGAACAGCGTAGCTAAGTTTTACACCAAACTGCGAACCATCACCAAGTAATCGTTTAAAACCATCTATATCTTCAGGTGTGCTTATGATTAAAACTTCTCGAATTCCAGCGAGCATAAGCACAGACAAGGGATAGTACACCATTGGTTTATCATAAATTGGAAGCAATTGCTTAGAAACGCCCTTAGTAATTGGATAAAGACGTGTTCCTGAACCACCTGCTAGAATAATACCTTTTGTTTTTGTCATTATGCACTTACACCTAATCTTTCACGTTGATAGCTGCCATCTTGTACACGACGACACCATTCTAAATTATTTAAATACCATTCCACAGTTTTACGTATACCTGTATCAAATGTTTCTTGAGGCTTCCACACTAATTCGTGAGCGATTTTACTTGCATCAATTGCATAACGTAAATCATGCCCTGGACGATCTTTTACAAAAGTAATCAATGTTTCATATGATTGATTACTTATCTGCGGTTTTAATTCATCCAAAATTTTACAGATGGTTTTTACCACTTCAATATTTTGTTTTTCGTTATGTCCACCAATATTATAAGTCTCACCAATTGCGCCTTCTGTAACAACTTTATAGAGCGCACGCGCATGATCTTCAACAAACAACCAATCACGAATTTGATTACCTTTGCCATAAATTGGTAAAGGTTTACCATCTAAAGCATTTAGAATCACTAAAGGAATTAGTTTTTCAGGAAAATGATAAGGACCATAATTATTTGAACAATTGGTCACAATAGTCGGTAAACCATAGGTTCTTTGCCATGCACGAACTAAATGATCTGAACTTGCTTTACTTGCCGAATAAGGGGAACTTGGCGCATAAGCTGTGGTTTCAGTAAAAAGATCTGTAGTCCCCTCTAAATCACCATACACTTCATCAGTTGAAATATGATGTAATCTAAATTGTTGTTGTTGCTGCTCACTGAGACCTAACCAATACTTTCGAGTAACTTCCAAGAGGTTATAAGTGCCCACAATATTAGTAGTAATAAACTCTGCAGGTCCATCGATTGAGCGATCCACATGTGATTCCGCAGCTAAATGCATCACAACATCAGGTTTAAATTCCGCAAAAGCTTGAGTTAACTTTTCTGCATCACAAATATCAATTTGCCTAAATTGGTAACGCGAGTCTGAATCGACTTCTTTTAAGGATTCTAGATTACCAGCATAAGTCAGCTTATCAATATTTAATACTTCGTCTTTTGTATTTTTTATAATATATCGTACCACTGCTGATCCAATAAATCCTGCACCACCAGTCACCAAAATTCTCATTTCATACCCTGCAAATCATTTTTAATCAATGTAGTTTAAATATTCCAATATAAGTTTACTAAAGCATCTAAATTATGGTTGCAAAAAATGCTTTTATTCACTTTAAATATTGAAATATTATATCTAAACTCAACCTAAATTCATATATTAAATGCTTCTAACCCAGCCGATTTAGTTGCTATACCTAACATCGCCAATTTATTGAACACACTTTATTCTTTATATGTTAAAAAATCATTGTGTAGATACAAGTCAACACACTTCTTTTTCGGTTTTAATACAATTACCATCCAACAATAAGATACCCAACCTGCCTTTTTTAGCTTACAATTCACTTTCAAGATTAGATTCTAAGCAACAACGCAATATAAAATAAGGGTTTTGAATGTGAAGTATCCGTACACATCACTGTTGACAATTTTAGCGATTTCATTTTCGTTTTCTGGTTGTGCGATCACGTCAGGACTTCAAACCTATGATCTGCCTGAGCAAGGCCAATATAAAACTGATCAGGGCGCCGAACTTTCAGTTGTACAACTGAATCAAAATAATATTCCAATTTTAAATACAACTAGCCAATTAAGCTCAAATAATCTTGTATCATTATTTAATAACCCACAAAATATTTATCGTTTAAGCGCTGGGGATGTACTCTCTATTCAGCTTTGGGCATATCCTGAAATTACCCCACCAATCCAAGATGCAACCAATATTAAAGCTGTGGGTTACCCGATTGATCCGAATGGCAATGTCCAATTACCTTTAGTAGGGTCAGTGCGTATTGCAGGAAAAACTTTAGCGGAGACCAATCGCTTTTTACATCAGCAATTTTCAAAATACCTTAAACATCCTGATGTTGTGGTTCGCGTGCTTTCTTATGAAGGACGTCGTTATTTTGTCAATGGTCAAGTCATGCGTAGTGGCCAATATACTTTAAATGACCAACCAATCAGTATTTATACTGCATTGGGTCAGGCAGGTGGTATAGATACTAAAACAGGTGATACCACCAATATCCAACTGATCAGAAATGGGCAGACCTATAATCTGAATACCCTTCAGCTCGAAAAACAAGGATTGTCTCTGCATCAATTATTAATCCAACCCAATGACACGATCTTCGTCAATACCAAACAAGATCAAAAACTCTATGTCATGGGTGAATCAAGCCGTAGCCAAGCGTTGACTCTTCGCGATCAAGGGATGACCTTAAGTGATGTACTTGGTGAAAGTGAAGGGATTAACCCAACTTCAGCAAGTGCTGCACGTATTTATGTAATGCGTACTGACCTTAGCACCAAGCAGTCTACAATTTATCATCTGAATTTAAGCAGTTTAGGTAATTTAGCCTTAGCCAATCAATTTGCCATGCAAAAAAATGATATTGTTTATATTGATGCTACAGGGTTAACCCGTTGGCAACGGATTATGAATCAAGTGATTCCATTCTCAAGCGCTCTATATAGCTTTGATCAATTGGGTAAATAGAATGCAGATTCAAAACATCTTGGTGGTTTGTGTTGGCAATATTTGCCGTAGCCCAATGGCAGAGTTTTTTTTAAAGCAAAGCCATCCTAATCTAAAAATAGAATCCGCAGGGCTTGCTGCCATGGTTGGTCATTCAGCCGATAATAAAGCCATTGCTTGTATGGATGCCCTAAATATTGATATGCGCGCTCATATTGCACGACAAATAAATGCGGAGTTGATCAAAAAGGCCGATCTGATTCTTGTGATGAGTAAAAACCAATTACAACATATTGAACAAAAGTGGCCTTTTGCTAAAGGAAAAATATTTCGTTTAGGGCATTGGCAAGCTCAAAATGTGCCAGATCCATATCAACATGATCAAGCTTTTTTTGATGAAACATGTAAAAATATCCAAGCTTATGCCAATGACTGGCAATCACATCTATAAATTTTAATTAGTTGTTTACCTATGAACCAAAATTCAAAAACTAATGATGATACGATTGACTTAAAAGAGTTATTCTTCTCTTTAATCGCTCAATGGAAAGTGATTGCGCTTTGTGTCATTTTATCCTTAATCTGCGCGCTACTTTATTTACGTGTAACATCACCTGTCTATTCTACAGATGCACTGGTTCAAGTTGAAGATGGAAAAAGTGCTGCCTCTGCTGCTCTTATGGGGGAACTCAAAGATGTTGCTGGTGGCTTGGGGCAAAAGTCTCCTGCTGATGCTGAAATAGAAATCTTAAATTCGCGGCTTGTACTTGGAAAAGTGATAAAGAATTTGAATTTAGATATTCAAATAGATGACAATGCAGATACTTTTTTACATAAATTAGTGTCCAAAGACAAATCTAATCTCAGCTATAGTACTAAAGCAGTTAATTTTCAAAAAAATCAGTATAGTTTTTCTATTTTAAAGTTAGATATACCAGAATATTATTATGATAAAAAACTTACTTTACAATTTATAGATCAAAAACAGTTTAGTTTAACTTATAAAGATCGAGTTGTATTTAAAGGTATTCTCAACCAAATCAACCAAACCCAAGATAATAAAGGCTTGTGGTCTGTTCAAATTAATAGCTTAAACCCTTTTCAACAAGACTTTACCATCACAAAACTTGCTCTTCCTTCAGCAGTTAAACTGATTCAAGAAAATTATTCAGTTGCTGAAAAAGGCAAGATGACGGGGGTTATTGGTCTCAGTTATAGCGGAAATGATCAACAGCATATAACTCAAGTTCTTAATAATATTTTGAGTATTTATCACGAACAAAACATTGAGCGCAAAAGTTTAGAGTCTAAACAAACCTTAAGTTTTTTGGATCAGCAACTGCCTGAATTGAAACAGCAACTTGAAGAATCAGAGATTAAATTTAATAAATTCCGCGAACAATACAATACTGTTGATGTCACTCAAGAATCAGAGTTGATGCTAAAGCAAAATGTTGAATTGGAAAAAATGCGGATCGAGTTAAAGCAAAAACAAGCTGAATATTCTGCCAAGTATACTCCTGATCACCCACTGATGACGGAGATCAATGCACAACTCGCAGCAATTGATAAAAAGTCTACAGAACTCAATCAAGCGATTAAACGTTTGCCTGAAACTCAACGTCTATATTTACAGCTCTATCGTGATGTTAAAGTCAATACCGAACTTTACACTTCATTATTAAACAGCTATCAACAATTAAAAATTGTAAAAGCGGGCGAAATCGGTAATGTGCGTATTATCGATACTGCTATTGAGCCTGTTGAGCCTGTTAAACCTAAAAAGTTGATTGTGTTAATCCTTTCAATCTTGGTTGGTGGCTTTATTGGAGTAATGATTGCATTACTCCGTAATATGCTTTCATCGGGTATTAAAGATTCAAGTCGTATTGAAAATGAACTTGATCTGCCTGTGTATGCCACTGTACCCCGCTCTCCGATTCAAGAAAGCCGAGTACAATTGCTGAAAAAGAAAAAGTCGATTCCTATTCTTGCAGCTAAAAATAGTGAAGACATTGCTATTGAAAGCTTGCGTAGCATTCGAACTACGATTCACTTTGCTTTAAATAAAGCAAAAAATAATATTATTGCCATTTCAGGACCCGCTCCAGAAATTGGTAAATCATTTATTTCGACTAACCTCGCTGCGATTTTTGCACAGGGCAATAAGAAAGTCTTATTGATTGATGCCGATATACGCAGAGGCTATTTACATAAATATTTCAGTCATGACACTTCACCAGGTTTGACTGAGTACTTAGCAGGTCAAAACACTATTGAACAATGTATTGTTCATTCAAACACTGTAAACAATTTAGATTTTCTGCCACGTGGTAAAAATCATAGTCATGCTGCTGAAATGCTCGGTTCCAATCGTCTTAGCGAATTATTGGAACAGCTTTCTCAGCAATATGATCATATTATTATCGATACACCGCCTATCTTGGCAGTAACGGATGGCATCATTATTTCTCAATTTGCTGGTGTAAACCTTGTTGTTGCACGTTATGCAAAAACTCAGATGAAAGAACTTGAATTAACCATCAATCGCTTTGAACAAGCAGGAAGCAAAGTGAATGGTATTATTCTCAATGATGTTCGAGCAACCGCTGGAGGTAATTATGGCTATAATTATGCTTATGCCTACACCGCCTCTAAAGATGATTGATATCTAATAAGTAACAAAAAGCCAGATTGAATCTGGCTTTTTTGTGCCGAGTTTTTAAACAATATAACTGTATATTTTTAGTTGTCATCATCAGATAACTATATCGTTTACGATGAAGAAGTTATATGCTTGAGCAGATTATGCTAATGATCAAATTAGCCTCTTAAAAGATTAAAATTTGGAAATTTTTATGAGTAAAGCCTTACCCATCGCAATTGCTGTAATCTTAGGTGGTGCTGCACTTGTACCTGTTTATTATGCATCTCAACATCCTGCTGATGTAAACAGTCATTCAATGTCAAAAAATGCTAAACCTGTAGAAAAAATTAGTTATGCACTTGGTTATGAAGTTGCGAGCCAAACCCCACCGGAAGTCGATGTGAATACATTTATCAGTGGTATTCGTGATGGTCATGCTAAAAAACAACGTGCCTATACAGATGAAGAATTACAAGCTGCGTATGTTGACTTCCAAAAAGAAATGCAACAAAAGCAATTACAACAAAGCAAACAAACAGCTTCATCAAATGACTCATTCTTAGCTGAAAATGCGAAAAAAGAAGGTGTTAAAACAACAGCCTCAGGATTGCAATATAAAATCACCAAAGAAGGTACAGGTAAACAGCCTGCTGCTACTTCACAAGTCACAGTACATTACAAAGGTCAGTTGTTAGACGGCAAAGTATTTGACAGTTCGTATGATCGTGGTCAACCCGTTGAGTTCCCTTTAAATCAAGTGATTCCTGGTTGGACTGAAGGTTTACAACTGATGAAAGAAGGTGGAAAAGCAACCTTATATATCCCTGCAAAATTGGCTTATGGTGAACAAGGTGTTCCGGGCACGATTCCTCCAAACAGCACTTTAATTTTTGATGTTGAACTTGTTAAAGTGAAATAACATTTAAGAAAAGGAGAGATTTACTCTCCTTTTTTGGATTTAAATTATGAAAAAAACACTTTTTGTGCTTAGTCTTAGCATGCTGAGTACAGCAGCTTTCTCAGCACCGATTAACAATAAAAGCTCCCAACAAGATCAACTGGGTTATAGCTATGGTTATGTCATGGGCCGTACCAATGCTGACACCTTAAAACAAATTAATTTAAATGCCTTTATCCAAGGGATTAAAGAAGGTTCTACGGGTCAGAAAGCAAGTTTAACTGATGAAGAAATGGCAAAAGCACTTGCACAATATAAACAGCAAACTGAAGCAAAACAAATGCTTGAGTTTAAGCAAGCTGCAGATGTAAATGCCAAACAAGGTGAAGCTTTTCTTGTAGAAAATGCAAAGAAAGCAGATGTGATTACTCGCCCAAGTGGTTTGCAGTATAGTGTTTTACAACCAGGCGCTGGAAAATCGCCCTCTGCAAAATCTAAAGTCTCTGTAAACTATGAAGGTCGTTTATTGGATGGGACTGTATTCGACAGTTCTTTTGCACGGAATGAAGCTGTTGAGTTTCAAGTTAGCCAAGTAATTCAAGGATGGACTGAAGGTTTACAACTGATGAAAGAAGGCGCGAAATATCGTTTCTTTATTCCAGCAAAACTTGCCTACGGCGAGATTGGTGCGGGTGATGCGATTGGCCCAAACAGCACATTAATTTTTGATGTAGAACTATTAAAAGTTTTACCTTAGTTTCAATGCTAAATAGTTTTAAAAATAAAAAGCATCGCTCAATTGCGATGTTTTTTATGCTCTAATAAAAAATCTTATCGCATTTCATAGACGTAAATTCATTCCTTGGTCAAACTTACAGTACTGTATCTTATATTCATAGTCAAACCAGCTAATTATTCACACAAGTGATTTCTATCAAGTTACTGATTATAAACTAAGCTTATGTTTTTATATGAACTTTTAGAAACTGTTGTTATCAATTCATTTTTTTACTTTTGAATCATAGATGATTATCCTACCGTGGGGCGACATGGATGTCGCCGTTGGGCGGGGGTACAGGACGTACCCCTCGCC
>Ga0256908_1000282_pt1 | contig 23827 bp, 20 predicted proteins | sample MC6MC0761MT_FD_186331 | JGI IMG/M metagenome (GOLD analysis project Ga0256908, IMG submission 186331) | Metatranscriptome of enriched soil aggregate microbial communities from Iowa State University, Ames, United States - MC6-MC0761-MT... | ecosystem: Environmental > Terrestrial > Soil >... | reverse complement strand
GGAAGTGGTGATCGGTTTCGGTCACCCGGTCTACACGATCTCGGACCCGCGCAACAAGGTCATCAAGGAAGTGGCGAAGAAGCTTTCGAAGGAAGCGGGCAACAACAAGCTTTTCGACATCGCCGAAAGACTCGAATCGGTGATGTGGGAAGCGAAGAAGATGTTTCCCAACCTGGACTGGTTCAGCGCCGTGTCGTATCACATGATGGGCGTGCCCACGGCAATGTTCACGCCGCTTTTCGTCATTGCACGCACGGCCGGATGGAGTGCGCACATCATCGAACAGCGGATCGACAACAAGATCATTCGCCCGAGCGCGAATTACACCGGTCCCGACGATCTGCCGTTCGTGCCGCTCGCGAAGCGCGGCTAACGCCGTCAGAGCCCTCGCGCAATCACGTGGACCCTGGCTCGCCGATACCCCGAGCCAGGGCCGTTCTTTGCCGTAGCGAGCTACACTAGACCGATTGCTTCACCCAGGCAGGAACGCGCCGTTAAAAACGCCCGCTCAATGCGATGGCCGCCGCCCTTGTTCCCGCATCATTACTGTTGGTCCCCACGCCATGAATACTGCCTACCGCAAACGCCTTCCCGGCACCCAGCTTGATTTCTTCGATGCGCGCGCCGCCGTCGACGCAATCCAGGCCGGCGCATACGACAAGCTGCCGTACACGTCGCGCGTGCTTGCCGAAAATCTCGTGCGGCGCTGCGATCCGGTGACGCTCGTCGCGTCGTTGAAACAGATCGTGGAACGCAAGCGCGAGCTGGATTTCCCGTGGTTTCCGGCGCGCGTGGTATGTCACGACATTCTCGGCCAGACCGCGCTGGTCGATCTCGCCGGTTTGCGCGATGCGATTGCCGCGCAAGGCGGCGACCCAGCGCTGGTCAATCCAGTGGTGCCGACGCAACTCGTCGTGGATCACTCGCTTGCCGTGGAGTGCGGCGGCTTCGACCCGGACGCGTTCGCGAAGAACCGGGCAATCGAAGACCGTCGCAATGAAGACCGCTTCGATTTCATCAACTGGACGAAGCGGGCGTTCCGGAACGTCGACGTGATTCCTCCGGGCAACGGCATCCTGCATCAGATCAACCTTGAACGCATGAGTCCGGTCGTGCAGGTGAACGACGGCGTCGCGTTTCCCGATACGCTGGTGGGCACGGACTCGCACACGCCGATGGTCGACGCGCTCGGCGTGATCGCGATCGGCGTCGGCGGACTGGAAGCGGAAAGTGTGATGCTGGGCCGCGCGTCGTATATGCGTCTGCCGGATATCGTCGGCGTGGAGTTGACGGGTAAGCCTGCTGAAGGCATTACGGCAACCGACGTCGTGCTTTCGCTGACCGAGTTCCTGCGCAAAGAAAAAGTTGTCGGTGCATACCTTGAATTCTTCGGCGAGGGTACAGCGAAGCTCACGCTCGGCGACCGCGCGACGATTGCGAACATGGCGCCCGAATTCGGCGCGACCGCCGCGATGTTCTATATCGACGAGCAGACCATCAAGTACCTGAAGCTGACCGGCCGCGACGACGAACTCGTGAAGCTCGTCGAAACCTACGCAAAAGAAGCCGGCTTGTGGGCCGACAGCCTCACGCATGCCAAGTACGAGCGCGTGCTGAAGTACGATCTGTCAACGGTCGTGCGCACGCTCGCCGGGCCGTCGAATCCGCACCGGCGCTTGCCGGTTTCCGAACTGGCGGCGCGCGGCATCAGCGGCAAGGTCGAGAACGAGCCGGGCTTGATGCCGGACGGCGCGGTGATCATCGCGGCAATCACGAGCTGCACGAACACCAACAATCCGCGCAACATGATCGCCGCGGGCCTGCTCGCGCGTAACGCGAACCGGCGCGGGCTCACGCGCAAGCCGTGGGCGAAGACGTCGCTCGCACCTGGCTCGAAAGCCGTCACGTTGTATCTGGAAGAAGCCGGCTTGCTGCCCGAACTCGAACGGCTTGGCTTCGGCGTCGTCGCGTATGCGTGCACGTCGTGCAACGGCATGTCCGGCGCGCTCGACCCGGCGATCCAGAAGGAGATCGTGGAGCGCGATCTGTATGCAACTGCCGTGCTGTCGGGCAATCGCAATTTCGACGGCCGCATTCATCCGTTCGCGAAGCAGGCGTTTCTTGCTTCGCCGCCGCTGGTGGTGGCTTATGCGATTGCGGGCACGATTCGCTTCGACATAGAGAAGGATGTGCTCGGTGTCGATGCCGACGGCAATAACGTGACGCTGAAGGACATCTGGCCGTCGGACGAAGAAATCGACGCAATCGTGGCTTCGAGCGTCAAGCCCGAGCAATTCCGCAAAGTGTACGAGCCGATGTTCGCGGTGTCGGTGGACACGCAGGAGAAAGCGAACCCGCTTTACGACTGGCGTCCGATGAGCACGTACATTCGCCGTCCGCCGTATTGGGAAGGCGCGCTTGCGGGTGAGCGCACGCTGCGAGGCATGCGTGCGCTCGCCGTGCTCGGCGACAACATTACGACCGATCACCTGTCGCCGTCGAATGCAATCTTGCCGGACAGCGCAGCAGGCGAATACCTGACGAAAATGGGTTTGCCCGAAGAAGACTTCAATTCGTACGCGACGCATCGCGGCGATCACCTGACGGCGCAGCGCGCCACGTTCGCGAACCCGACGCTCAGGAACGAAATGGTGATTGAAGACGGCAAGGTGAAGGCCGGTTCGTTTGCACGCATCGAGCCGGAGGGCAAGATCACGCGCATGTGGGAAGCGATCGAAACTTATATGGAGCGCAAGCAGCCGCTGATCGTGATCGCCGGAGCCGACTATGGCCAGGGGTCGTCGCGTGACTGGGCGGCCAAGGGCGTGCGCCTTGCCGGCGCGGAAGCGATTGTCGCCGAAGGATTCGAACGGATTCACCGCACGAATCTTGTCGGCATGGGCGTGTTGCCGCTCGAATTCAAGCCGGGCGTGAACCGCATCACGCTGGCAATCGACGGCACCGAAACCTTCGACGTAATCGGCGAACGCAAGCCGCGCACGGATCTGACGCTGGTGATTCATCGCCGAAGCGGTGAGCGCGTCGAGGTGCCGGTGACCTGCCGGCTCGACACGGCCGAAGAGCTTTCCATCTACGAGGCCGGCGGCGTGCTGCAGCGTTTTGCGCAGGACTTTCTGGAGTCGTCGAAGGCGGCGGCTTAATCAATATCGTTCAGGACACTGTTTCATGGCGCATAAACCGCAGATCAGAATTCCGGCCACTTACATGCGTGGCGGCACGAGCAAAGGCGTGTTCTTCCGCTTGCAGGACTTGCCCGATGCGGCGCAAATGCCCGGCGCCGCGCGCGACGCGCTGCTGCTGCGCGTAATCGGCAGTCCGGACCCGTACGGCAAGCAGATTGACGGCATGGGCGGCGCGACGTCGAGCACGAGCAAGACGGTGATCATCGCTAAAAGCAGCAAGCCCGATCACGATGTGGACTACCTGTTTGGACAGGTGTCGATAGACAAGCCGTTTGTCGACTGGAGCGGCAATTGCGGCAATCTCTCTGCTGCAGTGGGCCCTTTCGCGATCAGCGCGGGTTTGGTCGAGGCGAACCGGATTCCGCGCGACGGCGTGGCGACCGTGCGGATCTGGCAGGCGAACATCGGCAAGACGATCATCGCGCACGTGCCGATGACCGACGGCGCAGTGCAGGAAACGGGCGACTTCGAACTCGACGGCGTGACCTTTCCGGCGGCGGAAGTGCAGCTCGAATTCATGGACCCTGCCGCGGAAGAAGACGGCGCCGGCGGCTCGATGTTCCCGACCGGCAATCTCGTCGACGATCTCGAGGTGCCGGGTGTCGGCACGCTCAAGGCGACCATGATCAACGCCGGCATCCCGACGATCTTCGTGAACGCCGAGGCGATCGGCTATAAAGGCACGGAGTTGCAGGACGCCATCAATAGCGATGAAAAGGCGCTCGCAATGTTCGAGACGATTCGCGCACACGGCGCGCTGCGCATGGGGCTGATCAAGCATCTGGACGAGATCGCGACGCGCCAGCACACGCCGAAGATCGCGTTCGTTGCCAAGCCGGCCGACTACGTGTCGTCGAGCGGCAAGCGGATCGGCTCGGGCGACGCGGATCTGCTGGTTCGCGCGATGTCGATGGGCAAGCTGCATCACGCGATGATGGGCACGGCCGCTGTGGCGATCGGTACTGCGGCGGCGATTCCGGGAACGTTGGTGAATCTGGCGGCTGGCGGCGGCGAGCGTGAAGCGGTGAGGTTCGGGCACCCGTCGGGCACGCTGCGGGTGGGGGCGGAGGCGGCGGTTGTCGGTGGCGAATGGGTTGTCAGGAAGGCGGTGATGAGTCGCAGTGCGAGGGTCTTGATGGAGGGTTGGGTCAGGGTGCAGGGCTAGGCAGAGGCGCTCCGGTGCTGGCCGGATGCGTGGCGTCGAACTCAGGCTCGGACGTGGGCTTTTAGCGCGCCCGGTTGAACGTGCGTGGCTTCGCACTGGTTATAATCCCAGGCCATCGAGAAACACTCAACGGTCAGGTCTGGAAGCTGTGATCGTAACCACGCATCCGCCCACATGAGGCATGCGTCTGCCTCTGCTGGGCTGTGTTGCCCGTCTCAACCGAATGCCCGCCGACCTACTGAAGTCTTAGCGAGATCGCACAATGAGTAAGAATAAACGCCGATCGCAAGCCGATTCCCGGCCACCCGTCGACGCTCTCCAGTACGAAAAGCTTGCGCTCTCGGCTTTCCATCTCTGTGACCGTCAGATGAGCAAGCTCGACTCGTTGATCACGCTTGCGTCTACGATATGTAGGAATCCTGCCGTCACGATTGACGAGCGCCGCCGGCAGCAGACCATGCTGGAATTGCTCATCAGCACCGGCGAGCAATATCAGCAGGAGCTTGCGTGTGACCGCGAACTCTTCCAGGTGATCGCACTCGATGCAAAAGGAGTGGCTAAGAAGCGCATCACGGCGAGCCGGGCGGCGCGCCTGCTTCAGGAAGCCAAGGAGCCCGCGTCGCGGGTGCCCGACATGAGCACCGGTCCGCAAGAAACCGCTTGCCTCGATGAAGCGTCAAGCGACGACGTGAAAGCAGAACCCGGCCCCGACGTCACGCGCCATTGAACGCACACAGCGTTGCCGGCGACCGAAGGCCGCCGTTCTCCGTGCGGGTGTCCGTTTGACCACACGTCGCCTTCGCAGCCTTACTTCGATCCGTGTTTGGCCTGCCAGCGTTGCATGAAGCCGATTTCGTCATGCTGCGCCTTGATGATGTTTCTCGCCAGGCGCTTCAACTCCGGGTCTTTGCCGTACTTGAGTTCGACCTGCGCCATGTCTATCGCGCCCTGATGATGCGGGATCATGTGCGCGACGAAGTCTTTATCGGCGTCCCCCGTGTAGGTCGGCGCGCTCATGTCTTTCATCATCTTTTCGTCGGCGGCTTTGAATGCCGGCGTCGAATCGCCGGAAGCCCCATCGGCAGAGGAAGACATGTCCATGCCGGGCATGGAGGCCGTGTGTTGCGCGTGAACAGGCGCGGTGGCGACGGCACATGCCACACCGCCGAACACGCACAATGCACGAAAAGCGCGAAGTTTCTTCATAGTCGATTCCCATTAAAAAGTTGTTCGAGCGACGCGCGGCTATCAGTCCTTCACCGACGGATGAAATCCCGCCGCCGCGATGGCTTCCGTGAGTTGCGTGGATGTTAGCGTCGACGCGACCTTGACGATCTTCGTGGACACGTCGATGTCGACCGCGGCAGCCGGATCAAGACCGGCAATCGCGCGAGCAATCGCGTTTGCGCATCCACCGCAAGACATATCCGGAACGGCTAATTCCAATTTCATTTCCAATCTCCTGAGACAAGTCTCAAGACGATCTTGCACCTTCCCACGGCGGGAAGGTCAAGCCTGCGAGCATGCGTCTTTACCTTTCCCGCTGACGCCAATCTGCGCCCGTCATTGGGAACGGTCCTACACAGGCGCTCGTCCTGGACGTCGATAATCGGCGTCACCTCATGCGCAGGCCTGCGTTCGCAGCCTGCGCCAGTCGAGGTCTCACGATTCATCCACGCAGACTCATTCGCGCGAACATGCAAAACCAGTCCCCTGTATCACCCCAAGCCATTTCGCTCTGGTTCAACGAAGCGGAAGAAGCACGCCTCGCAGGTCGCTTCGACACGGCGCAGGCGCTTCTCGATCGAATCATTGTGCATGACTCGGCGCACGCGGCCGCGCTTTACTCGCGCGGACTGGTGGCGCTCGCACAGGACCAGCTGCCATTGGCGCAACGCTGGATCGAGCGGGCGGTAGAAGTCGAGCCGCAGCCGCCGTTCTTCGATATGTTGTGCCTCGTCCAGATCAGGCTGCGCGCGTTCGCGAGCATTGTGCACACTGCCAGCGCGGGGCTCACGTATCAGCCGGATTCGCTTTCGCTTCACTATTACCTCGGCGTCGCGCTGCAGTTGCAAGGGCGCGCGGAAGAGGCGGCAGCAGTCTATCGCAGGTTGATCGAACTGAAACCGGACTATGTGCAGGCGCACGCTAACTTGGGCGTCGTCGTGAAAGACCTGGGCTCGTTGAGCAAGGCCGAGCAGCACCTCAGGCACGCCATGACGTTAGACCCGTCCAATCGCGGCGCCCGCGCAAGTCTCAGTCAGGTGCTGCTGGCAGCGGGTCGCTACGAAGAAGCGTGGCCGTACTTTGAAGACCGTTGGGCCAATTTCGTCGATGCCGACGGGCAGCCCGTATCGCAGCGGCCGGAACTCCCATGGCCGCAGTGGAAGGGCGAGGATCCCGGCGTGGCGGGCGGCGCGCGCCTGCTCGTTCTGCCGGAGCAAGGTCACGGCGACAGCTTGCAGTTCGTGCGCTACCTGCCGCTTGCACTCCAACGTTTTGCCCAGGTGGGCTACATCTGCCCGCCCTCGCTGCGGCGCCTTTATGAAGAGTCGTTGTGCGTGCGCTGGCCGGGCCTCGTCATGCTCGACGACGTCATGCCTGATGCCAAAGAGTGGGACTGGCAATGTTCGTTGATGTCGTTGCCCCTCGCATTCGGCACGCGCCTCGACAACATCCCAGCAGAGCCGTATCTGCGCGCAGAGCCGCAGCGTTCCGCCGAGTGGCGTGCAAAACTCGGCGAGTTGTCCCGGCCGGACCTGCCGCGCGTCGGTGTCGTATGGGCAGGCGGCCACTCCGGGCTCGCCGAAGATCGTGCGCGGAGCCTCACATCGGCGCAGTTCGCCCCATTGCTTTCTTTGTCGCGGATTCGCTGGATCAGCTTGCAGAAAGCCGACGACCTCGCGAAGCGTGCGAGCCCCTCGACAAAAGCGTATCTCACCGACTGGATGGACGACGTGTCGGACTTTGCGGACACTGCCGCGCTCATCGACAACCTGGACCTCGTCATTTCGGTCGATACGTCGGTCGCTCATCTGGCAGCGGCCATGGGCAAGCCGGTGTGGTTGCTGAATCGTTTTGCCGGTTGCTGGCGGTGGCTGCGCAATCGCGAGGACAGCCCGTGGTATCCGACAGTGCGCATTTTCACGCAACCGCAACGGGGAAATTGGGACGAAGTAATCGAGCGCGTCGCGGCGCAATTGAAGCAGCGTTATGAACCGGGCATAACTTACCGTTCCTTTGTGCGCTAGCTAACTCAACGCCGCGCCAGATTTACTGGATGGTGAGTTCGGGGTGCTAAGCTCGGGCGCTGTCGTGTTGTGGTTTCTCTCGCCGGTGAGGCGGGTGCCGTTTGCCAAAATAATCGATTAACAGGGGCCAGGCATGTTGAGAAAAGTCGTCGACAGGGCAAAACAGATCCGAAGGAGCGAGCGATTCAAGCATTCCGTCGCCACGCCTCGCCGCATATCGCTTCATGCGATGCAGCGCCTCAACCGGGGCGTCTTTGCAATCGAAATCAAGGAGAACTCCGGCTTTTTCTCCGTCATGCAAATGGTGTTGTTCATCCTCATGTTTTGTGAGGAAAAATGCCTGACGCCGCGCATTAGCGCTCGCGGCGGCCTGTATGGCGATGCCGATGGAAAGGTCGACTGGTTCTCCGCGTTCTTCGAACCGGTACGCGCTCCGGCTGCCTTGCCGCTCGCGCGCAAGCTCAGGACTTCGACGGTTCGTGACCTCGTGCAGCTGGGCTTCCGGCAACGTTACGAGCACTTACTGGAACTCGGCAGCGCGAGTCAACTGTTCTTTGCATACTATCGGCCGGCGCAGCATATCGTTCGCGAGGTCGATGCAGTCTGCGAGCGGCTCGGTATCAGCGCCTCCACACTGGGCGTGCACTTCAGAGGCACTGACAAAACGCTCGAAGCCGTTCCCGTTTCGTGGAAAGACTTTTGCCGTCACGTCGAAACGACGCTGGCGGAAAATCCGTGTTTGAACCACGTTTTCATTTCAAGCGACGAACAGGCCTTTGTCGATTACTTCGTCGCATGGCCGTTCAGCAAGCCGGTGAGCGTCGCGCCCGCGAGGCTGCTTGCGAACGGTGCGACGCCGGTTCATTTCAGCGGCTTTCCGGGGCTGGAAGTCGGGCGCGAAGCGCTGGTGTCCAGTCTGCTTTTGTCGCGCTGCGGCTATCTGGTCAAAACGCCGTCTTATCTGTCCGCGTGGTCGCGAATCTTCAACCCTGCGCTGCCCGTCAAGCTCGTGGCTCCACCGCGGCCAGATGCGTTCTGGTTTCCCGACAGCCGGCTGTGGCTCGAGCAGGCGGCGCACGACAAAGCGGCTTGAATGCCGCGTCGCTGACGCCGCGCGACTGCCCGACCTCGCGACATGCTCGAGCGGCTTGCGATATGCTTTTGTGACAAGCCGCGCCCCGAGCGCTCAAGCACATCACAAAGGACTCGCAACATGAAAGCCGTCAAGATCGGAACCCCTGCCAGCGTCGACAATCTCCAGTTGGTCGATATCGACGATCCGGGACAGCCAGGCCCGGGCCAGGTTCGCGTGCGTATCCACGCCAGCTCGTTGAACTTTCACGACTACGGCGTCGTAAGCGGCGTGTTGCCCGCCGACGCCGGGCGTATTCCAATGGCGGACGGCGCGGGCGTCGTCGAAGCAGTCGGCGAAGGCGTCGGCGAATTCAAGGCTGGCGACCCTGTCGTGTCGTGCTTCTTCCCTTTCTGGGAGAACGGTACGCCCACGATTGGCGACTTCAAAACCACACCCGGCGACGGCGTTGACGGCTATGCGCGCGAAGTCGTCGTGCTGCCGAGCCACTACTTTACGCATGCACCGAAAGGCTACAGCCACGCCGAAGCCGCGACGCTCACCACGGCCGGACTGACGGCATGGCGCGCGCTGATCGTCGACGGTCAGTTGAAACCGGGTGCGACGGTGCTCGTGCTCGGCACCGGCGGCGTGTCGATCTTCGGCTTGCAGATTGCCAAGGCGATGGGCGCCTCGGTGATCGCGACGTCCTCGTCGGATGCGAAGCTCGAAAAGCTTCGCGCGCTCGGTGCCGATCACACGATCAACTATCGCGAGAATCCTGAGTGGGGCAAAACGGTGCGCTCGTTGACCGGGGGCAGAGGCGTCGATCATGTGATCGAAGTGGGCGGTCCGGGCACGCTGCCGCAGTCGATCACCGCCTGCCGGATAGGCGGCCATATTGCGCTAATCGGCGTGCTGACCGGACGCGCGGGCCCGGTGCCCACCGCGGCGCTGATGGCACGGCAACAGCGGCTGCAGGGGCTGATTGTCGGCAGCCGGCAGGATCAGCGCGACATGACTCGCGCGCTCGAAGTGACCGGCATCAAGCCTGTCATCGACAGCACGTTCGAGCTCGCGAAGCTCGGCGACGCGTTCAGGCATGAAGCGGCGGGCGCACACTTCGGAAAGATTTGCGTATCGATCTGAGCACGACGCGGTTGAGCGTCCGCGCAACGCGGTGACGCTCAACCGCGCTGCGCGAGATCTGCGAATGTGACGCTTCTGGCCGCGCATGCTTCGGTGAACGCTTCGTCGTAGCTGGAGAAAAACACGGTGCGGGTTTGCGCGAGCGTCGTGAACAAATCCACCAGCACCGCACGCGCGGCGGCGTCGAGTCCGCCAACGGGCTCGTCCGCAATCAGCACTTTCGTTTCGCCAATCACTGCGGTTGTCAGAAAAAATTTCTTGCGCGTGCCGAACGACATCTGTTCAAAGCGCTTTTCCAGATGCGGCGTGAGTCCGAAGCGGTCGGCGAGCGCCAGCGTCGCGTCGCTGACCAACGCGTCTCTCGCCGAAGCCACGCGCTGCAGATATTCGCGACCGGTCGGATCAGGCGACGGCATGCAATCCTCCGGCACGTACGTCAGCAGCGATTGCGCGGCCTTACGCGCCGTGCGCAGTGAATGGTCGCCGATCCAGATTTCCCCTTCATCAGCCTCGATCACGCCGGCAAGCATGCCGAGCAAAGTCGATTTGCCGCTGCCGGACTCGTCGTTGAGCGCCACGCAGCCTGCGGCAGAGTCGTGCCACAGTCGCTGAAAGATGACGCGGTCGCCATAGCGCTTGCTGAGGTTTTCGAAACGAAGCATGAGTGTGACGTGTAGTGTGAATCGCTACGCAACGTCCGTTGTGAGGAGCGCGCGCGATTTTAGACGGATGGCGAAGCCTATCAAAAACCGGACGATTGTTCCGATTTTCCGCGTGATGACGGCGTTATCGCCATACCGCTAGCCCTTAATCTCAAAACTGCATCGCTTTCACAAAAAATAGGGCGGGGTGAAATGATAGGTCTACAGAATACGCGGCCTTTTTTGCGCTGCTAAACTGTGCACCGGAGCAGTTTTCTTCCGCACCCATGCGCCACTCGCGCCCCCAATTTCCGCCAGCCTCAACCTGCGGGATAAGCGGTAGAAACAGGCCTTTTCTGCGATTTGGAAGAAGCAGCCGCACGGCATACTGGCTTATACGCGGCGGGTGAAAAAGGGACGCATGGTTGGGTGTCCTTTCTTCCAGGCAGGCATGGCGTCGCAATTGCCGATTCCTCTCCCAACCGCTCATCCTCTCTAATTCGATATGTATCGGGGCTCGCTTGAGCCCGTTTTTGGAAGTGACTCATGAAGCCGGGAAAGAATTCGCTTGGGAAAACACGCACGCGCAAATTCGTCATTGCGGCCGCTGCGGCGCTTGTCGCATTGACGCTCGCATTCAGTTTGTGGCATTACCAGCAGCGCTCCGCGCAGGTTGCGCCCGCGCTGACCGGCGTCGCCAACCAGATGCGCCACGATACGTCGGCCTGGACGCGCGAGGAGAAAGACGCGTCGCAAATGCTGCGCGACATTCATGACGCGAAGGTTGCCGCAATCGGTGTGAGTCCCAGTGCAATTCTCGTGTCGAAGCGCGACGGCTCCAAATATTTCGTGACTGACCACAACGCGACCTTTTCGCACGCGCTGTTACTCGGCGAGCCGAAGAACGGCGACGCGGCTTCATACCAACTGGTGTGGCTGCCCGACGCGGACATCCGCACGGGCGGTTCGAACTGGGTGCAGGCTTTCGACCAGACGCGCGACGTAATCAGCCTGCTGCTGCCGTTGCTGCTGATCGGCGGCATGGTGTGGTTCATGCGCCGTGAGATGCGCGGCGGCGCGACGCTGCTCGGCAAGGCGCCCACGCTGCGCTTTGACGACGTGATCGGCGCCGGGGAAGCGAAGGCGGCGCTCGCGGACATTCGCGGCTATCTGTCGAACCCGAAGCAGTTCACGTCGATGGGCGTACGAGCGCCGTGCGGCATCCTGATGGTGGGCGGCCCCGGCGTGGGCAAAACCCGGCTCGCACAGGCGCTGGCAGGAGAATGCGGCGCGAGCTTCATCTCGATCACCGGCAGCTATTTCAGCGCAAAGTATTACGGCGTGGGCATCCAGAAGGTCAAACATCTGTTCGAAATGGCGCGCAAGAACGCGCCCACGGTGATCTTTATCGACGAAGCCGACGGTCTCGCGAAGCGCACCGACACGGGTGGCGGTCCCGTCGAAGCGGAGAGCAACCGCATCATTAATCAGTTGCTCGCCGAAATGGACGGCTTTGCCTCGAACGAAGGCGTGATTATCGTTGCGGCCACCAATCATCCGGACAATCTGGACGAGGCGTTGCGCCGGCCCGGCCGTTTCGATCGCACCGTGCAGGTTCGCCTGCCCGATCGCGAGGACCGCGCGAAGATTTTCCGTTTCTATGCCGAGAGGCTGAAGTCGAAGGCCGCGGACATCGACTACGATCAACTCGCGCGCCTTACCACAGGCTTGTCGCCGGCGACCGTCGCGATGGTCGTGAATCAGGCGGGGCTCGTCGCGCGCAAAGCCGGCGACACGGAAATCGCGGCGAAGCATTTCATCGAGGCGATAAAGATCGCGCGGATCGGCGACGTGAGCGGCGCGGAACGCGCATTGACCGAGGACGAACGCACGCGTATTGCCGTGCACGAAGCGGGGCATGGGCTGGTTGCGGCGCTGCTCGGCACCGGCGTACTCGAGGAGGTCACGATTCTGCCGCGTGGCGGCGCGCTGGGCGTCGCGCTTATCACCAAGGCGCAGGACAAGCATCTTTATCGTGAGACCGAGATTCGCAATGAAGTGAAGGTCTTGCTCGGCGGCCGTAACGCGGAGATCCTGGCGTTTTCCGAAGCATCGAGCGGTGCGGCCTCCGATCTGCAGGAAGCGTCGCGTATCAGCCTCGACATGGTGTCGAAGTTCGGCTTTAACAGCGACGGCAATCTGTTTAGCCTCGCCGCATTGCCCTCGCAATACGCGGGTTTGCAGATGAAGGGCGCGATCGAGCAGGCAAACGTGCTGCTCAAGGAGTTGAACGAGCAGTGCTATAGCCTGCTGCACGCGTATGAACCCGTGCTGCGCGCTATCGCAGACGAACTTCTCGAGCAGGAAACGGTGCCGGGCGAAACGGTGTATCGCCTGATCAAGGAGCACAAGAGTACGCTGAAGATCGTGCACGAGCCCGAGGCGGCTTGAGCGGCCACGCACTATCACGCTTGAGCGGCTAGCCACCACCGCGTTACGCGAAGTCCGACGGTCCCGGAGGTGGAACGCCGGGAGGCGTTTCTGTCTCGCCCAAAGGATCGCGCTTGGCTTCGTCGTCGTCGGCAGGCAGCGAGTCGGCGCCTTTTTCCGGCAGAGGCTGGTCGAGCCCCGGTTCGACCGGTGTCGGGATTGCATCGCCAATGGGCTTCGAGACCTCAGTGGGCGGACCGCCCGGATCTGCCGATTTGTCCTGGTCATGCTCGTTCGGGCTATTGGGCTGAGTGGCCACGGCGCATCTCCAGTTGGTAACGGTCATGTCATCTGTCAGCAACCGTTGTGCCACGAGTGCGACCTACGCAACCTCATGCTGCGTCCGAAGCGGTCCCTTCGTCTGTCAACGCGCGCCGGCTATGCTGCTTCTCCTGTGAAGCGGACGTAGGTGTTGCCGCGTGCCTCGAATCAGCACTTACCTTGTCCGAAGCGCCACGCCGCGTCTTCAAACGAAGAATGGGTTCTTCGATGATTCGCCACGACAGCACCGCCAAGCCGAGCGAAATCGCAAACGACGCCCCAATCCCGGCCACATGTGCCCACAGCGGCACCACACCGCCGAACAACGCTTGCGCATGATGATTGCGCGTCAGGTCCGGAACGAGGTTGTGATACAGATAGAAGCCATAGCTGATGCGTCCGAGGCCCGCAAGCCAGCGCGCTTCCAGCAGAGCCAGCACGACCGTATTCCGGCAGCACGCAATCGAACACACCAGCGCCGCTATGCACAGCCCATACGCGCCGCTGACGACGGTAAAGACCAAGGGATTCTCGATGTCGCTCCACGCCGGCTCGGTTGCACAAAAGCCCACGAGACAAAGGCTTAAAACAAACAGCGTGGCGCCGTGTCCGAGCAAGGCCCGCACACCACGTGCACCACGTGCACCGCTTGCACCGTCTGCGCCGCCGGCGTTCTCCGAAATCATCAAGCCGCCCATTCCACCGAGCGCCAGCAACCAGAAGTTGCTCAACGGATGCGTGTAGATCGTGATTTCCTGCCAATGCGCGGCGCGCATCGCAAGAAGCGAAACCAGGCCCGTCACGACGATCAGCGTGCATACCGCTAGATGCCGCCGCGCTGCGAGCAGCAACAGGAGCGGTGCGACCACGAGATAGAACTGCTCCTCGATGGCAAGACTCCACAAATGCGAGTAGCGCCCCGGCCAGTAGTGCAGCACCGAGCCGATCCAGAAGTTCGACAGGTAGGCGAAGTGATACGGCATGCCGCTCGCGAGTTCCGGACTCGCCATGCCGACGAGCATCAGCGCGCTCATCACCGTGAGCATCAGGTAGTAGATCGGAAAGATTCGCAGCGTCCGGCGAAACAGGAAGCGCTTGAGTTCTGCTCTGAAACCGCTGCCACCTTGCTCGATGCGCTGCCGCTGGGCCGACAGAATGCGGATGATCAGAAAGCCGCTCAGCGCGAAGAAAATCCATACGCCCAGATGGCCTATCTCGCCGATATCGCCGAATAGCCGGTGTTGCAGAAAGACCATCAGGACTGCAATGGCGCGCAGTCCGTCGAAGCCGGAAATTCTGTTGTTCATGTGAGTGTCTTCCAATGCGAGGGCGGTGCGCGGCGCGCGACCGTTCAGGTCGGTAATGGAAGGACCGGTGCCGCGCAAATGAAAGCTCGATCACGCAACGAGCAGCGGCAAAAAGAAGGCGTCGCACTGACGCTCAACGCGCCCGCCGGACGCAGGTCGGCGGGCAAGCGTGTCCGGTCCACATGAGTGGCCGCCGTGCGGAGAAACCTGTCGCGCGGGTTGCGCGAACTCCGACGGTCATGCATGAATTCATCCTACGATGAAAAAAAGCGAAAAAAATCGCATCGTGCGATGAGCCGATTTTTTTCCACGACGCGAGTCGGCCGTCTTTGCTCGTTCCACATGAAAGCCGCAAAAGTTGCTGCAAATCCAATGCGCGGCGAATCACTCTTACCGCATGCCGACAAGCGGATTTCAGATTGCCAGCGCGGCGCCCCAAAAGACAGGCTGCTTGTCAGCACATACAACGTGACCGCACGGCACCGGCAAGAAGGCGATATCTTGACGCGTTGCTGGATAACTTTCCTGCGAGAACATGAATGGAAATTCGCCGCGGACGCTCCCTCGAAGTGGACTTCTTTCGCGGCGTCGTGCTGATCGTCATCGTGCTGGACCACATGCCCAGCAGCACGCTTTCTCATCTGATGCTGCATGCGTACGCATTGTGCGATTCGGCCGAGGTGTTCGTGTTCCTCGGCGGCTATGCGTCGGCGGCGGCATACACAGCGGTGGTTGCGGCCCGCGGAGAGCGGGCCGCCAAGCTGCGCTTCGTGCGACGCTGCTGGGAAATCTACCGGGCTTATCTGTTGACGGCAGTACTCACGCTGCTCTCGGGCGCGGCGCTGGCATTTTTGCGACTGAATCACCCGATGGTCGAGCTTACCGGCTGGCCGCCGTTCGCCATCCAACCGCTGCATCAGACCTTCGAAATCGCGGTGTTGCGACGGCAGCCCTACCTGTCGAGCGTGTTGCCGATGTACCTGTTCTTCGCGCTCTGCGTGCCCCTCGTGGTGCCGCTGGCGCTGCGCTCGCGCATCGCGGCGCTCCTGCTCAGCACGGTTGTGTGGTGGCTCGCGCGGCCGCTGGCCGGGCTATTGAGCATTGACGACATGGCCGAGTGGGCTTTTAATCCGTTTGCATGGCAACTGATGTTCGTGCTCGGCATTGTGTGCCGGCTCGCACCCATCAGCGAGCAGTTTCATGCCGGCGAGGCGGCGCGCTGGTTCACGCGTGCCGCCGTTGCCGCGGTGCTCGCGTTTGCCGCCGTCAAACTGTTCGTGCTGACGCAGCCGTTGGCCGGCACCCTTAAACAGAATCTTTCCGTGGATCGCGTGATCAACTTTATTGTTATTGCCTGGCTTGCCGCGCGGCTCGTGCGCATGGGCGCCATCGCGCGGCTCGCGCAGCGTTTGCCCGCCGTGGTCACTGTGGGCCGGACCGGCCTCGTATGTTTTGTCGGCGGCACGCTGGTGTCGTTGATCGTGGACACAGCGACGCCGCATACGTTTCACGGCTTTCGCGGCGTGTTGATCGGACTGGCCGGGGACTTCGTCGCCATTGGTGCGCTGCTCATGCTTGCGCGCGGCTGGCACGGCTGGAAGGGACAGCAGTTGCGTGCGGCTGCGAGCGGCGCGCGTTGCGGATGAGGGCGTTGTCGCGCCGCATGCGTTTCATGCGAACTTCAGGTGTCCGCGCCTGCGCGCTCGCGGCCGCCGTTGCCGGTGCTCTGCTCGGGCCCGGCGCTCATACGGTGTTCGCCGCGCAGAAGGAGGCGCCGCTCGCCATGCGTTGCGCCGAATTCGCGGGCGCCGTGTTGCCGCCGGAAGTGATCGCGTTGCCCACGGCCGGCGCGCAGATCGAGAGCGCGTCGATGGTCGGCGCAACCGCGCCGGGCAATCAGCAAGGCGGCGAGTATTGCCGCATCACGGGTCGCATCAAGGCGCTCAAGGCGACTACACCCGACATCCGCTTCGACCTGAATCTGCCGCGGCGCTGGAATGGCCGCGCGCTGCAAATCGGCGGAGGCGGCTATAACGGCGTCGTGGTGAGCGGCACGGGCGTGATGCCGTTCTCGCCCGATCGCGCGCCGCTCGCGCAAGGCTATGCGACCTTCGGCGACGATTCCGGACATGTCGGCGATTCCTCGCTCGCGGTGTTCGGTCTCGTCGACGAAGCCGTGACGAACTTCGGCTATGCGCATCTGAAGAAGACACACGACGCCGCGCTTGCGCTGATTGCGCGCGCTTACGGCCGGCCGCCGCAGCGTATGTACTTTGGCGGCGGCTCAACGGGTGGCCGCGAAGGCTACACGGTGATACAGCGCTTTCCCGACGACTACGACGGTGTGATCGCCAATTCGCCCGCGCTCAACTTTTCGGGCGTTCGTCTGATCGGCGTCAAGCTCGGCCAGGCGGAATATGCAACGCCGGGCGGCTATGTTCCGCCGTTGCTGCTGGAGCAGGTCTATCAACGCACGCTCAGCGTTTGCGACAGGCTGGACGGTGCCGCGGACGGTATTGTGAGCGACGTCCCCGCATGCCGCGAGCATGAATCGGAAATCATCGAGTCGTTGCGTTGCGCGGGACGCTCGCCTTCGAACGAGCAATGCCTGAGCGAGTCGCAACTCGCCACGTTGATGGTGATGCGCGACGGCTTGTCGCTGCCGTACAAACTCGCTTGGGATGTCGCCGGCTATCGCGGCTACAACGTGTTCCAAGGTACGCACCTGACAGGCTCGCTCGGGTTGGGACATCAAGCGGAGCGCCTCGCCGTGCCCAGATTTTTTGCTAACGGTTATCTGTTCGCGCAAGGCGACGGCTACATACGCTACTTCGTTGCGCGTGACGCGGAGTTCGACTCGCTCAGATTCGACCCGCAACGTCCGGGCAAATATCGCGCACAGTTGACCGCGCTTTCCGAAACCATCGGCGCGATGAATCCGGACGTTGCGCGCTACATTGCGCGCGGCGGCAAGCTGATTACGCTGCAAGGTCTCGCCGACGAAGTCATTAGCCCGAATCAGACGATTGCTTACCATCAGGCATTGGTCGATCGCTACGGCGTGGACCAGGTCAATCGGTTCATGCGTCTTTACATGGTGCCGGGTTTTCAGCACGGCAGCGGCGCATTCATTCCTTCGGTGGACCTGCTCGGTGCGCTCGATAACTGGGTGACGCGCGGCGCGTCGCCGGAGACGTTGATCGCCACCGACATCGCCGCGGCGACCAATGGACGCTCGCGCCCACTGTGCCGCTATCCGCTGTTTCCACGCTATACGGGTAAGGGCAATGTGAATCTCGCAAGCAGCTTCGTGTGCACGGAACCCTGACCATGTTCTTCGATTCTGCTTCGATGCAACGCGCGACTTCTTTACATTGGAGCCGTTGCAAAATCCACTAACTGGCTGCAAGCGTCGCAGCGCGGCTCGAAAAACAAAAGGACGGCGATGCCGCGCAGCGGCACCGCCGTCCTTCTTAACGCCACTCGTGCAGCGTTAAAAGCTGCGCGAACATCGACCTTCGTTACTGGCCGTTCTTCATCGTGCCGTTGGTGCTGCCCGTACCGTTGCTCATGCCGTTACTGGAGCGATTGGTGGTCGCGCTATTCGGCGAGGCACCGGTACCCGTGCCCATGCCGCCACCGGTGCCGGTCACGCCCGGCGAGCCATAGCCCGAGTCGCCCGGGTGCTTCATCGTGCCGGGGCCCACACCCGGGGTTGCAGTTCCGCCTGCGCCGCCCGTCGTGCCGCCGCCGGCACCCACACCGTTACCGCCCGAGCCGCCTGCCCCCGCGCCAGCGCCACCGCCCGCACCGCCGCCACCGGCACCGACGCCCGCCTGTGCAAAGGCTCCGCCCGAGAGTGCCACTACTAGCGCCGAAGCGAAAATCGTCTTGGTAAAGCGTTTCATGGTTCATCTCCATTAGAGTCGATCGATGTCACGCGAGCGCGTCGCACTCACATGCCTAGACTGCCGCAAGCACTGTGCCTTAAGTGCCGGCGCTAGATGCGCCGGCGCGGCAGCATGGCGAGGAATCGAGCATGACGCGTTCCTGGGACGGCGCGGGCCATGCGTTATGCACGTCCTGGATCGGCGCTCTCATTGCCGTTGCGCCCAGCTGATATCGCTACGGAAACCGAACTTTCTTGCAGCGCAGCGAAGGCCTCGGCACCGAGAATCGCAGCATGCACCGTCGAAGAGGCTTTCACTGCGGCGCGATCCTTTCGCTGCACGCTTTCGCAGATTCCATTACATTGCGGGTGCGGTCGCGCTTGCGCGTCATTTTCTCCACTTTCCCAGCGGTGTCTGCCATCGTCGAATCCATGCAGCCAATCGTCTCAGTCACGAATCTGTCGAAAACCTATGCCAGCGGTTTTCAGGCGCTAAAAAACATCAATCTGGCGATCAACCGGGGAGAAATCTTTGCCCTTCTGGGGCCGAACGGGGCGGGCAAGACCACGCTCATCAGCATCGTCTGCGGCATTGTCAACGCGAGCGAAGGCAGCGTGACAGTCGACGGCCGCGATATCGCCGCCGACTATCGCGGCGCGCGCTCGCTAATCGGGCTCGTGCCACAGGAACTCACCACCGATTCGTTCGAGACCGTATGGGCGACCGTGTCGTTCAGCCGCGGCCTGTTCGGCAAGCCGAAGAACCCCGCATATATCGAGAAGGTGCTGCGCGACCTGTCGCTGTGGGAAAAGCGCGATAGCAAGATCATCACGCTGTCGGGTGGCATGAAGCGCCGCGTGCTGATCGCAAAGGCGCTGTCGCACGAACCGCGCGTATTGTTCCTCGACGAACCCACGGCGGGCGTCGACGTCGAATTGCGCCGCGATATGTGGAAGCTCGTGCGCTCGCTTGCGGCAAGCGGCGTGACGATCATCCTCACTACGCATTACATCGACGAAGCGGAGGAAATGGCTGACCGCATCGGCGTGATCAACGGCGGCGAAATCATGCTCGTCGAAGAGAAAACCGAGTTGATGCGCAAGCTCGGCAAAAAGCAGCTGACGCTGCAGCTGGAAACCCCGCTCTCCGCGTTGCCGGCGGCGCTCGCAGGCTATGGCCTCGACGTCGCGAAGGGCGGCAACGAGTTGATCTACACGTATGAAGGCGACGGCGGCCGCACCGACATCATTGCGCTGCTCAAGGCGCTCGACGACGCCAGCATCCGTTTCAAGGACCTGCACACCACGCAGAGTTCGCTTGAAGACATCTTCGTGAGTCTGCTTCGAGGTAACCAATGAATCTCTACGCCATTCGTGCGATCTACAAGTTCGAGATGGCGCGCACCTGGCGCACGCTGATGCAAAGCATCATCGCGCCGGTGATCTCCACATCGCTGTACTTTGTCGTGTTCGGCGCGGCCATCGGCTCGCGTATCAAGGAAGTGGACGGCATTAGCTACGGCGCGTTCATCGTGCCCGGACTGATCATGTTGTCGTTGCTGTCGCAGAGTATTTCGAACGCGTCGTTCGGCATTTACTTTCCGCGTTTCACCGGCACGATCTACGAGTTGTTGTCGGCGCCAGTGTCGTATCTGGAAATCGTCGTGAGTTACGTGGGCGCGGCGGCGACCAAGTCGATCCTGCTAGGGCTCATCATTCTCGCGACGGCGGGCCTGTTCGTGCCGCTGCAAGTGCAGCATCCTTTCTGGATGATCCTGTTCCTCGTGCTGACGGCGGTTACCTTCAGCCTGCTCGGGTTCATTATCGGCATATGGGCGGATAGCTTCGAGAAGCTGCAACTGGTTCCGCTCCTGATCATTACGCCGCTCACGTTTCTCGGCGGAAGCTTTTATGCGGTGAACATGCTGCCGCCGTTCTGGAAAGTCGTGACGCTGTTTAATCCGATCGTCTATCTGGTGAGCGGATTCCGCTGGAGTTTCTACGGTCTCGCGGATGTCAACGTCGAGGTGAGCCTCGCTATGACGGCTCTCTTTCTGGCCGTGTTTCTTGCGATCGTTGCGTGGATCTTCAAGACGGGTTACCGGCTCAAGAGCTGATTACTTCTGCTGATAAGAGAACGGCATGACGGCGCTCGCCGTCATGCCGTTCGCATGAGTTACTGCAACACCGCCCCGGTCTACGACACGTACGCTTTCGCAACATTGATCAGCTGCACGCGGTTGCGAACATTGAACAATTGCCGCAGACGCCGCAGGTGATAGTCGACGTTATGCGGCGACAGCCCGAGGAAGTACGCAATTTCCTTGTCGCGCTGCCCCTGAACCACCGCCTTCAGTACCGCGTGCTGCAACTCGCTCAGCGTGACGCGCTGCTGCTCGGGCGTCATGCCGATTACGCTTTTCGCGTGCGTCCAGATGAATTCATGAATCGTGTGCGCGAACATCAGCGTTTCCGCGACGATCGATTCGGTCATCCAGCGTGGATTGCCGATCTCCGAATTGAAGCACAGGCTCGCGCTCAACTCCGGCTCGGGCAGCGGCATCTGCGTGAGAATGCCGCTCTTCCGGCCGGTCTCCTCCAGCATGTCGATCAGGCCGCCGAGCCGCTCGCTGCGCATTTGCGCGCGCGGCAGGTCTGCGCGCATGTCGACCGTGTTCCAGAGGAACGGCATGCCGGTCGGCGAGGCCAGCGCCACGCGCGGATCGAGTTCGAAATAGCGCTCGCGGAAATAGCGCGTCAGCCAGCTTTGCGACTCGTAGCTCGTCAGCACGAACATGGTCTTGCGATGCGCGAACGTGCGCGTGGCCGTATAGCTGAACGAGTTGAAGCCCAGTTGCCTGATGCGTTGCCGCACGAATTCGATGCGGTCCTGCGCACTGCCAAAACGCACCAGCGGACTGATGACGGGCGCGCGCCGTGCGGCGGGCGCGGGCGTGCCGATCTCCTCCTCGGTGAAGAGGGTCAGGAAACCAGCGGGCGCCGCGCCTGTTGCCGCGCGGCTCGATACCATCGATGCGTCAGCCGCGTGGGCTGACTTGGCGGGCTGCCGCGTGCCGGCCGGGTAGGCCGGTTGTGCGGTGACCGCCGGGTTGTATGCTGCGGATGCATGGCCGGATTCGCCCTGCGGCGAACCGGTCAGCCAATGCGGCAGCGTATCGCATTCGTGTTCCATGAAACGGTAGCTCCGGCGTTCGAAACGCGTGAAAGACGACACCCTAATGATTAGCTATTTCCGAAAATTGCGGTAGCCGGTTCCTTGCTATCATTTTCGCGATCTTGCGCTGACAGCCGACCGGTAACGCGGGTGTGACAGAGTTCTCTCATTTGCATACGGCACCTCCTTGGGAATGGACGTGATGACACGAATTCCAAAGCTGACAACGACGCTTGCCTACGACCGCTACATGGCGGGCCAAAAACTGGTGTCGAGCGTGGATCGCCCGTGGCGGCACCTGGTGTTGCGCTCCTATCTCGAACCGGACGAGCAGGAACTGCTGGAAGCACCCGGTCTGCAAGACCTCACGCTGATGACGCTCGCGAGCGGCGCCGAGCATCTCGAGCGCAATCTGAACGGGCGCTGGGAAAGCGCCGACCTTCGAGTGGGCGACGTCTGGTACGTGCCGCCCGCGCCGGTCTCCTGGCGGTGGCGTTCGATCAGCGATAAGCCGCTGTCGACCGTCCATTTACATATTGAGCGCAGCCTGATCGACAGCGTGGCCGATCAGATGGAGCTCGACGGATCGCGCCGCGAGCTATCGCTCAGCGAGGCAATGCGGTTCCGCGACCCGCTGGTCGCAGCCATGCTGAACGCATTGCACCGCGCCGCCAGCGATCCGGCCGACTCGCGGCTTTATGTCGATGCGCTGATCCACGCGCTTGCCGCGCATCTTCTTCAACATTATTCAGGCGGCCGGCAAGCGGGGACGGCGCGCCTCGCGCAGCCCGAACGGCTGGTACCGCGCCGCATCCGCCGCGTGACCGACTACATACGCGCGAATCTTGGCGCGGATCTGGCCATTGGCGATCTCGCCGCGCAGGCTGGTTTAAGCAGCTTCCACTTTGCCCGCGTGTTTCGCCGTGAAACTGGCGAAACCCCGCACCAGTACGTGACGCGCTTGCGGCTCGAACAAGCGGCGAAGCTGCTGCGTTCGACCGATCAGACAGTGCTGCAGATTGCGATTGCGGTTGGTTACGAGAATGCCAGTCACTTCTCCGTACAGTTCAAGCGCGATTACGGCGTCACACCGCTTGGCTACCGGCTGCGCGGCTGACAGGCGGATGGCGCGCCAGCAACGGCGGGCAAGTGGACAGTGTAGCCGTAGGCGGGGTTCCGGCAACGGCCGGTGAGAAACGGGGACCGCTGCACTCGCAGGTGCAAGCGGCGCCCTCCGAAGCCTGGCGGCGCTGCGCCTTTCGTTCGCGCTTTGGGTTGGCGGCCGGTCGACTGCGCCGTGCAAGGGAGGCTTAGCCGGAATGCCGTCTGTAGGAATCACGCACCTTTCGAAGTGTGCTGTGCATTGCGCGGCTTGCAAACTACGAACATTCGTGGCGCTACGGAGGGCGAATCTGGCACGGGGGTGCCGCCTCCACTCGCGCACGCTGTGATTGGCGCCGGGCGTTGCGGGTCGAACTGGCCTGACAGGCGGGTTGCGAACTGTATCTGTCTAAGCCTTGCACGGGACGACAGAATAACCGGCCCACGGCTTGGCCCGAGCCGCATCCGACCGACCATCCTCATCCTCATCCTCATCTCACCGACTTACCGGATACCTAGCGATGACCCGACTTCGAATCACCTCCTGCGGCCACGTCTTTATCGCCGAAACGAATCCCGACGCGCCGCAAACCGTGGCCGCCTTCCTGAAGCTGTTGCCGTACCGGCAGAAGATCATCCATGTGCGCTGGAGTGGCGAAGGCTGCTGGGTGCCGCTCGGCGAGTTCAAGCTCGAGAACGACGGCGCGGTGGTCGGCTTCGAGAATCACACGAGCCATCCGTCGGTCGGCGACGTTCTGTTTTATCCGGGCGGCTACAGCGAAACGGAACTCCTCATCGCCTATGGCTCGTGTTGCTTCGCGAGCAAGATGGGGCAACTCGCGGGCAACCATTTCCTGACCATTGTCGAAGGCAAGGAGAACTTGCGCGAAGTCGGCGTCAAAGTGCTGTGGGAAGGCGCGCAAGACGTACTCTTCGAAAAGATCTGAGCGCTCCCAACATTTGGCACCGCGCCGCGACATTCGCAGCGCCACAGTTCTCTACTTACGAGCCAGCATTGACTGGCTCGTATTTCTTCCAGGCCGGTTCTCGGCCACTCTCAGCATTCCACTTAAAGCCGCTTAATTACGCAGATTCGGGTCTAAGACATTTGGCAGTTTTCGTC
>Ga0256908_1000275_pt1 | contig 24491 bp, 19 predicted proteins | sample MC6MC0761MT_FD_186331 | JGI IMG/M metagenome (GOLD analysis project Ga0256908, IMG submission 186331) | Metatranscriptome of enriched soil aggregate microbial communities from Iowa State University, Ames, United States - MC6-MC0761-MT... | ecosystem: Environmental > Terrestrial > Soil >... | reverse complement strand
TTTAAATCTAAAAATTTTAGGACAGTTTCCATGCGCGCGAGTCGCTTTTTATTTGCAACGTTAAGAGAAACCCCAAATGATGCTGAAGTCATTTCACATCAGCTCATGTTACGTGCTGGGATGATCCGTAAATTGGCTTCAGGTTTATACACTTGGCTGCCAATGGGTGTGCGTGTGCTCAATAAAGTTGAAGCGATTGTTCGTGAGGAAATGAATCGTGCAGGCTCTTTGGAAACATTAATGCCCGTAACACAACCAGCTTCGCTATGGGAGGAATCTGGTCGTTATGTACAATATGGTCCAGAACTGCTGCGTTTTAAAGACCGTCATAGCAATGATTTTGTATTAGGTCCTACACATGAGGAAGTCATCACAGATTTAGCTCGTAATGAATTAAAAAGTTATAAACAACTTCCGATGAATTTTTATCAAATTCAAACTAAATTCCGTGATGAAATTCGTCCACGTTTCGGCGTAATGCGTTCTCGTGAATTTATTATGAAAGATGCCTATTCTTTTCATGTCGATCAAGCCTCATTACAAGAAACTTATGATGTCATGTATGACACATATTGCCGAATTTTCACACGCTTAGGTTTAAATTTTCGCCCTGTTCAAGCTGACACTGGCTCCATTGGTGGTTCAGGTTCACATGAGTTTCATGTACTTGCTTCAAGTGGCGAAGACGATATCGCCTTTTCAACAGTATCGGACTATGCGGCCAATGTTGAAATGGCTGAAGCAGTATTGACTGGTGAGCGTGCTGAACCAACTCAAGATCTAAAAATTGTAGATACACCAAATAAAAAAACAATTGCTGACGTTTCTGCATTTTTAAATAAAGATCCAGCTCAATCTGTAAAAGCCTTACTTGTACAAGGTGTTGTTGATGAAAAGGGCCATGTCCCAGTTATCGCGTTATTCTTACGTGGCGACCACGAGCTTAATGAAATTAAAGCTGAAAAGCATCCACTCATTGCTGCACCTTTAACATTTGCAACAGATGCTCAACTGAATGCTCTAGGTTTAACCGCAGGATTCTGTGGTCCACAAGGACTCGTAGATAAAGGTTTAACTGTAATTGTTGACCGTGCAGCCTCAGTACTTTCTGATTTTGTTGCTGGTGCCAATGAAGTTGATAAACATGCAACTGGAATAAATTGGGAGCGTGATGCAAAATTTACAGAAGTTTTTGACTTACGTAATGTGGTTGAAGGTGATCCCTCTCCAGATGGTCAAGGAACAATTTTAATTAAACGAGGTATTGAAGTTGGTCATATTTTCCAATTAGGTACAAAATATTCTGAAGCATTAGGTTGTAAAGTTTTAGGTGATGATGGCAAACCTTTAGTCGTGACGATGGGGTGTTACGGGATTGGTGTAACACGTGTAGTCGCTTCAGCAATAGAACAAAACTTTGATGAGAAAGGTATTATTTGGCCATCTGCGATTGCACCCTTTGAAGTTGCAATTGTTCCAATGAATGCTCAAAAATCTCCACGTACACTTGAGGCTGCTGAAATACTTTATGCTGAATTACAGGCTGCAGGCTACGATGTTTTACTCGATGATCGTAATGAACGTCCAGGCGTTAAATTCTCTGACTTAGAGTTAACGGGTATTCCTCACCGTATTGTCATTGGTGAAAAAGGCTTAGATGCTGGTACTTTCGAATATAAAGGTCGTAGAGATGCAGAATCTATAAATCTAAGTAAAGATGAGTTATTGGCTAAATTAGTAAAATAGTTTTTTCAATAGTATTAAAAAACCCACTGCATGCGGGTTTTTTAATACTTTATTATTTATAAAACATTATTACAGCCCATTAATTTTTACTTTTAAATCTGTAACGGATGTCCCGATTGCCCCAAAGTTCCCCATCGAGCCATTTTGCAAACCATTAAAAGCTCCTGCTGCACTTGCTCCACTTGTTCCCATAATCATCTGATTGATTCCAAGATCAAACTTACTCGATTCACCTGTATTACCAAATACAAAACCTGTTGGTTCAACACCAGCATAGAAACCTTTTAATGAAAAACCATTGGTTTTATCTGTTCCTGTTAACTGGAAATTAAAATTTGCACCAATATCACTATCATCCGATAAAAGTGTAATAGCACAGCCTGTTCCCGTACCACAAATTGATTGAATTGCCCCACCAAATACGATCATACGTCCTTGAGGTGCATTTCCAAGCTGCAAATTAATCGATGGTTTAGCTGCAGTAAAGTTAATATCAAAACCGTTGTCCATTTTTAAAAATTTAATGACATCTGACTTTTCACTGGTTCCTGTAAAAATAGATTGAGATCCTGTAGGCCCAGAAGATGAATTCGCCCCAACCAAGTAAAGTGCAAATGGTGAAACTTTAATACCCGAAATATTGCTTGCAAAGCTCATTCCTATATTGGCAAAAGGTTTACCACTTATTCCACTATCTGTGTCCATGACAATATTCATGGTTGGGGTATTTGAAGCCCCAAGAAAAGTAATATTAACGCTTTGGTCAGCAACAGTAGTTGCACTTTTACCCGCAAGAACTAGGGATGCTTTATTGGCATCATTCACAGTCGAACCAAATCCATCACGATCAATGATTGACAGTTGATTCAGTTGAACCTTACTCAGATTTATACCAACATTAATTCCATCTTGCCCTGTTGTTTGGGAAAGACTTTGATCATCCATAGGTTCCATTGCCATCGCAACTGGACTTAGTATCAATAATGATATACATCCTAGCTTTCTATTTTTTTTCATTATCCTAATCCTTAGGAAAATTTATATACTGCCTACCACGTCACAGTCTAATCAGAAATTCTTTATGATAAAAGCATAACCCGACCAATAACGCATTAGTTGCGTGGAATAATGTTGAATTCACTGGTTAAACGACCACCTGTCAACGCCATTTCACCTAAACGCGCACCTGAAACCAAAGCACCATTCATTGAAGGTGGATAAAAGTTTAAATCTCTCGCTCTAAATACACCATCAACCGATTGTGTTGGATTAAATTGTAAACTTGCATTAAATCCAACCTGACCATTCCCAGTGGTTGAGTTTTTGCTGATCACAATCGCATTGTTAAAACGAATATCGCCTGTCAAGTTATCTAAACCAAGTGTAGAACCATTTGCTGGATCACTAATTTGAATTGTATTATTTGTAGTTGCCAATTTTAAATCGCCGACCACAGTTAAACGATTTCCTGTTCCATCTGCTTTAATTTCACTATTTGGAATAAGTGACAAATCCATATCACCACCAAAGCGAAGTTTTAGACCAAATAGCACATCATCACTTTTGGCGAAATTATTAGAATCTGAAACACGCTTATTTCCACAAGCTACACTTGCTGTCGCAATACCACCAGCACATGATGCATATGTGGTTCCAGGCAAATAACCTGCTGCCACTTCTGCCGCCATTACCACCAGCATGTTTTTTAAACTTAAATTTAAACTTCCATTCTCAACGCCTATGCTGCCATTCCCTTTCAGCAACATATCAATGTTTCTTAAGCCTAAATAATAGTCCCTAGAAGTACCTGCTATAGGAACACCAGCATCATTTTTCACCTGACCACCATCAATCACCAGAATAGATGTGGTTTTATTGCCAAGCTTAGTTGTCCCATTTTTATCCACACCGTCCGTACTAAGACCTAAAGAAAATCCAAGTCGAGAGGTTTGAGTACCAGCTGTTGCTGCTACACTGTTTTTAGTACCATCAGTTAAGTAGTAATAGGCTTTATCAGCATCAACTGTTGTACCATACATCGCTAAATTAGCATTTAAGTTATAAAATGGTAAAGCCAGCCCCCATCGATTATTTAGACCGTTCTCGGTAAATAAATTCCCCGCGGCAACACCAGCAGTAGTAGTAAATCGTCCTCGTCTGGAGATGGCTTGGAACTCTCCACCACGGATTGAAGCTACCACAGCATAAGGACGATTAGCTGCCGATAGAGTCGTATAAATATCTTGTTTATAATCATTCAAACTAGTTAAAGCTTGACCATTACCAAAACTTGAATTTTGAAAGGTTGCATTTACAGGTATGGTGACTTGCTTAGAATCAGTTAGGTTTAAAAAAATATTTCCCGTATCAAAAGAAGCACGAGTTCCTTTTTGTAAACCTGTTAAATTACCAAACTCGAAGCCATAACTATTTAATCCTGCACCACCAATTTCCAAAGTTGTTGCATCTCCACCGCCAGTCAGCATAGTATCGCCCTCTTTGGTGAAATCCGTCTTCATACGAAAGGCGATACCTGAACTACCAACGATATCTTTTCCTGTATCTGTACCACTCGAATTAACAGCAGAACCAATTAAACTACTGGCATTTTGCACACCACGAAATTGGAGTGAGCCATTCACCATACGCCCACTTGCACCTACGCGAATCAGTCCTTTTGCTCCCGTTGGCGTATTATAATTATCTACATCATAAAGAGAGGTAGGATTTATTCCTTTATTATTCACCATAATTTCAAGGTTTAGTCCGGCATTTGTTGTAGAACTTCCGTTTCCATAACTACCTGTATTAATAAAACCTGCTTTTGATGAAGCTGGATCAACCACTCGTGTTAAATCCACATAGCCATAATTAGTATCGGGTGCCTGACTTGCACCTGCTATATTGCTTCCAGAATTCGTTTGTAATTTAAAACCTTCAGCGGCATCTATAAATGCAAAGCCTTTACCTTTAAAATTAAAATTAAAGTTTTTTAGAATTATTTGATTTAACTCACTTTTTGCACTACTCTGCCCCAAATAGATGTTGGCATTTTGAAGTCCTAAAGTCAGCTCAACCTGATCTGTTTTACTTAAAAGGCCATTGCTGGTTTTTAATCCAATACTTGTATTTGACGCCGTTTGTACCGCTAAATTGCCCAGTTTTGCACTACAACGTGCTCCACTTGGATCACTATCACAAACACGAAATGAATCGACAGTCATAAGCATAGGAGAGAGGGATAAATCTAAATTCACTCCAGTTTTTCCTGCAACAGTCCCTATATTAAGCTTCATATCGGCTTTTAATGGATCTGTAGAAGTATTGCTCTGTTGTATTTTAACCGTATCTGCTGTTGCAATAAGCGCTTGACTGGTTGCATCTGATTCTGCGCGACCGACCTGATCTGTCCAATATAATGTTTTAATATTGGCTTCTTTTAAGCTTGCCTCAATATGTACACCATCTTGACCATTTACGTTTCTTAAATCACTATCATCTAAAGCTTGCAACGCATAAGCTGGTATATGTATAGCCAACAAGCTCAAAGCTAATGTATTTAAAATAAATCTTTTTCCATGGTCTTGTTTTTTTATGTTCATTCCTAAACCCTCAGATTTACTTTATCTTAGCAACGCTTGTTACTCGTAGAATTACAACTAAACATCATAATTTTACCTTGCAATGCCAAATTTCCATTCATACGCATGCCCATAAAACCGGTTTCGTTACCTTGGTCATAAGTGGAGTTGGCTGCAGTCGTTGCATCATAGATGGTCTTTTTTAAATAGCCGTACTTATCGGCTGTTGCTCCAGAAGAGTTTTCAGTGACTGTTCCATTTGCATTGGTCTGGCTTGTGAATTCATCCTTTTCAATTGATAATGCATTAAAACCAAAGTTTCGAATTTGAATTGGATTTGTTGCATCAAAACCCAGCTGAATCGCAGGTTTAATCCATGGTGTCCCAGCAGCGTCAATACCTCTGTAGACTAAGTCCACACCATCTAATCCAAGTTTCTGAATATTAATCGTACCTTGAATTCCTTTAAATACCACCCACAGTTTATTGCCACTGACACTGTTTGCAGCGCCACCAGCATCTACATATCTATTGTTTACTGAAAGTGCTAAGCGGCAAAACTCTAATTTTGCACACACCCCACCAGTATCACTATCGAACTTATAAGCATTTCCAGTAGCGTAATATGAGTCACTTGCATTAACCTGATTCAACACCAATTTTAAAGATAAATCTGCGCCAGCTTGCCCCTCAACCTGTTGCAAATCGGAATCAGTTAAAGCTTCCATAGCGGCCAAATGAAAACTTACCAAACTGGTTAAAATAAGAAGCACACTTTTTTTCATCATATTTCTCCTTATCTTATAAGCCTTTGGTGGTTATTTTCATATGCTGAATCAGCATTCCATCAATTAAGGCTGAACCTAAATTGTTCAAGGGTGTTGCTGACATAGTCGGTGTTGGCGCTACGTTATTCGACATTGTCGTCCCTGTAATACCATTACCTGATCCTATAAAATTATCCACTGTAGTATTTGAAATTGTCCGCCAAGCGGCTCCATTTAAATTTGAATCGGACCATGTACGATTAGCTGTTGAGCCATACAATGGTGTTGTTCCAGAATTCGGACTAGTACATCCAGTGAGAAATCCTGTTGAACAGGTTGGCGTGTCTGGATATTTTGTTTGTGGATCTTTTATTAACCATGCAGTACCAGTGTAATATTCCCACTGTTTGAGGGATCCCGTTGTAGTTGTACAACTTCCAGTCCATGTACAAGTATAACCCTGTCTCCAATTGTAATCATTAAGCTGACGTTGCGCATACCTAACTTCACGACCCGTTGCAGTAGTAGTTGCAGAACGTGATTGGGCTAAATTCCCAAAAGACACCCCCACAGCATCTGCTCCTGTATACGCTTTTAAAGTTTTTCCACCGTCATCACTATAAACGGTTCCGATACTAATACTACTGTGGGTTGCATTGTTACCTTGATAGCCTGAAATACTAGAAGTACCACATTGGTAAATATTACAAGTTGAACCCAAATAGGATGAATCGGCTCCAGTATAATCCGTATAAATCTTTTTATAGATCGACTCTTTATTTGGAATACGTGCAATTTCCAAACTAAAATTCTTACCATCAGATCCTAAAATTAAAGGCTGGTACAGAGAACCTAAAACCAAGTTGGTATTTAAATTATAAATAAAAATACCTTCGTCTTTTGCAAATGTTGGTGCTTTTGCATTTCCAGAAGTATCTAATGCTGGTGTGTACAGTAAATTAGTATCTGTGGTTTCTTGAGTGCTTAAACGTAATACTCTATTTTGATATTCTGCGGGTAAAGACCAGCTTCGTGTTAAAGTCTTGGAGTCAGTACGTGAGCGATTCTGTACTATATATTGACAACCAGTTCCTGTACCGAAAGCTCCAGTTCCCGCATTTCCACAATCCCCTGTAGAAGACGCACTCAAACCTGAGTTTGCTCCAGCATGAATCGTATTCCACGCTGAAAACGTGCCATTATTTTCAGTTATTACATCCGAAGAGTTTAGCTTCAAATTAGCAGCATCACCACTATTTAAACGGATTACACCCGCTAAACCCAAAGTTTTATTATAAAATGGACTCAAACCACCAGTATTAGTTGCACCATCTAAAGTTTGAAATAACTGAATTTTACTACCATTTAAACTAAAGTTATTCCAAATTGCTTGCAACCGAATCCGATTTTCTCGATTTGTTATTTCGGTTCCATTACCTCGAGTGCCTGTACTTGTTCCATATTGAAACTGGTTTGGATCACCATCTTTTTTGTTTGGATTTCGGACAAAAGCATCTGCCCACATCCCTAGTTTAAGCTTATAAGCATCTGAACCCTCGGCATCCAATGTTCCAGTCTCAAAAGCAGGTGCTTCTAAAGCTAAATAAGTGACTTTGCCTGTGTCCGTATTTTTTGAGCCACCTGCAATATCTGGCGTAAATGTTGGGACTGCATCCATCGTATCTACTTTCAAAATCCAAGGATTAGTTGCAGTTCCCCAGCTTTTGATTGCATTAATTGCTGTTGCAACACCTGAAGTGTTTTTAAGCATTCCCACCCGTTCATTGATATCATTTGGATCTGCATCATTGGCTTTAGAAAGTGCTAAACCGTATAAAAATAAATCCGCTTTTCCTACAGCCAAATCACCAGAATCAATGCTGTTATTTTTATTAGTGTCTGCGGCCGTAAGACTTAATGGTCCAACAGGAATATAGTTAATAGATCCCGTATCTTTAGTTCGATCTAATAATTGTGTAGCTGTTTCATTAACACCAACGCCACGAAAAACCATATAAGCATCTTGAGGAAGTAAGGCAATCCCTTCACCCGTTGTATTACTTAACTTTTCATCTGACATTTCTTCAAGTGCGAAGCAAGATTGACTGATCAATAAGCCAATAAAACTCGCTAAAACGGTTTTATGAAATTTTACCGTATAATTGAGTGTAGTCATCCACGACCTTCCTGTGTTATACGATGCTCCGCACCATATTTTATTTTATTTCTTAAATTTTCACTTCAACTGTATAAAATTATCTTCCCTTGTTCATACAGTTTTGTTATCTATATCACATTTTATATTATGCAATATTTTTTATTATGACAAAGTCTTTTGTGTAAAATATACGATTTTCCGATAAACGAATATTCGTAGACAATGAAAAGCAATAGCCTTTAACGCTATTGCTTTATAGATCTTCAAATAGTTGGGTTAACAAAATTTTAAAGAACCATAACAGTTGGTTGAAACTTCTTGGTTCGTTAATTTTAAATTTTGAAGTGTTAATCTTGCTGGATTTGTGGCCGTATATGGACCAATATCAATATTCAGAGTTTTGGTAATTGGCGCACTGACTAATGCTGTAATTGCATCTCCAAGTCCTAAATCAATTGGATTATCTGCTAATTGTTTAGTAATCAGAACTGCTAATTGTGGCAAAACGGGAGAAATGTCAACTTTATCCCCACCTTTTAAATAGCCTAGCTGCACAGGATCAGCAAAAGACATCCACCACCCCTTTTGAGCAACATCAGTTTTTGTCATTTGGTTTAATGTCTTACCAGTAGTATCAGATGAATCCACATAACTTCCTGGCCATAGTAAAGCCATTTGTTGCAAACTTAAATAACCACCTGTTCCTTGTAATGGAATATTATGAAACATACTTAAAGCCTGATTAAAAGTTACATTTAAATTTAAATTACTTAAATTTGAACCTTGACCCATTTTGAAAGTTGCATCACATAACCATAAAATACATGACTCAGCATTATGATTACCCGTATCTCTTAAATTTACTTTTAATTGATCATTTGCCCATTGATTACAATATGTTGCCCCTCCAGTACAATTATCAGGAGTTGCCAAAGGAATTGAAGGAAGTGTTAACAAAATATCTTTTGCTATTGCAGCATTTAGTCGAGAACCATTTACCTGAAATGATGGTAATGTGAAACCTACTCCATTAATTTCAGGAACAGTAATACCTGTTGTACCATTGAGTATATTGTCTTGTGCATTTGGATAACTTTGAATCCATTTATTTATAGCCCCTCCTAATAACTTAATATTTCCACCAATTGATTGATCTTTTACCAAACCAAATTTACCACCTAAAGTATCAACTTCCCCTTGTGTCTGTGCTATACGCATAAAGCCACTAAGTGACTGGATGCCATCTGTTGAAGAAGGAGTGCTTCCATTGGTTAAACCTGCTGTTAAAAGCCCCGTAATTTTTTCAGCACTAAAACGTAAACCAACAATTTCACGAGTTGAAGCGGAGTTTGGATTTTTTACAGCAAACTCCATGAATGGATTGCTTAATTTTGCGCTAGTAGATGCTCGACCCGCACTTCCGAAATCAGGGGAATTACCACTTGAGGAATCGTAATTTGCAGGTAACCCACTCAATGATAAATTTTTAATATCAACATCACATGCACCAGCACCATTTGCACCACCACAACCTAGCTGCAAGTTTTTAATATTTGCATTTAAGTCCATTTCTGCTTCAAGTCCAAGTTTATAAAAACCAACGTTTGAACCACTACTATATTTACTCATTAAATTAGTAGAATCATTTGGTGCAAGATAAGCTAGACTCATCAAAGCTTGGCCTGTGGTTTCAGACAGTTGTTCATCTGACATACTTTTTAAAGTTGTAGGTTCTGCGTATACATTAAATACTGCAAAAGCACTTAAAGAAAAAAGTGTTAAACATAAAGGCTTTATTTTCAGCATGAACATCTCCTTATCCTTAGACTATGTTCAAAATTGTGAATCTCTATTATTTTAATAACGCAGCCAGTTCTTAGATAAATCTCATAAAATTTAGGCTGTTAGCGCTACAAAAATGTATTTTAGTTTTCAATAGAGAAATATATTGTGATTAATCTATCACAATATATTTCTGTTAAGACTAAATTTCCGACAAAATGATTGTAATTTTTATTGAAAAATTATGATGCTATAAAATAAAAAAACTCTAAAACTCATTACAAGGAAAAATCCACGCAAATTCAGCTATCAACCCAAAGCTAAGGACGTCTATAAAATCGATGGCTATTCAGAATTGGTTTATATTTAGAGCAAGATTCAAAACAAATTGGAATAAATTTAAAGGGTGTAGATAAAGACTATATTAATAATACAGCACTATAAAAATCAGTTTCCAAATTTTTGGTCTTATAGATAGCTATCTAGTATTATTTACAGGAACTTATCAGCCAATGGAAACACTTATCTTTGACAGCCACCAAGTGACTTTAAACTACTCTTCCAACACCAAAGATATCTACAGTAATCGTATTTAACATATAAAAACCCACAAAAGTGGGTTTTAAAATATTTATACAGAAAATTAATTCATCAAAATATTAAAACTTTTTGAAATCGCTATAACGTGATAAAACTAACAGAATTTTAATGAGCCATAGCAGTTCGATACTACATTTTGAGAAGTCAAGATCAGATTTGACAAAGGTATATTTACTCGTTGACCACTTAAATCAATATTTGGCAATGTTTTTGTAATACCACTTCCAAATAATGCATTTATACCATCAGCACTATCAACTGAAACTTTATAAGGTGCAGTAGCAAGATATGTACCTAAAATTGACGCTACTTGGCTATATACTGAAGAAATATCAACTTCTCCTTGCGGGTTTAACTTACCTAAATTAATTGGATCTTGCATAGATAACCACCATCCATTTTGAGCAACCTCTTTAGCTCCGGGCCACTGGATTTGCCCCGCTTGCAATGACAAATAACCTGCACTACTGATTGGTATATTATGGATATAGCCTAACCCTTCACTAAACTGAATATCCCCTTTTAAATTAACTAGATTTGTATTTAGTTTAATAAAAGTATCTTGTTTTGCACATATGCCTAAAATCTTAATACAATCAGCCATATGAACACCTAATTGCCCAGCTGTTTCAGTCAAAGGAATAGCAGGAATATCCGTGACAGCTAGTACATTTGCTGACTTCATACGATTGCCCAGCACTTGTGCATTATTAATAACAAAGTCTGCTTTTAGTGAAGGAATCACAATTCCTTTATTATCACTGTTCACATTACCAGCTGTATACTTTTGATTACTACCACAACCACTAGTACACAACGGAGGTAAAACATTTACATCCGCATAAGATGTAACTTGTTCAGAATTTTTTAAACCAAACGTTGATTGCGCGGTCGTTGCTGTACCATACCCACTAATTTGCATGAAACCAGATAATGTATTGATTCCATTAGGTGTATTATTATTAGTTCCAGCCGACAATAGACCGACTATTTTATCAGCACTTAATCGTAAACCAACTATTTCCCTTGTAGACGCTTTATCCGGGTTCTTTATTGCAAACTCAAGAAATGGATTAGTTAGTACTGCATCTGAAGAGGCTCTTTCTTCGTTAGTCATAGCGACATTCCCGTCACTATTTAATTTTAAGCCGCTCAAACTTAAATTATCAATATCAATGTCACAATCTCCAGCACCATTCATACCACCACAACCAAGTTGTAATTTTTTTATGTTCGCATTTATTGATACTTCTGCTTCTAAGCCTAATTTATAAAAACCAACATTTTTCGCACCATTCACTCGCTGAGATTCAAGATTGCTAGCATCTGTAGGTGCTGTATACGTCAAACTCATCAATGCTTGACCTGTCGTTTCTGATAATTGCTCATCAGTCAGTGCTTGTAATGTTGCAGCATAAGTAGCATTTATCCCTAAACCACTCAATGCTAGCAATACAAAACTTAAATATTTTCTTTGGGACATCTTACGCTTCCATCCTTAGCAAAGCTTGACCTTATTACTTATGCCAAATTATCCTTCGAGATAAGAATAAATAACATGATATAAATTACATTTAGATTTAATGTTTATTTGTATCATAGATCGAAATTCAGACCGAATAAAAATTTGTATTTTCCGATAAAAAACAATAATTTCACATAAATTAAAATTTTATTTAACTAAACTTAACTCTCATTCTATTATAAAATTTTTATTATAAAATAATGTCTAAATCATATTTATTATGTTGGTGAACACATAAAGAAGCAAGTGATATACACTTGCTTCTTTCATCTCATTTTCTAATTTAAGCTTTAGGTAAGGTTACCCCAACCTGACCTTGGTATTTACCACCACGATCTTTATAAGAAGTTTCACAGACTTCATCAGATTCAAAAAACAGCATTTGAGCAACACCTTCACCAGCATAAATACGTGCAGGTAAATTCGTTGTATTTGAAAACTCTAATGTTACATGACCTTCCCACTCGGGTTCAAGAGGTGTGACGTTTACAATGATACCACAACGAGCATAAGTCGATTTACCTAAGCAGATCGTCAAAACATTACGAGGAATACGGAAATATTCAACTGTACGTGCTAATGCAAATGAATTTGGAGGGATGATACAGACATCAGACTCAATATCGATAAAACTACGCTCATCGAAATTTTTAGGGTCTACAATGGCAGAGTGAACATTGGTAAAGACTTTAAACTCACGTGCACAACGTACATCATAACCATAGCTAGATACGCCATAAGAAATTAGCTTTTCACCTTGTTCATCATAACGCACTTGGTTTTCTGCATAAGGTTCAATCATACCGTGCTTTTCGCTCATTTCACGAATCCAACGATCAGACTTAATTGCCATTTATCTCTATCCCAAAACTGTGCTATTTACTGCGCTGTACTTTAACTGAAATTGCTTTTGAAAGGAATGTTTATGACGAAATAGAGCAACCCAAGTCTGTAAGTAAACGTACAAACTTAAGTTTAACTAACATCGATTTTTAAAGGCTTAAAAGTGCTGAATAGCTCAGAGGTACAGTAAAACTCACTAAAACTAAAGATGCAGTTCTTTGCATATTGCGCTGATTGAGCCACGTCACTTTATTACTGCAAATTACAGAACCAATAAATGTCCAAAAAAATGCAATGGGGATGATTAACAATAAAAACACCAACATATGTGAAGTATAAGCAGATGCATTTTGCCAAACGTATGTTGGGAAAATTGCAGAAGCAAAAAGAAGTGCTTTCGGGTTTAAAAGGGTTGCAAAAAATAACTCACGCGCCCGAATTGTCGCATGACTAAAGTTTTCATCTCGATTTGCTGTACGCCATAATTTTAAAGCAAGAAATAAAATATAACCTGCACTAAATAATTTAAGAATAACAGGTACACTTGGAAACTGTTTAGACACAGATCCAATAATTAATCCCCAAATCGAAATGGAGATCAGATAGCCAAGTGCTTCTGCTGGAATTAATGCAAGAGATTTTCTAATTCCAACTTGAATCCCAGAAGATGCTAAAAGTGTATTGGTTGGTCCTGGTGTCAAAAGAATCGTCACCACCAAGCCAATAAAAAACCATGAAATCATCAAATGACCTCATCAATGGATTGACCGCAGATTAAATCTTTTAAATTGAATTGGCAAAAAAATAATTGTAAGAGAACTTATTAAAGAACATTATCCCAGATTAAAATACATTTAATTTTCAATGCATTGATAACTTAAAATCCGATAAAAACTGCAAAGTCACTGGTCGAAGAAATACTGCTTTATGTCCAAATTTAAACTTAAAAATTAATAATAATATCTTTTAAATCAGTATGTTTATTCCAAAATAGAACATTGATTAGCCATAAAATAAGAAGTAGTTCCAATATAGGCAGACCTAGTTACGAATAGAGGGCTTTTTTAAGTAAATTTTCAGTTTTATTGACTATTCTTTATCCATATTTTTCCCTTACTCATTAGGTTTTTGTCAGAAAGGTTGTCGTTTTTATCTACATTGATGCACAATAGTGACCTTTCTTGCATTTTCTACTTTTATGGCAAAGCATTTTTTTCAGTCTTGGCTCCCGAGTCCAGAGCGAGTCAACAATTTGAAATTCATGAAGATTTTTGGCGATAAAGCCTTAAGTCCTCAGCTTTGGTATGTCAATCGAAAATCGATTTCTAAGGCAATGTTTATTGGCACGTTTTGGGGCATCTTGCCTATTCCATTCCACACCTTATTAATTATTTTTTCAGTATTATTCTTTGAAGCAAACCTACCCATTGGTTTAATTTTAGCTTGGATCATGAATCCCTTAACTATTGTCCCGATTTTGATTTTTGCCTTTTGGATTGGTTCCAAAATTTATCATGTACATATGATCAATAAGGAAATGCTACTCGGCGTTTTCCATCAAATCATTCATTGGGTCAAAAACTTTGGACACGGACATATTGACTTTAGCCTAGCTAAAATTCTTGCGACGGGTTTGTTTATTGAAGCATTTGTATTTGCATCGCTACTCTTTATTGTGACACGTATTTATTGGCGTTGGAGCGTGATTAAGAAGTGGAATAACCGTAAAAAGCAGCCAAATACTCTCTAAGCAAGCTCCAACTTATTCTGGTAAAACTTTACTTCAAAGTGGCTTGTTTAGCTTTCATGTATTCAACAACGATATCTAAAACATATTGCTGGCATGCTTCTCCAGTACCTGGGTCATATGCGCCCCCGTTGGTAATATTGTTCGATAAAATACGAACACCAAGGAATGGTACTTTATATTGGCTGGCAATCTGTGCTACCGATGCCGCCTCCATTTCCTCTACAGAAGTGCCATAATTTTTATGGAAAAATGCAATTCGATCTAATTCATTGTTCCATACATCAGCTGAACCAATAGTACCTTCAACCACACGACCCTTACTATAATTAGTTTTTGCACGCTGCGCTGCCAATAACAGCTCTTTATCTGCTTCAAATTTACGAATCGCAATCGGTTCAGGATCAGACTCATCCGTAGGAAGCACATCAAAAGCTTCTGTCCATTCAAGAGAATTCGAACCCTCTCCAACAGCTTTTTTAGGTGTTCTAAATGCACCAATATTGGTGGTGTAACGACCTAAAACAATATCATAGACATTAAGATCTGGATCATGGCCACCCGATGTTCCTTGGTTAATAATTGCGATAGGTTTATAACGTTCAATCGCAATTGCTGTTGCAGCAGCAGAGTTGCTCATTCCCATTCTTGTTTTAGAGATAATAACAGGATACCCTTGATAGCTACCCTTCCAAAACGTCCAGCCACCAAAAGTTTCAACTGTAGAATTGCTTAGTTTTGAGGCCATTTGCTCAGACTCTACAGGTAATGCACCTTGAATGACGATGGGTTGTAAAGTTTTCTGGGTCGTTGAATTAGAACTTGTTTTATCTGAATCACTATCGTTACATGCAGCCAAGAACATCGAACTACAGATTCCCAAAGCACATAAAAAATTTTTTAATAGCATGGTCTACTCAATGGTTTAAATTAGAAATTATACCTAAGCAATGAATATACCAGTTGATCAATTTTCTATATTTTTATATCGATATTAAAGAGAAGATGATTTAAATTCTATTATTGAATTAAGAATATTTTTAATCATTTTAGCATAGTACGCTGATTAGCCCTATTTTACCTTACTCCTCATATTTAGCATTAATTATTTGATTTTTAAGGATACTAAAAATGGGCAGTGCGTATAAAATCTTATTATCGAGTAAGTTTAAATATTTCATTGATTCATTCTCAATTTTCCTCTCTTTAATTCGGTCTCTAAAATAAAGAGAGGACGCTTTTGAAGTTGATTCTTAGAAAATTCTATGTGGATCTTTTTGGGCTTTAGGTAAAGCTTGTGCAATTTTTTCAGCAATAGCCATATAGTTTTCTGCAGCAACATCTCCTGCAATTACAGAAGGCTTGCCTGCATCAGCATTTTCACGGATTTGAACATTTAAAGGCAATCGACCCAGCAACGGGATATTATATTGCTCAGACAATTGATCTCCACCACCTGTACCAAAAATTTGTTCTTCATGACCACAGTTTGAGCAAATATGCGTTGACATATTTTCTACAACCCCCATGACAGGAATATGTACTTTATTAAACAGTTCAATACCTTTAACTGCATCCATTAACGCAACATTCTGAGGTGTTGTCACAATCACGGCACCTGTCACAGGAATACGTTGGGCAAGGGTTAATTGGATATCTCCTGTACCAGGTGGCATATCAATGACTAGAACATCTAAATCAGGCCATAGCGCTTGATTAAACAGTTGCATCAATGCACCTGTAGCTTTTGCACCACGCCAAGCAACTGGCGTATTTTCTTTCCCAATTAAATGACCGATCGAAAGTACCGCCATTCCATAAGCTTCTAGTGGAACAAAATTTTCACCTTCAATTTTAGGTGTTTGTCCTGCATTCCCCAACATTGTTGGAATACTTGGACCATAAATATCAGCATCTAAAACCCCGACTTTTAAGCCTAGTTTGTGCAAAGCCAATGCGATATTTACTGTGGTGGTTGATTTACCCACACCACCTTTACCCGATGATATAAGGATGACATTTTGAATTCGAGGATGCTTCGGAATATCTCGTTGTTGTGGTGCTGCTTTTAGAATTGGCGGATTATTAGGATCTACTTGTGTGTTTGCCATTTTAGCAGAAGCATCAACAACAGGAGGAAGATTAGTGTGTTCAGCTTTTGGCTTTGAAGAGCAACTATGTCCTGCTTTTCCATGCTGATCACTAGCACAACTCGAATCATGTTGAATTTTTTGTTGAATCACATGCAGATTCAACTCTTGAATACCGCACTTCTCCAATTCATCTGCAAGATCATCATGAATTTTTTGTAAATGATCTGCTTCTTCAGGATAAGTATTAATTGTCAGTTGTAATACCCGACCTACAACATTGACTTGGGTAATACGTTCTTTTAAAACACTGGAATTTGGCAAAATATAGTTTTGCAAAACAGATTGGACTTCTTCCTCTTTCACCTCCTGTGCAGGAGAAAAAACTGATTTAAGCGAAGAAAGCCACGACATAGATTTGCTCCAAATTTGCAAATACAATAAATACTGAGACAGCTAGTTTAACTGTAAATTGACGTGAGGTTAAGTAAACTTCTATTCAGCTTTTTGAATGTCGTTATTAATCCTACTTATTTAGTTGGTTTTAATATCCAAAATAGTCCATTTAATCATTTTATCTGCTTGTTCAGAATGAACTTTTAGTTTTTATCATTTAGATTTCTATGGCAAACTCTGTGTTAATAATTCCCATACAAATACTGGATAAAAAATAGCTATAGTCACATTGGGTCAATAACAACTTTATGTAATTCTTGACAATAATAAGATCCATCTATGGAGTTTCTATTATTTTTATCTTTAATCATTTTAAGTTTAGCTTTTGCTAGAACGTCTACAACTTCCAACTGCGTACGTACATCTTAAGCATTAAGCACAATTGGTTTCTGTAGCTGATAGTTTGACGGAAATGTCATCACGTATTGACCAATCTCCAATTTCAATGAACACTTATGAACGTACAAAAAGAAAACAACAGTGACAGTATCTAACTATACCTATGAGATTGATCATTTAAATGATAGTTTTACTGTGGTGAATAATCAGATTTATGAAATTGAGTGGATTCCTAAAAAATATTAACTACAAGGTATCACTGAACAGCGTGACGCTGTTCAGTGATTGTTCCATTTAATTTTCATCATCTTTTTTGTGCTTCAAATCATTTACAGCTTGCTCACCTTTAAGCAGTGTTTCTTTTGCTTTATGTTTGAGATCATCTGCAACCTTTTCAGCACCTAATTTTGCTTCTTTGGCTTTTAACTTCACGTCATCAATTACTTCAGAAGCTTTGTTTTTTAAATCGTCTAAATTTGTCATGATTTTCTTCCTATTTAATTAAGTCTCACCCTAGTTATAACAACAGAAACTCCATAAAATGTAAAAAGATGCATTTCTTTAACAATTCATACACAGTTTGTATCGATGTGTTTTTTTGTTTCAAAATGAATAAAATAGCTTATTCTGATTGATTGAAAAATCCTTCAATTAAAACAAACACTGAGTCTATTTAATGCAACAAATAATGTAAGAAAAAATTATCCGAGTCTGTAATGATAAAATTGCCAAAAAGGGAGATGATGTTGGTTTATCCTTTTATGCATTCTTTGCCAATAAAAATGATGCTCCTGAAACCTTAATGCAAGTGGCAGAATGGTGGATTAAAACCCATCAACTTGATCATTTTGAAAAGGCAATAAAAATTAAGAAAATGATCGAAAATGAAGACTAAGTATTCATTTTTTTAAACAATTCATCATAATGCTGCATATGGGTAAAAATTCCATCTTGTCTTCTATGTTGATCAATTTTCGGAACTAAATCCTGAAAATGGAAGGATTGAACATGGGCGTCTAAAGCTGCACGATCAATCCATTCCTCAATAAATACAAAATGCCCTCTGTTGCGTAAATCATGATATAAATCATAGGCAATACAGCCTGCTTCTTGTTTGGTTTTCTCAACTAACTCTTTATATAATGGTAAAACTAAATCAATTTTATCCACTTGGATAAAGTCTTCGGCAATCAGTTTAAGCATGGATGATTTCTTATTGATATCAAAGCTTGAACATAACATGAAATGTTAACCTATAGGCAATCATTCAATTAAACCCAATGATGCACTTGTTTTCTAAATATCTTCTGTGTATTAAATTTTTTATTTAAAATTAAGTAAACAGCATTTCCGAAGCTTAAACCTATACAAAACGGGAGCAATAACAGTAAATAAACCAAAATTAAATAACTCAATACCTCGATAAAGCTATATAGAGCACCATCTAAACATAAAACTAAGAATAAAAAACTTAGCATCATGATAAAGATCAAAGTTATAGATTTTATAATTTGTGTTGTTTCGATGATTTTTTGAGGTGCTTTAAATACTTTAAAAATAACTGTGTAGCTAAAACACCCGACCAGCAGAAAAAACGGGGTGAGATAAAACACGACTTGAATACCCTGTGTTGGGCTTCGTTCTGAAGCCGAAATAAATAAATCACCTTGATAAAAATATAGAAAAAAACAAAATGGCACAACTAAACTGAGAACAGCCGCCAAACTGGCAATTGCTGAGGCAACAAATACATACCAAGACCGCATGATTTTCTCCTTCTTCGATCTTGGTGTTAGTTTCTAAAATTAAAATGTAGCGTGTTTGATTAGGATGTGAAGTTTAGGTGAAGAATCATCACGATTCGAACTTTATGATCGGACATTTCCCATAAAACTGACTGCCGCAAACAGCCAAATAAACAATACGAAACTGCGCTCCTGATTAAAATGATTCAAATCTGTACCATGTAGAATGTTATGCCGGGTCATGCTTACCGTTGAGCTGCTATCCATCTTATAAGCAGCCAACTCTAAAAAATAATGATTCAATTCATTGGCAATTTTAGCTTTATGCCACAAACTTTTAATCTCATGACCTTTTAACCCAGGAACGATTTTATAGACATCAATAAACTTGGTGTCCTGTTGTTTTAAATAACCATTTTGAACTAAAACAGCTGTTAACAAACCTTCCAATTGGGCATAAAGCAATGGAATACATCCCGCATACAACTCTAATTGATAGAGTTTAAAGCTTTGTTCTAACACAGCTTGATATTGTGGCTTCTGCTCGCCCAACGCTAATTGATCAAAAGCTTTAAACATTTCAGACTGAAAAAACTCACTGTTGATCACATCTAAAAGATTAAACTGAGTAATATCTTTAGCTTCATGTATCAATTGCCAAAAATACAATAGATTAAGAGCGTCATTGGCAATTTTAGTCCCAACAGGCTGATTCAATTGATTGGCTAAAACTTCAAAATAAGCCTCCTCCTGAGCAAACCCATTGAGTGTTTCAATAAGATACTGATGTTCATTTTCTGAAATATCTTCAAAATAGCGTTCAGCTTGTTTCAGAATATTTTTTTCAATTAGATTTTTACTATTTTGATTTTGTGGAATACGGATTACAGGCTGGTCATCATCAAAATATTCATCATCAATCATAGATTTATTGCTCTTAAGAAATACACGAATACACCATTCTATAATAATGAATTGGCAGTTATAAGAATAAGCATAAAAATCTACATTTGAAAAGAATTCACCTATTCTGTTGTGCATCTTCATAGCAATTACGCTAAAATCAATGCCCTTGCATTAACTTTGAGAAAGAGAGTTATATCCGTGCGAAATATTTTAGTCACTAACGCCCTTCCATACGCAAATGGTCCTATTCATATGGGTCACCTACTCGGCTACATCCAAGCAGATATCTGGGTTCGTGCCATGCGTGCAATGGGTCATGAAGTGACTTATGTCTGCGCGGATGATGCGCACGGTACAGCTATCATGCTCCGTGCAGAAGCAAATGGGATTAGTCCAGAAGTACAAATTGCCAATGTGCAAAAAGAGCATATCCGTGATTTTGATGGCTTTGGGGTACATTTCGATCACTATGATTCAACCAATAGCGATGAAAATAAAGCACGCTCGGAAGAAATCTATATTAAAAACCGTGAGGCAGGCAATATTGCGATTCGTCCTGTTACTCAGTTGTTTGATCCTGAAAAAAGCATGTTCTTGTCAGACCGTTTCATTAAAGGGACTTGCCCAAAATGTAAATCAGAAGATCAGTATGGCGACTCTTGCGAAGTGTGTGGTACGACCTATAATGCGACAGAGCTATTAAATCCACGCTCAACATTAAGTGGTGCCACACCTGTTGAAAAATCATCAGATCATTATTTCTTTAAACTTCCAAACTTTGCTGAATACTTGCAAAAATGGACGCGTGATGAAGGTCGTTTACCTGTTTCGATCGCCAATAAGTTAGATGAATGGTTTGAAAATGGTCTAAACGATTGGGATATCTCTCGTGATGCACCTTATTTCGGCTTTGAAATTCCAGATGCACCTAATAAATATTTCTATGTTTGGGTTGATGCCCCGATTGGCTATATGTCAAGTTTTGAAAATTACATCAAAACGAAACGCCCAGAATTAAGCTTTGACGACTACTGGAAAAAAGATTCTAAAAATGAGGTGTATCACTTCATTGGTAAAGACATTGTATATTTCCATGCATTGTTCTGGCCTGCGATGTTAGAAGGTGCAAATTACCGCACCCCTACAGGTTTATTTGTAAATGGTTTCTTGACTGTAAATGGTCAAAAAATGTCAAAATCGCGTGGCACATTTATTAAAGCTGAAACCTATTTACAGCACTTAAATCCTGAATATTTACGTTATTACTTTGCATCAAAACTCTCTGATAAAGTTGAAGATTCTGATTTAAATCTTGATGACTTTGTACAAAAAGTAAATTCAGATTTAGTAGGAAAAGTTGTGAATATTGCCAGTCGTTGTGCAAAATTCATTAACAGCAATTTTAACAATCGCTTGTCTGCAACATGTGCTGAACCTGAACTTGTTCAAAGCTTTATTGATGCGGGTGACTCGATTGCTCAATCTTATGAAGCTCGTGAGTTTTCAACCGCTATACGTGAAATCATGGCACTTGCTGATCGTGCAAATCAGTATATTGATGAGAAAAAACCATGGGCTTTGGCGAAACAAGAAGGTCAGGAACAACAAGTTCATGATGTCTGTTCTGTTGGAATCAACCTATTCCGTCAATTGGCTGTTTACTTGGCACCAGTACTTCCAACTTTGGCAACACAAGTTCAAGACTTCTTAAAACTTGAAAGTTTTGATTTTGCTTCAGGAAAAACGGTTTTAGTTGAGCATGAAATTGCTCAATTCCAGCCATTGATGCAACGTGTTGATCCAAAAGCAGTTGCTGCAATGGTTGATGCATCAAAAGAATCTTTAGCTGCGGTAACACCAGCGAAAGCAGAAAAGAAAACTGAAAAAACCAAAGAGAAAAAGCCTGAAGCCAAAGTGGGTGAAGCAGAAATCATTACGATTGATGACTTTATCAAAGTTGACTTGCGTGTTGCTGAAGTCTTAGAAGCAGCAACAGTAGAAGGTTCTGATAAGTTGCTTCAATTGACTCTAAATGTCGGTGAAGCTGAACCACGTAATGTATTCAGTGGGATCCGTGAGTTCTACAAACCTGAAGACTTAACTGGCAAATTGGTGGTTATGGTTGCAAACCTTGCTCCGCGTAAAATGCGTTTTGGTATTTCAAATGGTATGGTGCTTGCTGCTGGAAATGGTGATGGTGTTTGGGTGATTTCACCTGAATCTGGTGCAAAACCAGGTGATAAAGTTTCTTAATTATTGATTGTCTCATCCTAGACGATTATAAATCACTAAAAGGCTTCTTCGGAAGTCTTTTTTTATACTAATGTTTTACTATACTATCATTATAAAAATGAAAAAAGGGGCTAGCCTCAATATGGATATGTCAAAAAATAACAAAAGAAAAATATCTGCATTTATCCTCTGTGGTCCATTCATCGGTACATTTATTATCGCAATCACATTTCACAGCGAAATTATTTTTTATTATCCAATGCGGTTTTTAAAAGGACTCATTACACCATCTATTATATTTCCAATGATCGCTGCATTCATCTTGATTACTCCTTTTGGTTATCTCCTAGGGTGCATTCCAGCTATCATTACCAATCTCTTATTTAAACACTTTTTTGCAAGTAAATTAGCCTTAGCCTCTTGGCGTTATAGTTTAATCTATGGGTGTCTTTTAGGCTTTATGCTAGCTCCTTTTATTCTTATCATCGCTATAGTTACGCCTTCCACTTTATTTACTTTTCTTTACCTCCAGTTTGTCCTTATACTACCAACAACGCTGATTTGTACTTTTATTGAATGGATAAGAGCCAGAAATCGTCAGAATATAAACGAATGACCTCACATAGCTGATTCGATCATTGTGCATATTAATAAAAAATTCGCTTACAAAAGTAGATTTTTTTTCATATATAAAAAGCGCCGTGATGAACCAATCCATGTTAAAAAATAATTCGTTAAATTAATTTTGATCAAATCCAATGAAAAAAACTGCCCTATCATTATCAGTCCTTTTATTCGGCTTATTCCCTCTTACATCACAAGCAGAAGTCACCAAAACATTGCCGATCATTGAACAACAAGCGCAAGTAGCAGGGTTTTACCAACATCAGCTGGGCAATACACAAATTACCGCCTTGCTAGATGGCACCAACTTTATGTCTCCCACACTATTTAAAGATATTTCACAGGACAAGGTTCAAGAAATTTTAAAGAAATATCATGCAGATCAAGCCAAAGGTGTACAAACATCGGTGAATGCATTTTTAGTTAACACAGGTAAATCACTGGTTTTGGTGGATAGTGGTACTGCAGATTGTTTCGGTGCGCATCTAGGCTCTGTATTAAAAAATCTCAAAGCTTCAGGTCATCAACCTGAACAAGTCAATACGATTTTACTGACACATTTACATCCTGATCATTCCTGTGGTGTCAGTAAAAATGGCATAGCAAACTACCCAAATGCCACTGTCTATGTCTCTGAAGATGAAGAAAATTATTGGTTGAATTCGAAACAGGCTGAAAAAATAGCACAAGATAAACGTGCCAATTACTTAGCAACTGTAGAAAAGATCAAAGCCGCCCTTACACCCTATCAAGCTAAAAAGCAGTTTAAAACATTTAAACTGGGTGACAACATCAATGGATTTGAAGTGATCAACACAGCAGGTCATACCCCGGGACATTTTAGTTACAAACTAAAAACAACGGGTGAAGATATTGTTTTTATTGGGGATATTGTCCACTCTCATACAGTACAATTCGATAAACCTGAAACAGCAATAGAATATGATATTGACCCGAAAACAGCTGTTCAAACCCGATTAAAGCAGTTTGCTGATTATGCAAAACGTGGACAAACCATCGCAGCACCCCATTTGCCTTTCCCAGGCATTGGACATATTTACTCAGCAGATGGGAAGAGCTATCAATGGATTCCTGTTCATTTTAAAGATTAATGATTTTATTGTTTAAGTAGAATCTTTTTAATGATCTTTAAAAGCTCCTGCTAAGGCTAGAGCTTTTATATTTTCTTCCAAACATTTCTATTTCATTATGCCACTAAACAGCGCACATAAAAAAACACCCCGTTCTCGCTAGAGACCGGGGTGTTTTAGATTTAAAAGCTGGCGATGACTTACTCTCACATGGGTAACCCCACACTACCATCAGCGCTAAGAGGTTTCACTTCTGAGT
>Ga0256908_1000261_pt1 | contig 25673 bp, 26 predicted proteins | sample MC6MC0761MT_FD_186331 | JGI IMG/M metagenome (GOLD analysis project Ga0256908, IMG submission 186331) | Metatranscriptome of enriched soil aggregate microbial communities from Iowa State University, Ames, United States - MC6-MC0761-MT... | ecosystem: Environmental > Terrestrial > Soil >... | reverse complement strand
GCGGCAGCCTCCACGGAGGAGAACGGACGCTCAGCCCGACGCCGCTCGGCGTCTTGGAGAGCGCCGGCGACGAGGTCGTCCAGCACGCGTCAGTGGCCCTTCGGCTGCGACTTGTCGCCGCCGACGCCGTAGCCGGCGCGCTTCATGATCCAGCCGACGATGAGTCCGACGATCGCGAGTCCGGCTGCCGACCAGACGACGATCGGCAGCTCGTAGAAGAAGGCGATCGCACCGATGGTGAAGGCGGCAAGCATGATGATGACGGCCGTCCAGGCCGCCGGCGAGTGACCGTGACCCGGCTCGGCTGACTCGGTGCTGCTCATGGGACTCCTGCTCGTGAGGTGCGCGGCGACCGCCGTGCACGGGTGTTTCAAAAGGGGTACGGCCCAAGTGTAGCGAAGGACCCGAGCCCGATGGATCAGCGCGTCGGGTCGTCGCCGCGGCTGAGCTCATCCCAGCTGTCGATGGCCTGATCGCGCTCGATCGGGCCGGCCGACGGTGACTCCTGACGCCCTTCCTCTGTCGCCTCCGCCACGGCGCGGGCCTCGTCGTCGTCGCCCGCGAACAGTTCGTCGGCCGCGTTCCCGCCCTCGTCGACGAACCGCGTCTGATAACGCTTGGACGGTCCCGGCCAGAGGCGGAACGTGACCAGGGCCGCGGCATTCGCCACGACGAGCACGACTCCCCCAGCGATGGCGATGGCCGGCCAGAGCTGCGTGTCCACCCGTGCGACCAGTCGGGCGACGGAGGCCTCACCGGCGACCCCGGTTGCGGCGGTGATCGCCGCCGATGCGCCCTGGACCGCATTCCCCAGGGCTCCGATAGCGGAGATGAGCACGCTGACGCCGAGAAGAACGCCCAGCAGGGACAGCACGATCCGGAACACCGGACCGGCGATCGCCAGAGCGGCGGTCAGAGCCAGTCCGGCGAGTGCCAGAGCGGTCAGTGCCGGTGCAGCTGCCGAGCCCTGAACGGTGATGGCCCCGGAATGTCCGGAACCCGCAACCAGCAACACGGAGAACCACGGCTGCGTCGACGCGAGAAGCGCGAGGCCGCTTCCGACGACGACGAGGAGCAGGATCAGGTACTTGGCTCCCCGCGACACGCGCCGACCGCTCCGAGATTCGGACGGCTGCTCGACGGGGTCACTCGGCATGGCCACCGCGCACCCTCCGCATCCCGTTCGCCACGGCCACCGCGCGCAACGGTGCGGCCGCCTTGTTCTGTGACTCCTGGAACTCGCTCTCGGGGATCGAGTCCGCCACCAGTCCGCCGCCCGCCTGGACGCGGGCCACGCCGTCCATGATGGTGGCCGTGCGGATGGCGATCGCGAGGTCGGCGTCGCCGGCGAACCCGAAGTAGCCGATCACGCCGCCGTACACGCCGCGTTGCGCCGGTTCGAGCTCGTCGATGATCTCCAGAGCGCGGGGTTTCGGAGCACCGGAGAGCGTACCGGCCGGGAACGTCGCCCGAAAGACGTCGATCGCGGTCGCCGTCGGGAGCAGGTCGCCCTCGACCGACGAGACGATGTGCATGATGTGACTGAATCGTTCGACGCGCATGAACTCGGTGACCTCGACGGAACCCGCCTCGCACACCTTCAGGAGGTCATTGCGGGCCAGGTCCACCAGCATCAGGTGCTCCGCCCGCTCCTTCTCGTCTCCCAGCAGACTGGTCTCGAGCTCCAGGTCTTCCTCCGGTGTGGCTCCGCGCGGTTTCGATCCGGCGATCGGATGCGTGAAAGCACGCCCGTTCTGCACCTTGACCAGCGCCTCGGGCGACGAGCCGACGATCGAGTACTGGCCGCCGTCCGGTCTCTCCAGGGCCAGCAGGTACATGTACGGGCTCGGGTTCAGAGCCCGAAGCACCCGGTAGACGTCCAACGGATGCGCCGTGCACTCGAGTTCGAAGCGCTGCGAGATGACGACCTGGAAGATGTCACCGTCGACGATCCGTTCCTTCGCGGTGACCACGGCAGCCAGGAAGTCGTCGCGCTCGGTTCGCGACACGGGGTCCGCGGGTGCGGACAGGTCCACCTCGGCGAGCCACGCCTCCGACGGCTGTGCGAGGCCGTCCTGCATCGCGTCGAGTCGCGACTGCGCAGCGCGCCAGAGGGCGTCCTCGTCATCGACTCCGTCGTTCAGCACGTTTGCGATGAGCTGAACTGTCCCGGAGCGGTGATCGATCACGATGAGGTCGGCGCAGAACGTCAGAGCCTGACCCGGGATGTCGTAGTCTGCGGGCGGCTGGTTGGGCAGACGCTCGATCTGCCGGATCGCCTCCCAGCCGATGAACCCCACCAGTCCGCCCGTCAGCGGCGGGAGTCCCTCGATACGCGGTGTCTGCCACCGGGCGTAGAGAGCCGCGAGCGCCTCGAGCGGGGGCAGATCGACGGCGGACCCGAGGGCGCGCTCGGCAGAGACCCCGTAGTCGAGCCAGCTCACCGCATCCCTCTCCTGTGTGAGCACGCCGAAGGAGGAGACGCCCACGAACGAGAACCTCGACCAGATGCCGCCCTGCTCGGCGGACTCGAGAAGGAAGGTGCCCGGACGGTTCGCCGCCAGCTTGCGGTAGATGCCCACCGGGGTCTCGCCGTCGGCGAAGAGCTGGCGCGTCACGGGAACGACACGGTGCTCGGGCAGCAGTGCGCGGAACGCTTCACGGGTCGTCGAACCGGCGGCGGTCGTTGCGATCACGGCTTCTCCGACCCCTCGGCCGGTGCGGCCGTCTGATCCGCCCCGGACGACTGCGCCGCGTCGCCGACGACCGGTGCGAGCTGGTCGGCGTCGAAACAGGTGCGGGTTCCGGTGTGGCAGGCGGCGCCGATCTGATCGACCGTCACGAGCAACGTGTCGCCGTCGCAGTCGATCGCTGCACCCTTGACATACTGCACGTGCCCGGACGTGTCACCCTTGCGCCAGTACTCCTGACGTGAGCGCGACCAGAATGTCACGCGTCCCTGAGTGAGCGTGCGGCTCAGCGCCTCGGCATCCATCCACCCCATCATCAGCACCTCACGGCTGTCCCACTGCTGGATGATGGCGGGTACGAGTCCGTCGGCGTTGAACGCCACACGCTCGATGATCGCCGGGTCGACGGTCGCTGCCGGTCCACTCATGATCTGACCTCCAGTCCCGCGTTCGCGAGCTCGTTCTTGACATCGCCGATCGTCATCTCGCCCGAGTGGAACACGCTCGCGGCGAGCACCGCGTCCGCTCCCGCGGCCACGGCCGGTGCGAAGTCGGTCACCTGGCCCGCACCCCCGGAAGCGATCACGGGCACCGAGCTGATGTCCTTCATGAGCCTGATCAGCTCGGTGTCGAAGCCTTCTTTCGTGCCGTCGGCGTCGATCGAGTTCACCAGGAGCTCGCCGGCGCCCAACTCGATCGCCCTGGCCGCCCACTCCAACGCGTCCAGATCGGTCTCCGTTCGACCGCCGTGCGTCGTGACCACGAAGCCCGACGGCGTCGCAGCCGAGCGTTTCACATCGAGGGACAGGACGAGTACCTGCGCTCCGAATCTGTCCGCGATCTCGCCGATCAGACCCGGACGGGCGATCGCCGCGGAGTTGACGCCGATCTTGTCGGCACCGCTTCCGAGCAGCCGCGCGACGTCGTCCGTGCTCCGCACACCTCCGCCGACGGTCAGCGGGATGAAGACCTGCTCAGCGGTGGCGCGCACGACATCGTAGGTCGTCGCGCGGTTGTCGACCGTCGCGGTGACATCGAGGAACGTGAGCTCGTCGGCGCCCTGCTCGTAGTAGCTGCGGGCGAGAGCGACAGGATCGCCCGCATCCCGCAGGTTCTGGAAGTTCACACCCTTGACCACGCGGCCGTCGGCCACGTCGAGACACGGGATGACCCTGACCGCGACGCTCATCAGATCCGCGCAGCGTGGATGGATGTGACGAGGATGGCGCGCGCACCGAGCTCGTAAAGAGCATCCATGATCGCGTTCGTCTGATCGCGCTTGATCATGACGCGCACGGCCACCCAGTCGGGCTCGCCGAGCGGGGACACCGTCGGAGACTCGACGCCCGGTGTCAGGGCCACGGCGCTGTCCAGGAGCGCGACCGGCAGGTTGTAGTCGACCAGCACGTACTGCCTCGCCACCATCACGCCCTGCAGCCGGCGCAGAAGCGTGTCGACACCGGAGGCGCCGGCGGGCGACGAGATGAGCACGGCCTCCGACTCCAGGATCACCGGACCGAAGATCTCGAGACCCTGCTTGCGCAGTGTTGTTCCGGTCTCGACGACGTCGGCGACCGCATCCGCGACACCGAGGCGCACGGCCGACTCGACCGCGCCGTCCAGGTTCACGAGGGTCGAATCGATACCGTTCTCGGCGAGGAACGCGCCGACCAGACCGGGATAGCTCGTCGCCACTCGCTTTCCGTGCAGATCGGCCAGCTCGGCATAGACGCCGGTCGGTCCGGCGAAACGGAAAGTGGACGCGGCGAAGTCGAGCGCGGCGATCTCGGCCGCCGGCGACTCGGAGTCGAGCAGCAGATCGCGTCCGGTGATGCCGACGTCCAGCGCACCCGAACCGACATAGGTCGCGATGTCGCGCGGCCGCAGGTAGAAGAACTCGACGCCGTTGCGCGGATCGGCGACGATCAGCTCTTTCGGGTCGCGACGGCCGTGATAGCCCGCCTCGGACAGCATCTGCGCTGCCGTCTCGGAGAGGGAGCCTTTGTTGGGGACGGCGATTCTCAGCATGGGAAGACTTTCGTGTACTCGAGGGTGATCAGAACGACGGGGACTGAATCACAGATGTCGGTACACGTCGGCCGGGGTCAGACCCTTGGCGAGCAGCAGCACCTGAAGGTGATAGAGCAGCTGCGAGATCTCCTCGGCGGTCTCGACGTCCGACTGGTACTCGGCGGCCATCCACACCTCGGCGGCCTCCTCCACGATCTTCTTTCCGATGGCGTGCACGCCAGCATCCAGCTCGCGGACCGTACCGGATCCCTCCGGACGGGTCGCGGCCTTCTCGCTGAGCTCGGCGAAGAGGTCGTCGAAGGTTTTCACCACACCAGTCTAGGAGGTCGAAGCGGAGTGCAGGTGCCGGGATGCGGTCTCCCGCAGCAGGGCGATCTGGTCGGCTGCGCTCTCGCCACGGAAGACGGCGGATCCGGCGACGAACGTGTCCGCACCGTTCTCGGCCGCGGTCACGATGGTCTCCTCCGTGATTCCGCCGTCGACCTGCAGCCAGACGTCGAGACCACTCGCGTCGACGGCTTGACGCAGCTGCGCCAGCTTGGGCATCGTCTCGGGCATGAACGACTGACCGCCGAAGCCGGGCTCCACCGTCATGACGAGAACCTGGTCCAGTTCGGGAAGCAGCTCGAGGTACCGGTCGGCCGGCGTTCCGGGTTTGAGCGCTATGCCGGCCCGAGAGCCGATGGCGCGCAACCGTCGAGCCAGACGAACCGGATCCGCGGCGGCCTCGGCGTGGAACGTCACGGAGTAGGCGCCGAGCTCCGCATAGCCCAAGGCCCACCTGTCCGGGTCGTCGATCATGAGGTGCACGTCGAGAGGGATGGCGGACACATCCTGGATGCGTCCCACCATCTGAGGACCGAAGGTGAGGTTGGGCACGAAGTGGTTGTCCATCACATCCACGTGCACGAGATCGGCGCTCGCGATCCTGTTCAGATCGCGTTCCATGTTCACGAAGTCGGCGGCAAGAATGCTGGGATTGATCCGTGCGGGCATGCTCACAGCCTACATTTCGGTATTCCGCGGCTGGCACCGCCGCCGGGTGGCAGTTGTTGTCGCCCAAGCCGTGCCATAACGACGACGAGTGTCAACCGGCGGCCAGCACCGCACCACCGCGATCGCGGGTGTCGCCGTCAGTCAGGCGCGCTTGGTGAGGAGCGCGATGAACATGGCGTCGGTGTTGTGGCGGTGCGGCCACAACTGCACCTGAGTCGGATCGCCCGCGAGATCGAGTCGTTCATCCGACAGCTCCTGGAGCACTTCGGCCGTCTCCACCGTCTCGAGGACGCCCGCGTGGCGATCGACCGCCGCAGCGACCACGGCACGCGTCTCGGCGACATGCGGCGAGCACGTGATGTAGGCGAGCATCCCCCCGGGTTTCAGAGCCGCGACCGCCGAATCGAGAAGTCGGGCCTGCAATGCTGTCAGCTCGGCCACATCCCTCGGCGTCTTCCGCCAGCGCGCCTCGGGTCGGCGCCGCAGAGCACCGAGGCCCGTGCAGGGCGCGTCGAGCAGGATGCGGTCGAACGACTCCGGGTCGCTCTGACCGATCGTCGTTCCGTCCTTCTCCCACACCGGCACGTCGAGCGGGACACCGGCGAGCGCCTTCCTCACCAGTTCCGCACGAGCGGGCACCAGTTCGTTGGCGACGAGACTCGCCCCGCCCGCCAAGGCCTCGGCCGCGAGAAGGGCGGCCTTGCCCCCAGGACCGGCGCACAGATCGAGCCACTTCTCCCCCTCGACCACGGGACGCGACCGGCTGAGGGCGAGCGCCGCGAGCTGGGACCCCTCGTCCTGTACCCGGATACGGCCGTCGTGCTCCTCCATCAGACGAAGCGGGTCGCCCCCGGAACCGGTGAACCCCACGGGCGAGAACCTGTCGGGATCGGCGTCCACGGGCGCCTCGGCGAGGCCCGGCAGAGCGATGAGGTTGACCTTCGGCGCAACGTTGTCGGCGGCGAGCAGGGCTTCGAGCTCGTCCGCGCGGCCCTCGGCCTCCAGCGAGCGCCGGAAGGCGCGCACCACCCAGGTCGGGTGGGAGGTGAGGGCGGAGAGCGCATCGTCGTCGTTGCGAGCACCGGCCAGCACACGTGCGCGCCACTCGTCCGGGGTGTGCCGCCCGATCTCGCGCAGTACGCCGTTTGTGAATCCCGTCGCCGAACGTGATCCGACCGTGCGCGCCAACGCCACCGACTCGTTCACTGCGGCGTGGGGTGCCACCCGGGTCGAGAGCAGCTGATGCGCACCGAGCCGGAGCACGTCGAGGATGGGCGGATCGATCTCGTCGACCGGACGGCCGGCGGCCTCGGCGATGACGCGATCGTAGTAGCCCTGCATCCTGAGGGTGCCGTAGGTGAGCTCCGTCGCGAGCCCGGCATCGGCCGCGTCGAGCCCTGCACGGGAGATCTTCGTCGGCAGCAGCAGGTTCGCGTAGGAATCCGACTCCCGAACGGCCGCGATCACCTCGTAGGCAACACGCCGAGCGGGCTGAACGTGCTGTTGCTGAGCATCCGGTCGCACGGACCGGCCCGAAGCGCTCTGCTTCCCCCGGCCTCGCTGCCCCCCTGAACCGTTCGCGCCGTCCTGCCGCCGCGGTCGCCGGCTTCCGCGATCGTCGCTCATGAGAGCACCACCTCCCGATCGCCGAGTCCCCGCCACCAGTCGGCGGCCGACATCGCCCGTCGTCCTGCAGGCTGCACCCGAATCAGTTCGAGGGGATGCGTTCCTGTCCCCACCAGCACCCGCTTCTCCCTGAGCACCACGGCGCCGGGAGCGAGCCGCCCCTCTTCTGGTGCCTCTCGGGCCGACTGCACCTTGAACCGCTCGCCATCGAGAAGCGCGAAGGCGCCGGGCTCCGGTGTCACACCTCGCAGGCGCGCGTACACGACGGACGCCGACTGGGAGAGATCGAGATGAGCATCCGCCAGTCCGAGCTTGGGAGCGAGACTCGGCTCGCCCGACTGTTCGACGGCGGTCGCGGCACCGGTCGCGAGGTCGTCGACGGTGCGCGCCAAGAGGTCTGCGCCCGAGACGGCCAGCGATTCGAGCAGCTCGCCGGCGGTCTCGTCCGGTGCGATCGGCCTGCGGAGGTCCGCGAACACGGCTCCCGCGTCCAGTTGCGGCACCAGTTGGAACACCGCGGCGCCGGTCTCGGAGTCTCCGGCGATCACAGCGTGCTGCACCGGCGCAGCACCCCGCCACCGAGGTAGCAGTGAGAAGTGGAGATTGACCCATCCGAGTCTCGGCGTCGAGAGGAGTGGTTCTCTCACGAGCCCGCCGTACGCAACAATCGTGCCGAGGTCTGGTTCGAGGTCACGGATGCGTGCGGTCACCTCATCGTCGAGCCGATTCGCCTTGATCGTGGGGAGCCCCAGCTCGTCGGCCGCTGCAGCGACGGGAGACGGCGTCAGCACGCGCTTGCGGCCGAGTTCCGCGTCACGGCGCGTGATGACCGCGACGATCTGGTGCTCGTCGGCGAGTCGCCGGAGGGAGGGTACGGCGGCGGCCGGTGTGCCGGCGAAGACGAGGCGCATGAAGGTTCTTTCGGTTCTGAAGGATCGGAACGATTTTATCGCGGGCCGTGGACGACCCGATCGTGGCGACTAGAGGATGTCCGGATCGTCGAAGCGAACGCGCAGCGAGGGAGCCGGACGGAACCCGGATTTGCCTGCCGGCGCGCGCCGCCGCCTGGTCGCATTGCGCACATAGGCGGCTCGAACTGCAGCCGCGACCTCCTGCCCCTTCGCATACTCGAATCGCAGGATGCTGCGTACCTGTCCGTCCCCGTGCGGTGCCGGACCGAGCACGTCGATGAGCGAGCCGGGGTCGACAGCGTCGACGGTCTCGGCCACGACGTCCGCCGCGCCGGTGATCGAGGCCAAGCGGACCGCGGGAGGGAATCGCAACGCGCGCCGATCCGCCAGCTCGGTCCGCGCGTACTCGGACGTGCGGCCCGTGGCGAAGCTGCGTGCGAGCGCACCCGAGACCCCGACCAGGATCGTCGGAGCGCCCGGCGCGGCGAGAGCGGCGGCGTTCGACCACCACCGTAGACAGTCCTCGGCGACGCGAAGGGTTTCGCGTGCGAGCATCCTCTCGCCGTCGAGAAGCAGCACTGCCCGGTATCCCCCGGCCGCGATCGGCTCGGCACCACGTGTGGCGACCACGATCGCGGGCGCGTCCGTGACGGTCTGCAGCGAGTGCTCGCCGTCGGACACGATCACGCGCACTCCGGGGAAGGCCCGCCCCAGCTCCTCCGCGGTGCGGCCGGCACCCACCGTCACCATGCGGAATCGGTCGTGCTCGCAGTTGTCGCAGTGCCAGTCGGTTGCGAGCGCGCCGCACCACCCGCACGACGGCGTCGCGCCCGCGCGTGACTGCCCGAGAGGGCCGTCGCACCTGTTGCACCGTGCCGCCTGTCCGCATTTCGCGCACGCGAGCACGGGCGCATACCCCGGACGCGCGACCTGGATGAGCACCGGTCCCCGAGGATCGCCGCGGTCACCGGTCAGAGCGGCACGGGCAGCCTGCCACGCGGTCGAGGGGATGCGTGCCGCTCGCGCCACCGGCTCGGCCGCAGGCTGATTCGCCGTGAGCACCACCTTCGGCAGCACCGCACGCTCCGGCGACACCTCCGTGACCCAGCCGAGTTCGACGAGTCGCTGCACCTCCACGCTGCGAGTGAGACCCGCGAACACGAGAGCGCATTTCTGCAGCTCCTGACGCACGAGAGCCGCATCGCGGGTGTGGACGTACGGGCTCAACGGCTCCGCGTGCAGCGGATCGCTGTCGTCCCAGACAACGATCATCCCGAGTCGGGTTGCCGGCGCGTACACCACGGACCGGTTGCCGATCACAATCCGCGGCCCGCTCAACGCGGAGAGGAACGCCCGGTATCTGTCGGGGTTGGACTGCGCCGCGTCGACGCGTGCGACGGCAGCGGCCGGAGCGATCGCGGTGAGTGCGGCTGCGAGCTGGTCGAGATCGCGGTAGTCGGGTACAGCGATGATCGCTGACTCGTCACGACTCCAGCATCCGGTCGCCAGGGTCGCCAGCGTGACCGCCCACTCCCCCACCCAGCTTCCGTCGGGCAGTTGAGCGAGGCGTGGGATGGCGTCCAGCGCGAGGCGCTCATGCTGAAGCACGGCATCCTCGAGAACGCGCTTCCCGTAGCCCCGGACGGCAGGCTCGGCGATCGACGGGGCCGTTGGCGTCACCTTCGAGCCCGCCTTGACCGCTGCCGCTTCACGCTCGGCCAGCCAGGCCTTCTCGACACGGACCTGGCGTCCGGGAACGGCGAGCCGCAGGATGTCGTTCGCGGTACCCGCGCTGCGGTCTGCGACACGTCGTGCCAGCGACCAGACCTCCGGTGCGAGCACCGGCACGGGCGAGACCACCGATTCGATGGGACTCAGGGATCCGTCGAACGCGTCATCGTCGGCGGCAATCTCGGCGATGTAGCCGTCGGCGATGCGTCCGGCCGTGCGGAGCGGCACTTTGACCCGCACACCGGGTCTCGCTTCCGCCTCGAGCTCATCGGGGATCCGGTAGTCGAAGAAGTGATCGAGTTGGGGCAGCGCCGAGTCGATGACGACGCGGGCGACCCGCCCGGCCGCCACCACGGTCACAGTCTCGCGGCTGAGCGGAGGTCGTCGATCCGATCGAGGCGTTCCCAGGTGAAGTCCGGGAGCTCTCGTCCGAAATGACCGTAGGTCGCGGTCTGCGCGTAGATCGGCCGCAGGAGATCGAGATCACGGATGATCGCGGCCGGGCGCAGATCGAACACCTCTCGGATCGCAGCGATGATGCGCTCATCCGGTACCTTGCCGGTGCCGAAGGTCTCCACGTACAGGCCGACGGGCGCCGCCTTGCCGATGGCGTACGCGATCTGCACCTCGAGCCGGTCGGCGAAACCCGCGGCGACGGCGTTCTTCGCCACCCAGCGCATCGCATACGCAGCCGAACGGTCGACCTTCGACGGGTCCTTGCCGGAGAACGCGCCACCACCGTGGCGACTTGCACCGCCGTAGGTGTCGACGATGATCTTGCGACCCGTGAGTCCCGCATCGCCCTTGGGGCCGCCGATCTCGAATCGGCCCGTCGGATTGATGAGCGTACGCACGTGCGACGACTCGAGCCCCGCTTCGTGCAGCACGGGAGCGATGATCTCCTCGATGACCTCAGCCTGCAACGTCTCGGTGCTCACGCTCGGAGCGTGCTGCGTGCTGAGCACCACGGTCTGGACCGACTTCGGCACGATCCCCTCGTACCCGATGGTGACCTGTGTCTTTCCGTCGGGTCGCAGGTAGTCGAGGATGCCCTCCTTGCGCACCGTGGCCAGGCGTTCGGCGAGACGGTGGGCCAGCCAGATGGGAAGCGGCATCAGCTGCGGCGTCTCCGTGGTGGCGTAGCCGAACATGATTCCCTGGTCGCCGGCACCCTGGCGATCGATGTCGTCGTTGCTCTGCTCGGCTCGCGTCTCGAGCGCGTTGTCGACACCCTGGGCGATGTCGGGAGACTGTGCGCCGATCGAGACGGAGACACCGCACTGGTTGCCGTCGAAGCTGACATCCGACGAGTCGTAACCGATCTCGACGATCTTGTCGCGCACGAGCGCCGGAATCTCGACGTAGCCCTGAGTGGTGACCTCACCGGCGACGTGAACGAGCCCCGTGGTCACCAGCGTCTCGACCGCGACCCGGCTATGCGGATCGACGGTGAGCAGGGCATCCAGGATGCTGTCGGAGATCTGGTCGCAAATCTTGTCCGGATGACCCTCGGTGACCGATTCGGACGTGAAAAGGCGCAGATCTGCCATGGTTCTCCCTCATCGGGCATGACCCGAAAGATTCGCTAGACGATGACGTCGAGGATACGATCGGCCACCGACAGCTTCGTGCCGGAGGCCTCCATCACTATATCTCCGCCCTTTCGGAGCACGACGACTTCGTTGCTCTCCGTGGCGAAGCCCTGCGACCAGCCGACCTGGTTGATGACGAGGAAGTCGCATCCCTTGGCCTCGAGCTTGCCGCGACCGAGGTCGATGAGCGACGACGGGTCGGGCTCGGTCTCCGCCGCGAATCCCACGATGATCTGCCCGTCGGCCTTCTCTGCCGACAGGCCGGCGAGGATGTCGGGATTCGCGACGAGTTCGAGCGTGAGCCTCTCCCCCTGGTCGGCCTTCTTGATCTTCGATTCCCGCACCTCGGCGGGACGGTAGTCCGCTACCGCGGCGGTCATGACGATGATGTCGGCGCCGGTCGAAGCATCCTGAACCGCTGCTTGAAGTTCGAGTGCCGTCTGCACCTGGACGACCTCGATGTCGTACGGCGGGTCCACTTCGAGATGTGCGGCGATCAGGATCACATCCGCACCCCGCGCACGCGCGGCCTGAGCGATCGCGATGCCCTGTCGGCCGCTCGAACGGTTGCCCAGGAATCGGACGGGATCGAGCGGCTCGCGGGTTCCCCCGGCGGTGACCACGACGCGTTTGCCGGCGAGATCGTCTCCGCCGCGGGGCTTGCGGGCCGCCTCGTTGGCGCGGCGGCGTTCGGAGAGCACCACCACCTCGTTCACGGCGGCCGCCACGGCGGCGTCGGCGGAACCCGCATCGGCAGGACCCGCATCGGCAGGACCGATATCCGCAGGCGCGGCACCGGCAGGAGCCGAATGACTCCCCGACGGATGCTCGCCGACCGCTTCGAGCGCGGCACGGACGATGGTCGCGGGCTCCTCCATACGGCCGGGACCCGAGTCTTTGCCGGTGAGTTGGCCGGAGGCCGGACCCACGACGGTCACACCGCGTTCTTGCAGGGTACGGATGTTCGCGACCGTCGCCGGGTTGCGCCACATCTCGGTGTGCATGGCCGGGGCGATGACGAGCGGCGCCGTGCTCGCGAGCACCGTGTTGCCGAGAAGATCGTCGGCGAGACCGGCCGCGAGCTTGGCGATCGTGTTAGCCGTCGCCGGAGCGATGACGATGAGGTCGGCCGACTGACCGATGGCCACGTGCCGCACCTCGGCGACACCCTCGTAGAGGTCGGTCGCGACCGGATTGCGGCTGATCGCCTCGAGCGTCGGTCGTCCGACGAACCGCAGTGCCGCCTCCGTGGCGACCACGTGCACCGAGTGCCCTTCGAGCACGAGCGATCGGATCACCCCGACGGCCTTGTACGCGGCGATGCCGCCGGTGACTCCGACGACAATGGTCAATCGTGCGCTCACGGCGGCATCCCCTCACACATCCCGGACATCGTGTCCGGCGGCGTCACCCTGGACGGTGCGCCTGTTCAGAAGCTGTGCTTTTTCGACGGCCGGAGCCGGTTACTCGACGATCGGCTTGATGGTGAGCTTGTCTTCGTTGATCTCGTGCAGTGCGACGGAGAGGGGCTTGTCTTCGACGCTCGAGTCGACCAGGGGTCCGACATTGTCGAACAGGCTTCCCTCGTGAAGGTCTGCGTAGTAGTCGTTGATCTGTCGTGCGCGCTTCGACGCGAAGATGACGAGCGCGTACTTCGACTCGACCTTCGAGAGAACGTCGTCGATGGGCGGGTCGATGATGCCTTTGTTGCTGAGTGCCATGCGTGTAGTGCTCCTTGCCAGTGATCGGCTCAGTGGTTGTGGTCGTCGAGGAGACGATTGCGTCTGCGTGGACGCGAGAATACGGTCTACGGGCGCGTCGGCGCCGTGCGGATCTTCATCAAGTCTACGACCTCCCGCGCCGCCTCGGCCACGTCGGTGTTCACGACCCGGTGATCGAACTCGTCCTGAGCGGCCAATTCGACCTTCGCGGTCTCGAGTCTGCGCTGCTGTTCGGCGGGCGATTCGGTGCCCCGTCCGGTCAACCGGCGCACGAGTTCGTCCCAGGTCGGAGGCAGCAGGAAGATCAGTCTCGCTTCCGGCATGGCCGACCGAACGCTGCGCGCACCCTGCAGATCGATCTCGAGCAGTACGCTCTTGCCCGCCTCGAGGGCGCGTTCGATGGGCCGGCGCGGTGTGCCGTACCGATACGCGTTGTGCACGGTCGCGTACTCCAGCAACTCTCCGTCCGCGATCATGCGGTCGAACTCGGCGTCGTCGACGAAGTAGTAGTTGACCCCGTCGATCTCACCCGGTCGCGGAGCACGGGTCGTGGCGGACACCGACAGGAGCACATCCGGATAGTTCTCCCGGATGTATGTGGAGACCGTTCCCTTGCCGACGGCGGTGGGACCCGCCAGTACCACGAGATGGTGTTTCTGGCGTCCGCTGCGGGTTTCGCGCTCGATGAGGAACTCCCGCAGTCGAAGACGCTGGTGGCGCCCCAGGCCGCCGAGCCTCTTGGCCGGGGAGATCGAGAGCTTCTCGAGAGCGTCCTTCATCTTCGTGACGCCGATGGCCGGGACGCTGAGCAGGAACTCGGTGACGCGCAGGCGTCCTTCGACACCGTCGGGTTCTGCCGTCGCCCTGTCCAGCACGGTGAGCGGGGAGACCTCGTGAGAGGCGATGGCCGCCTTGACGGCGGCACGCGCGCGGCGTGCGGCGACCGCGGCCTGGGATGCGGCACGGCGGTCGACCTCGGGCGGTGCCGGACGTGCGGAGACGGCATATGGATCGGTCATCGGCGTTCTGCCGTCTCGACCTCGCGGATCTCCGCCGCGCGGGCCGCGATCGTGTCGCCGAGCGCGGCGGCGCCGGCCGACAGGAGACCTCGGGACTCGCTGACGATGACACCCGTGGCGAACGAGCCGAAGAGGCGTGCCACATCCTGCACCTTCGCCCCTTGATGCCCGAAACCCGGAGCCAGCACGGGAGCAGGGTTCGTACCCGCATCCCCGGCCGTGTCGATGCCGAAGGCGCCGAGTTCGAGGGTGGCGCCGAGCACGAGACCGACAGACCCGAAAGCGTGGGCAGGCTGGTCCCTGTTGAAAGAAGTCACGTCTTCGATGATCGCACGTGCCACCGTCGCACCCGCACGCGCTCCCGTCTGCACGACCGCCTGCTGGATGGCCGCCGCCTCGGGATTCGAGGTCGCCGCGAGAACGAAGAGACCCTTGCCGGTCGACTCGGCGAGCCGCATCGGCTCGTCGATGGACCCCACGCCCTGGAAGGCGGCGATCGTCATCGCGTCCGCCTCCAGCGGAGATCCGGGAGTCAGCCAGCTCTCGGCGTAGGCGGCCACGCTCGTGCCGATGTCTCCGCGTTTGGCGTCGGCGATCACCAGAAGACCCGCCTCCCGTGCCGCAGCGATCACCTCTTCGAGAGCCGCATAGCCTGCCGCACCGAAGCGCTCGAAGAAGGCGACCTGCGGTTTGACGATGCCCGCGCGTCCGGCAGTGGCCTCCACGACGGACAACCCGAACTCGCGCACACCCGAGGCGGACGCCGGAAGGCCCCAGCTCTCGAGCAGATGAGCGTGGGGGTCGATTCCGACGCACAGTCGGCCGCGTTCGACGAACACGCGCGCGAGACGGTCGCCGAACGCCGCAGCCACTGGGCTCATGCGCGAGCGGCCCGATCGAGTGCGTACTCCTGCAGCGATCGAACCTCGAACCCCTCGCGGATCGCGTCGACGGATGCGACGGCGGCGCTCAGCTCGGCGATGGTCGTGAACAACGGCTTGTCACCGGCGACCGCGGCCGCACGGATCTCATAGCCGTCCGCGCGGGCGGATCGTCCGCTCGGGGTGTTGATCACCACATCCACCTCGTTGCGGTTGATGAGATCGACGATCGTGGGCTCGTCGCCGTCCGCCTCGCTGTACTTGCGAACGACGCCGGCGGCGATTCCGTTGCGGTTCAGCACCTCGGCCGTTCCCTCGGTCGCCAGGATCTCGAATCCGAGCTGCTGAAGGCGCAGCACCGGCAGCACGATCGAGCGCTTGTCGCGATCGGAGACGGACACGAACGCGGTTCCACCGAGCGGCATACCGCCGTAGGCAGCCGCCTGGCTCTTCGCGAAAGCTCGCGGGAAGTCCTTGTCGATGCCCATGACCTCTCCGGTCGATCGCATCTCCGGGCCGAGCACCGAATCGACGACATTGCCCTCCTTCGTACGGAAGCGCTTGAAGGGCAGGACGGCCTCCTTGACGGCGACCGGCGAATCCATGGGGATGACGGAGCCGTCTTGCGTGGGAAGCATCCCCGAGGCGATCAGGGAGGCGATCGTGTCGCCGACCATGACGCGTGAGGCGGCCTTGGCGAGCGGGATCCCGAGCGCCTTGGACACGAACGGAACCGTGCGGGATGCGCGCGGGTTGGCTTCCAGCACGTAGAGCACACCGGCGCCGATCGCGAACTGCACGTTGAGCAATCCGCGCACTCCGACGCCTTCGGCGATCTTGAGGGTGGCGTCGCGCACGCGATCGATCTCACGACGACCGAGGGTGATCGGCGGCAACGTGCAGCTCGAGTCCCCGGAATGGATCCCGGCCTCTTCGATGTGCTCCATCACTCCGCCGATGTAGAGCTGTTCTCCGTCGTAGAGCGCATCGACGTCGATCTCGATGGCGTCGTCCAGGAACCGGTCGACGAGCAACGGATGTGCGGAGTCGACGATCCCCTGTCCGGCCACGCGCTCGAAGTAGTCCGCCAGCGACGGGCTGTCGTAGACGATCTCCATACCGCGACCGCCGAGCACATAGCTGGGACGCACGAGTACCGGGTAGCCGATCTGCTCGGCCACCTGCACGGCACCGGGATAGTCGTGGGCGGTGCCGTTGCGCGGCGCGAGCAGTCCTGCGTTGTCGAGGATCTCGGCGAAGAGTCCCCGTTCCTCAGCCAGGTCGATCGCAGCGGGCGTCGTACCAAGAATGGGCACACCGGCGGCTTCGAGGCCCTTCGCGAGTCCGAGTGCCGTCTGCCCGCCGAGCTGAACGACGACACCGACCAGCTCACCGCTCAGGCTCTCCGCGTGGATGACCTCCAGCACGTCCTCAAGCGTGAGCGGCTCGAAGTAGAGCCGGTCGCTGGTGTCGTAGTCGGTCGAGACCGTCTCCGGGTTGCAGTTGATCATGATGGTCTCGAATCCGGCGTCGTGCAGCGCGAACGACGCGTGGACGCAGGAATAGTCGAACTCGACGCCCTGGCCGATCCGGTTCGGACCCGAGCCCAGGATGACGACCTTGCGACGATCGCTCGGCTCGACCTCCGTCTCCAGGTCGTAGCTCGAGTAGTGGTACGGGGTGAGAGCGGGGAACTCCCCGGCGCACGTGTCCACGGTCTTGTAGACCGGACGCACACCGAGGATGTGCCGGATCTCACGCACATCCGTCTCGCCGAATCCGCGGAGCTGGCCGATCTGCGCATCCGAGAACCCGTGGTCCTTGGCGTACCGCAGCGTGTCGGTGTCGAGAGTGTCCGCGTTCCTCAGCTGCTCGGCGACCTCGTTAATCAGCACGATCTGGTCGATGAACCAGGGGTCGATCTTCGTCGCCTCGAACACCTGCTCGGGAGTGGCGCCGAGTCGCAGCGCCTGCTGCACGTCGACGATGCGGCCGTCGGTCGGGACGGCGATCGTCGTGAGCAGTTCCTCGACCGTGCGGGACTCCTGGCCCCAGTGGAACGACGAGCCCCGCTTCTCGAGCGAGCGCAGCGCCTTCTGCATGGCACTGGTGAAGCTCCGGCCGATCGCCATGGCCTCACCCACCGACTTCATGGTGGTGGTGAGGGTCGGGTCGGCAGCGGGGAACTTCTCGAACGCGAAACGCGGCACCTTCACCACGACGTAGTCGAGCGTCGGCTCGAAGCTCGCGGGCGTGACCTTCGTGATGTCGTTCGGGATCTCGTCGAGACGGTAGCCGATGGCGAGCTTCGCGGCGATCTTCGCGATCGGGAAGCCCGTCGCCTTCGATGCCAGGGCCGATGAGCGGGAGACGCGCGGGTTCATCTCGATGACGATGATGCGGCCGTCTTCGGGATTCACGGCGAACTGGATGTTGCAGCCGCCGGTGTCGACGCCGACCGCGCGGATGATGTCGATGCCGATGTCGCGGAGCTTCTGGTACTCGCGGTCGGTGAGCGTGAGCGCAGGAGCGACCGTGATCGAGTCGCCCGTGTGGACTCCCACCGGGTCGACGTTCTCGATGGAGCAGACGACCACGGTGTTGTCGGCCGTGTCGCGCATGAGCTCGAGCTCGTACTCCTTCCAGCCGAGGATCGACTCCTCGAGGAGCACCTCACTGGTCGGGCTCTGGTGGATGCCGTCGCCGACGATGCGGCGCAGCTCGGTCTCGGTGTACGCGAAACCGGATCCGAGTCCGCCCATGGTGAAGGACGGGCGGACAACGAGCGGATAGCCGAGATCCTCGGCGAACCCGACGGCCTCCTCGACCGAGTGTGCGATGTGCGAGCGCGCCACCTCGGCGCCGGCCTCGATCACCAGCTCCTTGAAGATCTGGCGGTCCTCGCCCTTCTGGATCGCCTCGAACTTGGCGCCGATGAGCTCGACGCCGTACTTCTCGAGGATGCCGTGCTCGTGGAGCTGGATGGCCGCGTTGAGCGCGGTCTGGCCTCCCAGGGTCGGCAGGATCGCATCCGGTTTCTCCTTGGCGATGATCGTCTCGATGACTTGCCACGTGATGGGCTCGACGTACGTCGCATCGGCGAAATCGGGATCCGTCATGATCGTCGCCGGGTTCGAGTTGACGAGGATGACGCGCACGCCCTCCTCCTGCAGCACGCGGCACGCCTGAGTGCCGGAGTAGTCGAACTCGACGGCCTGGCCGATAACGATCGGCCCCGACCCGATCACGAGGACTGAGCTGATGTCGGAACGCTTCGGCATTAGTTCTGGCTCTCTTCGTCTGCGGTGGATGGGGAGTCGGCGCCGTTCGTCTGGCCCGTCCCCTGGATCATGTCGAGGAACCTGTCGAACAGGTAGTTCGCGTCGTGCGGACCGGCAGCCGCCTCGGGGTGGTACTGCACACTGAACGCGTTGAGATCGAGGCAGTTGAGGCCTTCGACCACGTTGTCGTTGAGACTGAAGTGGCTCACCTCGACGCGACCGAAACCGGCCGGCGACTCGAATGTGCCCTCGATGGGCGCGTCCACAGCGAATCCGTGGTTCTGCGAGGTGATCTCGACGCGGCCGGTGCGCTTGTCGAGCACCGGCTGGTTGATCCCACGGTGTCCAAACGGCAGTTTGTAGGTTCCGAGTCCGAGCGCGCGGCCGAGCAGCTGGTTGCCGAAGCAGATGCCGAAGTACGGCACTCCCGCCCGCAGCACCTCCTGCAACAGCTCGACGTGCTTGTCGGATGCAGCGGGGTCGCCCGGACCGTTCGAGAAGAACAGCGCGGACGGGTTCAGGCCGAGCACGTCGCGCGCGGTCACCATCTGCGGCAGCACGTGCACGTCGAGTCCGCGCGCCGCCAGGTTGTTGAGCGTCGAGGTCTTGACCCCGAGGTCGAGGACCGCGACCGATCCGACCCTCTCCCCCACCGCCGGAACGGTGAACGGCTCAGGGGTCGAGACCTCGGCGGACAGGTTGCGGCCCGCCATCTCTGCGCCGCTGCGCACGAGATCGAGCTGCTCACCGTCGCTCAGAGCGAAGTCCGCGCCGGAGAACACACCCGCACGCATCGAACCGGCGGAACGGATGTGCCGGGTCACGGCACGCGTGTCGATCCCGCTGATCCCGACCACGCCCTGCGCCTCGAGGTCGTCGTCGAGGCTGCGCTGGGCACGGAAGTTCGAGACGACACGGGAGGGCTCACGCACCACGTATCCGGAGACCCAGATCTGGCGCGACTCCATGTCTTCGTCGTTGGTTCCCGTGTTGCCGATGTGGGGAGCCGTCATGACGACGATCTGTCCTGCGTAGGAGGGATCGGTGAGCGTCTCCTGGTATCCGGTCATGCCGGTCGCGAACACCGCTTCACCGAAGGTGCGACCGACCGCACCGTAAGCCCGCCCGACATGTCGGGTTCCGTCTTCGAGGACGAGGACCGCTGGTTCTGAACCTGCCACGTCACACCTCACTTTCCGTCGTGTGCCCCGCTTGCGTGTGCGCGGGAAGAAGGGATTCGACCGCACCGATCACCGGTGCGCGGTCGGCCGGGTCGACGACCCGGAGAAAACTGTCGGCGGCGACGCCACCGCTCGTGGTCCAGGAGATCCGGAGCAGCCCGTCCTTCTCGACCGCTCGATCGATCGCGGTGGTCGCCGCGCCGATCGCGCTCACCGCATCCCGCGGGACGAAGACGGGCTGTTCACCGTGGATGGCGATGGTCACGCCCTCGTCTGTCACGGTCAGCCGTGCGCGTCCGCGGAACGTGAGACCGGGGAGCGCGAGACGTTCGAGGTGGTTGCCACGGCGAGTGCTCGCGACGTAGAACGTCTCGGCCTCGGCCAGCACGGGTGCGGTCGACTGGGCAGCCGGCACGTCGTAGCCGCCTCCGGCTGCTGCGTCGCGTCGTGCGCGTCGTCGCCAGCCCGCGTACATCGCCACGATGGCGAGCACCAGAACCGCGGCGACCACGATGGTGGGCAGAACCTTATCCACGAGCGAACTCCTCACTGTCGACGGAGAAGGCGCGGGCTCTCGCCGCGACCTCGCCGGCCTCCACGACCGTTCCGTCGAACACCGTCGGGTAGCCGTGATGGAACGTTGCCACGACACGGCCGGGAAGCGTCATCGTCAGGTACGGCGAGTTGATCCCCTTGCCCGCGAGATCCGCGGTCGAGAACTCGCGCGAGGCCGTCGGGTCGTAGAGGACGAACTCCGCAGGTGCCCCTGCCTCGAGCGGCGACCCGTGTCCCGTGAGTCGTCCGATGCGCGCGGGAGCGTTCGACAGCACACGGGCCACGTCGTTCCAGTCGAGCAGGCCGTTCTGGACGACGGAGGCGTGCACGACCGACAGCGCGGACTCGAGCCCCACCATCCCGAAGGCGGCCGCATCCCATTCGCAGTCCTTCGACTCGACCGGATGCGGAGCGTGGTCGGTGGCGACGATGTCGATGGTGCCGTCGGCGAGCCCGTCGCGAAGCGCCCGGACATCCTCCTCACGGCGCAGCGGCGGATTCACCTTGTAGCGCGCGTCGTATCCGCGAACGAGCTCCTCGGTCAGGAGGAGGTGGTGCGGCGTCACCTCCGCGGTCACGTCGATGCCGCGCGCCTTGGCCCAGCGGATGACGTCGACCGATCCGGCGGTGGACACGTGGCAGACGTGAAGTCGCGAGCCGACGTGCTCCGCCAGCAGCACATCGCGCGCGATGATCGATTCCTCGGCGACCGCCGGCCACCCGGCGAGACCCAGTTCGCCCGACAGGGCGCCCTCGTTCATCTGCGCACCGGCGGTGAGGCGCGGCTCCTGCGCGTGCTGGGCGATGACCCCGTCGAAAGCTTTCACGTACTCGAGCGCGCGCCGCATGAGCAAGGGGTCCGAGACGCACTTGCCGTCGTCGGAGAAGACCCGGACAGCGGCACGGGAGTCGGCCATGGCGCCCAGCTCGGCGAGTCGCTCGCCCTCGAGACCGACCGTGACGGCGCCGATCGGACGCACCGTGGCGTACCCGGCGGAATCGCCGAGAGAGAGGACCTGTTCGACCACCCCTGCGGTGTCGGCCACCGGTGAGGTGTTCGCCATCGCGAACACCGAGGTGAACCCCCCGGCCGCGGCGGCACGTGTTCCGGTCAGCACTGTCTCGCTCTGCTCGAATCCCGGCTCGCGCAGATGGGTGTGCAGGTCCACCAATCCGGGAAGCGCAAGCAGCCCGGAAGCGTCGACGACCGTTGCGCCCGGTGCCGACAGCCCGGTACCGGCGTCCGCGATCCGGCCGCCGCTCACGAGCAGGTCCGTCGTGCTGCCGTCGACGAGCGTCGCGCCCGTGATCAGATATGTCTCGTTCACCATTCTCACCCGTCCTCCCGATCGTCCCCGGACAGCAGGAGGTACAGAGCGGCCATCCTCACGGACACCCCGTTCGCAACCTGTTCTCTGACGGTCGAACGGGGCGAATCCGCCGCCGCCGCCGAAATCTCCAGGCCCCGGTTCATCGGACCGGGGTGCATCACAATGCTACCGGTGCCGAGACGGGCGAGCCGCTCGTCGTCGAGGCCCCACCGTCGCGCGTACTCCCTCGTATTCGGGAAGAACGCTGCGTTCATCCGTTCCGCCTGGATGCGGAGCATCATGATCACGTCCGGATCCGCGGCGATGGCGGCATCCAGGTCGTAGCCGATCTGCGCCGGCCAACCGGTCACGTCCACCGGCAGCAGTGTCGGCGGTGCGATCAGGGTGACCTCGGCGCCCAGCGTCTCCAACAGCCAGACATTGGAACGGGCCACCCGGGAGTGCAGGATGTCGCCGACGATCGTGACGGCGACTCCATCGAGGTCCCGGCCGCGCGACGCGGGTCCGTGGAGACGGCGACGGATCGTGAACGCGTCGAGCAACGCCTGGGTCGGGTGCTCGTGTGTGCCGTCGCCCGCATTGATGATGCCGGCGTCGATCCACCCGCTCGCAGCGAGCGTCTGCGGGGCGCCGGAGGCGTGGTGCCTGACGACCACCGCATCCGCCCCCATGGCTGCCAGTGTCTGGGCGGTGTCCTTGAGACTCTCACCCTTGGAGACGCTCGACCCCTTGGCGCTGAAGTTGATGACATCGGCAGAGAGCCGCTTGGCGGCCGCCTCGAACGAGATGCGGGTGCGCGTCGAATCCTCGAAGAAGAGGTTCACGACGGTCTTGCCCCGCAGCGTCGGAAGCTTCTTGACCTCGCGCTCCTGCACATCCGCCATGTCCTCGGCGACGTCGAGCAGCAGGATGGCGTCGGTACGGGACAGCCCCTTGGTGGACAGCAGGTGCCTCATGCGCCCATCTCCTCGATCGTGACCGACTCGTCGCCGTCGATCTCGACGAGCCGCACGTTGATCCGCTCCGACGCCGCGCTCGGCAGGTTCTTGCCGACGAAGTCTGCCCGGATCGGCAGCTCGCGATGGCCGCGATCGACGAGGACCGCGAGACGCACGACCCGCGGACGACCGAAATCGTTGAGGGCATCGAGTGCGGCCCGGATCGTGCGACCCGAATAGAGCACGTCGTCGACGAGCACGACCGTCTTGCCGTCGATTGATCCGGGAACCGATGTCGGTGCCGGTGTCCGCGTTCGATTGCGGGACAGGTCGTCCCGGTACATCGTCACATCGAGTGCGCCGACGAGATCGGCCGTTCCGGGCTCGATGCGCTGGATGTTCTCCGCGATGCGCTGCGCCAGAACGACGCCGCGCGTGGGGATCCCGAGGATGACGAGATCGTTCGTTCCCCGGTTGGACTCCAGGATCTCGTGAGAGATCCGAGTCAACGCCCGGGAGATGTCAGTCTGCTGCAGCACGGTGCGCGCTGTCATGCCGACCCCCTTCCCCGCCTCACAGGACGGCTCTTAAAGGTTGTCTACCGCTGACGAGCTTAGCAGTCCGCGCGGTCAGTTCTTCGCGAAGAACTCGCTGAAGGCTTTCGCGTCGTCGACACTGCCCTGGAACTGTTCGCCGTCGACGAGGACCGTCGGTGTTCCCTTGATGGTGACCGACGAGAATCCGGGGACGGGCACCGGGCCCGCCTGCGACCTGGCTGTGTTCGCCTGAGCCCAGGCCTGGTACGGCCCGCTGTCGGACAGGCAGTCGGAGATGTCGGCGAGCCCCTGGTCGGTGGCTCGCTTCGCCAGCTGTTTGTTCGTCAGACCGTCCGAGTTCTCCTCGGGCTGATCCGTGAACAAGCCCTGGTAGTACCCGACGACACCGTCCGGGTCGTTGACCCCGACGCAGGTGAGAGCCGCCACCGCGCGCGTGGAGTAGCCGGTTCCGTTGGATGCGCGATCGAGGAAGGTCAGCGGGTGCAGACGCAGCGTGATGGAACCGTCGGCGACGGCCTGCGTGATCTTGTCGCCGTTGGTCTTCTCGAACACCCCGCACACCGGGCACATGGGATCGAACCAGATGTCGACCTTCTTGCTCCCGGTTCCCGCCTCCAGGTACCCCTTGTCGAAGTTGACGGCGCCCTGCGTTCCGGTCGGCGCTTTCGCGGTGGCGGTCGGCACGCTCGACGAGCCGCCGAGAGAACAGGCCGCTGTCGCCCCCAGTACGGCGAAGGCGATGAGCGCTGCGCCGAGCGCCCGCATCCCTCTGTGTCCGGTGCGGCGGTCGGGGGTGGTGCGAGTCATTCTTCTCGTCTCGTTTCTGCTCGTGTCGGTACGATCACGGCCAGTCCGCCGGTCGACCTGCGCGTCTAGCTCAGAGGCGTCTTGTTGTGCTTGATGTTGCTCTGCGAGATCTTCGCGAGAAGACCGTTGATGAATCCGGCCGAGTCATCGGTCGACAGCACGGTCGCCGCCTCCACGGCTTCGGAGATCGCGACACCGTCGGGGACCTCGTCGTTGAAGACGATCTCCCACACACCGATGCGCACGATCGCACGATCGACGCTGGGCATGCGCGCGAGGGTCCAGCCCTGCGCGTAGGTCTCGATCTGCTCGTCGATCTCCTCGAGATTGTCGATCACTCCGTCGACGATCTCCCGGGCGTACAACCACGACGTCTCCCGCTGCGGCTCACTGGCCGCGCGCTCCGCCTCGGTGGCCAGCGCCTGCGCCAGCGGGATCTGGCGGATGTCCGCACCGTAGAGCACGTCGAGAGCGCGCTTGCGGGCCTTGGTTCGTGCACTCATCGATCAGGACTCCGGTGAGTCGATCAGTCGTTCACGCGGCCGAGGTAGTCCCCGGTACGCGTGTCGACCTTGACCTTGGTGCCGGTCTCCAGGAACAGCGGAACCTGGATCTGGTACCCGGTCTCCACGGTCGCGGGCTTGGTGCCGCCGGTCGAACGGTCGCCCTGCAGCCCGGGCTCGGTGTAGGTGATCTCGAGCACGACGGATGCGGGAAGCTCGACGTAGAGCGGCTCGCTCTCGTGAAGCGCGATGGTGACACTCTGGTTCTCGAGCATGAAGTTGGCCGCGTCGCCGACGACGACACCGGAGACGGTCAGCTGGTCGTAGTCGCTCGTGTCCATGAAGACGAAGCTCTCGCCGTCCTGGTACAGGTACTGGTAGTCACGACGGTCGACGTTCGACGTCTCGATCTTGGAGCCCGCGTTGAAGGTGCGGTCGACGGTCTTGCCCGACGTGACGTTCTTGAGCTTGGTGCGCACGAACGCGCCGCCCTTGCCCGGCTTGACGTGCTGGAACTCGATCACCGTCCAGAGCTGGCCGTCCATGTTCAGCACGATGCCGTTCTTGATGTCAGCGGTTGTCGCCATGCCTGTGTTCCGTTCGATTGGGGAAAGATTCGGGTGGATGCGCGCCCGTAGGCCGTCCACGCTGGTCCGCCCGTCCTGCGATGGAGGGCTGCGACCTCAGAAGATTCTAGTTGGCGAGACGCATTTCAGCGAACGGCTCGGCCGTTTCGCAGGATGTGCGCGAGGGCGAGCCGGTAGGACTCGAACCCGAATCCCGCGATGACACCGGTCGCGACCGCGGTGATCACACTCGTGTGACGGAACTCCTCACGCGAGTGAGGGTTCGAGATGTGCACCTCGATGACGGTTCCGCCGGCCGTCGTGACGAGGGAGACCGCATCCCGGAGTGCGTAGGAGTAGTGGGTCCACGCACCGGCGTTGAGGATGACCGGCGAGCCCGTGCCCGCTGCTTCGTGAAGCCAACCCAGCATCCGGGCTTCGTCATCCGTCTGGCGCAGGTCGATCGCGACCCGAGGCTCCGTTTCGGCGACGTCATTCTCGAGCAGGGCCCTCAGATCGTCGAGGGTCTCCGATCCGTACACATCCGGCTCCCGGGTGCCGAGACGGCCGAGATTGGGCCCGTTCACGACCAGAACGCTGGGCACGATGTCGCTGCCCATGTCGCTACCCTAGCGGCGCTTCGCCGTTCGCGAGGGGGCGCACACGCACGGCCGACCACGTGTCGTCGACCGAGATGTTGCGTTCGCCCGCCATCCGAAGGCTCCGGCCTCGCCCGCGCCGGCCATTGCTACTCGC
>Ga0256908_1000258_pt1 | contig 25872 bp, 22 predicted proteins | sample MC6MC0761MT_FD_186331 | JGI IMG/M metagenome (GOLD analysis project Ga0256908, IMG submission 186331) | Metatranscriptome of enriched soil aggregate microbial communities from Iowa State University, Ames, United States - MC6-MC0761-MT... | ecosystem: Environmental > Terrestrial > Soil >... | reverse complement strand
TTTACTTAATGCCGGTAACCAGTACACTATAAAGTCATTGATCTCGGTTTCATTCAGGCCCATCTGTGCCAGGCGTTGCTGCAGGAAGGGAATAATCTCTTTGCGGGATACGTAAAAACCATCTTCATAGGCAAAGTGCTCTTTACCGAAATGAGTCGATCCATCCCAGAACAGGTAGTTATAGCTGCGGCCATCGGCCTTGTTTTTCAGCTTACCATCGGGGCTTGCTGTTACATTCCAGCCATCTTTATATTCCGGGAAGGTGTTGAGTATGGTACCTTTGAAAGTATGTTTGATACCTACATTGGTTTCCCGTTCAGGATATAGATATATGGCGGGTTTGTACACCGTTACTTCTTCAACATCCTGATCATTAAGCCTCCGTAGGAGAACATCTATCGAATCCGGGCCTATATCCTTTATTTTCAATACACGGTACGTACTGCCCCAAAGAGACCCAAATTCTATGAACTTATATTTTCGCAGCTGTTCTTTAGTCAGGGTAAATTCAAAAGCCGCTGTATTGCTACTGGCAATTCTCAAACCATCTTCACTGAATCTATGTTTTCTTAGTATGACATCGTAATAGCGACGGGCTTCTACAAATTTCTTGTCTCCTACAGAATTTTCTTCATCCGGTTCATACACCTTCCCCTTAATCGTTTTCTGTGCCGAAGCCGTATTGGCCAGGCTCAGCAGACAAAGCATTACTACTATTTTCCTCATTGTGTTTATAAATTATCCTATATCCAGTCGCAGCTGGTCTTTGAGTTGTTTTAAAAGAGGATTTTGTCTGACCATCATATCGAACTGATCTGATTTGGAGATGGATTGTACTTTAGGTGCCTGGCTTACTGCTGTCGGGTCAAGGATCGCAATGACCCTCAGATCTTTATTATTGGTTTCCTGCTTGCAGAAATCGCGGATGGCATCTGTATTACCGGAAGCATAGATCAGCCCGATATTACTGTTGCAGACCAGTATAATCTCATCCGGCGCATTGATCTGCACCGTAGCACTGGCCAGGTTTGTGGCCTGCAATACTTTCTCTGAATCATGCTTCAGACGATCAATATAGCGGGCATACAAATCCTTCGCGATATCCAGCGTCAGGGCTATTGTTTCCTGTGGAACAACGGCTTGTGAAGCCTGCTCTTGTATCTGTTGCAGGAAGTTCTTACCGAATTTAGGCTTAGGAGGACCGGAAGGGCCTGCCGGTGGTGTAGCAGAAGGGCCAGAGGCCTGTGGTGGAGCACTTACCGGAGCCTGCACCTGTGCCTGTGCTGTTGGTACTGCTACCGGTGGAGGTGGTGCATATACCGGAGCAGGTGCCTGGTAGGCCTCCTGTTGTACTGATGCTGGCGGGGCTACCGGAGCTGATGTTGCTACCGCGGCAGCCGGTACGGGATTATTTACAGGCTGGCTATATTTTTTTTTTGCATCTTCTGCAATAGAAGATGTATCCAGCACATTGTTCAGATAACAGAGTTTAATAAAGGTGACTTCGAGATGTAATCTCTTGTTCAGCGTAGTCTTATAATTGATTTCTGCCTCATTAAGAATATTCAGTGCCGACACTATATATTCGGTGGCGATCATCTGTGCTTTTTCGAAGAACATACGTTTATGTGCTTCCGGAATATCCAGCAGCATAGTCATCTTAGGATCCTTACACAGTAAGAGGTCTCGCAGGTGCTCGGCAAAGCCATTAATAATCGCATCGCCCTCAAATCCGCGCTGGTACACCGATTCCAGTTGCAGTAATACACTGGCAATATCAGTGCTCATAACGGCATCCAGTTGTTTGAAGTAGAAGCTGGCATCGAGCAGGTTCAGGTGTTCTACCGTCTGATCATAAGTCAGGTGGCCGTTACTGAAGCTGGAGATACGGTCCATGATGGATAATGCATCACGCATACAGCCCTCGCTCTTCTGCGCGATGATGTGCAGCCCGGCCTCTTCTGCCACCAGGTTTTCTTTGGTGCAGATACCACTGAGGTGAGATACAATATCATTGGTCTGGATACGCTTAAAGTCAAATATCTGGCAACGGGAAAGGATCGTAGGCAGAATCTTGTGCTTTTCCGTTGTGGCTAAGATAAATATGGCATAAGAAGGCGGTTCTTCCAGTGTCTTCAGGAAGGCATTGAAGGCCGCTGTACTGAGCATGTGTACCTCATCTATGATGTACACTTTGTACTTTCCTACCTGCGGGGCAAAGCGCACCTGTTCGGTAAGGGCACGGATATCATCTACAGAGTTGTTAGAAGCGGCATCGAGCTCAAATACGTTGAAAGAGCTGTTTTCATTAAATGTCAGACAGGTATCGCAGGTGCCACAGGCTTCTGTTTCTGCAGTGGGTCGCTCACAGTTGATCGTCTTGGCCAGGATACGGGCACAGGTCGTCTTCCCTACTCCGCGCGGACCGCAGAAGAGGTATGCATGTGCCAGATGCTCGGTTTTGATCGCATTTTTCAATGTGGTCGTGATATGCGATTGCCCTACTACCGTTTCAAAGGTTTGGGGGCGGTATTTACGTGCAGAAACTAAGTATTGTGCAGACATCAATTACAACAGATCAAAATATCAACAGGAGGAACGAAAATGTTCCTTAATATCCCTGCAATTTCTGTCATTTTGAGCAATTTACAAAATAGGGTTTCCCCCATTAAAAAAGAGGGCTGCAATTGCAGCCCTCTTCCTGTATGATCTTGTTTTACGCTTTAAACGGTATGGCCGTCGGTACACGCAGATGGGGGTATTTCTGCCCCAGTACGTATAGAAAATGATTAGCCACCACAATGTTCTCTACCTGTTTATGCGGGTTCATGGTCAGTGCATTACCACCACTATGTGCAAAATTGAACAGGAGCATATTATAAATGTCCATAATCACCTCGCCCTCTTCTGTAGGTAAATATAATTTATACAGTTTCAGGTCGAACTTACCGAATTTGGCCTGTGCCTTAGCCATTCCGCTCAAGGGTTTCTCTTCTATGCGGGCCTGTTGCAGGCGGAAGGGTTCGAACACAATGTGTTTGTTGATGTCGCCATCGGAATCGGTATCCATCAGGTGCAGTGCCCCACCACTCAATACAAGGTATTTGGGTGTTTGTACTGTTCTGAATTTTACCGTGCCCAGTGTAGCCAGGCCTTTCAGTGTGTCTTTGGCTATATCTTTAGCCTGGTCTTTACCCGTATACTGTGTATTCGCATAGGTAAAGGCATCTGCCGGCTGATCGCCCAGTTGCTTTTTTACAAATGCAAAGTCCGTTTCCAGCAAGCGGTCTTTATAGGACGGTGCCTGCCGCGCTTCTTCGTCCATATCCAGGTGTTCCATTACATTCAGCAGCTTTCTGCGCCGCTGATAAGTGATGTAGAAAAAGGCTCCGTAAATGACAGCCATAATGACCACAACATATAAAATAGTATTGTACATATGCGTCCTTTAATTTGAAAAAGAAATTAAGCAGATTGAGGGGTAACCGGCGTTTTTTTAGATGGTATCAGTCCCCAGATGATGAATAGAATAATCAGTACAGCAACAAGCTTTCCGCCATAACGTGTGTAAAATCCCAGTTTATTCAGTTTGTTTTTATCCAGTTTATTTTCGTCAAGTATAGTCTGCAGTTCCTGGTCAGATAGTTCGTAAAAGGTCTGATCAGCCTCGTTATACCCTACCAGTTTAGGCTCCTGGGTTACCCATAATGGTAAAAACCAGGCTATATTAAATTCCTTGTGAAAGGTAGCAAGGTCCAGGTACTGGCTTTTGGTATTCATCATTTTAGAGCCTTCTTTGATCAGGTATTCGTCCGTGTCGGGCAGGTCAGCGACTTTAGTCAGCGCTTCACGCTCTCCGAAAGGTATACGTGCACGGGCTTCGGATTTCTGTACACAGCCAAAGATGGCAAGGGATAGTGTAAGGACAATAGGGATTAATCGTTTCTTCATGTTTTTCTGTTTGAGTTTAGTTATTTATGTGAATTATATTTCACGAAGATAAGAGCAAAGCATTAAAAAAATACACCCCAACTTAAATCTTAAGCTGGGGTGCATTTTTTACATTATCAATTAATTATAATTTAACAAATTTAACATTATACACTGTTCCTGTTTCTATACGGATGATGTAATTACCCGCAGTCAGGGCACTTACATCCAGACTATACGTCTTGTCGGTAGCGCTGTGTCTGATCAGCTCCTTACCACTAAGGTCTGTAACAATGATCGTAGCCTGAGCCTCCGTTCCAAGATTAATGGTGATATTATCCTGCACAGAAGGGTTAGGATATACTGCAATCTGAGCTGCACCGGTATTGTTGATTAGTATAATTCCGGAAGTTTTGCTGCGGCCGTCAAAGTCTGTCTGTAGCAGCTTGTAATAATGCTTAGCTACACCCGCATCTTTGTGAATGAACTGGTATGTCAGTGGCGCACGGCTATTACCCTCTGTTGCCAGAGAAGCTACAAAACCGATTTTGTTGAAGTGTTTACCATCTGTTGCATGCATAATGTCGAATCCACGATTGTTTTGCTCCATTGCAGTAGACCAATTCAGCATGTTATCACCTTGCTGTGCATAGCCCTCAAAAGAAGTGAGCTGCACCGGCAATGGAATGGAACTATTTCCGATCGTGAACGGACTAAATGTAGATATACCGAATGCGGTTACCGTACCATCGCTCGCGGTGCCGGTAGTCGTTTCGCCTAAAGGCTCCCAGGCATTCGTTGCGCTGTTGAAATGTGCCAGGCGTACATCAGCCGGGTTTACCACATTAGAAGTGCTGCCCCAGGTCAGGGTTACATCCGCATCTGCAGTACCACTGCGATTAATATCCCAGTATTCGCTGTTGCTTACCGCATCCAGACGTCCGCTTACTGAAGTATTACTGTAGCCGCTGTTAAAGTATTCAGCAGTGTAGGTTGTAGCTGCAGTAGACGTCGGCTTAATGATCACCGGGCGGTATACACCGGCCTTGCCTACCGGAAGGGTAAATGTTGTACTTGTATTGCTGCTCTTAGCCACCGGACCATCAATATATGCAGTAGCACTACCACCGGTAATTTGTGCACCATTACTCAGTTGTAACAATGCTGTACCGGAAGTATGCAGGATGCTGCCCAGGTTTACAGTACCATTCACCGTTACATTACCCGGCAGTTGTTTTTCACCACCGGAAATAACCAGGTTGTTATAGGTCATATCGGAAATAAACTGGGTAGCCGTTGCATTATACTCAATTGTAGAGGCATTGCTAATGGTTACATCAGCCATACGAAAGGTACTTACAGTGCTGCCGGAAAGACCGTATTCATTAGTGCTTTTTACAGAACCGTTCAGGATAATTGGTTTAGTGGTAGCCAGTACATGATCTGCGGCCTCCAGGATACCGTCAACCTTCAGGGTATCAGCACTTTCATCGGCAGTTAAAGTTACTGTATGTGCAGACTGGATGGTCACCACATTGCCGGAGCCCGGTTTCTGTGTGGCATCGGACCAGGTAGGCGGGGTTGTTACCGATAAATATTGCCAGATTGCAGCAGTGTTATAATCGCCGCTCGCTTTAGATCTGAACGGAGCAGTTGCTATCGGATTTGCTGCTGCCGGTACTGTCCAGCTGATGGTTACATCATCAATAGCCAGTCCATGATCATTTCCGGAGTGATCAGGATCATCCCATTTCAACATAATATATTGTCCCGGAGCCAGGCTTAAGCTGGTTAAGGCTGTGGCAGAAATTGCGGTTCTGTTTGCAGCTGTATTACCATTAATTGCATTGGTTGTGTTATTGGCACTCGGACCATTTGTCTGGGGACTGGTAAAATTCAATCCGGCAACAGCTGTCCAACCGCTGGTGGTGGCCGGTTGCAAATCATTGATCACACCATTAGCTGTTTTGTAATAAAAAGATACGGCTTGTGCACCGGCGTTAGCCCCGTTTCGCCACTGTTCTCCGGTATAGGCAACAGTGATGCTGGTAATGGTCTGCGATGAATTATTACGCAGCAATACGCCATAGGCAAAGTCTCCGGCTGCGGCATTACCAGAACCAAGAGAGCCCAGGGCGCGGTCGCTGTTGCTGGTTGTGCCATAATTGTACAGCCCGCCAGAATTGAGCCCCCCATCAGAGATCAGGATACTTGTACCATTTCCGGTACGTTGCGCATACCAGCCGGAGATCGTACTATTGTCTGCCCAGGTACCATTGGCACTGGACGAAAGTGTGTTAAAGGCTTGCGTATAGCTGTTTGTAGCCGTCATACTGATTTGCGCAAAACCTGTATTACCGGCTAATGCCAGTAATACTAAACTGTAAATCCTCTTCATACAAATTATAATTTTAATATATATTTGCAAAACTAGAAGAGTTATATCACCTTAGAATGTCCATATAATTAATAAATTGTAAAGTATGTTTATAACAGAAAAGATGCCTTATCTGCAGGTTGCAGATAAGGCATCTTTTCTGTTATAAATTATTCCGGTCTGTGCTCTATTGCGCGTCCAGGATAGGCTTAAGGAACATAAAGAATACGGCTCCTAAAACGATCAATCCGATCACGATAGTCAGCAGGGTGATGGTACGTTTGTATCCTTCATTTACAATTTTCAGCTTATGTATTTCGCTGGCATTGTTGATTACATTTTCAATGCGTGGGAAAGCACTCTCTCCTTTTACTATGTAATCGAAAGCGCCGTACTTCATTGTATCTACAGCCACATCTATTTTATCCTGTCCGGACAGCATGATCACCTGTGTCTCCGGGTTTTTGTCTTTGATTTCTTTAAGTACGTCTACACCGTTCTTCGCATTTTGCAAATGAGCGTTCAGATGGTAGTCCAGTACAACGATCTCGGGGTTCAGGTGCATCTGCGCCATAGCCTCTTCTCCGTTATCGAATACTTTGATCTCGTATGTGTATCGTTCTGTTAAAAAGTCTTTCAACATTTCGTTTTGGATAGGCTCGTCGTCTACCAAGAATACGTAACGTTTGTCTGAAAGTGCCATATGAGTGATTGTTTTGTTGTAATTCCCCCGAATATATAACGCATTTTTTTAAAATGCAAGTTTATACTACAATAATTTTATCACGACATAGTGAATTATATTATTGCAGCCAGGTTCAGCGGGTATATACCCGACTGCCCGTGTTGCGGTACCGGTGCCGGTTGTGGCATATCTACCGGGTTAGGATACTTATTCATCCCGATCCAGATCAGGCTGCCATCACGATAGCGCTCCAGCAGATCTGCTGCCTGTGCCGCCACCTTTTCGGTCAGTATACCTTCATTAAATGATTGTATCAATCCTCCTGCTGCTTCAATCTCTTTAAAGGCATCCCAGCCTTTTGTGCCCATCTCAGCGGTTAATGTCTCCAGGTAATAACTACCATTGGCGACATCGGCAATATGGTGCAGGTAACTTTCTTCTTTAAACAGTAATTGTGTGTTTACACTCATCCTTCTGCTGAAGGCTTCTTTACCTTTAGAATGCCCCTCATCGAACGGAAGGATATACACTGCATCACTACCGCCGATCACGGCAGCCATACCGGCCAGGGTATCGCGCAGTAGGTTATTGTACGCATCGTATGGTGCTTTATATAAAGTACCGGTTACCGCCTGTATGGCTATTTCCGGATTGATATCGTATTGTTTAGTAAGTAATTGGAGCAGCTGTCTTAAAGCGCGCACTTTAGCAATCTCTTCAAAGAATGCAGTACCGGTAGCCACGGTCACATGCAATTGTTTTACAGTCTCCAGTGCATCATGGTCGGCCAGCGCCTGCAGGTACTCGTTCACTTGTGCGGTGATCAGCCCCAGCTGGTATACTGATGGTGATCCGGCATTATAATACAGGCTGCCATCTACTACAAGCTGCCCTGTACTTTGTGCCATGCGGGTTACTGCTGCGGCAAAGGTATCGGCTGTGGCCTTGCCCTGTACGTAGTCAGATAGGGCATCGTGTCCTATTGTGGCCTGTACTGCATGATGTTCTTTCAGGTACGCTGTTAGTGCTTCTACAGATGCATCTGTTGCATTGTGCAAGTTAAAGAAGGTGTGGATATATGCGACCTCTACCCCATTGAGCAACGTGGCCCAGTCAGTATTCTCAGCGGTCACTTCAAAGATCAGTCCGCTGGCACCGGTAGCCAATGTTTGTAAAGCCAGTTTATTGGCTTCCTGTTCCTGGTTTACGACGATGCGTTCCATAATATTCCAGTCGGTATGGGCAAATACAGGTCTGGTATCATGGTCTGCGACATCTTCAATAGTATAGAAGGGTTCTATGGTGATCCCATTATCATCAATTCTGCTCAGCTGTTCAAAGGTAACTCCTTTCAGATCTTTGGTCAGTTGTGCCTTCCAGTCTGCAGCACCTGCGGGGTCGAACCCAGCTAAAATATCTTCCATTATATATGTAAACTATTATGCAATAAATTTATTTTTCAGTTCGGGCGTCGGTATCCAGCAAGCCTCTTTTTTGCCAAACCAGCTATAGCGGTTGCGGGCAATCCAGGCATATACTGTATTCCTGATCACGCGAGGCAGGATCATAAACCCGTACAGCAGAGGATATGCTCCCCCAAGTCTGCGGGCGATCATCAATGCTGCGGAAGACTGGGTATATACATTCCCGTCTTCTACCAGCACGATGCTATCTGTGGTTATGTTATGCTGCTTTTTTAAAGCTATTCCCAGATCGGATTGCAGTGACGCGAAGCGAAAATAATCTTTCCGGTCATTCTTTATGATCAGCTGCACGCTGTTGCTGCAGAGATTGCATACTCCGTCAAAGAGTATCAGACCGTGATCAGTAGGAATGCCGTTTGTCATATTATTGTGCTGTTTCTTTGGCCAGGACCTGTTGCCAGTTCCAGGCAGTCTGCATCATCGCAGTAATATCATAACCAGGTTGCCAGCCCAGCAGGGTTTTAGCTTTGGTATTATCTGCGTATACTTTAATCACATCGCCTGCTCTGCGCGGACCAACGTTATAGTTCAGTTTAAGACCGGATACTGATTCAAAAGCTTTGATCAGTTCCAGCACCGTTACCCCCTCGCCTGTTCCCAGGTTAAAGACCTCACAGCCTGATGGCAATGCATTCTCTATAGATTTCTGCAGGGCCAGTGTATGGGCATGGGCAATATCCATTACATGTATATAATCCCTCACACAAGAGCCATCGCGGGTATCGTAATCATTACCAAATACCGTCATTCCGGAGCGGATACCGATCGCTGTCTGGGTAACGATAGGCACCAGGTTTTCCGGACGCTGGTTCATCTCACCGATCAGAGTAGATTCATGTGCGCCTACCGGATTGAAGTAGCGCAGCAGTACGATTTTGAAACCGGGATTACCTTTTACAAAATCAGCACAGATCTGCTCGCCCATTTGTTTGGTCGCGGCGTATGGAGATTCTGCTTCTTTTAAGGGTGCTGTTTCAGTAACCGGCAGTGTATCTGCATTACCGTATACGGAACAGGAAGAGGAGAATACTACATTCTTCACGCCAAATTCCTTAGCACACTCCAGTATATTGATCAGTGATCCGATATTGTTTTTATAATACATCAGCGGAGCATCAACTGATTCCGGCACCGATTTGTATGCTGCAAAGTGAATGATACCTTCGATATCAGGATTTGCTTCGAAAATGGTACGGGTAGCTGCAGCATCGCTCAGGTCTACCGCGTAGTTATGAATAGATTTGCCTAATAATTTAGATACTTTATCATTCATCTCCCCAAAACCACGGGAAAGATTGTCTGCAGAGATCACCTCAAAACCATGATCTACCAGGTCTACAATGGTATGGCTGCCGATATAACCGCAACCGCCGGTCACTAATATTTTGCTCATGTAGATGTATTGTAATTTAACAGCACAAATATACAGCATAAAAAAGTCCTGCGCAAAGTCAGGGCTGATGTTGACATAATATTAAAATACAATTGCTCTTTGCTCTTTACCGGGATACTCTGGAAAATAGAGTACATAAAAAGGTAAGGGCTGCAAATTGCAGCCCTTACCTTTTTATGATCGTTTGTAAAATTAGTCTCTGTTCAGTACAAAAACGCCTTCTTCATTTTTCTCGATTTTAGCGAGATTGGCAGAGGTCAGTTCTTTAATGCCTTTATCCCATTTCTTACCGGACAGTTTACTTTCTGCTTTTAAGGCATCCAGCACTATTTTATCGGCCTGTTGCGACAGGATATCTTTAATAGCTTTAGCCTCATCGCTCAAAGGAACGCCACTGTCAAACTTCTCTGGTCTCATCTGAGGGAAGAACAGTACATCCTGGATAGACGGCTGATTGGTCAGCAGCATACAAAGGCGGTCGATACCAATACCGATACCTGAGGTTGGTGGCATACCATACTCCAATGCACGCAGGAAATCATGGTCGATAAACATGGCTTCATCATCGCCACGCTCCATCAATGCCATCTGGTCTTCGAAACGCTGGCGCTGATCGATCGGGTCATTCAGCTCAGAATAGGCATTGGCAATCTCTTTACCATTGATCATTAACTCAAAACGCTCTACCAGACCTTCTTTGCTGCGGTGCTTCTTCGTCAGCGGAGACATCTCTACAGGGTAGTCGATGATGAACGTCGGTTGCATGTAAGTATGCTCGGATGTTTCCCCAAAGATCTCATCGATCAGTTTGCCTTTACCAATGTTAGGTGCTACCTCTATATTCAGTTGTTTACATACCTGGCGCAGCCCTTCTTCATCCATTTCACTCACATCAATACCGGTATTTTCTTTGATAGAATCGAAGATAGAAATACGCTTGAACGGTGCTTTAAAGCTGATGATCTTATCGCCTACTGGTACATCTGTAGTACCATGTACGGCCATAGCCATTTTTTCGAACAGTTGTTCGGTAATGTCCATCATCCAGAAATAATCTTTGTACGCGGTATACCACTCCAGTACGGTAAATTCTGGATTGTGTGTGCGGTCCATACCTTCGTTACGGAAGTTACGGCTGAACTCATAAACCCAGTCAAAACCACCTACGATCAGTCTTTTCAGGTATAATTCATTAGCGATACGCAGATAATAAGGAACATCCAGTGCATTGTGGTGCGTAATGAACGGACGTGCCGCTGCCCCACCCGGAATGTTCTGTAATACCGGTGTATCTACTTCTATTGCGCCCTGTCCGTTCAGGAAATCACGAATGGTGTTCATGATCTTTGTACGTTTCAGGAATGTTTCTTTAATATGCGGATTCACGATCAGGTCGGCATAGCGCTGACGATAACGGAATTCCGGATCGGTAACTTCATCAAATACATTACCCTCTTCGTCTCTTTTTACCACCGGTAATGGTTTCAGACATTTCGACAACAGGGTAAATTCCTGTGCATGCACAGAGATTTCTCCTTTCATGGTTGCGAATACATAACCTTTAATACCGATGATATCGCCCAGGTCAATACCTTTGATCGCTACATCCCAGAGGGTGCTGTCTTCTTCTGTAGACAACTCTTCTTTCTTTACATATATCTGTATGATGCCTTTACTGTCCTGAATCTTCAGGAAGCCTGCCTTTCCTTTGTTATTCACGCTCATTACACGGCCGGCCACACATACTGCTGCAAACTCATCCTTCTTCTCCTCTGTATACTGCTTCTTTATATCTTCAGAATAATGAGATACAGGATACAGTGGCGCAGGATAGGCTTCTATCCCGGCCTGCGTTAGTGCGTTTAATTTCTCTCTGCGCACTAATTCTTGTTCGGATAAGTGTTGAACTTGCATATTTTTTGAATACGTTAAAAAATTTAAGACTGCAAATATAGCGCTAATTTGCTAATACGTCGGTGGCAAGTGGCCTGTAATTTGACCACAACCATAAATTACCAGGAATAATATGTAGAAATAAGCGAAATTGATTGTCTATTTACAAGACACAAAGGCCGACATTACTCTGTGATCATTAATTATATTTATTGCTACCTTTTGCCTTGATGCAAAAGGTAGCGCCAAAAAATCAAAGCTGTATAAATCCATGGCTAAAAATCAATGTGTCGGTCGGTCGCAAACCAGACTCGCTGCGCTCAGACAGTGGTTTCCGACTTTATCGACCGAGCCAATGATTTCCTTAACGCCGGATTTATAAGGCCATTCTAAGCGGTCTGTACTGATCGCTTAGAATTTTTGAGTACAGCGATAGCCCTTGTTTGGTGCTCCGGGCGCCTCAGCAACCCAACGTTTCGTACCCTGAGGTGCGCGAAGGGTAAGCATTGTGTATGCTATTTGGAATTTATAACAAAAAAACTACATTTGTATCCAAAAGTAAAACAAACCCCAACATGGATCAATTAAGACAGCAAGCCCTGGCTGTAGACATTCAGAAGCAAATAGACTTAGGCTTCTCGGCTAAGGAAATAAAAGAAAACCTGGTGGCCAACGGCTATTCTAACGACGAACTGTCGCAGGTAAATGCGCTGATGCAAAAAAGCGAACAGGTCGAAAAACAGGCTAAATCCAGCCCCTGGACCATCATTATCTCCATTGTATTTATCCTGAGAGGGGTAATGTACCTCTCTAAAGGCCAGACGGGTCTTGGTGTACTGATGCTGAGTGTTGGCTTTATAGGCCTGATCATCAAACTGACCGTGGGCAGGAAATTTTAAAAGATTACAACACCATATATAAAAGAATAGGGCTAACCAATGGTTAGCCCTATTCTTTTATATTAAGTATACTTAGATCGTCATGATCTCTTTGTCCTTGTCTTTGCAAGCCTGGTCTACTTTCTCGATATTCTTATCGGTCAGTCCCTGTACGCGGCTTTCTGCTTCTTTGGCAGCATCTTCGCTTACGCCGTCTTTCTGCAGTTTTTTGATTGTTTCAAATGCATCACGACGATTGCTTCTGATCGCAATTTTTGCGGTTTCACCTTCTGCATTCACACGCTTTACCAGTTCTTTACGACGCTCTTCGGTAAGTGGTGGCAGGAACAGACGAATTACTTCACCATCATTCTGTGGGTTCATACCGATATTAGCCATCATGATAGAACGCTCAATCGGGCTGATCATGTTTTTTTCCCAAGGCTGGATAGAGATCGTTCTTGCATCGGGCGTAGTCACATTTGCGACCTGGCTGATCAGTGTAGGGGAACCGTAATACTCAACGGTAATGCCGTCGATCATTGCAGGAGATGCTTTACCAGCGCGTATTTTCAACAATTCAGCATCCAGATGTGCCAGGGCTTTTTTCATACCTGAAGCAGCACTGTCTACTGCCTCGTCTAATAGTTCAATCATCGTTTTCGTTTTGTAAATGAGTTCTGAATCACTTTCAATAGGCACAAAAATAGAAAAATGTGCCACAAAAATGAAATTTTTTATCGGGTGCAGCGCAGCATACGGTCATTATCGTTCAGGTCCCGGAGCAGATCGGCCTGCCAGCCGGCGGCGCTATACAGTACCTTTGTATCTGCTGCGAAATACTGGTTCAGCTCCAGGAAAACAGCCCCATCTGCCTGCAAGTGCGTGCCTGCAAAATGAGCGATCTTGCGGTAAAACTGCTGCGGGTCTCCGTCCGTCACAAAAAGTGCTGTATGCGGTTCTTGGTCCAGAACATGTACCTGCATGGCTTCCTGTTCCTGTTCTGTAATATACGGTGGATTGCTGACAATAAGGTCAAATGTACCTAATGCGGGCCATTGCGACTCATCCAGAAAATCGCATTCTATAAAGTTGACTTCAGCCTGCAGACTTGCTGCATTCTGCCGCGCAATAGCCAGTGCCTCTGTGGAGATATCTACTGCGGTAATATTCAGCTGAGGAGCCTGTTTCTTCAAAGCGATGCTGATGCAGCCGCTTCCTGCCCCTACCTCCAGCACCCGTAAAGGCACTCCGGCATGCCGACGTACATATTGCAATACAAGGTCCACCAGCTCTTCGGTCTCCGGCCGTGGGATGAGAACCGCAGGACTTACCACAAAGGTATATCCAAAGAAATAACTCTTCCCCAATACATACTGCACGGGGATATACTGCCGCAGTTGCTGCAAGCAGGCTTCCATACGATCAAGCTGCGCTTGCGTAAGCCTAGCTTCCCGCTGCATTCTTAACGACAGCGTATCCATTCCCGACAGGTCTTCCATAACCCAACCTGCAATGGCCTGTGCCTCCCCTGCTTCGTACAGATCGGCTAACTGGTCTGTTATATATTGTGTAGCTGATTTAATAGTCATTGGTCAGACGGTCTCCATCCAGGAGGTGTTTACTGTTTTTCATTACATTATCTATATCCCATTCTATCCTGTAGCGAAATGGGGCTTTGCGTACGGTACAGTCCTCAATAGTACATAGCGGACAGGAAAAGGGCTCACAGGGATCGAGGTGTATAAACAGCTCTACAGTAGTCCCGTATTTATCTACAACCAGGTCTTCCAGGGCCTTCATCTCTTCGTGTGCCTGTACTACAGTATAGTACCAGGGCACGGTAAGGTGCCCGTCCAGGTGTAAAATATTACCATAGCGGATAATGCGCAGGTTATGCAGATCGATCCAGGCGGGGCGGCGATGCTCATTTACGTAAGTAATCACCTCTTCCAGCAGGCTCATATCGGCCTCATCCATAATGCCAGAAATGGAATTGCGTAACACACGGTATCCTGTGACTAATATAATGATGGCAAAAACAATAGCCACAATAGCATCCAGCCATAACCAGCCGGTAAACCGGATCAGTACCAGCCCCACAACAATACCTATGGTAGAATAGGTATCGGTACGCAGGTGACGGCCACTGGCCTCCATAGTGGCAGATCGGTTCTTCCTGCCGGTATTGATGGCATAGGTACCGACAATATAATTGACCACTGCGGTAAAAGCCACCAGTACCAGCCCTATATCCAGTTTTTGTAAGGTATGCGGCTTGCCTAAGCCTTTTATCGACTCGATGATGATGACCAGCCCGGCTATGGAGATCAGCGTACCTTCTATAGCTGCGGAGATAAACTCGACCTTACCATGACCATAAGGATGATTGGCATCGCGGGGCTTGGCGGCCAGCCAGAGACTGTACCAGCCGAAGAGACCGGCCACTACATTGACAATACTCTCCAGTGCATCGGTAAAAATGGCTACGGAACCTGTCAGTAACCAGGCGACCATTTTGAAGGCTAATAAAAATATAGCGAGGAAGGCTATATTGCGTTGTATACGCACCGGATTATTATTCATATTAATGATTACTTGTTGTACGCGGAGCCATTAGACCCGGACGTAAAATACGGTTTAGTGCACTGGCTGTAAATCCACCCAGGGCACCGGAAATAAAGCCTATAAGGCCGGTGATGCATACGACAAAAATGTAGGAGGGTACGCCCATCAATACCGCAATCTGCCGGCTGAGGATGTGCTCATTACCGATATCACGGAACAGGGCGATCACCAGCCAGCAAAGCCCTACGCCCAGAGCGGCCGACAAAATAGCCGGCCCCATGCGTAAAGGCAAGAGCAGTACCATCAGGAAGGCAATCACCATCGATACCCACCAGGGGAGAAAATGTAATAACAGGGCTGATGCCAGTGCTGTTATCAGCATAATGATAAAAAACCGCATAATATCTTATTTACTGTTTTTAGGATAGAAAGTCAGCTGGTTATACGTCCCCTCTGCCCACTGCTGCATGTAAGCGCTGTAGAACTTACTGCCGGGATGCCCGCTTTGCCCACCGGGATATATACCGTAGGCTTTGATACCTTTGGGATCCATATCCACAACCATTCTCCAGCTAGGCCCTTTACGGCCCTGCATGGCATTCAGTGTATTATAATCGCCACCTGTTGGCAGGTTGGCAAAGCTGAAGGCAGCCTGCTCGCTCAGGTGCTTAACCGTAGTCTGTTTAGCTAGGTACCAGGCTCCACCATTTGTGGCTTTTACTTTTTCAAAACTATCTGTAGCCTGCTTATAACTCTCTTGTACCAAAGCACCCATAGCTTTGCCCGCAATGGTTTCCAGTATGGGCTTATTCGCCGCTACGGTATCATGCAGCAGCAACTGCAAGGTTACGGCATCGTCCGGTCGCACCAGCGCAGGATAGCGCCCCAGGCTGCTTTGCCATATATTGCGTCCTAATGTATACCAGAGTATATGAAAGAAGGTAGCATCTTTACTGTCCTTACTCAGGAGGTAAGGATGTTGCTGATCTTCCCATTTCAGTTGCGGCACATACAATTGCATGGCCGGGTATAACTGCTCTGCCAGCATAGAGTATGCGCTGTTCTGCAGCTGCATCATATCTTCGACACCGATGCTGCGCGCAGAATCGGACAGCCACTGCTGTAGTGTGCGATTCAGGTACCAACCCCTCCATTCTGCAAAATCGCCATTGTACCAGTATGGATAAGTATTGTCCGTAACATTCTGATTCGCACTGGCTACATAACCCTGCTCCGGATTCCATATGTTCGGGTTATCTTTCATAGGAATATCATTACCCCAGATTGTTTTGCTGGTGGTCCCGTTCATTACATATTTACCCTGGTCTTTCCATTTATTAATGAAACGGCCCTGTGCCCAGAGGGCAATATTTCCATGCCTGTCTGCATAGGCAAAGTTCTGTGCCGGACAGGTAAAATTCATGATGGCACTGGTAAAGGCTTCATAATTTTCTGCACGGTTCAGGCTATAAAAAGCCTTGAGCTCATTGGAAGGACGATGGGCCATCCACTGCATGGCCAGCAATTTGCCGGAATGCATAGGATCGGGAAAGCTGCTGTCATACTGCACGGGGCCCTGTATGGTGTACCGCACCGAATCGATGTATGCATTGTCTTCATCACGGATATAGATTTCTTCGCGACTGAAATTATACGGCACTTCCTGCTCATCGTAGATATAATAACGCGGATCGGCGGCCTGCTTTATTTCATAATAATCTTTTACATCCCGTGCATTATTGGTAAAGCCCCAGGCTATACTGTCATTGAATCCGATAACTACAGAAGGAATACCCGGAAAGCTAACCCCATAGCTATTGATACCCGGAGCGGTCAGCTGCACTTCGTACCATAAAGAAGGCAGATTGAGCTGTAGGTGTGGGTCATTGCACAGAATAGCCCCACCTGATTTAGTACGCTGTCCGCTGATGGCCCAGTTATTGGACCCGATACCGGTATTGCGCTCGTCCTGGTATCCGCCACCGGCGACCAGAGAATCTTTAAGGGTAAAGGTAGCCCAGAGCTTAGCAACGGGGGTAATGGCCGGCATCTGTGAAGGGGCCGGAAAATAAGTACCTGAGGGAATGACCGGGCTGCTGCCCTGCACCTTCTCCGGGTACAACATATCGAACTGTTGTTGTGGAAAAATCTCTTTAAGATAAGAATAGGCAATATCGTCGGAGTAGCCCGTGAGCTTATCGGCCATAAACTTGATGATGAGTACCGATTTCAGGTTGTTCCATTCTTCCGGTTTAAAGTCCATCATTTTGTATTCAAAAGGATAATCCATCAGCCTCAGCGAAGCGATATAGGTGTTTACCCCCCTGGTGTAATTATCCAGCATGGCTTTGGTCTGCGCATCCTGCTCCATCATTTTGAGGGCATTCTTAGCGGCAAAGACCATTCCTTTCCTGCGTTGCAGGCGGTCATATTCCAGTGTTTTCCGTCCTGCTACCTCGCTCAGGCGGCCTCCGGCAGCCCGGGCCTGCATATCCATCTGCCATAAACGATAATATGCATGAACGTATCCCATCGCAAAGTACAGGTCTGCATCATTCTGTGCTGCTATATGCGGCACCAGCCGCTGATCAAAAGTAACATCAACATTACTGCGTAGCTCTTGCTGGGGAATATGCATTTCGCGTCCATCTTCCGTAACGGCAACAGCATTCTTCCAGAAACCTTTTACCGGTCCGAAAAATTTGCCTAATGGCGGGGTGCTGCCCCAGTGATTGTTCAGGAAAAAGATCCATGCAGCACTCAGCAACAGTGCTATTGCAGCCAGTAATATACGACGCATAGGATATAGTTTGCTTATGCACAAAGATAATGATTGGGCACAGCTTTCACCGTTTTTATTTATCCTGTTTCGCATTTCTATTCAGGCCCTTTCGATCTGCTCCAAAAATGACTTTAACATTATTTTATACAAATAGTTGTCTATGCAATCATTTTTAGCTCTAATTTTGTAGTTGCACAAACAACTATAATTATGGACACTAAACATATTATCTCGACAGAAGACCGTCATAACCTGCTCACCGGGCGCATATTCATGCACGTAAGCCGCTTCCTGGGCCAGCAGTTTAAAGCGAATGATATAAGCCTGACCCGCGAACAATGGACGATACTGGTGGTTTTATGGAAACAGGATGGTGTATCGCAGCAGACTATTGCTGATGAAACCGGAAGGGACAAACCCAGTACTACCCGTCTGATCGATAACCTGGAGAAGGATGGCTATATCAGCCGTCAGCCGGATGCCAAAGACCGCCGCCTGAATATCATCGTCCTTACCGAAAAAGGTAAAGCCCTTGAGGATAAGATTATGCCGGTGGCCAATAAAACGCTGGAAACCCTTACCCATGGCCTGACGGAAGCACAATTACTTACAGTGAAAGAGGTATTTGCCACTATTTACGAAAATATAGATGCACATAAATAAATGATGAAAAAGTATTTATTAAGCAGTATGATCATTGCCGGTATAGGCATGAGTACTGCACAGGCACAACCGGTATTAAGTCCTTCTCTGCAGGATGCTGTTCATGCAGCCCTGAGCCTGAATACAGACTTAAACACGGAGCGCCTGGAACTGGAGAAAATGGAACTGGAACGCAAGGGTGTATGGAACAAATACATTCCCCGTGTTGAGGCCAGTGCCTTGTATAGTTACCTGGACAACGATCTGACCATTGATATTCCGGCGGCTACCCTGCCCCTTACAGGCAATACTATTTTTGACGGGAAACAAACCTTTCAAAACCAGGGACAGGTGTTTTACGGCGGTGTTACGGCCAAAGCGGTTCTTTTCAGTGGCGGACAGATATATAATGGTGCAAAAGCGATGGAGGCCAAGGCTAAAGGCAGCACTTACCTGCTGGAACCGAAGAAAGATGCGGTGATCAAAGAAGTGATCTTTGTGTTTGACCAATTACGCTTACTGGATGAGGCCGATCAACTGATTGCGGAAAGCCTTAAAAGACTGGACAAGGAACAGGAAAGGGTGGAGAAAGCTATATCGCTGGGTCTGGCGATTCCTTATGACCGGGATAAAATAAAACTGGCCGGTCTGGAACTGGAAACGCGCCAGGTAGAGCTTTCCGGCAAACGCAAAGTGCTGATGCAGAAAATAGGCGACCTGTGCGGATATGATGAGGCACAAATTGCTGCGGTGGTTTATGAGGTGCATCCTATTATGATTCCTGATCTGGCGACATTGAGTACAGAAAACAGGGCGGAGACCAAAGCATTATCATCTTTCCGTGAGGCCTATACTTATGCTTTGAAAAAGGAAAAAGGGTCGCTGCTCCCTACCCTGGGTGCCTTCGGATCGTACAGTTACGCCTCTTTATTCAACGGCAGCACCGCTACTACAATTCCATTAACAGCCCTGAATGGTACGGCGTATAACTATAATATGAACCTGCGATTGAATGAGGCTACTTTAAGTCCGAACTGGATGGTGGGCCTGGCTTTTAAATGGGAACTATTCGGCGGTTTTGAACGCAAACATAAAATTGAAGCGGCCAGGATCAACATCGACCAGGTAGACCTGAAGCTTAATGATACAAAGCAGAAAATGAAACTGCAACTGGAAAACAATAAGGCCCGTTATGAGACTTTACTGCGCCAGATAGACCTTGCCGACCAGAGAGAAAAGGTGGCGAGCAACAACCTTACTATGGCGGAGAAACAATACAAAGCTGGCCTGATCAATGTTACGGAACGCCTCTCTGCCGAAACGGATATGTATCAATCCCGTCTGAACAAGATCAATACCCTGATCGAGGAACGCCAGGCAGCACTGGATACCTACGCTGCAACCGGTACTTTACAATCATCTCTTCAAACAAAATAAATCATGAAACAATATATTTTATACATAGCAGGCGCGCTGACCCTGGCCTCCTGTGGCAATAATAAAGATACCGTAAAACCGGTACAGGGCAAAGTAGAACGGGATCAGGTGGCAGTGGTGAGCAAGATCGCCGGACGCATATCGGTACTGAAGGTTCAGGAAGGCGATTTTGTACACAAGGGTGATACCCTGGCAATACTGGACATACCGGAAGTAGCAGCGAAAAAAGCGCAGGCCGAAGGTGCGGTTACCTCTGCGGAGGCACAATACCAGATGACGGTACACGGGGCGACCGGTAATCAGCTGAAACAATTACAGGCCAAGAAGCAGGCTTTAAAAGAACAATACGATTTCGCACAGAAATCGCTGGACCGTCTGGGGGCTATGGTGAAAGACTCTTTGATTCCGCAACAACAGTATGATGAGGTGTATGCTAAATACCAGGGTGCAAAGGCACAGCTGATCGCGGTAGATGCAGAAATAGCAGATGTACAGAATGGTGTGCGCATCGAGCAGCAAACGATGGCGCTGGGCCAGCAGGACCGTGCCCTGGGTGCCTTGCAGGAAGTGGCTGTTGCCGATAAGGAAAGATATATCATCGCGCCTCAGGATATGCGTATAGAGGGCATTACCCTGAAGACGGGAGAGCTGGCCTTGCCGGGCTATACACTGGTTACGGGTTCGCTGCTGGAGTCTACTTACTTCCGCTTTACCATACCGGAAAAACAACTGAAAGCATACCAGACCGGAAGTACGATTAAAGTAACAGTACCCTACCTGGACAACAAGAGCATTACCGGAACCATTAAACAGGTAAAACAGGTCGGGGCCTATGCCAATATTGCTACGGCTTATCCTGACTATGATATGCAGGAGTCGCTGTATGAGGTAATCGTTAAGCCGCAGCAGCCGGAAGAGGCCGCAAAACTATACACAAAATCTACTGTAATCTTAGCTCCATAAATCATGAAGACATTTTTGAAATTACTACGCAGAGAGTTCGGTATGTTCTGGCAGAATAAGGTACTGCGTATGCTATTTATCGGTGCGCCATTAATGTATGGTCTCCTGCTGGGCTATGTGTACAGCAAGGGTAAGGTGACTGATCTGCCGATCATTGTGGTAGACCATGACCAGAGCCGTATGAGCCGCAAGGCTATAGAAATGATGGAAGATAACGAGGTATTGCACATCGCTTCGCTACAGTTTGATGAAAACCAGCTGAACCGTCTGGCGATTGAAAAAGAAGCTGCCTGTATTGTCATTATACCTGAAGGCTTTGAAAATGGTGTGCTGACCAAACGATACCCGGAGATCACTACTATTGTGAATACGTCTAACGTGCTTACGGCCAACTATGCCTCTACAGCCATACAGGTATGTCTGGGTACGCTGAAGGCGGGCACGCAAATGGAAGCGTTACGAAAGCAAGGCACGCCGGAGCAATTACTATTGAGTCAATACGAACCGTTCCGCACTACATTCATCAAAAAGTTCAACCGCTCGACCAATTATATGTACTTCCTGTGGCCCGGCATTCTGGCTACGGTATTGCAACAGGTGTTGCTATTAGGACTGGCCCTTTCTTTTGCCGCAGAGTTTGAGAAAGGTACTTTTACAGACCTGGTGAAGCAATCGAAATCTACGTTTACACTGATTTGGGTGAAGGTAATTCCCTACCTGGTTATGAGTTTCGGCATATGGATGATGTACTGGGGCTTTACCAAATGGTTCCGTATCCCATTCGATCATAACCTGGGTATGCTGACCCTTATTGCTGGTGTATTTGTACTGGCGGTATGTTTTATGGGCATCCTGTTCAGTATACTAATTCCGAATCAGCTTAAAGCAACGGAGATCCTTATGGTTGTAGCTACGCCAAGCTTTATCCTCTCTGGTTTTACCTGGCCCCTGAGCCAGATGCCACGCTGGATACAGGCTATTGCAGACATCATTCCGTTGACTCATTTCCTGCCTGCCTTCCGTATACTGATCATTGAAAACGGTGCAGCAGACCTGACTTACCCATACATCGGTAAACTAGCCCTGATTGCAGTAATCGGTTTTGTCTTATCCTTTATCGCACTGCACATCAAGAAGCTCAAAGTGCTGAAGGCGGAGGCGGTTAAAAAATAAAAGAGTGCTAAAACAAAACAAAAAAGGCTATACATCATGTATAGCCTTTCCTTTTTGATCTTAAAAATTCTATCTGAATAATGTAATTTCTCCTTTAAACTCTTCTACACCATCTCTGGTACGCATACGGGCATAGTAGTAATATACTCCGGCATCGGCTACTTTACCATTAAAGGTTCCATCCCATCCGCTTTGTGCTTTAGAGCCGTAAGCACTGTACACCAGTTGGCCCCATCTGTTGAAGATATCAAATTCTTCAATAGTGATCAGGTTAGGATAGTTGCTCAGTGGGGCAAAGTAATCGTTACGTCCGTCGCCGTTTGGTGTAAAGGCATTCGGGAACATTGTTTTTTTTTGTCTTTGTAATCTACTGTCAGGTTAATGGTAACGGTACTGTCACAACCCAGGGAAGACAGGAAACTTTCTTTATAAGTACCCGGATCCATCAGCTGCATATCACCAAACTCGTAGCTTTCACCTTCATTGATGGTGATGTTCAGTGTTTTATTATAGCTAGGCAATACTTTAACGGTCATGATACCGGTATCCTTACAGCCCTGCAGCGTAGTACCAATAGCGCGGTAAGTTGTACTCTGTACCGGATTAGCCACAACAGAAGCACCGGTTGTAGCGCTTAAACCATCCGGAGGAGTCCAGGTAATATTAGGGGCACCTACTGCGGTCAGTAATAAAGGTGTTCCTTTACAGATCTCTGCATATGCAGGTGTTATGGACATTTCAGGGGCAGGATTAACGGTAACGGTAATCGGCACACGCTGGCTTTCAATAGCACAACCTGCAGCACTTTGGGTTACCCACCATGTAGTGGTACCTGGTGTGCTGGTATTTGGTGTAGGAGCAGTGCTGCTGCCAGTACCACCGGAAGAGGTGGTATACCAGTGAATATCTGCATTCGGTAATGTATTAGAAACGGTTAATGGCACTGAAGCAGCGCCTACGCAATAGCTCAGGTCTGCTACCGTAACAGGGTCAGGTTGCTGACCACCGGAGATGATTACATTCTTAACAGCATGGGTTTCGTAAAGCGCACCTGTAGACGCGGAAAAACCGAAATAACCAACATTATTGTTTAAAGCCAGGGCCCCTGTAATGATTGGCGTAGCAGCACCATCCAGGTACACGCTCATCACCCCACTCTGATAGATCATTGTACAGGTATGCCAGCTACCATTGATCAGTGTAGACTGGTTGTATACTTCAGACCCGATAAGGCCGTTATATACGCCTTCTGTATATCCTGTATTGGTAAATTTCCTCAGGGTAATCAGTGGGTTATTAGGTGGATTTACATTGTTATCATTACTGTATACATCGAAGATCAGGGCAAAGCCATTCATATTAGCCGGCATACCCAAACCTGCACCGAGTACTGTACCGGAAGGTGGATTGGCAATATACCAGAACGCCAGACCATCTGCAGGATCTACACCCGGTGTAACCGTAAATTTAAAGTCAAATGATACACTGAAATAGTCACAGGCACTGCTCAGGTTTTGAGGTGTACCATAATATATACTTCCGTTCTGACTTGTTGTGGCATTATTCAGCATAATGTCCGTAACGTTGTTAAACGCCGTGCCGGTCAGTGTCCAGCCGGTAGTATTAATAGGATTGCCATTTAACGTATATGTATAACTCTGAGCAAAGGCTCCGGGCATGATAATAGTTAAAAAGCAAGCAATAATGAGTAGAAATTTGCTCTTCATAATGAAAGTGATTTTTTGTTGTCCGTAACAATAAAGACACTAAAATACACTGCTTTGGTTGGATTTCATAGCAAATTGACCAAATTATACAAAAAATGAGGTCGAACTATAAGCTGACAATTACAGATCCGCTCATCAAATTTAAAATAAAATAAATATGTAAATAATCCATTTAACAGAAACAACAATACATGAGACAAATAAATCATTTAACATTTTACCTGTTCCTGTGCCGGAAAATATCTTTTTACAATACACCCGATATCAAAATCACATACTAGAATTAAACAATGTGTACTCAAAAAAATACCCTGTTGAGCATACAACATATAATAAATATAGCCCGGCATACTGCCGGGCTATATTTATTATATGTTGTATGTAATTGCTGTTTTTAGAAAAACTTCATCAGGTTGTCTCTACCGGTACCATTAGATACATACTGTACTTTAGTGCCCAGGTAGTTCTCGATGAACTTGCAATACTCGGTAAAAGTTTCCGGTAAGTGCTCCAGGCTGGTACATGCACTGATCTTTTGTGCAGTCCATCCCGGGAAAGATTGGTACACCGGCTCGATAGCCATATCGCAGATATCAAATGGCATTTCTTCCGTAATGGTTTCGCCTACTTTATAAGCAGTCGCCATTTTGATTTCTTCAAACTCATCCATAACATCTGCCTTAGTGATGATCAGACGGGTAACACCGCTCAGCATAATGGTATAGCGTAAAGCAACCAGGTCGATCCAGCCACAACGTCTTGGACGTTTGGTCACTGCACCGAACTCGTTACCGGCTTTGCGTAAAGCCTCTCCGGTCTCATCGTGCAGCTCTGTAGGGAACGGACCGCTACCTACGCGGGTACAGTATGCTTTGGTAATACCATACACTTCACCGATTTGGGAAGGGGCAATACCCAGTCCTGTACATACACCGGCTGTAATGGTATTGGAAGAGGTAACGAACGGATAAGTTCCGTAGTCTACATCCAGCATAGAGCCTTGTGCACCTTCGGCCAGTACTTTTTTGCCATTGGCAATATGATTATTCAACCAGTACTCGCCATTCACAATATTTAATTGCTGCAGGTAAGCCACTGCTTCAAAGAAGGCTGCTTCCCATTCCTGCCATTCGACTTCGGTCTGGTACATGCGCAGCATTTCTACATGCTTAGCTTTTAATTTTTCATAACGTTGCTTCCAGTCAGCAGCCATTAAATCCCCTACCCTCAGGCCGTTTCTGCCGGTCTTATCCATATAAGCCGGACCGATACCTTTTAAAGTAGAACCGATCTTTTCAGAACCTTTTGCATGCTCAGAAGCCGCATCGAGCGCTCTGTGCGTAGGCAGGATGATGTGTGCTTTGTGAGAGATGAAGAGGTTTTCTTCAACAGGAACGCCCAGTGCTTTCAACCCTTCGATTTCTTCTTTTAAAGTTACCGGGTCAATTACCACACCGTTACCGATAAGGTTCAGTTTGTGTTCCTGGAATACGCCGGAAGGAATGGTACGCAGTACAACCTTTTGTCCGTTTACGTAAAGAGTATGGCCTGCATTCGGGCCACCTTGAAAGCGTGCAATAATTTCGTACTGAGCTGCAAGGTAATCTACGATTTTACCTTTACCCTCATCGCCCCATTGCAAACCTATTAATACATCTACCATAGCTTATTAAAGTAAAGCGCAAAATTAAGGAAACTTTTGGGGTAAAAAAGTATTTTTATCAACAAGCTATAAATTAAAAAAGTCTCTTATCAATTAAGATAAGAGACTTGCTGCTTTTCGTACCACGTACGGGAATCGAACCCGTGATTCCTCCGTGAAAGGGAGGCGTCTTGACCCCTTGACCAACGCGGCGTTTGTTGATTGGGATGCAAAGGTAAGCCCCCGTTTTTTAATTGCCAAATATTTTATCAAGAAATTTATCGCTCCTCCTGTTCCT
>Ga0256908_1000257_pt1 | contig 25874 bp, 28 predicted proteins | sample MC6MC0761MT_FD_186331 | JGI IMG/M metagenome (GOLD analysis project Ga0256908, IMG submission 186331) | Metatranscriptome of enriched soil aggregate microbial communities from Iowa State University, Ames, United States - MC6-MC0761-MT... | ecosystem: Environmental > Terrestrial > Soil >... | reverse complement strand
TTAAATTCGGAAAAAATTTCATTAATCAGTCCTTTTTTAGAAATAAATTTAATTCTAAAAGTGTCTAAAGTGTCTTTATTATCGGTAGTAAAAGCTTCTGCTTCGCCAATTAATTCTTTAATTTTATCTATCATTGTTTTATAAAACAGGTATTCTGCAAATTTAAGCTTTTTGGTTGATGCTGAAAATTAGAATGGTTAAAAATTACTTTATATAACCGTTATCTATAAAATATTGCACAATGGCATCTTTCATTAAAACAGCCTGTTCGCCGGCTTTTAAGTGCGGCAGTTGATCTTTAATGGTGTAATGAGGCCAGCCGTCGGCATCGAAATACGAAAATTCATAATATCCAAACGGTTCCAGCAAACGACAAATAGCAATGTGCATAATGTTTACTTTTTCGTCTTTTTTAAATTTTTTGTTGAATTTACCCAATTCCTGTATGCCAATTAAGTACGTTATTCCGTCAACATCCAGCGTATCTCCGTCGGCAAATTGATCAGACAGTTTTTCAACCAGCAAATTCCATCGTTCTTTTAATTCTTCGTCTCTTGCCATAAAATTGTTTTCTTGAACTGCAAAGATATTTCATAATGCCTAAACTGCTTTATATTTGTACTTTATTTTAACGATATGATTGTTATAGATTTAATAATTGCCGTTTTATTGGGATACGCTTTGTTTAAAGGGATAAAAAACGGTTTGGTAGTTTCGGTAATTTCATTAATTGCGTTGATTGTGGGAATTTATATTTCATTGCGATTTTCATTTTTTACACGTAATTTTTTAACCAAAAATACACAGTGGAATCCAAACACATTGACCATTGCCGCGTTTTTTATAACATTTGTGGCAGTGTTGATATTACTCTATTTTTTAGGAAAGGCAGTTACAAAACTTGCCGAAAGTTTGCCGCTTGGCTTTGTAAACAAAATTTTGGGAGCTGTTTTTGAAGGAATTAAAATGTTACTGATCATTTCGGTTTTTCTGAATTTATTCCAAAAGATAAATTTCAACAATTTAATTGTATCAAAAGAAAAGTTAGACGAATCTGTTTTTTATGAATCCATTGAAAAAGTATCTAAAGAAATATTTCCGTTAATGGAAGAATGGTACAAAATAGCTTTAAGCGAGGCTTCTGAAAATATTGAAGCAATGAAAGAAAATAAAAACTCCACTTCGTTTTAAAAGTGGAGTTTTTTGATGTTATCTTTTTATAAATTTCACGGTAGAAACTTTTTTTTTATTTAGCAGCTGTCCAAGTTCCTTTAATTCCTCCGTTTAAATCATTTGTCCAAGTACCAGATGCGTTTGATTCGAACAGTGTTCCTATAAAACTACCTATCTCTTCATCTACGCCTTCTTCGGTTGTATTAACTAATATCATAGAAACTTCTCCATGAATATTAACTTTACCTTTTAAAGTTAATTCCAAATTTTTAAAACCTTCAGATATAACGTCTCCTTTTATTGTTCCATCGCCATTAACGTTAAAATCTATCTCACCTAAATCACTTCCTGAATACTTTCCATTCCACGCTCCTTTGAATTTAGCGTAAGGTGATGTAGCAGTAATAGGATCTTCCTCTTCGTGGCAAGATACAGTTAAAAGCATTAATGGTAATATTATTAATAAAAGTGAAAATACTTTTTTCATAGTTATTTGTTTATAGTTTATGTATTTTTTATGCTAATGTAGTAAATTTTTATAATTTACAATGATAAAAAATAATTTTTAAAAATAATCATTATTCAGATAAATTTTCCAACATAACTTTTGTCATGCTTTCTAAATCGTAATCGTGTTGCCAGTTCCAATCTTTACGGGCCTCGGAATCGTTGATGCTGCTTGGCCAAGAATCGGCAATTGCCTGACGAAAATCCGGTTCGTATGAAATCTCGAAACCTGTTTTTTTCTTTGCAATAACTGCAGCAATTTCTTTAGGCGTAAAACTCATTGCTGATAAGTTGTACGAAGAACGAATCTTGATTTTTTCTTTATCTGCCTGCATAATTCCAACCGTTGCGCGAATAGCATCATCCATATACATCATTGGTAATTCAGTGTTTTCAGATAAAAAACAAGTGTATTTATTGTCTGAAACTGCTTTATAATAAATATCAACAGCATAATCGGTTGTACCGCCACCTGGAGGTGTTTTCCAAGAAATTAATCCCGGATAACGGATCGATCTTACATCAACACCATATTTGTTAAAGTAATATTCGCACCAGCGTTCACCAGCTTGTTTAGAAATTCCATAAACGGTAGATGGTTCCATTACCGTATATTGTGGTGTATCATGTTTTGGAGTTGTTGGTCCGAAAACCGCAATGCTCGATGGCCAAAATATCTTTTTAATTTTACCTTCTTTCGCTAAATTTAGTACGTGGAAAAGTGAATTCATATTCAAATCCCATGCAAAAGCCGGATTTTTCTCTGCAGTGGCAGAAAGTAAAGCCGCCATTAAATAAACTTCGTCAACTTTATATTTGTCAACCAAAGCTTCAACCTGCTCGTATTTCATTGCATCTACAATTTCAAAAGGTCCTGTTTTAAAAACATCTTGTTCGCCTTTTCTAATGTCTGATGCTATCACGTTATCCGTTCCGTATAATTCGCGTAATTTTAAGGTAAGTTCTGAGCCTATCTGTCCGCAAGCTCCAATAATTAATATTTTGGTATCGTTCATGTTGTTTAATTTCTTTTACAAAGATAGCTTTTGTAACTATTTTTTTTAAATCTTTTGCAAAAATTCCTCAAAAGCATCTTAATATTTGTTGTTTAAACTATTTCATACCGTCAATATTAGTAATTTTGTGGTTTGTTTTAGATGCCATTTTTATGAAATATATATTTGTTTTAATACTGCTTGCAACAGCTACAATTAGTTGTAAAAAAGAGGTAGTAACCCCACCTAATGCAACCACCAAAATTTCGCAAGATTCTATGGTTAAGAACATTCACGAAAAATGGAAGTTTACTGTAAGCGTTTCAAATCCTGCAATTAGTTCAAAATTAAACAACTGGGAAAACTGGCGAAATTATGTGAACGAATTAACGATCACACCAAATGCAGGACTTCGAAATCTTGTTCATAAATCGAATGCCTTGGTTGAAAAAGCAGCAGTTTTAAAAACAGATATTCCCGAAATGTACAACAGACCCGAAACCAAAGCGCGTTTTTCTTTGTTGGAAACCCACATCCAAAACTTGAACATGCAATTGGAATTAGAACCGTTGAATATAAAGGAAATAAATACGTTGCTTTTAAATATTCAAAAAAGCACCAATTCGATCATTAATCAGTTTAATGAGTTCGAAATAAAATCAAAAATACCGAAAGAATCTGGCGAAGACCAACAAATTCAACCGATAGACACTATTAAACGTGCCACTTTAAATGCATTACCACAAGAATAATGAGTATTAAAAAAGTATTTGAACAAGCAACCAAAACGCAGCAATTACAGCAGCAGCTTAACAAGTTAGGTAATAAAATTCATGCGAAAGGATTTATCGGCTCGGCATTGTCGTTTCAAATTCAGGCATTGTTTAAAGAGTCTGATCAGCATTTTTTATTGATTTTTAACGATAAAGAGGAAGCCGCTTATTATTTGAATGATCTTGAAAACTTGATTTCGAAAGATTATGTATTGTTTTATCCTGGATCGTACCGCAGACCGTATCAAATCGAAGAAACCGATAATGCTAATGTTTTGTTGCGTGCCGAAGTTTTAAATCGATTAAATGCGCGTAAAAAACCGGTTGTAATTGTTTCGTACGCCGATGCTTTGTTTGAAAAAGTGGTTACGCGTAAACAATTGGACAAAAACACGCTGAAAATTGCCGTTAACGATAAAATGACGATCGATTTTGTGAACGAAGTTTTGTTTGAATACAATTTTAAACGAGTTGATTTTGTTTCTGAACCTGGCGAATTTTCGGTTCGTGGTGGAATTATCGATGTGTTTTCTTTTTCGAACGAAAACCCGTATAGAATTGAATTTTTCGGAAATGAAATTGATAGTATTCGCGCTTTTGATGTGGAAACACAACTTTCGATCGAAACCAATAAAAAAATCACGATTATCCCTAATGTAGAAAATAAATTTTTGCAGGAAAACCGCGAAAGTTTCTTAAACTATATCAGTCCGAATACTGTTTTGTTCATTCAAAACACCGTTTTAATTAAGGAACAACTTACCAAAATGTTTCAGAAAGCAACCGAAGCTTTCGATAAATTAAATAAAGATGTTCAGCATTTGGCACCGGAACAAATGTTTTTGCCTTCGGCAGAATTTCTTCAAAAAGCCGATGATTTTACGGTGGTTGAACTAGCGCAACAAAACTTTTTTACACCCAATTTTTCGGTCGATTTTCATTTCAATCCGCAACCTTCGTTCAATAAACAGTTCGATTTGCTTATTGAAAACCTAAATCAGAATACCGAAAACGGATACACCAATTATCTGTATTGTTCAAGCGAATCGCAAAGCAAACGTTTCGAGGAAATTTTTTCGAGTTTAAAAGATCAAAACAAAAGTATTCAACAGTATAAAACCGTTGTAATGCCTTTGTTTCAAGGATTTATCGACAAAGAAAACCAGATTGTTTGTTATACAGATCACCAGATTTTTGAACGATACCACAAATTCAGTATAAAAAACGGTTATACCAAAAAGCAAACCATAACTTTAAAGGAACTTACTACGCTTTCTGTTGGCGATTATGTAACGCACATTGACCACGGAATTGGAAAGTTTGGCGGTTTGCAGAAAATTGATGTAGAAGGCAAAAAACAAGAAGCCATAAAACTGGTTTATGCCGATAACGATATTGTGTACGTGTCGATACATTCGCTGCACAAAATATCAAAATACAACGGCAAAGAAGGTGCGCCACCAAAGATTTACAAAATTGGATCTGGTGCTTGGAAAGCCTTAAAGCAAAAAACAAAAGCGCGTGTAAAACACATTGCGTTCAACCTTATAAAACTGTACGCAAAACGCCGATTAGAGAAAGGATTTGCGTGTGCACCCGACAGTTATTTGCAGGCAGAATTAGAAAGTTCGTTTATTTACGAAGATACGCCCGATCAGTTAAAATCTACCATTGAAGTAAAGGCTGATATGGAAAACGACCGTCCAATGGATCGTTTGGTTTGTGGCGATGTTGGTTTTGGAAAAACCGAAGTTGCTATTCGTGCTGCCTTTAAAATGGTAGATAATGGCAAACAAGTCGCGGTGTTGGTGCCGACAACCATTTTGGCATTTCAACATCATAAAACCTTCACCGAGCGTTTAAAGGATATGCCGGTGAATGTTGCGTATTTAAATCGATTTAAAACTGCAAAACAAAAAGCCGAAACCTTGAAAGATTTGGCAGAAGGAAAAGTCGATATTTTGATTGGAACCCATCAGTTGGTCAATAAAAATGTGGTTTTTAAAGATTTGGGATTATTGGTAATCGATGAAGAACAAAAGTTCGGAGTTGCCGTTAAAGACAAACTAAAAACCATTGGTGAAAACATCGATACCTTAACGCTTACCGCAACGCCAATCCCGAGAACCTTACAGTTTTCGTTAATGGCAGCCCGCGATTTATCGGTAATTACAACGCCGCCACCAAACCGTTATCCTATTGAAACAAATGTGGTAGGTTTTAATGAAGAAGTTATTCGAGATGCTATTGCGTACGAGATTGAACGTGGCGGACAGGTTTATTTCATCAACAACAGAATCGAAAATATTAAGGAAGTTGCGGGAATGATCCAACGCTTGGTTCCGCATGCAAAAGTGGGAATCGGGCACGGACAAATGGAAGGTAAGAAATTAGAAGATCTGCTTTTATCGTTCATGGAAGGCGAATTTGATGTTTTGGTTGCTACAACAATTATCGAAAGTGGATTGGACGTTCCAAACGCAAATACGATCTTTATTAACAACGCCAACAATTTTGGATTGAGTGATTTACACCAGATGCGTGGACGAGTTGGGCGAAGCAACAAAAAAGCGTTTTGTTATTTTATTACGCCGCCTTACAGTGTAATGACCGAAGAAGCGCGTAAACGTATTTCGGCATTAGAACAGTTTAGCGATTTGGGCAGCGGATTTAATATTGCCATGAAAGATTTAGAGATTCGTGGTGCGGGTGATATTTTAGGTGGTGAACAAAGCGGTTTTATTAATGAAATTGGTTTTGAAACGTATCAGAAAATCATGAATGAAGCTATTGATGAGCTGAAAGAAAACGAGTTTAAAGATTTATACGAAGAGGAACAGAATATTGATACCAAAGAATATGTAAAAGATATTGTGATAGAATCTGACTTCGAGATTTTGTTTCCCGATGAATACATCAACAATGTTTCCGAACGATTAGCGTTGTATAATGAACTGGCAACTTTGAAAACCGAAGACGAATTAATCGCTTTTCAAAACAAATTGATCGACCGTTTCGGGGCGCTGCCAAGACAAGTCGTAAATCTGTTAGATTCGGTTCGTATAAAATGGATTGCATCAAAAGCCGGAATTGAAAAACTGGTATTAAAACAAGGGAAAATGATTGGTTATTTTGTAAGCGATCAACAGTCCATGTATTATCAATCGGCACAATTCCGTAAAGTATTACAGTTTATTCAGCTGTATCCAAAACTGGCAACGTTAAAAGAAAAACAAACTAAAAACGGTTTGCGTTTGCTGTTAACGTTCGATCATATAAAATCAATCAGCAAAGCGTTAGAGAACCTTCAAAAACTACAACAGTTATGAGAAATTTAAGCATTTTATTATTTTTAATTTTTAGTAACTTATCAGCATTTGCTCAGGATACATTGGTTTTTCCTATGAAACCGGTTGTTAAAGATGCCAATTATGCTGGCGGAAATACCGAAGATTTGTACTATTACGTAAACAATAATTTTAATTACAACAACGTAAAAAAAGAAGATATACCCAAAACGGCGAAAAAGAAGCCTTATTTTGTGTTTTATGTGGTGTTTGCAGTGAGCGAAGACGGAAAAGCATTTGAATTTTCGCCTAAAGAAATTTCGGCAGAAAACAGTTTTTATAAAGAAGCCGTGCGTGTAATTGCATCAACCCGCTGGAATGTTGCTACAAAAGACAATGAATATAAAAAGCAGTTTATGGTGATGCCGATAAAAGCAAATATTGGAGATTTTTAATAATAAAATCTCCAATATTTTTATAACACCAACTGATCTAATATCTTAATATACAGTTCTACACCTTCTTCAATTTCGTTAACATATACAAATTCATCTGCGGTGTGCGAACGTGCCGAATTTCCCGGTCCTAATTTTAACGATGGAATTTTTAAAACAGCCTGATCGCTCGTTGTAGGTGAGCCGTAAGTGTTTCTGCCTAAATTTATTCCTGCTCTCACAATTGGGTGATATAAAGAAATAAACGACGGACGCAAACGGGTTGATCTCGGTTTGATTTCGCATTTGGTATGTGCCTTTATAATATCTAAAACCTCTTCGTTGGTGTAAGCATCGGTAATACGAACATCAACCACAAAATCACAGCTCGATGGAACTACGTTGTGCTGTGTACCGGCATTTATCATGGTAACCGACATTTTTATCGGTCCGAACATTTCAGATTGTTTAGGAAATTCAAATGTTTTAAACCACAAAATATCTTCAATAGCGTTGTAAATGGCGTTTTCGCCTTCGTTACGTGCTGCGTGCCCCGATTTTCCAAATGCGGTGCATTCTAAAACCATCAAACCTTTTTCGGCAACAGCCAAATGCATCTGTGTTGGTTCGCCAACGATTGCAAAATCTAACGCGCCTAATTTTGGTACCACAAATTCTAAGCCGTGCAAGCCTAAAATTTCTTCTTCGGCAGTCGCAGCAATCACTAAATTGTATTTTAAATTCGGTTGATTGTAATAATGCAGAAAGGTAGAAATCAACGAAACCAAGCATCCGCCGGCATCGTTCGATCCCAAACCATACAATTTTCCATCAATTATCTCCGCTAAAAAAGGATTACGAGTATAATCTATATTCGGACGAACCGTATCGTGGTGCGAGTTTAATAAAATGGTTGGTTTTAACGGATCGTAGTACTTGTTAAAAGCCCAGACATTGTTTAATTCGCGGTATGTTTCTACGCCGAAACTTTTTATATAAGTATCAATAATTTCGGCTGTGATATCTTCTTCTTTACTAAACGACGGTGTTTTAATTAAATCTTTTAGCAGCCCAATGCTTTTTTCTATTAAATCTTTCATTCGTATAAATTCGTACTAATTTTTGCAACAACTTCTTCGGGTGTTATACTTTGCATAACATCTTGGTAGCCGGTCACTATTTTGTTTCCGTAAACCGATGTTGGCAAAAACGGATATTTCTCTAAATCTGGAATCAAACTGTTTTCTAACGGTTGATTAAACGGTACAAAACCTGCAAACGGATGCGTGTTTCCCCACAACGTAACAACTTTTATGCCGTACATTGCTGCAATATGCGCGTTGCCCGAATCCATTGAAAGCATTACATCTAAATGCTGAATAAACTGTAATTCTTGTTTAAAAGTAAGTTTATTGGCAACTAATATAACGTTTTTAAGATTTTGCTGAAGGTTTTTTAACGAATTTAATTCATTTTTTCCACCAAAAAAGAAAATTTTATGATTTTGATTCTCGGAAAGATCCAAAATAACCTTTTGCATTAATTCGGTTGGATATACTTTTGTTTGATATTGTGCAAAAGGGGCAATTCCAATCCATTTATTGTTGGATTTTTCTGTAGTTATAGCCAAAATTTCATCAGACAAAACCGGTTTTTCAGGGAAAGATATTTTTGAAAGATCAACCTTAAAACCTAATTGCGCCAAGGTGTCAACATGACGATCAACCATTGGTTTTACTGGTTTTAATATTTTCTTTTCTAATTTGGTTAATTCCTTCTTTTCTTTTCTGCCTTTATCTGTAAATGCTGTTTTTGTTCCGGTTGATTTAAAAAAGGAACGAAGGATTTTAGATCGCAATACATTATGAAAATCGGCAACAAAATCAATTTTTAGCTTTTTTAGATCTTGATATAAGCTGTAAATTCCAAAAAATCCTTTGTGACGCTCTTCCAGATCAACTCCGAAAAAATCGACCCGATCCATATCATCAAAAAAAGGTTTGAAAAAAGGTCGTGAAACCACCGTGACTTTTACATCGTTATGCTGTTGAATAAGCGATCGTATAACAGGAACCGTCATAGCAACATCGCCCATCGCCGATAATCGTATTACTAAAATATGCTTCATTTTAATTGCCTAAAGTCTGCAAAATATTGTACGAAAATTCTAAAACGGGTTTATAAGCCATTGAAAAAGCGAGCAACGGAATAATCATAAAAACAATCCCTACATAAAACCACACTTTCGATTGGTTTTGCTGCAATAGCTTTGCAAAAAGATAAATCAACAGGTAATAAATGCTTAAAAAGCCCAGTGGAATAAAAAGTAGTTTGGCGTAAGCATCGAAAAACTGCCATATAAATACAGCAATTAAAAGTATCAAAATGGTAAAAACGAATACCTGCGCTATTTTTAAAAGTTTGTTCATAGTAAAAAAGACTTTCTGTTTAAGAAAGTCTTTCAAAAGTACTTATTTTTTATTTTGATACAATACCGGATTCAATTCTTCGTCGTTATACATCTTCATTTGCTTGTAAGCTTTCATGAATTTGTCGCCGTTTTCAATATCTTCAATCAATTGGCTGATCGATGTAAACATATCTTGTTTCTGCTCTAAAAGAACATCTAATTTTGCCTGACATTTTGCGCGGTGATCTGCCGATGCATCTGGTCGCGTAGCTTCTTCTTGCATGTGGTAGATCTTTAATGCCAAAATAGACAAACGATCCATTGCCCAAGCCGGACTTTCGGTGTTTATTCTAGCATTTGGCTTAACCTGAACGTTTTTGTATTTATCTAAAAAATAACTGTCGATATATTCAACCATATCCGTTCTTACTTGGTTCGATGCATCAATTTTACGCTTTAAAACCAAAGCAGCAACAGGATCAATCTGCGGATCGCGAATAATATCCTCATAATGCCATTGCACGGTATCAACCCAGTTTTTTGCATACAGCAAATGTTCAATAGAACCTTTTTCGTACGGGTTTGCTATTGGTTGGTTAACATCGTCAAATTGGTGGTAATCTTCGATACTTTTTTCAAAAACAGGAAAAGCTAATTCTGCAAACATTGTTATAATTTTTATTTACAAATATACTTTTAATACTTTTACAACAATAAAATTCATTGGTAAACTTATGCATATTCACTACATATCAGAGCAGAACAGTATTTTAAATCATTTTTTGGCGCAGTTGCGAGATGTTAAAGTACAAAACGATTCGATGCGTTTTCGTAAAAATATGGAACGAATAGGCGAGATTATGGCTTATGAATTAAGCAAGAAATTGTCGTATAAAGACAATTCGATACAAACACCACTTGGGACAAAAGATACGATGATGATTAAAGATAAGGTGGTTTTGTGTTCGATATTACGCGCCGGATTGGCTTTACACACCGGTTTTATGAGTTTTTTTGATGATGCCGAAAACGGATTTGTATCTGCAGCCAGAACACACGGAGCCGAAGAGATTTTGGTTGAATATCAGGCAGCACCTTCGTTTGAAGGGAAATGTCTGCTTTTGTTGGATCCAATGTTGGCAACGGGACATTCTATGGTTGCTGTTTTTGATCAGTTAATGAAGAAAGAACATCCAAAGGAAATTCATATTTGTGTTGTTATTGCAGCACCCGAAGGTATTGAGTATTTAAAGGAAAATTTGCCCGAAAATATTCATTTATGGGTTGCCAGTTTAGACGATTCTTTAAACGAAAACAAATACATTATTCCCGGAATTGGCGATGCAGGCGATTTGGCTTATGGCGAAAAATTATAATTTCAGTAAAAACAGTAATAAACTTACTCCAAGAATTGTTGCCAAGACAGCTTCTTTAACCCATTTATTTAGTGTGTTTGCAATGAAATTTCCCCCGATAATCGATAACGGAAAGAAGGTAAAAACCAACAATCCGTTTGATTTTTCTGGAGTGATGATATAAATCGCCGCTCCGATTACAAAACAAAGTACAATGTTTTTGTAAAGTGTTACTTGGTTAGTGGCGATACTTTTTAAATTGGTTAACTGATAAACGGTGAATAAAACCGCAATTGTTGCCAGAAAAGAAAGCGCTATGTTTTGATAGATGTTTTCGAAATAACTAAAGTTGAAACCAACATCGTATTTATCGGTCCAAAATTCAACTAGATCAATATTGTAAAACAAACTGTAAGTGTAAAATAAAATGGTAACTGTCAACAAGGCAATCAACGGAATAATCCAGTTGCGGTAATCCTGATTCACGTACCAAATTATTGCAAGGTAGATCATTACGAAATAAAGAATGGTCCATGATTCAAAAAGTGTTGCAACAAAAATCCACAGACTGGCATCGAAAATTTTAATTTTTGGTTCGTTTAAGGTTTGTAGTGATATAATTCGTCGCAACGCCAAAAGTACCAGCAGGTTTGCAATAATCAGTTGTGCATCATCATAAAAAGTAGGAAACAAAATTAAAAAGCAGGCGTATAAAAACAACGAATACAGATTGTTTACCGCCAAATAGTTTTTTACGGTAATAAACTGTATCAGCAAAACCGAAAGTACCACAACAACAAACAAAAAACTTTTTTCTATAATTACAGCAGGCGACTGCAACCATTTTAAATCGTTCACCAAATGTATAAGATATGTTATTAAAAGCATTAGCCCTATAACCACATATCCTATTGGTCTGCTTTTAGAAAAAAGATTTGTAAGCATTAATGATATTATTTTGTTTTTGTAAATAAGTTGTTAATAATTTTTTTTACTTTTGTTGCAAAGTTAGAATTAAACTAAAACTAAACATAAATAATTTAATAACAATATTATGTGGACATCTTTCTTTCACGGGATACAATTTTTATTCGTTGATGTTTTGTTTGTACCAATGGACTGGTTTGCGAAATTAGAATTAACAAACTGGTGGGTTGCAAACTTACTTAACTGGATTTTCATTATTATTTGTACTGTTGCATTTATTTACTGGTTAAAACAACTACGTATTTTTGCAGCTAACAATGAAGACGATCAAGACACAACAGCACATTCGTTCTTAAAATAAAAAGATTAAAAAAGCAGGTTTTTAAAACCTGCTTTTTTTATTTCTTTACTTCGTATATCATATCGTAATCATGTGCAGTTGCAAACAAAGGGATGTCTTTCCAATCTAAATTTCTTTGAGTTGCAATAATTTTTGCTTCTTTAAAAAGTTCTTGAAGCCTTAAAATAATGAGCAGCTCACAAATTTTAGATGCTTTTTCTAGTTCTTTATCTCTCCATTTTTCATTTTCCATATATTCTTCATATACAGATTGTAAGTCTTCAAAGCTACTAATAGTCATGCTTTTTTCAGATGAATATTCAAATTCAGACAACCAATCTAAATCATCGAGTGTTCCAAGTTCAGAATATCCAAACAAATCAATAAACCACAAGTCGTAATTAATTGTAAATCCATTCATTTCTGAATAAATTGCTTTTACTTCGAATTTATTTTTCGATTGAGAATAAAAATCGGTTATGTAAGAAGTAAGGTTTTCAGATAATGGTTTTAGATCTCAACTAATAATTTTGTGAAATTCAGTTGTAGGTAAATCACTTAACTTTTTTTCTGCTAATTGAATAGCTAACTCAAGTTTGTTGTCAAGTAAGTATCTGTTTAATTCATCTACTAAATCAAAGTCCATAAGTTTTTTTTGAAAATGTTCTGCGATTAACGCCTATAAAAAATATTACTTCTTTCTAATACTGTCGTGAGCGTGGGTTTCAATACCGTTGTTCCACAAAGTTAAAATATCGGTTGCTACGGCAGCACCACTTCCGGCGGCAATTGCTAACTGACTACGGTGTCCTGCTAAAGTTCCGGCAACATAAATATTTTCAAAAACCAAATGATCGTTATTTGCTAGTTGAATACGGTTTTTCTGTGGTAACGATTTTCCGTGTGGAATTACATAAGGTTCTAAACAACCGTTAATGGTAAAAGGATTGCTTGAGTTTACGGCAACAACTACACACTTACTTTCGTAAATATTTTCGGTAGTAGTTACTAAAAAATAATCTTTGTGATTAATTATAGAAAGTACCCGTTCGTTTAAAATTTGATTAATTTGCGGGTATAAATTGTTTAAATCGGTAAGGGTTTGTTGTAATAAGTGGCTTCCTAAAGTACCGGGTGGTATTCCATAGGCGTTGTTAAAAAGTGCGTCTTGCAACATCGATGTTTTTTGGTGGGAAATGATACCGATTTTTTTATCGTTCACAAACGGTTTTTCATTTGCCGATCCTAAAACCAAGGCACAAGAAACCCCCGAAACGCCTCCGCCAATTATTAAACAGTCAAACATTTTATTTGTTTTTATTGTCTATTGCTTTTGAAGTATTAAAGATAAGCAATAAGATTACTGCACACAAAATGGCAATAATACAAATTAAAGCTACAACACTTTCACCTTGAAATAAGTTGTTAAAATCTAATTTTGTAATGTTTAATACAATCAAAGCAATAGCAATAGCTATAACTATGTATGTAACGTATTTCATTATTGATTTATTTTGTTGAATAGGAAACGAAAGTACAAAATATTTAATTAGTTAAACAAGCCTTTAACATTAGTAGCAAATAATTTAACAGCAATTGCCAGTAAAACCACTCCGAAAACTTTACGAATTACCCCTAAACCGTTGGTTCCTATAAGGCGTTCTATCTGTCCCGATAATTTTAAAACTACATAAACAACGATAATATTCAGAATAATAGCAAATACAATATTTATGGTTTGATACTCTGCACGTAACGCCAAAATGGTGGTCATAATTCCGGGTCCGGCAATTAAAGGGAAAGCCAATGGAACAATCGATGCTGTTTTAGGTTCTTCATCGCGATATAACCGAATGCCCAAAATCATTTCTAAAGCCAAAAAGAACAATACAAATGCACCGGCAACTGCAAACGAATTTACATCGATCCCAATTAAAGTCAGAATGCTTTCACCAACAAATAAAAAGGCAATCATAATGCAGGCTGCAACAATTGATGCTTTCTCCGACTGAATTTTCCCAACACGCGCACGTAAATCAACAATAATAGGGATCGATCCTAAAATATCAATCACGGCGAATAAAATCATACCAGCGGTAAAAATCTCTTTAAAATTAATTTCCATAGTCTTAAAGTTTTTGCAAAGGTATTTATAATGTGTTAAAAGATAAGAATAAATTCAACGTTAATTTTAGATTTTTGGTAACACTTGTAAAACGGTAAATAGTTGTAACTTTGCGGCTGCAAATGAATTGATTTATGTTTCAGATAGGAAAAACAATAGTTTCAGACGAGGTTCTTGAAAGAGAATTTGTGTGTAACCTAACAGCTTGTAAAGGACAATGTTGTGTGGATGGAGATGCCGGTGCGCCTTTAGATAAGGAAGAAACAGCTATTTTAGAGGAAATTTATCCTATTATAAAACCGTATTTACGTGCCAAAGGAATTGCCGTAATTGAAGAAAAAGGGACTTGGGTTGTGGGCGAAGACGGTGATTTGGAAACGCCGTTGGTTGATAACAAGGAATGTGCTTATGTTATTTTCGACGGAAAAACTGCTTTATGCGGTATAGAACAAGCGTATAACGAAGGTTTAGTGAAATGGAAAAAACCAATTTCGTGTCATTTGTATCCCATTCGTATCAAAGAATATTCGCAGTTTTCCGCGGTAAATTACAATCGTTGGCATATTTGTGACGATGCTTGTGCGTTGGGAAAAGAATTGGAAGTGCCTGTTTATAAGTTTTTAAAAGAACCGTTAATTCGCAAATACGGCGAAAGCTGGTATGCCGAATTAGAAACCGTAGCTACCGAGTGGCAAAAACAATCACTTAATAAAAAGTAATTGTAACGGATAGTGAATAATTGCTCCGTTGTTTTTAAGCAGATCACTACCAATAATTCCATGAACTTTTGGTAAATCGTATTCGCTTAAGGCAATGTTTACATGGGTTAAATCAAGCAGAATTAAATTAATATCGTTCTTTTTCCATTTGCCTAATTGTATGGTGTTGTCGGTAGAAATTTCGGCATGCATATCGTTTGAACCTGCACCCGAAGCTTTGGCTTTATGTGCTTTTGAAAGTAATTTAAAAAACAATTTTTCGTTACTGTCAATACAGGTGTTTGATGCTCCGGTATCAATCAAAAACAAACCTTTAATGCCGTTAACCTTTGAGTGTACATACAAATGGTTCGATTTACGAATGCGAAACGGAATGCTATAATAATTTTGCTGTTCTAATACAGTTACAAGATCGGTCATTAATTTAATATCTGTTGAAAAGCAAAAATAGGTAGATATAATTTAACCACATAGAATTTATCTAAAACAGTGCAGATAAGTTGCATAGTTTTGTTGCTAAAAATCTATGAGTTCTTTGTGGTAAAAAGAAAAATTAAAAATACAAAATGATTTTAATTGATACACATACCCACTTATATAGTGAAGAATTTGAAAGTGACCGAACCCAAATGATGGAGCGCGCACTTGCTGTTGGAGTAGAACATTTTTTTGTTCCGGCAATCGATTCTTCTTATTTTAACGGTATGCAGCAAATACAACAGCAATATCCGCAAAACGTTCATTTAATGATGGGTTTGCATCCGTGTTATGTAAAACCCGAAACTTTTGAACAGGAACTGGCTTTTGTTGAACAAGAATTAGCAAAAGGAACGTATGTTGCCGTGGGCGAAATTGGTGTTGATATGTATTGGGATAAATCTACCCTAAAAATTCAGCAGCAGGCATTTCAAACACAAATTCAGTGGGCAAAAAAATTAGGTTTGCCTATAAATATTCATTGTCGTGATGCGTTCGATGAGGTTTTTGAAGTACTGGATCAAGAAAAAAGCGACAATTTGTTCGGAATTTTTCATTGCTTTACAGGTGATTTTAATCAGGCAGAACGAGCCTTGAACTTGAACATGAAATTAGGAATTGGTGGTGTAGCAACCTTTAAAAACGGAAAAATAGATCAGTATTTAGATCAAATTCCGTTGCAACAAATAGTTTTAGAAACCGATTCGCCTTATTTGGCACCCGCACCACATCGCGGCAAACGTAACGAAAGCAGTTATGTAGCCTTGGTTGCGCAGAAATTAGCAGCTATTTATAACCTGCCGGTAGAAGAAATTGCACAACAGACAACAAAAAACGCATTAAACATTTTTAAATTGTAAATTGGAAGTATATTTGTTTCAGTTACGAAAATAAAATCAAACTATGTCTAAATTCGATTCGATACGTTTTTATCACGATGAAGAAGTAACAAAAATACTTCAGAATATCTCACATCATCCCATGGTAAAATCGTTGATAGATTATACATTTCCGGAATATTCAGATGAACAGGTTAACGAATTGGTTAACAGCATACACAGCATACGCGACTTTCAATCGAAAATTATTTACCACACCTTACAGCAGGTTTTAAAAAATACATCGGAAGGATTATCGAGTTCGGGTTTTGAAAATTTAGACCCAAATACATCATATCTTTTCATATCAAACCACCGCGATATTCTGTTAGATACCAGTTTTTTGAACGTACTTTTAATGGAGCACGGTAAAATAATGACAGCTTCGGCGGTTGGTGATAATCTGGTACAGAAACAGTTGTTCATGGATCTTGCCAAATTAAATCGAAATTTTATTGTAAAACGCGGACTTTCACCTCGAGAATTGTTGGGCAGCAGTAAGTTATTGTCAGAATACATGTGTTATTTGCTTAAAGAAGAAAACCGTTCGGTTTGGATTGCACAGCGCGAAGGAAGAACGAAAGACGGAAACGATGCAACACATCAGGGTGTTTTAAAGATGATTGGTATGGCGTGCAACGAAGATTCAATGATGGATTATTTTAAGAATCTGCGTATTGTTCCTGTTTCTATATCGTATGAATATGATCCTACCGATAAATTAAAAATGCCACAACTAATGGCAAAAATGGCAGACGAGCTGTATATTAAAGATAAAAACGAAGACTTTTTAAATTTAATGAGCGGCGTAGTAGGTCAAAAAAAACGCATTCATCTGCATGTAGGTACCGCTTTAGATACCGAATTAGAAATTATTAAAAACGAAACCACCAACGTAAACAAGCAAATTCAAATGCTTGCCAAAGTAATAGACGAACAGATTATTGCTAATTACAAACTGTGGCCAACCAATTACATTGCATACGATTTATTGAACGATACCGATCGTTTTGCCAATGAATATACCGATAAGGAAAAACAATTGTTTTTACGCAGATTAGAATTAAAATTGGATAAAGAAAACGAATCTTTGGTTGATACGTTTTTAGAAATGTATGCCAACCCGGTGGTTAACAAATTAAAGTTACAAAATGCATAAACCGGCTATTCTTTTAATTTACACGGGCGGTACAATTGGCATGGTTAAAGATTTTGAAACCGGTGCCCTAAAAGCCTTTAACTTTAACCAGCTTTTAGAACGTATTCCCGAATTACAGTTATTAGATTGTACCATTGATACGTATTCTTTTGAAGATCCTATCGATTCTTCTGATATGAATCCGGAACATTGGATTACGATTGCCGAAGTTGTCGAAAAAAACTATCAAAATTTTGATGGTTTTGTGGTTTTACATGGATCAGATACCATGTCGTACACTGCATCGGCATTGAGTTTTATGCTGAAGAATCTTTCAAAACCGGTAATATTAACCGGATCGCAACTGCCAATTGGCGATCTTCGTACCGATGCTAAAGAAAATTTAATTACCGCAATACAAATTGCATCGCTTCATCAAAATAAAATTCCTGTTATAAAAGAAGTTGGTTTGTACTTTGAATACAAATTATACCGAGGAAACAGAACCACAAAAATTTCAGCCGAACATTTCAATGCATTCACATCACCCAATTTACCGCATTTGGCAGAAAGTGGCGTACATTTAAAAATAAACGAACATTTGTTGGACGATTTTTATGAATCGAACCAATTAATTATTCAGAAAGAATTAGATGCCAACGTGTTCATTCTAAAGATTTTCCCGGGGATTACTCAAAATGTATTGGAAGCAATTTTAAACATTCCGAATTTGAAAGGAATTGTGTTAGAAACCTTCGGATCAGGCAACGCACCAACGCAGTTTTGGTTCATTAATACCTTGCAAAAAGCCATAGATCGAGGCGTTAAAATTGTAAACGTAACACAATGTTGGGGAGGAAGTGTAGACATGGGTAAATACGAAACCGGCACCGCTTTAAAGCAAATTGGCGTTATTTCGGGCTACGATATTACCACCGAAGCCGCTATTACCAAACTAATGGTTTTACTTCCAAAAGATTTATCGGCAAAAGAATTCTCCAAAGCTTTTCAAACGCCTATTTGTGGCGAACTGATTATAGAAGAATAACGAAAACGAACTTTAAAAGGTTCGTTTTTTTGATTTTGTATGAAGCACAGTAGAATCACGAACCTTGTTATTTAACAAAAAGGCACAAATATTTTACGTAAATTAACCGTTGAAGTATAAAAACCTGTTTGCTATGAAAAATACAGTCACCCTACTTTTTAGTTTGCTTTGCTTTAATGGATTTGCACAGGAAATAACCGATTTTTCCGACGATAAAAACATAGTAAAATGGAATGTGCTAGGTTTAACATCATCAACCATTTCTCTGCAATACGAACGATTGATCGCTCTAAAAACCAGTATCGTTGCCAATATCAACATCATGCCCAAACGGAGTATTCCGTTTTTTGGTGCGGTAGAAGATATTGTAAAAGACAAAGGCGCAATCGATATTTTAAAAGATGTAAAAATGAATGCGTTTTCGTTTACGCCCGAAGTTCGTTTTTATTTGGGTAAAGAAGGCATGCGAGGTTTTTATATTGCACCTTTTTTGCGTTACGATCGTTTTTCTGTTGAACTTCCGGTAGAATACATTTATAAAGAACAACTGGAAAGCGTTACCATTAACGGAAATGTCGACGGTTTTTCAGGCGGATTATCTTTTGGTGCACAATGGCGATTGGCTTCGCAATGGTATCTCGATGTTACTTTTGTAGGCTTAAGTTATGGCTTTGCATCGGGCGAATTAAGCGGCAGACGATCATTAGATGCCGAAGAACAAGCTGAAGTGCGCAAAGCAATAGAAGAAGTAGAACTTCCTGTTGTGAAATACACTTATGAAGTAAAAGACGATGGTGTTGATGTCAAAATAAAAGGACCGTGGGCAAATGCAAAATTAGCTGTTGCGGTTGGGTATCGGTTTTAATTAAAAATTCATAAAACTAATAAACAAAAGTTATTTCTTTTTTACACTTTTATACAACCCTGCCAAAGTTTTAAACTTTGGCAGGGTTTCTTTAACATAGTCTTTAAAAGCAATCCAAAACCGGATTGCTTTTTTTTGCTTTCAATGTAATTTTCCAATACAGCTTTGGCAAAGTTTTAAACTTTGCCAAAGCTTGCCAAATAATTTTTGCTCCAAAAGTTTCAACTGCGTATAGTTTAAAATCAAACAAAAAAGTAAAAAATATCCTAACTAAATTAAATACTACTATTTAACCTAAATTCCTTAAATTCGCACATTGAATTTAAAAACAGTATCATGAGCACCAAATTCACAGAGTATAAAGGATTAGATTTACCAACCGTAGCAAGCGAAATGTTACAGTATTGGAAAGATCAGTCCATCTTTGATAAATCGGTTACTTCTCGCGAAGGCAACCAACCGTTTGTGTTTTTTGAAGGTCCGCCTTCTGCAAACGGAAAACCTGGTATTCACCACGTTATGGCTCGTGCTATTAAAGATATTTTCTGCCGATACAAAACCCAGAAAGGTTTCCAGGTTAAGCGTAAAGCGGGTTGGGATACCCACGGATTACCTGTTGAATTAGGTACCGAAAAAGAACTGGGAATTACCAAAGAAGATATCGGAACAAAAATATCGGTAGAAGAGTATAACGAGGCGTGTAAACGTACCGTAATGCGCTACACCGACTTATGGAACGATCTTACAGAAAAAATGGGGTATTGGGTAGATATGAACGATCCGTACATTACCTACAAACCCAAATATATGGAAACTGTTTGGTGGTTGTTGAAGCAGATCTACAACAAAGATTTGCTGTACAAAGGTTACACCATTCAGCCGTATTCGCCAAAAGCGGGTACAGGGTTGTCATCGCATGAGGTAAATCAGCCTGGATCGTACCGCGATGTTACCGATACCACCATTGTCGCTCAATTTAAAACCATAGAAAATTCGTTGCCTGAATTTTTAAAAGGATTTGGTCAGATAGATATCATGGCATGGACAACCACACCGTGGACGTTACCGAGTAATACAGCATTAACCGTTGGTCCAAAGATCGATTATGTGTTGGTAAAAACATTCAACCAATATACTTTTGAACCTATCACGGTAATTTTAGGAAAACCTTTAGTTTCAAAGCAGTTTGCAGGAAAATTCACAGCTGTTGAAACCGAAGCTGAATTAGCAGATTATAAAGAAAACGATAAAAAAATTCCTTATTTTATTGTAAAAGAATTTAAAGGGATTGATTTGGTTGGCATCCGTTATGAGCAGTTATTGCCGTACACCTTGCCGTATCAAAACCCAGAAAATGCGTTCCGCGTAATTGCGGGAGATTTCGTAACAACCGAAGACGGAACGGGTATTGTACATACCGCACCAACTTTTGGTGCAGACGATGCCAAGGTTGCCAAAGAAGCAACACCAGAAGTGCCGCCAATGTTGGTTTTAGACGAAAACGGAAACGCTGTGCCGTTGGTTGATTTACAAGGAAAGTTTACCTCGCACATGGGCGATATGGCAGGCAAATATGTAAAGAACGAATATTACAATGAAGGTGAAGCACCTGAAAAATCGGTCGATGTTGAAATTGCAATCCGTTTAAAAGAAGAAAACAAATCCTTTAAGGTAGAAAAATACGTACACAGTTATCCACATAGTTGGCGAACCGATGAGCCGCTTTTATACTATCCGTTAGATTCTTGGTTTATCAAGGTTAGCGAAGTGAAAGATAAAATGTTCGATTTAAACGAAGAAATCAACTGGAAACCTAAATCAACAGGAGAAGGACGTTTTGGAAACTGGCTGAAAAATGCTAATGACTGGAACTTATCGCGCTCACGTTATTGGGGAATTCCGTTGCCAATCTGGAGAACCGAAGATAAAACCGAAGAATTAATCGTTGGGTCGGTAGAAGAATTGGTTGCCGAAATTGAAAAAGCAATGAAAGCGGGCGTTCAAACACAAAATCCGTTCGATGGTTTTGTGGTGGGCGATATGAGCGAGGAAAACTATGATAAAATCGACTTACATAAAAATGTGGTTGATGCTATTACGCTGATTTCTCCATCGGGAAAACCAATGAAACGTGAAACCGATTTAATTGATGTTTGGTTCGATTCTGGTGCAATGCCGTATGCACAATGGCATTATCCGTTTGAAAATAAAGAATATATCAACAATCACGAAAACTTCCCTGCTGATTTTATTGCAGAAGGTGTCGATCAAACACGTGGTTGGTTTTACACCTTGCACGCAATCGGAACCTTGGTTTTTGGCGAAAAAGCGTATAAAAACGTGGTGTCGAACGGTTTGGTTTTAGATAAGAATGGAATCAAAATGTCTAAAAGTAAAGGCAATACCATTGATCCTTTTCAAACAATCGCAGAACACGGACCAGATGCTACGCGTTGGTATATGATCATGAATGCCAATCCGTGGGATAATTTAAAATTCGATTTAGACGGAATTACCGAAGTTCGTCGTAAATTCTTCGGAACGTTGTACAACACCTATTCGTTCTTTGCCTTATATGCAAATATCGACGGGTTTACCTACAGCGAAGACGAAGTTCCTATGGAAGATCGTCCGGAAATTGATCGTTGGATTTTATCGGAACTAAACAGTTTAATAAAAACGGTTGATGAAGCTTACGCCGATTACGAACCAACAAAAGCAGCACGCGCTATATCAGATTTTGTTCAGGAAAACCTTTCAAACTGGTACGTTCGTTTATGCCGCCGCCGTTTCTGGAAAGGCGAATACGCACAAGATAAAATTGCGGCTTACCAAACATTGTACACCTGTTTAACCACGGTTGCAAAACTGTCGGCACCAATTGCACCGTTCTTTATGGACAAGCTTTACAAAGATTTAACACAGGCAACTGCAAAAGAATCATTTGAATCTGTACATTTGGCCGATTTTCCTACTTACGATAAAACGGTTGTTAATAAGTCGTTAGAAAGTAAAATGGAAAAAGCGCAAACCGTGTCATCTTTAGTATTATCATTGCGTAAGAAAGAAATGATAAAAGTACGCCAGCCGTTACAAAAAGTAATGATTCCTGTTTTAGACGAAAATCAAAAGGCAGAAATAGAGGCAGTTGCAGATTTAATCATGGCAGAGGTGAACGTGAAAGAAATTGAATTGTTAAACGATGCTTCGGGAATTCTGGTAAAACAGATCAAACCGAATTTCAAGGCATTGGGTCCGCGTTTCGGAAAAGAAATGGGAAATGTGGCAAAAGCCATTCAAAATTTCAGTCAGGAACAGATCAGCGAGATCGAAAAAAACAGCGAAATATCTTTGGAAATATCAGGGAATCTGGTTAAATTAACAAATGAAGACGTTGAGGTTTCGTCGCAAGATATCGAAGGTTGGTTGGTAGCAAACGCAAACGGAATTACGGTTGCTTTGGATATTACCCTAACCGACGAATTAAAGAAAGAAGGTATTGCGCGCGAACTGGTGAACAGAATTCAGAATATACGTAAAGATTCAGGGTTTGAAGTAACCGATAAAGTAAAAATTAAAATACAGCAAAACTCGGTTATCCAAGATGCCGTTACAGCAAACATTGATTATATTAAAGCAGAAACCCTTACGGAAACGCTTGAATTTGTTGATAGTTTAGAAAATGGTACAGAAATTGAGTTTGACGATTTAGTAACCAAAATTAGTGTTTCAAAATAAATTGTTTAGTTATGGAAAAGGAAAATGTACAAGTTAGATACGCAGACGCAGATTTAGCAGAATTTAAGGAAATCATCTTAAAAAAGATAGAGAAAGCACAGGCAGATTTAGATTTGATTAAAAGCGCTTATATGAACGATTTAAATAACGGTACCGATGATACATCGCCTACATTTAAAGCGTTTGAAGAAGGCAGTGAAACTCTTTCTAAAGAAGCAAACTCGCAATTGGCAACACGCCAAGAAAAGTTTTTACGTGATTTGAAAAATGCTTTGGTGCGAATTGAAAACAAAACCTACGGAATTTGCCGTGTAACAGGTAAATTAATCGAAAAAGAACGTCTTAAATTGGTTCCGCATGCTACAATGAGCATGGAAGCTAAATTACAGCAACGTTAATTTATAAAACGCTCTTAATTAAGAGCGTTTTTTGTTTTAAATAACTTACATTTGTGCAAAATTTTTGCATATTATGTCGTTTAACAAGGCTTTATTTTTAGCGATTGTAGTTATTCTTATCGATCAAATTTCAAAGATATATATCAAAACCAATTTTGTAATTGGTGCGGAAGTTCCCGTTTTTGAATGGTTTAAAATTCATTTTATAGAAAACGACGGAATGGCTTGGGGAGTTGAACTTCCGGGCAATTACGGAAAACTGTTGTTAACTTCATTTAGAATTATTGCAGTTGGCGGAATTTTATACTGGTTGAATGATTCGGTAAAAAAAAGAGGTTCAAATATATTAATTGTTGCCATTGCCTTGATTTTGGCGGGTGCAGTAGGTAATATTATCGATTCTGTTTTTTACGGAGTAATTTTTAACGACAGCCACAACCAAATTGCAACACTATTCAGCGATCAACCTTACGGAAGCTGGTTTCACGGTAAAGTGGTAGATATGTTTTATTTCCCTATCTGGAAAGGTTATCTGCCAGATTGGTTGCCTGTTTGGGGTGGAAATTATTTTACCTTTTTCAACGCTATCTTTAATGTTGCCGATGTAGCCATTTCAGTAGGTGTAGGACTATTAATTGTATTCAACAAAAAAGTTTTTAAATAGGATTTCTGCTCAAACAGAAATCTTTTTTTTATCTTTAAAATATTAAACTAAAATAAATTTTATGGAAGCATTTCAGTTAGCCGCACAAGCAACCAAACAAGAACAAGCTACGTTTTATAAAAAAACCTACCTTAATTTGGCGTTAGGTTTGGTAGCCTTTGTAATTTTAGAAACCATTTTCTTGCGTATTCAGCCATTGGTAGATTTCATGTTAAGTCTAACGCAAGGTTATTTGTGGTTAGTTTTGTTAGGCGGATTTATGGGCGTTTCGTATATCGCACAAAAAATGGCTTATAACGATACCAGCTTGGCAAAACAGTATTTAGGATATTTTCTATACATTGTTGCACAAGCAATTATTTTTGTACCGATACTTTACATTGCCATTTATTACACAGGAAGTTACGAATTGTTAACACAGGCAGCTATTATTACAGGCAGTTTGTTTTTAGGATTAACCTTTGTGGTGTTTAGTACAAAAGCCGATTTTTCTTTTTTACGTAGCATTTTAGCCATCGGATTTTTCGTAGCAATAGGCGCAATCGTTGCCGGTATGTTGTTTAATTTCGATTTAGGCTTATGGTTTTCTGTCGGAATGATCGTTTTGGCATCGGGATCAATCTTATACAACACACACCAAATTAAAAACAACTTTGGAACCAACCAATACATTGCAGCAGCATTGTCTTTGTTTTCATCGTTAATGTTGTTGTTTTGGTATGTATTACGTTTGTTAATGAGTAGAAATTAAGAAGTTTCTTTAGATATGAAAATTTACAATCGATTGAACGATTGGGATAAAATAGTTGCAGTTGCAACTATTTTATGTTTTATATTCTGGGTGTTAGCAAAAATTCCGATACTGTGGGATTTTGTGCTATTTGGTGTAATTTATGAATTGGGTGTTTTAATTTCTGTAGTTGTTACCGTATTATGTACACTTTATTTTTTCATTAAATGGATAAATGTGTTAACGCTTAAAAAGATTTATCTCTACGGATTTTTATTAGGTGTGCTTACTTTGTTAATTATGCGTTTGGTTTATAGCATTACTTTAGACGGAATAACTTGGATGCCAAATTATAAAAACTAAGAAGTCCCGCAAACGCGGGACTTTTTACAACTAAACTAACCAAAAATAAATTTTCCTTTTCATAACTTATATCGGTTAATCAATTAGTGTGCCAAAAATATTATTTTAGTAGAAAAACTAAAAATATTGCCGGTATAAAGTAAATTACAATGGTTCGTGCACCGTCGTAATCTTTTGCAATACGCTGACCCAATAATAAGAACAGCAAAGTAACGCAAGAAACAATTCCTGAGTATAAAGCAATTTCTTTACAGTCGTTAAATAAAAACCAGATTCCAGCCAATGCTAAAATTCCAGCAATGATTTCTAGAATCAAGATAATTCCTAACGAAAACGGAACTTTATCTCCTAAAAAAGTATTTGCAAAATGCGATTTTAACCAACCAACGTTTCCTTTCCAATCTGCTATTTTATCGTAACCCGATTGTAAAAAAGTAATTGCCAAGAACAATAAAATAAGTATTTCTGTAATGTAATTCATGTGTACGTTTATTTTTTGTAAAGGTAAAATATAATTTGGGTTTTTGCCA
>Ga0256908_1000255_pt1 | contig 25943 bp, 26 predicted proteins | sample MC6MC0761MT_FD_186331 | JGI IMG/M metagenome (GOLD analysis project Ga0256908, IMG submission 186331) | Metatranscriptome of enriched soil aggregate microbial communities from Iowa State University, Ames, United States - MC6-MC0761-MT... | ecosystem: Environmental > Terrestrial > Soil >... | reverse complement strand
GTGCAGGGAGTTGCTCTAGTAAATGCTGCATGTTGGCAAAAGGTTCAACATCAACCGTTAAATCGCGATCCCAAAGTGCTTCTTGAATACTTTGCTCGAGTGAATCCACGGTTGTATCTGCATGAACTTGATATTTATTTAAAAACAATTGAATACGTTCAGGACTATTCCCAGTTTGAATTTCTGCAATATCGCCAGCTTGCCAATCCGTATCATAGCTTGTTTGTAATTCAAGATTAAATGCGGGTGCGCCTAAGCTGTTTGGATTGAGTAATTCTCGTTTTGTTAGACGCCATTGATCAAATACTTTATCAATAGACATTGTTTGTAGATCGAGTTTTGTGGCTTTTGCTAAAGCATCATTCCAATGTTGGATATCTGCATTATTACCATTGTTGACTTCAAGCGTAGCAAACAATTGTTGCGCGCCAGAATGTTTAAACCATGCATCTATGCGATGCCCAAAGCTACAATAGGTCTCAGGATAGTCTTGTGAACCCAATGCTAGAACCGCATATTTCAAATGCGAAAGATCCAATGATGTAGCCATAAGCTTTTTCTCAAAGTGCGAGGCTAAGTCAGGTGCTTCACCTGTACCATAGGTACTTGCAATCAAGAGAATTTGTTTGGCTTGCTTGAGGTCATCTTCAGAGAGTTGTTGTACAGCTTTTACTGTTGTTGGCTGATGGGCTTCTTGCAGACTGGTTGAGGTGCGCCATGCCAATTGCTCAGACATTCCTGTTTGAGAGGCATAAGCAATTAACCAAGGTGTTGCGTTGGGATCAATTTGAATCGCTGAACCAGATTGTTTTGCAGCAAGGGTGAGTCGCTTTTGCTTACGACGTTTTAAATACAGCATCCATCCAGTAACAAAAAATAATGGCATTGCCAATGCTGCAAGCATTGCGATGAATTGAAAAACTGGGCCAAAGAAACTACCACGGTGCACAGGGAGCATACTTCCCATGATTTTTTCATTGAGTGGTTTACTTTCGTATAAGTCTAATTTTTCAATTTGTGCAGTTTGATAGTTATAGGTTGCTTTGTTTCGTGCACGCTCATGTTGTGGAATAGCATCAACAAAGGTGAGTTCAACTTTACCATCTGGCTTTTTAGGAATCGAAACAGTTAGTGTCGAATAGTCACGTTTAATTTGAGCATTAAACCCATTCCATGTTTGAGTAAGTACATGTTGAATTTGTTCTGGTTTTAAACCTTCTTTATTCTCATGCTTATTTTCACGGCCTGATTGTGCTTGATGACCTGCCGTTGGATTTTGCTTTTCGCCATGTTGTTGTTGAGGATTGCCAGAAGCTCCTTGACGTCCTTGACCTTCTCCACCGCGTACCGCTTGCATTTCAGGCTGAGGTCGTTCAACCCCCATTACTTTAAACATACCATTACGCCACCAGTCATACGACCAATACAGCCCTGTACATGCTAAAAGTAAATAAAAGATCACCACCCATGTTCCGACAACAGCATGTAGATCCCAAAGGAAATTACGACCTTTGAGTTTAGGCTTAATGGCAAACCATTGTTTAAAAGAATGCTTTTTCGGCCAGCGTAAATAGAGCCCACTGAGTACAAAGAAAATTAACATCAAGGTACTGGCACCAGTAATTTGTTTACCGACTTCACCCACAGTTAAGTTACGATGTAATTGCTGTATAAATTGAAAAAAATCTTTGCCTTTCACTTCAGGAAGAACTTCGGCCGTGTAAGGGTTTACCATCATGGTATAACCTCTACGTGCGCCTTCTTTGACAATATTAATATTTGAAGCTTCTTCAGCGGCTTTCGCAACCGTAATACTGTTGATCTTCATTTCAGGGTTTTGGGTTTGGAAATGCTGATAAATTTCAGCAGGCGTGAGTTTTGCCTGATTTTCAACTTTTACCGTGTAGCTATCTGGGTTTAACCATCTTTGAATAGGTTGTTCATAAGAATAGATTGCACCAGTCACTCCCATAATTGAGAGAATTAAACCAGCTGTAATCCCTAGAAACCAGTGAATTTGAAAAAAAGTCTTTTTAAACATGGCAATGCAAAGGGCAGAATATTTTTGATAGCAAATTATAGCTGAATAAATCGGAGAGATAATGAATTTTGCAGATAATATTTATTCTCATTATCATTTTTATTAAAATAGCGAAGTACAAAAAACCTCCAAAAATGGAGGTCTTTTAAAATTTTAAATTAAAGTGTCTTGGGTTCACCAACAACTTCTTTTAAATGTTTACGCAGTGTTTCAAAGGGGAAATTCTTGCTATCCATACGTTTAGGTAGAATATATGCGCCTTGTTGGCCTTTTACTTTAAAGTTTACCAGTAAGAATTCAGGGGTATTGTACCATTCATAAATGTCTTTCCAAGCCACTGTTCCAACACCTTCTTGTACACCCATTTGTTGACGCATCACAATACCGCTTGGCTGTACACCTAATTTTACACCTTTGATTTCCTGAACTGGAAATTCATTCATCTTGCGTTTTACATACCATTCAAGACCGAACTTGCGAACCAAAAGATAGATGGCAACTGCAGCAAGAACCACCCAAAAAATAATGGTTGAATAGTTTTTAATTAAAGCGATGCCAAGTAATGAGAGTATGACTGCTACACCCATGATTGCCCAAGCTTTAATCCCAATTTTATTGGTACTACGCCAAATTGCAAGTTGAGCGCCGCGTTGTTCGGCTTCCGAAACTTCGTACGGAACAGGTTGTAAGGTATAAGCGTAAATATTCTTGGCAGTCATAGTGTCAGTAATGTATGTAAATCTAGTCAGAGTTTAGCACTAAATCTCAAGATTTAGTGCACCTATTGTACCAAATAACGATGCAATTTTGATGCAGATTTATAAAGAAGCCAATTCAGTAGATTGATCATCTCGTTCATGGCTTAAATTCTGTTTCAAGCTACTCAGTTGCTTTAAAATACTGAACATTAATGACAATTGTTGAAGAATAATGAGTGATTTAGAGTCTTCTGACTCAGATTGGCTTAAACGGGCACGAATGGCTTTCAACATATTATGCGCGGTTAAATCAGGCATTTCATCCCGTAATAAAGCCCCAGAGATATCATCTAAAGCTTGATCCAATAGATTAAGTACCAGTTGGTCTTTCACTTGCTCACGATGTGCACCGAGTGCTGCGATATAGCTAAGGAAGGTATGATTTAGACATAAGAACTCAAAAGCTAAGCTTTTTTGACTTGGGTCAAAATCTGGTTCAGTGGCAAGAGTTGAAATCAGTGAGGCAACATCTGCATCGCGATTATGCGCAGCACGACGAACAATTCGATAATCTAAACTATTGTTGCGTCCCTGATGATATTGAACGACAACGTTTGCCAAATAATTGCATTGAGCTTCCAGTGAGCGTTGAATGGTGCGGGGTAAACGACGGAACTTCCAGTCAGGGAAAATAAAACTGACACCGAACCAGGCGAGGGCACAGCCAATAACAGTGTCGATCATACGGGGCAGAGCGGCTTCATACCCCAATCCGTCCAAGTTGAAATTGATCAATGCCATGATGGTAATAAAGGCTGTGGCTTGAGCATATTGTTTACTGCGTAAATCAAAAAACAATACACCACTGAGTACGAGTAATAAGAGTTGTCCTTCAATAGATGGCACAAAATACAAAATCATATAACCTAAAATAATACCACCCAATGTTCCAATAATCCGTAATCTCAAACGACGCTTGGTGGCGTTAAAGTTCGGTTGACTGACAAACAGCGCGGTTAATAGAATCCAGTAACCGTATTCAATATTGGTGAGTTGCACAAAAACGTAGCCAATAAACAAAACAATCGAAACGCGAATTGCATGTCTAAAAAGTACAGACTCGGGGGTTAAATTTTGTTTGATTCGAATGGCAATATCATCCCATCCTTTGAGGTCATCATCTTTGAGTTGGTTTTCAAAATTTTTACTTTGATCGTATTTTATATGTCGTTCAGTTTCGAGATTTTGTAATTGTGCATCAATCGACTTTAAGTTTTGATAAAGCGCAAACAGTGAATTGACCCAAATTAAGTCATAATTTTCTTCTTTTTTGAGTTTATCCAGCGAGTATCTGAGGTTTTTAAAAGCATGCTCAAAACGGACATTATGCTGGTAGGTGGTACGGTGTAAGATACTATCGCTTAGATCCTTGCAGGCTTTGCCTTGCAGCGCTAAAATGCGTTGAAAACGAAATAACACATCACTATGTTCAAACATTTTGGCCAGCTTTTGATAATCAATATGTGCTGAATCGGCCCGTTCATGAATATCTTGTGCAACAAAGTAATATTGTAAACTACGACGTGTATCTCGTTGACCTCGGTCACCCTTTAAACGCGTCAACAAGGCAGTACGCATATCATTAAAAATGCTGATGAGCTGCCCATTTTCCATAGACAAACTAATCATACTGTCTTGATAGCTGGTTGGTGTCATATCGACATCAAACAAATTGGATTTGGAAAATAGAAAATTACCTAATGATGAAAAACATTGAGACAATTTGTCTTGAACTTGCCGGACAGGGAACAGTAAAAAACTGATGGTTGAAATAAGCCCATACCAAATTGCACCAACCACCAATAGACTTGGCTGGATATACCATTGATCAAATAAATGCACCCCAAGCATGGAATACACAGAAACCACCAAACAGCCATAAGAAATGGTGGCATAGCGACGTCCCAAAGAACCCAATAAAATCCAACCGATACAAGAAACAATCAAACCTAAGGCAAACAGAATAGGGTAAGGAAAGAGCAGGCTCACTGAGGCAGCGGTGATAAAGAATCCAATATAGGTATAGATCAAATTCATGATACGTACAGAGAAGCGATCGTCTATATCACTGAGACCTGCTGCAACCACACCTAATGTAAGAGGAATAGTCATTAACTGCTGCCCCAACAGATAAGGTACAAATGCAGTCCCTGTAAAGGCAATGATCATTCTCAAGTTATACATGAAACTTGTGTTGTAGGTTGCTTTTCTGAGTTTTAACAGCCAAGTGTTCAAAGGAAATCCTTGTTAAATCAATAGGGTGTTATTTACTTGGGCAATGCGATTTGGCTTATATGGCTTTTCACTTATCTTTGTGACAAATCATACAATGGACAGTGTAAACTTGTCTGCAACATTCCTTATCAAATTATAAACCATCTATGTCTGAAAAAAACGTTGGTCAGCAGTATTCAACGGGCTGGATTATGCTTTTGGCTTTATTTACCTCTTTGGGCCCATTATCCATTGATATGTATTTGCCAGCATTGCCACAAATGGCGCAAGATTTTAATGTGACGACCCAGCAGATCGCCAATACCTTGCCGGCGTATTTTTTTGGTCTTGCTGTTGGTCAATTGATTTATGGACCAATCAGTGACCGTATCGGGCGTAAGAAACCGCTTTATTTTGGTATGACCTTGTTTGCTTTTGCTAGCTTGTTGTGTGTTTTAGCACCTGATCATTGGTCGTTGATTGCCGCACGTGTTTTACAAGCCTTAGGGGGCTGTGTGGGGGTGGTGATGGCACGGGCTGCAATTCGAGACCGTTTAGATGTGCAAGGTTCGGCGCAAGCTTTTTCCAGTATGATGATTGTGATGGGGATTGCCCCAATTCTTGCTCCAACCTTGGGTGCAGTCATTCTACAATTCTTTAGTTGGCAAAGTGTGTTTATCGCTTTGTTTATAATTGGATTATTTTGCTTGTTTTGTGTACATTTTTTCTTTAAAGAAACACTAGAATCAGAACGCAGGTTGCATCTCAATTTTAAACAAGTTTTTATCCTCTATGCTTCTATTTTTAAAGACCGAAGCTTTCGTTTTCCAATGTTGGCAGGTTGTTTTACCGGAGCAGCATTATTTTGTTATATCAGTTCCGCAGCAGCAGTGTTGATGGATGGCTATCATTTAACTCAGCAACAGTTTGCTATTGCCTTTGGTTTTAATGCTTTCGGTATTATTTTGCTGTCTTCTATCAATAAGCATTTAGCCAACCGACTCTCGGTGATTCTACGTTTAAAAATTGGTGGTGTGATTCAAGTAATAGGTGGGCTGATTGTTGTCTATGCAGGTTTCATGTCTATTGCGCCACTGGCGATTGTGATGTTGGGTTTATTCCTTACGGTTTCAGGTATTGGTTTTACTGGGCCGAATGCGATGGCATTAGCGATGTCTGAACAAGGCTCAAGAGCAGGAACTGCAAGTGCAATTATGGGCAGTATGCAGTTTGCTTGTGGTCTATTGGGTGGTGTTATATTGAATTTTCTCGTATGGAATCATTTATTGAATATGGGAATTTTGATGTTGGCTTTTACAGTCGCTGGGTTTATGGCGATTTTAAAAGTGGCTCAACAGTTCAAAATGAAGCAAACTTCACATTGAGCAGATGTTTAACCAGAGATTGTCTTACTTATTGACACTACAAAAAAGTGAAAATTGTTTTATCAACTACAAGGTGATTTATACATTTTTATTGTGGCATGATTTTAATTGCAAGTTTTAAAAATTTTTTGTCTTAGAACGAGTACACAAAGCACATGTAAGTTTTATCAGCAGAAACGCTAGAAACATAAACGCCAGAAAAACAAAAGCCGACGATTCGAGTGATGAGTAAATCGTCGGCCAAAATACTTCGTTATAAAGATTCAGGCTGCTAAGTTGAATCTTAAGAAGCATAAGTTTTTAGTTTCTCTGAGAGAAGGTCTCCAAATTTTTTTGCGGATGCCGTGCAATCAATTTGGTTGCTGCAGACCTTATACTTATATAACGACAACAGTTTCAAATTGGTTGACAAGAAAATGAAAAAAAGTTGAAAAAAAATTATAATATTGTTCTTTATGCAATCAAGGCTGTATTCATGGTGTCTTTAAACAAATATTTTTTGTGGTTTTTGCTGCTTTGTTTAGTCTTGACCATGGTTGCAGGTGTATTGGCTGCATTATTGCCCAATGAAATTGCTGGCGTGTTAACCGCAATACCTTATTTGATTGCGATGATTATCGTGTTATATCGTTTTCTCAAACAACAACGCCGTGCGCCTACAGACCAAGAGCGTAAAAAACTGACCCTTGGTTATACTGCAATATTTTGGGGCTATAATTTACTTGGGGTATTTGCGGGTGTTTGGTTTTTTTCTCAGAATGATCCAGAAGTGTTGAAAACCTTTGTGATGTATCTGCAAAATACTCAATTTTTGCTCACTGCATTGATCATGTTGCTGATGTTAGCAATCCCTTTATATTTAATTACCTATTGGTTTTATGGAAAGCAAGCGCAGCGTATGGCAACTAAAATGTTTGGTCAATGAGCTATTTAAATTGTTGACTTTACTTTGAGAAATCAAAGTCATTGATGAAATTTGTATTAATACAAATAAGTAAAAATAAATCTTATTTTTAAGCTATGGATATGCTGTTAGTGTACGAACATATCCATAAATTCGCGTAATTCTTGAATGGCAATTTCAATGTCTGTTGTTAACCACGTCGGTTCAAAGATCCCTGCATAATGTTCTAAACGATCTTGAGGTACAACAAGTCGTATAGGGCAGTCTTCTTCAAGTAAACGCCATGGCACGATTGGAACTTCGTTATCCAGAAATGGCACAATATTGCGAATATCAATAATCATGGCATTGATACATTCTGGGAATGGCATAACTGATAATTCATCTGTACGGCGACGGAAATACTCCAAATCGCCCCATTTTAGAATATAACTTGGCTTATTAAATTCAATAATTCCAATGAGATGATCATCTCTTGAGGTATGTGTGAAGCATTGATGCGTGACATCAGTGTCCAAGTCCAACTCGACACTTTGTCGTTGATAAGCCATATCTACAATAGCCAAAAAATGGGGTACATATTATAGCTCATTTATCTTTCAAGAACTGCCCGAATTAAAATTTACTTTTGCTTAAAATATTTTTACACACAGATCACAAATAGCCTGTTAGTATAAAAATACATCAATTGATGGAGGTGGACGTCATGAAACACGATTTCAATAAACCATCTTATGTAACAAGTACTGAAGATATAACGCATAAGAATCGCTTACCTATTTATATGCTAATTCTTGTGGGGCTATTTCTCGTTTCCTTGCTTGTTTACATGATCGCTGACTGGCTTTAATTTTTATTTATCACATATAAATAAAATATTCATAAGACAAGACTCTAGCTTTAAAGCTGGAGTTTTTTATTTTTTGCATGCTTTTGTTGTATTTATGCAGTTAAATTTGCTCGTTATATAAGCAATAGATAAAGTAGAAGAGTAATTCATCAAGTATTCAATTCAAATAAAGAATGTTGCTTAAAGTCATTTGAGCACGCTCATATTGCTATAAATCTATAACTTGAGGGAATAAAAATGAATGAAATTTTACAAACAAGGGGTCGATTTGATGCCATGTATTATTGGGATCAATTCCATCCGATTCTTGCTGCTGTAGCCATCCTTATTGTTGGATGGATTATTGCACTTATTGTTGCAGCAGGAATTAAAAAAATCCTAGAAAAATTAGGTACAAATACAAAATTATCTTCCGCAACAGGTCATCGTTCAAATATTGAAAATATTCTTTCACGAATTATTTTTTGGGTCGTGATGGTGATTGCTGTGATTGGTGCATTAAATGTGCTTAATCTTACCAGCGTAAGTAGCCCATTCAGTTTGATGATTCAGCAATTCTTATTATTTATTCCACAATTACTTGCTGCTGTAGCTATTGGATTTATTGGTTGGATTGTAGCAAATCTGGTTAAAGTTGGTTTAAAAAAAGCGTTGGATCGTACTCAGCTTGATGAAAAATTAAGTGCAGATGTGGGAGTGAGCCCGATCAGCCAAAATATCGCTGATATTGTTTATTGGCTCATTTTATTACTATTCTTACCAATTGTTTTGTCAATTCTAGGTTTACAAGGTTTATTGCTTCCAGTGCAGAATATGTTGACTGAAGCAGTCTCTTATATTCCAAATATTTTCATTGCGGGTGTAATCGTCTTTGTAGGCTATATCTTGGCAAAAATCCTACGAGGGATTGTCGAAGGTTTAATCAACAGTTTAAATTTACAAACCCAAATTGAAAAGGTAGGACTATTTAAAAACTCAAATCAAGGTTTAGCTAAGTTTTTAGGTTCTTTTGTTTTCGCAATTGTCATGATTACTGCTTTAATTGTGGCATTTGAAGCACTTGGTATACAAGCTATTTCACAGCCGGCAACCGCTATGCTGGGTGAAATCATGTATGCGATTCCACATATTATTGCAGCTGGATTAATTTTAATTGTGGCTTATGTGGTGTCTCGTTTTGTGGGGCGTTTGGTTTCAGAAGTTGTTGCTGGAACAGGTGTTGATGAGATTCCTGCAAAATTAGATTTGCAACGCTTTTTGGGTGACACTAAAGTTTCTTGTATCATTGGTTATCTGATTGTTTTCTTTACCATGTTATTTGCAGTTTCCGAAGCGGCAAATCGACTTGGATTTGAACAAGTCAGTCATTTGATCTCCATGTTTATTTACTTTGGTGCCAACATTTTGTTAGGCGCAGTAATTTTGGTGATTGGTTTTTGGTTGGCCAATATCGTGGCGAATGTGGTACAGCGTGGTGAGTACAATAGCTCAAGATGGTTAGGCAACTTGGTTCGGGTTTTGATCATGGGCTTGGTTATCGCAATGGGCTTAAAAGCTATGGGAATTGCTGACTCGATTGTTAACCTTGCATTTGGTTTAACCTTGGGTTCTGTTGCGGTTGCTTTTGCATTGGCTTTTGGTCTAGGTGGCCGTCAACCTGCAGAACGCGTTTTAACCGATTTAATTGATAAAGCCAAGAAAGAGGCAAATCAGCCGAATCCTTTAAAGCAAGAAAATACTTATTCATCACAGCCAAGTAGTACAGATGCTACGCAAGTAACAGCAGATACTCCTACGATTGAAAATGAGTACAAATCACTTACTGATTCGCTCAAACAGGATAAAGATGACCCGAATTAACATTTAAATTCTTTTAAAGATCGATCAGGATTGATGCTTGATCGATCTTTTTATTTTTAGGGCAAAAGTGAGAGGAAAATAAAGATGTCAAAGAAAAAGCCAAATAATTTTATTGCGCCGATTGTGATTGCAGGAATCACTGTAGGTTTTTTAGCAAGTGCTTATAAATTTGTATTTGCAAAACCCAAAAAGCAACCATCAGAAATCGTTAAGCAACAACATGAATCTCAAAACAAATCTCAAGAGTGATTGTATTTGCAACGCATGAATTTTATCGGCTTTTTTAAAGAAAATAGATAGACATCAGATGATTTATTGTCTAAATTTGATGGATAAATATGTAGGCGATATAAAATTTATATATCTGATAAATATCATTTTCAAAGGAATTGAAATGAAGATAATCTTTTTTTTAAACAAAATTCATCAGTCGTTATTTGCAAAAAACAATGATCTAAAGTCGATGGACTTGGCGATTCAACGGGTGACGCAGAAGCAGCAAATCCAAAGCCATCTTATTTTATTTAAAACAGATTATTTAGAATAAGCTTTCTATTGATCACTTTAGATTAAACATATTCTGAAGCGGCATGTGCTGAAGCCCATGCCCACTGAAAATTAAAACCGCCTAAATGACCTGTCACATCTAATATCTCACCAATAAAAAATAAACCTTTTTGTTTTTTACTTTCCATGGTTTTTGATGAAACTTCAGCGGTGTTGACACCACCTAAAGTGACTTCTGCAGTACGATAACCTTCAGTGCCAGAAGGCTTAACTTCAAATTTCTGTAATTTATTGGCTATATTTTCTAGTTTTTCATCACTTAATTGTCCAATCGCCGTTTCAGCCCACTCGGACCAAATGAGATTTTGGAGTTCAATCACCACACTTTTAGGTAGATGTTCAGTCAGTAAGGTTCTGATTAACACCTTCGGTTGGCTTTGCTTTTTGCGCTTTAAAAAATCAAACAGCTCAAGACTTGGTAGAAAGTTAATGTGGAATGCTTGTCCTGCATGCCAATAATTTGAAAGTTGTAATGAGCTTGGACCACTTAAACCACGATGTGTAAACAACAATGCTTCAGTAAATGCAATCAGTTCGTTAGATAGTGTTGCTTCAACTGCATTGCCGCTTAAACGAGTGGTAACTTCTTTAAATTGATCTGAAAAAGTGAAGGGAACTAAACCTGCGCGTGTAGGATAGATATGATGCCCAAATTGTTTGGCAATTTCATAGCCGATGCCAGAGCCACCCAATGTTGGTATAGATAAGCCACCTGAGGCAACAACAACAGATTCAGCTTGAAAATAGCCTAAATTGGTGGCGACTTGAAAAGTCTGATCGTCAACGGTATTTATCGCTTTGACTTCACAACTAGTTTTGATCTCAACACGATGTGTTTTTTCACATTCGTTGAGCAGCATGCTTAAGATTTCTTTTGCGCCATTTAAGGTAAACAGTTGTCCATGTTTGCGTTCTTCGTAGTCAATGCCATATTCACAGACCATTCCAATAAAGTCCCAATTGGTATAACGCGTCAGGGCAGAGATGACAAAATGTGGGTTATGTGAAATAAAATTTTCAGGCTCGACATAAAGATTGGTGAAGTTGCATTTACCACCACCTGACATGAGGATTTTTTTACCAATTTTATTGGCTTTCTCAACCACTAAGACTTTACGACCACGGGCAGCTGCTTTTGCCGCAAGCATTAAACCTGAAGCACCTGCGCCGAGGACAATCACATCATATTGGTTAGAAGACATATTACACTCATGGAATCTTTGAGCATGGGATTATAGACAAATTTAAATTAATTTTCAGGACAAATATAAACTGATGTGATTCAGCTACGTCCTTGCAAACCACCACTATGCAGGATCAAAATTTTTGAATTTTCTTTAAAGTAACCTTTTGAAATCAAATCAAAAACTCCATAAAACATTTTTCCAGTATAAATCTGTTCAAGCGGAATGCGATATTGCTGCTCAAAGTTATTTATAAAGCTAAGTAATTCATCATTGGTTTTGGCATAACCTCCAAAACAATAATCATCCAATATTTGCCAATTTTTTTTATGAGTGAGTTGACTGATATCTTGTTGTAAAAAATCACCTTTAAGTGCTGAAAATCCTAAAATTTCCTGCTGCGGTGAACTTGCGTTAATCAGACCGGTCATTGTGCCACCTGTTCCTACCGCACAGCAAATTACATCATAATGATTTAAATCTTTTATAGTTAAAATTTCCTGACAACCTTGTATAGCAAGCTCATTGGTTCCACCTTCAGGAATAATATAAGTGTTCGGATAATGTTGGGTTAATTCATCTATCCAGTCATGATTATTTTTTTGCCTATATTTTTCACGTGAAACAAAAACTAGCTGCATACCCAATTGTTGTGCTGTTGTCAGTGTCGGGTTGAGCGGTTTATGCGCTAACTCCTCACCCCTAATTATGCCGATGCTTTTAAATCCAAATAACTGTGCTGCATATGCTGTTGCAGCGATATGATTGGAATAAGCACCACCGAAAGTCAGAATCTGTTTTAGGCCAAGCTGACGTGCTTCAATCAAATTATATTTGAGTTTAAAAAATTTATTGCCAGAAATTTGTGGATGGATTAGATCAAGCCGTTTAACTATAAGTTGAACAGATCCAGCAACATCTAAATTTTGGTAGGGAATAGCTTGGGCAATATGATCAAACATGCTGATTTTTAACTGAATGGGGTTATATGAATCGCTTTGAATTAAGCCTGTTCAAGATATTCTAATCAAACCTGTAAAACAAGACAGGTTTGATTTAGTTTCATCCCTATATGCGTTTTTCAATCTCTAGGTTTTTAACTCAAGCTTTTCAATTAGGCGGATCATGGAGTGCTGGTATCTACGGAAGTCACTACAGACATCCCTGGTCGTAAAAATTCTAAACCTTTCTGATTGGGATCAATCGCGATTCGCACAGAAATACGCTGCACGACCTTGGTAAAATTACCTGTGGTATTGTCAGGTTTAAGTACACTAAACTCAGCACCAGCAGCAGGAGAAATCTGTTCAATACGGCCAGTAAATTTTTGATGTTTCATGGCATCTACTGTAAATGATGCTTTTTGTCCGATGTGCATATCGGCAATTTGTGTTTCTTTGAAATTGGCAATCACCCATGTTTGTTGTGGAATCAGATACATTAACTGGGTTCCAGCTGCAACATATTGTCCCACACGAGGGCTAACTTCGCCCAACTGCCCATCCATTGGTGCCGTAATCAGGCTGTAATCCTTTGTCGTTACCGCTTGATCAAATTGTGCCTTGGCATTGGTGACTTGTGCTTTTAAGCCCGATTGAGCCACTTGTGCTGTTTTTAATGCTTCTTGAGCAACCAATACATTGGCTTCAGCTTGTTTGAGTAAGGCTAAATTATTTTTTACATCCGCAGCCGCTTTGTCTTGCTCTGTTTTGGAGGTTGCACCACTATTTCCCAATTGTTGATAACGATTGAGCTGTGCTGTTGAAAGTTCATAACTTGCTTTGGCTTGTTCAACTTTGGCTTGTGCAGCCACAATGTCCGCTTTACGTTGTTCAATAGTTTGGGTTTGATTGGCTAAAGTGGTGTTGGCCTGATCAACTCCAGCTTCAGCCTGAGTCACTTTTTGATCATAGGTTGTAGTATCAATATGCATTAACGGCTGCCCCTTTTTGACATGGTCAAAATCAGTCACCAACACATCTTTGACATAACCATTAATTTGAGAAGATAAAACTGTGGTTCTGCCTTTGATATAACTATTGTCGGTGGATTCTATGGTGCTATCAAAAGGACCAATTTTCCAAGCGCGCATAATCACAGCAATTCCCACTAACAAGACCAAGAGCATCAACAGCAATGTTCTTTTCGCTGTTGGAATAAGCTTACTGGATGGTGGTGGCGCTGCTGTTGTTGCAGGTGCTTGTGGTGGTGTAACTGCTGTTTGCTCTGTTGGTTTTTGATCTTGCGACATAATAATTCTCAAATATTTTTTAATACATAGCGTGACATCATGGATCATCTGATCTAGAAATAGCCTGAGATCTGTCTAACTGCTATTGAGGAGCTGTTGCTGTTTTTTGAGTTGATAGCGTGTCCAAGCAATATTAAAGCTACTCCAAATCAACAGTAAAATGGCGAAAATTCCATTTAATGCAATCACATCATTATAGGCACGCACTTGCGCTTCTCGTGTCACAATCTGGTTTAAATTGCGATAAGCTTGGTTCTGTTCAAGTGCTACATCTAAAGTATATTTATTGGCTGCTTGCTGATAGGCTGCAAGTCGTTGTACCACCAATGGATCAGTTGGTGACAAGTCACTGACAATTTCAGCCCGATAATTTTGGGTGCGTAATTGTTGATAGGTTGAAAAAAATGAATTTCCAATTAAACCACCAAAGCTTTGTGTTGCAGAGAACAACACCACAAAAGTGACCATGTGTGATGGGCCTTTTTGTAAGGCATTAATAATCCCTGTCAGCAATAATGGTCCAATAAACATACCACTGGCAAAGCCAACGATAAATTGGCTGCGGTAAAAATTTTCTGGTCGTACATCATTGGTGAGGTGATAGTCTAGAGCGCAGGCAATAAGAACCAAGACCACAGCACCGACCAAGTGCCATGAGATGCGTTCTCTTTTAAAGGTCATGGCGCTAAAAACCGTGCCGAGCACAATGCCAAGAAAAATTACGCTATACAAGGTAACGAACTGATCAGGTCCCATGCCCATAGTTTATAAAAAGTTAACAGCCGCATAACTTTGCTCAGACATAAGCAAACGAATTGCCAATGCACCAAACACAAACTTAAGTGTGGTGGCTGAGCCTAGCCAACGAGTGATGATAAGTGGATTGACACGGTAATGTTCATAAGTCAGTCCTATAATAATAAGACTGAATCCAGCAATTAAGGCATAACCTAACCATTTGACTTCAAACCACCAAAGGATTGGGCCTTGGGTCAAGACGATACATAGCAGCGCAAAACCGGGTGCAAGTAAGGCAAAAGTGAAAAAATCCTGTTTTTCAAAGACTTCGATTCTTAAGCTGCGTGGCAGTTTTAAAGAAACCACCATTGCCAAACAACATATCGCTAAACCTAACTCAAAGGTATAGAGCACAATCCAGTCATTTACATCGACCAGAGATGGGGAAATGATCCATGCTAGTGGAATACCCAATTGCTGAAAGCCCAGTGCGAGATAAATTCCTCGCCCAAAGTTTTCTCGTTTAAAGGCCTGCATGATGTAATACATGCCTAAAGAACTAAGAGGGGCAGCAACTAAACCACTGATCACACGGACAAATAATGCCATTTCAAAGGTATGCACAAAGATATGCAGCAGCAATACACAAATAAAAAGCACTAAACCAATTTCAGAAAAAAGCCGTAATCCATATTGTTGTCGAGCTTTAAACAGAATCATGTTGGAACTAATATTTGCCATCACATAAGCTGCGGGAATCCATGCGGCTTCTGAAGGCGTTAGCGAGTATTCACCCTGAATAAGTGGTAAATTTGCGGTAATAAAACCATTACTTAAACTGCCTGAAATGGCAACAAACAGACCAATAAAAAAATAAATCAGTTTTTTATGTGTTGGATGAGCGATAGCCGCAGGCGAACCTGGTAAGGTTGGACGCTCTTCAGGTGTCCAATCTGGAGCGGGTTCAAGTAAACGTGGCGATTTATCCATAACTGCCTCAATTACGCCTTGATGCCATCAATTAGTAAATCGACTGCCCGTGCGGCCAGTTGAACTTGCTCTTCATCGGTTAATCCTTGAAAGGAAGCTCTTAGAATACCCGTAATCAGCGCATAATCTTTTGGGGTGAGATCTGGTCGGCAAATATGATGGTTAATGGCTTGATCAATCAGCGGTTGAAGAATTGCATCACGCCGTTGGTAAATATCCACCATACTTGGGTCATTACGATCAATCACGCGCCAATATTCCATCAATGCGGTGAGATAAGGCAGATTCTCGACATGGTTGCGAATTAACCGAATCAAACCATCAGGATATTCTGAAAAGCTTTTTGCACGTTCATCTAGACGAGTTAATGCTTGTTCCATTAAGGCGATGACCAACTCACGGCGATCTTGAAAATTTCGATAAAAGGTTGCTCGTCCAACACCAGCTTCATCAATCACAAGCTGTAATGGCGCACGAATCCCTTGTTTACGGAATATTTTCAGTGCAGCATTGAGCAAATCTTCGCGATTTTGTGCCGCTTGTTTTTGACGTATACGCATAGGGGAAATTGCATTAAATTTTATTATGATATTTAACGGACATTTTTGTCCGTTGTAAATTACTAACTCTGTGGATTTTTGTAAATAGCAGCTTTAAAGTGAATGAGATTGGTTACAATGACTTATGGCAATGATTAATAAATCGTATAAATAGGTTTAGATTTCTAAATATTTACCCTTTAAAATAAAACAATAAGTGTGCTGAAATTGTGAAAATTTTTAAAAATATTGTTATTTCGATCTGCTGCATCGGTGTATTAGTTTTCAATGCCTGTACGCCATCTGAGAAAAAAGCAGATCAGGCCACATCTTCAAGAAAATCATCAGATCAACAGATTGAACAACAATTCAAGCTTTGGAAAGCGCAACAAGACCCCCAATTATTGGCAGATTATTATCAGTTTATGTCGCAGTATTTAAAACATCCGCCTAGTCTGATGGAGCTGACAACCAGCCGAAACTATATGCCAGAACAGTGTTTCTCAAAACGTTTTGCCATTCCACCTAAAGCCTTTTGGAAAAATGTGGTGAGTAGTTTGCAATTGGTAGAAAAATTAAATCGTAATGACTATTTTAAAACATATAAGATTTCAGCGATCTATCGTGCCCCTGAATTAAATAAATGCATAGGTGGGGCTGAAAAAAGTAAGCATTTAAGTAATTATGCAGTTGATTTTCATGTGTTATCTCCCAAAGAAACGATTAAAAAAGATCGCGAAGTATTACTTAAAAAAATGTGTCATTTTTGGCAAGTGGAAGGCAAAAGTTATAAAATGGGTTTAGGCGTTTATGGTAATAATCGCTATCATATTGATACTCAAGGATATCGTACTTGGGGTAAGGACTTTAAATCGAAAAGTTCGCCGTGTGTAAAAAGTTAAAATTGTATTTTTTGAGCAAGAATTGAACTTGCATCTATATTAAAAAATGTTGAGATATCGGGAACGTTATTTATGTTGAAAATAATAAAGAGTTGTTTATTTGCTCTGCCTTTTTTGAGTAGCTGTTCTGCTTTTGCGCAAGCTGATACTGCTGTCGAAGTTGATTCTGAATACGAAGTATTGGGGCGTGCAGGAAAACTGAAAATTCAAAAAGAGTCGTGTACTCAGTATGGTTCTAGTTGTGACTATGTGCTCTATGATGCGAAAGGAAAGAAGCAGGTATTAATGGAAAAATGGAGTAAAACCGCAAACGTTTATCAATTTAATCCAAATTTAATGGGTTTTTTGTTGGGGGTAACAGGAAGTGAGTATAATCTCACTGTGATTAACGATAAAAACCAACAAAAAGATTATGGCAGTTTTCTTGCGATGAATGCGCAGCAAAGTTGTTTTACAACTTTTGAATCGAATTTAAAAAATATGCCAAATTCATTGGTATTTTATAGCATTCCTGATTTTCGGGTACGTTTAGTGCTCAATAACAAAGTGCCGCAATTTAAAAAACTGAACTATCCTACAACGGCGAATTTTGAGGATAATGGTGATTTTTCATTTAACTATAATATCAAGATCGGAAACGAGATGGGGGTACAGGATGTCATCATTCAAAACCCGTGTCAGTCTGATTATCGGGTGATCATGAGCTAACAATAAAATAAAGTTATTAATTTTGTTAAAATTCATTATTTTTATTTTTAAATTGAGTTGTCTATTGTAGTTTTATTCAACAAGAAGGACACGATAATGACCACTCAACAGCAAGTTAATCAGTCACAATATCAAAATAAATCAGAAGCATACTTAAATAGCCAAGTACATGCACAAGGCATTGAGTTTGAAAAAATGCAAAATTTAATCCAACAGCATCAATTAAAGCGAGTTTTGGATCTTGGCTGTGGCGGTGGGCATGTGACTTATCAGATTGCAGCATTGACTGAGCAAGTGATTGCTTATGATATTACGCCTGAAATGGTCAATCTTGTGACTGCGCAATCTCAAAACAAGGGATTCAATCATGTCATAGGGCAGGTTGGTGCGGCAGAACAATTGGACTTTCCTGTTGAGCATTTTGATTGTGTGATCAGTCGTTATTCTGCGCATCATTGGCAAAGTATCACTCAAGCGATTCATGAAATTTACCGTGTATTACGCGCTGATGGTAAAGTAATCTTGTTTGATATTATTGGTAATTCTAACCCTATTTTAGATACCTTTATTCAGACTATAGAAACCATTCGTGATCCAAGCCATGTTCGAAATTATAGTTTGGCGGAATGGGTAACAATCGTTGAACAAGCGGGCTTTAAGGTAGAAACCATTGAAAAGCAAAGTTTACAGTTAAATTTTCAAAGTTGGGTAGAGCGTATGCAAACACCCTTAGAGGGGATCAATACCATTCGCTATTTACAGTCCAAAGCCGCTGATCAAGTACAACAGTATTATCAGATTCAGCAAGATGGTACATTTACCAGTGAGGCTGTATATTTGGTATTGAGTAAAACTTGATTAGAAGTCTGATGCCAAAAAAAATAATCAATACAATATTTCCGATATTATTAAGCATGATGGCTTATACAAGCAGTAGTTATGCTGAGCAGATTCATCGCACAGTGGCGAAGATAGGACAATTTTCAGTCATTCAGCAAACATGCGATGAAGATGCAAATTATCATTGTGATTTTGTACTCTATGAAGGTGATGATTATAGATTGCCCTTGGTCATGGATTGGGAGCGTGGTTTAAATGTCGAAAACCAAACCGAGGATTTCTTGCATTTAAGCTATGGCTATACTTTTAATGTTCATCATAGTCTTTTCATTTCGAAGGTGGGGATTGTTCAGGCTTTAGACAACGTTGTTGCTGTGGATGAAAACACCGGATGTATCGCTCGATTTGAATTAAAAGATGCGCCTATGATTATTTTCCAAAAAGCATTTACCGCGAAAATTTTAAACAAAATTCAACTTCAGCCAGAGCAACACCCTAAAATTGAGTCTGTAAGTGTAGATGCTTTTCAATATTTTAGTGACATGGAGTTTGATGGAAATGGTGGCTTTCACTATCGTTACAAAAATAAAAATGGTGAAGATCAAGCTGTTTTAATGATACATTCTTGTGATGTATAGCTACTTTCTATAGATAGACACCTTTTGAAATAAAAAATAGCTGTATTTTTAATCAGAACTGTTATGCTCGAACTATAAATAAAACAAAAAATGGAGGAGATACTATGAAAAAGCTAGCCATCAGTGTGAGTGTAATACTTGCAGTATTTTTGGTTGGGTGTGAAAAGAAACCACCTACACCAACAAAAACTGAAGTTCGTTCAATCCATATTGCAGGTATGCCTGTGTATGAAAAAGATTATCGTCTCAGTGCTCGTTCAGTGGATTCACAACCTTGATTTGTATTCAAAATATAAAAACGAGTGCATGAAAAGAGGATGCACTCGTTTGGTTTTAATTCTATTTAACTCAGTTGATTTTAAATGAATTAATGAAAAACAGTTTCTAAAGCTTTTAATCCGACTTTAGGATCAAGTAATCCATTATAGATCTCAGGAATTTTACGTTCTACGCCAAAGAACTCATAAATTGCAATCATGGCACCACGAACAGAATATTCAACAGTAAAAACCACATCATCTTCAATTTCAACAAATTGGCCCAAGAATGCGAAGTTTTTTGCACCTTGTGGAATAACCTGTGGGCGGTCACCAGGCTTACGACAGGCAAATAACGCCGATGCATAAGGCATCATTGCAGTTGTTACAATGGTATTTGCTAGAACATGCTCAAGAATGTCATCAAAACCGAGTTGTAGAATTAGTTCAGTAAGTATTTCATTACCTGTTGCTTGTGACATTGGTTTTTTGATGTAGTCACCAGTTTGATCAATTTGAAAACCATAACCCCAGAGGGTAAATGTGCCTTTTGGCAAATTTGCAAAATGAGGTTGAGCAGGTACTACAATTGATAAATGCCAGCCCGATTCAAACCAAGTCATCAGTGCCCCAGTACCTGGCTGGTTGCCTGTGTAATCAATGATGCGATTTAACAGAACATCATCTTTCATGGTGAGGGTAAAAGACTCCCATTTATGTTCATCAATGTTGCCATAAAAGGTCATTGGTCGACCAAAGTCAGGTGCTTTTTTCGCAAGGGTTTCCCATAGCGTCCAACCATGATCAAGTCGATCACGAATAAGCGCTGGAACATCATCATTCCCTGCATAACGAGAATCTGCTGTAATTGAACCTAAAGTAAATATGGCTAGATCATTCTCTTGAAGGTCAATTTGCTCTGTACCTTCAGGAAGGTTGACATACAAGCGTGTTGCACGACGCTCTAGGGTTGCTTCATCGGTTTGAAAGTCTGCATCTGTCACATAATTGCTAAAACGAACGTCTACGCCTTGTGCAATCAACCAACGTTGTAGCGGCAAAATCATTGAATCATATTGGTTGTATTTAGTTCTTTTTACTCCAGCTAGGGTATGAATGCGTGGTAACTCTTGGATAAAACGTAAGAAATAGCGACGAAGTTCTGCAGCACTGTGCCATTTTTGGAAGGCAAATGTAGTGCGCCACATACGCCAAAAGTTCGTTTCAAAGAAGGTCTCATCAAAAAACTCATCAATACGACGACTGCCAATTTTTTCTTCTTTCGCTGCCAATAAGCGTAGCATCTGCGCACGATGGCGTGTATTTAAACCCAGTTTAGCGGCGTCTGAAATCACATGTTGCGCATCAATTAAACGGGCTTGTGCATGAGTTTTGACTTGTTCATTGAACTCACGACATTCTTCACGAACAGAAATTTCAGGATTTTCTAAGGATGGAATACTCGAAAATAAGTCCCAAAGGCATAAATATGTTTCATCTGTTAGCATCCGCCCACCACGGGTAACCCATGCTTGCGCAGCATGTGGTGTATGACTGCCATCCATTGAACCACCTGAGACATCTAACTCTTCGAGAATGTGGATATTTTTAGCGGGTACTTTAGCATCACGTATGGCAAATGCGGCAGCTGCCATTCCTGCAATTCCACCACCAATGATCCATAGATGTGCTTGGTTTGCATCTAAACGATTCGTTTTGTTGTTGTGCATTTTTTACCCCTAAGTATAAATATTGATTTTGGATAATTTAAAACCATAGTTTTATTATGGTTTTTTATAGCCTATAAATACATGAAAATGGAAGTTAATTTTTGTGATTAAAATGGTCGATTTCATAATTTTTTAGGATGTTTTATATACGTTGATGATTTTATTGATATAATTAAAATATTGAAAAATAAAATTTTATTGAGTTTTTGCTCTAAAATAATTTATTTGCTCTGTGCATAATAATACACAAGTGTATTTAAATTCATGATTGAGACTTTAATGAATTTGCATTGAATAAAAGCGTGGTCGCGAAATAATAAAGATTTTTATATCTTCAAAAATCGGTTGTAGCGTAAAATATCTATTCTTAAAAATAGTTTGGGTTGGGGTGTCTCTTGGAATCATTATTGATTTTAGGTTCAATTGCATTGGCATTAATGCTAGGCGCAATTAGCCCTGGTCCTACATTTGTTTATGTGGCTAAAAATTCAATTGCGATTTCTCGTAAACATGGTCTGTTTACCGCTTTAGGGACTGGCACGGGCGCAGCTTTATTTGGTTTTTTAGCTGTAATGGGGTTACAAGCAATTTTATTGGCTGTACCTTCTGCATATTTAGCTTTAAAAATTTGTGGTGGTCTGTATTTACTTTGGCTGGCCTATAAAATCATTAAACATGCTAAAGATCCAATGGCACAAGCATCTGACTCATCCACGGTGATGAGTTATCAACAAGCGTTTCGTCTAGGTTTAATTACTCAATTAAGTAATCCTAAAATTGCGATTATTTTAGCCAGTATTTTTACTGCGCTTTTACCCAAAGAAATTCCAACGTATTTTTATTTTGTTTTGCCTATCTTGTGCTTCTTTATCGATGCAGGCTGGTATTCACTGGTTGCTGTTGCGCTTTCAGCGGAAAAACCGCGTCGTGTTTATTTAAAGTTTAAAAAAGTCTTCGATCGAATCGCGGGTGGTGTTATGACATTACTTGGTTTAAAGCTAATTTTTGGTATGAAGTGATTGTTTTTACTAACAAAAATAGTTATGCATTTTATCAGTAAATTCTATTTGTTAAAAATTAATTAATGGTATGTTTATTTTTTATTATATATTTATTCATTATAATGGTTCAAACCTTAGAGAGATGTAATTTTGAAAAAAATATTATTGATTGCTGCCTTAAATGGCTTGGTACTTACAGCTTGTTCTACCACTGAAAGTTCTAAAACCATCCAAGCACCCCAAGTGGCTGTAGCGACTTCAGCGGTTAAATATTCAGGTGTGAAAACAGCAGTTTCGATTGGTAAGTTTGATAACCGCTCAAGTTATATGCGTGGAATTTTCTCTGATAATGTAGATCGTTTAGGCGGTCAAGCAAAAACGATTTTAGAAACACACTTGCAACAAACAGGTTATTTTTCAGTCTTAAATCGAGACAACTTATCTGAACTGCAACAAGAGGCTGGTTTTGGTAAAGCATCTCAATCAATTAAGGGCGCACGTTATGTGCTTACTGGGGATGTGTCTGAATTTGGGCGCAAAGAAGTGGGCGACCATCAATTGTTTGGGCTATTAGGGCGTGGTAAAACTCAAATTGCCTATGCAAAAGTCAATATTAATGTTGTTGATGTAAATACAGCAGAAGTTGTCCATTCTGTGCAGGGTGCAGGTGAATACGCGCTCAGTGAACGTGAAATTTTAGGTTTTGGTTCTACAGCATCTTATGACTCAACTTTAAATGGTAAGGTTCTAGATCTGGCTGTACGCGAAGCGGTTAATCACCTTGTCACAGATATTCAAACAAACAAGTGGTCCGTACAATAGGTTTGAATAAATGAAACGGGTTTTATTATTCTTAAGTTTTTTTTCTACGTTAACTTTAGTTGGGTGTGCATCTGGAACACACTCTTTATATAGTTGGGGCGGATATCCACAGCAGACTTATTTAATGCTGGCGGTTCCTGAAAAAACTTCGCCTCAGCAACAAATTTTAGCGCTCGAAAAAGATGTTGAGAAAGCAAAAGCAAAAAATGCTGCAGTGCCGCCAGGTTTATATGCACATCTGGGGCTGTTAAATCTTAATATTCAAAATGGCCCACGTGCAATTCAGTATTTTGAGTTAGAGCGCCAAATTTATCCTGAGTCAACTGTATTGATGGATCGTTTATTGAAGAAAATGACCACTCAATCGACTGAGGTAAATTCCAAATGAAAAATATGAAACAATTATTCATCCTTGGTTTACTGATGATGCTTTTTACAGGTTGTGCGGTGTCACCTAAACAAAATCGTGATTTAGCAGCATATCGTGAGCATATCCCTAAGTCGATTTTGGTACTTCCTCCAATCAATGAGTCTCCTGATACCCGTGCAACCTATGGATACTGGTCAACAGTAACATTGCCTGTGGCTGAGGCTGGTTATTATGTATTTCCAATTTCGGTTGTTGATATAATGTTTAAAGAGAATGGGGTGACCAATGGATTTGATGCTCAAGCAATCCCACCTCAAAAGTTAAAAGAAATTTTCGGTGCTGATGCTGCGTTATATATTAAAGTTAAAGAGTATGGTTCTAAATATCAGGTGATTCAATCTGTAGCAGCAGTTGCAGTAGAAGCCAAACTTATAGATTTGCAAACTGGCACATTACTTTGGCAAGGTGAGCAGAGACTTCAGCAAGCCAATGATAATAGTAATGCTGGTTTGATTGGCGCATTGGTGGGTGCTTTAGTTGATCAAATATCTAATCATCTGTCAGACAAAGCCTATACTTTATCCAATACTGTAAGTTCGCAACTATATTCACCGAGTATAAATCAGCAAAAAGGTCTGTTATATGGACCACGATCTCCAAACTTTAGCCAAAATGCGGCGAAACCTTAAGTACTGGTATTGTTTGTAGGTATTAAATAAAAACCCCAATTAAAAATTGGGGTTTTTATGTTTAATGCATATTGCTGATTAGTGCACCATAGAAATCTTGTCTAAGAAGAATTTGGTTCTTTCGTGACGCTCATCAGGCTTATTAAAAAAGTCATCTGTTGCACAGTCTTCCAAAATCTTACCTTGATCCATGAAAATAACCCGGCTTGAGACTTTACGGGCAAAGCCCATCTCATGAGTTACACACATCATGGTCATGCCTTCTTTTGCCAATTGACTCATTACTTCAAGCACTTCACCCACCATTTCAGGGTCTAATGCAGAAGTAGGTTCATCAAATAACATGCACACAGGATCCATACACAGACCGCGAGCAATTGCAACACGTTGTTGCTGACCACCAGACAGTTGTCCTGGGAACTTGTTTTTGTGGGCTGCCAAACCAACGCGATCTAAATATTGCAACGCTTTTTTCTCAGCCTCTGCTTTAGAACGATTTAATACCTTAAGTTGTCCAATGGTTAAATTATCCAAAACAGTCATATGAGGGAATAATTCAAAATGTTGGAAGACCATTCCCACACGAGAACGGAATTTAGCCAGATCAGTTTTTGAGTCTTTTAACGCAGTTCCATCAACGACAATATTACCTTCTTGGAATGGTTCTAATGCATTCACAGTTTTAATCAGGGTAGATTTACCCGAACCTGAAGGCCCACACACCACCACAACTTCACCCTTTTCAATTGAAGTAGTGCAATCTGTAAGAACTTGAAAATCTCCATACCATTTTGAGATATGTTGTATTTCTATCATTGGCATATTGATTCTCCAATTATCGAATTATTGCTATTTTTTGATGTAAACGCTTCACAAGTCGTGAAAGCGCAAAGGAGATACAGAAGTAAACAACGGCTACAATCAGGTAGAAAGTTGCTTTGGTTTCAGCACCGTATGTATTTGCTAAGGTATTGGCATTACCCAAGAAGTCTGGCGCACTAATCACGTAAACTAATGATACGTCTTGGAAAAGTACGATAGATTGAGTCAGAATTACAGGGAGCATGTTTCTGAAAGCCTGTGGTAACACCACATTAGACATGGTTTGACCATAGGTAAAACCAAGTGCATAGCCTGCATTGACTTGACCTTTAGAGACAGACTGAATGCCTGACCGGACGATTTCTGAAAAGAATGCGGCTTCAAAAATTGCAAAGGTCACCACACTTGAAAACAGTGGGCCATAATAAGTATCCGACTGAAATTCAAAAATCTTTGGCAATAAAAAATAAAAAATGAAGATGACTTGAATCAGTGGCACACCACGGAAGAAATCGACATAAACTTTAGCAAAATTACTAGCGACTTTATTGTTAGATAAACGCATCATGGCCAAAGGTGTGCCAATCAGAATTCCACCAATAATGGATAGAATCGTCACAGTAACTGTAAATTTAAACCCTGCGAGTAGCGTTTGAATGACATCTTGATTTTGTAAAATACTAAAATCCATGACTATTTACCCCCCGAGCCTAGGCCAGGAACAGCCATACGTTTTTCAACCCAAGCCATGATCAATTTAATGGTATAGGTAATGACTAAGTAAACTGGTGTCGAAAGAATAAGAATAACAATATCTTGAGATGTTTCTTCACGCATGGTTTTAGTATAAGCAAAGAAGTTCAAAACACTGAGCGCATAAAGC
>Ga0256908_1000252_pt1 | contig 26318 bp, 23 predicted proteins | sample MC6MC0761MT_FD_186331 | JGI IMG/M metagenome (GOLD analysis project Ga0256908, IMG submission 186331) | Metatranscriptome of enriched soil aggregate microbial communities from Iowa State University, Ames, United States - MC6-MC0761-MT... | ecosystem: Environmental > Terrestrial > Soil >... | reverse complement strand
TCTGGGCGAAATGAACCCGGAACAGCTGTGGGAAACCACGATGGACCCGAAGGTGCGCCGCCTGCTGCGCGTGCAGATCGAAGACGCCATTGCGGCCGACGAAGTCTTCACGACGCTGATGGGCGACGACGTCGAACCGCGCCGCGCGTTCATCGAACGCAACGCGCTGTCGGCGGGCAATATCGACGCGTAAGCGTTTTCCCCGCATGACCCGGGCCAGCCTGAAAGGGCTGGCCTTTGTTTTTTCTGACTGGTCGCGCGCGCCGATCGTGCGGTGGCCGGCATGCTTCAAGGATGCAGTGATGGGTAATCGCGCGTGGTTGTCTTTGCAGGCGGAACGGGATGGCCGCGCATTGTCATCAGACGACATCGCCAGCGCGAACGGCAATCTGCCGACGTTATGGCAGGTGTTGCTGGCCGACGGCAGCTTGCGGGACGCCGATGCGTCGCAGCGCGTGTTTGGGGATGCAGGTACGGCGGCGCTGGCCGCCCCCGCGCAAGCCGCGCACGATCGCTTGCGCCAGGTGGCGGCATTCTTGCGGACTCATGCGGCAAGCGGCGATGCACCGCATTGCGTGCAGTGGGATGCGGCGGTGGCCTATCTGGCCGAACGGATGGAGGCGCGGCGGGCGCGGGGCGCGCAAGACGATGCCGCCGGCTTGTGGATAAGCGCCAATCTTGACGAGCTGGCGTGGCTGCATGCCGATGGCGCGGCCGCGTACCTTTCGCATGCGCGCGCGCTGTGCACGAATCGCTGGAACGCCTTGCAGCACGGCATGCGCGCTGAGGACGCCGCGGCCGTCTTGCGCTTGCTGGACGTCCAAGACGCCGACGATGAATCCGGGTGGGCCTGGCGTGTCGGCCTGGGCGGCCTGGCGCATCCGTACTTTTTCCCGCAAGAGCCTGCCCGGCGTGTTCGCTATGAAGACTTCGACAAAAGCGAAGACCAAGACGAGGACACGGGCGAAGGCGAGGACCAAGGCAACGGCAACGATGGCGACACCCACCTCGGCGACGGTTTACATCGCTTTGTTGTGGACAACCTGTGCGGCGTGCGTGAAGGACGCGACGAGGACGGGCGCGTGGTGCTGGCGCCGAGGTTCGATGCCATCTGGCGGTTTGAAGACGGCGTGGCGGCGGTTCTCAAGGACGACAAGCTTGGGCTGATCGATACCGACGGCCACCAGTTGATGCCGTGCGAGCTGGACGAAGTGTGGGGTTATTCACAGGGCCTGGCGATGGCGCGCGTGGGCGACAGGATCGGCTTTGTGGATAGGTTGGGGGCGTGGGCGGTTCCCGCCACATTCGAGTCGGCAGGCGATTTTTCGCCGAGCGGCTTGGCGCCCGCATACGAGGCCGGTTGTTGGGGCTTGATTGACCGGCGCGGCGCCTGGGTAACGGCGCCTGTATGGGACGACATCAATTGGGACAACGCGCTGCACGCCTATGTGACGCAACGCGGTGACCATTGCGGCCTGATCAATGCGCAAGGTGGACTCGTGCTGGACGCCTTGTACGCCGCATTGGGGCCTTTGGATACGGAGTCCGATCCCGTCGGCCTGTGGATAAGCGGCCAGATGCGGATCCGGGTGCTGACCGATGATGATCAGCGCGGCATTATGGACGCCCAGGGCGCAATCGTCGTACCTGTGGCCTATACGGATCTGGGCGACATCATCTGGCTGCCCACTTCCGATCCCGCCGAAATCACGTCGCCACCCACGGGCCAGGCCGACCGCTATGTACGTGTGCTGCGCTGCGTGGATCACGGGGAATGGGATGAGTGGTTCCAAGGCGCCTACGACATGGTCGAGTGCCGCGAGGCGCTGCCGTGCGCACAGCACATGGTGTTCGGCCTGATGTGGAAAGACACGCACGGCTGGCTGTGCGCGGTGGCGCCGGAATCCGCCAGCAACCACAGCCCGGATGGCCTGCACATCGGTATCGCACAAGCGGACGGCGCGTGGCTGCACGAACCGGTCTATGCATGGATCGGCGTACTCGCGTCGCTGCGCACGGGGGATGGCGTGCACGGCTGCCCGACGGCGATTGCGCAATGCTGGAGCCAGGGGCAGGCCGTGTCGGCCATGCATGCTGACGGTGCCATGCGCTATCTGTATGCGGACGGGCGGGTGCAGACCGAGCCGCGATAGAGTGTGCTGGGCTGCGCCGTTGGTCTTTTGCTCTTTGCGCACGGCCAAGGATTCCATGTCAGCGGATCTGCAAAGAAGCAGCCCTTTTCTTGCTGAGCACCCTGTTTAAATTCCTAATCCGCGTACACGTACTGTTTTTCCTTGAATGGAATAGGTGGTGCTGGCGCGTTCGTTGATCCAGGGCTCTTTGCTCGCCTCCGCAAAGTAGGGGTGTTCGGCTAATAGTCGGTCGATAACGTTCAGCGGATCATCGACTACGAGCGGTGACGGAAGGCGCACGAGTTTACGATCTCCGTGTGAAGAGCCCATTGCCCATTCGGCGTCTTTAAGCAAGTTCCGAAATGACGCCCATTCGTACAGCGCAATTCCATCGCCTGTGCTTTGGTAGTCGAATTGCGCGATGTTGTGCAGCAAGACGAAGCTGCACTTGGCTGGCGTTACGTCGTTCAACTCGCGAGCGGCCAAAGTGCGCGTCAAAAGCCCCTGGTTGAGCAGGGCTTTGGCTCCCCTGAGCTGATTGATGCCGAAGCCGATCCGCGTTTGTACCGCTTTTATGACAGAGTCAAAGAATGCCTTTTCTCCAAGCAGTGCATGCTTGGCTTGCACAAAATAGAAGTGGTCTTGCTGCGTGTCATGGATGATGAATTCGATATCCAAGTCGATATCTTTCTTGTTCTCGACGTCATCCAGCACTTGGTACCGATCAAAGCCGTCAACGATTCGATATCGCGGTAGGTAGTCGTCGCCCTGCTCGATCCGCTGACGGATATGTCGTTTCTCAAAAAATTCTCCGCCGACCAGCGACTCTCTCAACGCACGTTCGTTGAATTCTTCCTCGAGCCCTAGATAATAATTGCGCAACCCCTTGGATGCGCTATCGACGCGAATCGTCAGATCGTTACCCCGGCGATACGCGAATCGATCCGTAGCCAACGCGTGTGCTTGACGGTAGAGCAGACGCTCGACTGCCTTCGGGTCAAGTCCTAGACGCTTGAGCTTGCTTCCCAACAGAGATAACGGTTGTCCGCGAATCTCAGCCACTGTGGCAACGGCGATAAACGCGACCGCATGAATGACCTCTTGCGTGCTTTGCAAGGCACGGCCGGCCGGCTCGACGTGGCGTAATTGAATAGAAAGATCTTGATCAAGAATCCTATCGATCAGCGGCAGTACATCGCTGACGGTGGACGCCCCGCCATTCGCGAGCGTTGCGGCCATGGCTATCGTGGCAACATGACTACTCTGCTCGGCGTTGCGGGCGAACCATGTGGCTCGTAGGGAGTCGGTGGCTTTCTTGTCCAGCACGCTTAAAGTGAATCCGTCGGGGCCTTCGCGCACCTGTGCAATGCCAGTCAAACACAACGCTAACGCCTCGTTAAGCATCAGCAGCCGAAGCACCTCTCCAGCGTCAGCATCTCTCAGGATGTTGGCTTTGCCCGTCTTGCGCACGTTGTGTAAGTCGTAGAGGCGTTCGAGCTGGCACTGGACACTGACCAATCCTTGAAACCGCCCAGCGGGTATACCGGTGATAGTCGGTTCGAGCCCATCAAACGTTGTCTGGCAGATGCCTGAGATATCACTGTCGGGAGAAGCGATGAAGGTGAATCTGTCAGCCAGGAGAGGCTTGAGCCGCCCCATTTTTTGTGCCGCGTCCTTCCGTGCCCGATCATAAAGCTGGCAGAGCGCAAGCATGGCGTCGTAGTCCGCCCGATCGTTAAGCAAGGGCTGCAATGGACCGGAAACACTTGCATGAGCCGAGAAGCCAAAAGGGTTGGCCAACAAGCTATGCACAGGCCGCAGCATCCGGGGATGGGTATGGAAAAACATGATCCAGCAACGCTCCTCTGACAACATGGCCGGAACCCCGGCCGCGATTTCTATTAATGGATAAGCGCGCAGCCCGCCGCGCACTGCGGCAGGCGTAGCAACGCATCGGCTTGCTTGCTGCCAAGTGGCGCGCACAGGCGGGCCGTCCCGTTGTTCGGTCGCTCGACACGGATATCGATCCGTCTTCCACCAGATGTGGGTTGTATATAAAAAGGGTCCGTCCCCGATTCAATTCTGGCGATGACGGACTCTTTGGTCAGGCGCCAATTGTTCTTGATGTGCCCAACGTGTGTGATGTGTTCCTGCCCACCGTCGGTCCGCAGGATCGCAACGCAATCAACTTCATGAATGTCCATGACTCATCTAGAAAAATAAGCACCATAAACCATAGTGCGATTAGATTTGTTGCTAAAGTACTTGCTTGCATCAAGATAAGCAAGCACAATTCGTGCACCATTAAACATGAGGCGGTAATGAGTAGCGAACTTAGAGCGCTTCGCGATCTGACGCATGTCCGCGCGGGCCATCCATTCCGGGGCACCGTCCCCGTCATCGACGATGGCAACGCCCATGTCATACAGATGCGCGATCTGAAGCCAGATGGCTCGATTGAGTGGCAAGGTTTGGTGCGCAGCGCGGTACTGCCTAATAGGACCCTGGATTGGCTCCGCGATGGAGACGTGTTGTTCACCGCCCGTGGCGCGCACAACTATGCGGTTTGCCTGTCGAACGTGCCTGACGGCGTTGTGTGCTCGCAGTACTTCTTCGTCCTGCGCTGCAAAACGGATGCTCTTCTACCGGCCTATTTGGCGTGGCACATCAACCGCGCCCCGACGCAGCGCTATTTGGCCAGCAATGCCGAAGGGACTGTCCAGCTTGGGATACGCCGAGGCGTGCTGGAAGCCATCGGCATCGCCGTGCCGTCCCTGATGCGGCAACACCAGATTGTTGAACTGGCCGCCGCCGCGAGCCAGGAAAAGCGGTGCCTAGAGGCACTTATCCATAATCGGGAAAAACAGCTGGACGCCCTGGCCGACGCGCTGTTGTCCCCCTCCCATCCGAATCGCCAAGCATCATGAATCACAACACTGCCATCAGCCAAGACGCCATCAACGCCGCCGTGTGGTCCGCCTGCGACACCTTCCGGGGCACCGTAGACGCCAGCATCTACAAGGATTACGTCCTGACGATGCTGTTCCTCAAATACATCTCAGACGTCTGGCAGGATCACTATGAGCGCTACCAGGCTGAACACGGCGATCATCCTGAACTGATCGCCGAGCTTCTGAAGAACGAGCGCTTCGTGCTGCCAGCCAGCGCCAACTTCTATGCCCTTTACAGGGATCGTCAGAAGCCGGGCAACGGCGAACGTATCGACAAAGCCTTGCACGCCATTGAAGAAGCCAATCTGTCCAAGCTGCGCGATGTGTTTCAGGACATCAGCTTTAACTCCACCAAGCTGGGTGACGAGGCGCAAAAAAACGACATCCTTCGCCATCTGTTGGAAGACTTTGCCAAGGCGGAATTGAACCTGCGTGAAAGCCGGGTGGGAAGTCTGGATGTGATCGGCAATGCCTATGAATTCCTGATCAAGAACTTTGCATCGTCCAGCGGCAAGAAGGCGGGCGAGTACTACACGCCGCCCGAAGTCTCGCAACTGATGGCGCGCTTGATGGATCCGCAGGAAGGCGACGAGATCTGCGATCCCACCTGCGGCTCGGGCTCCTTGCTGATGAAGTGCGGCCATCTGATTCGGGCGCGTACGGGCAGCCGCAAGTATTCGCTGTATGGGCAAGAAGCCATCGGCAGCACCTGGGCACTGGCCAAGATGAATATGTTCCTGCATGCGGAAGACAACCATCGCATCGAATGGGGTGACACGTTGCGCAACCCCAAGCTATTGGATGCGAAGGGCCAGCTCAAGCACTTCGACATCGTGGTTGCCAACCCCCCTTTCTCCTTGGAGAAATGGGGTCATGAAGCCGCCGCGAACGATCCGCATCACCGCTTTCGTCGTGGCCTGCCGCCGCGCACCAAGGCCGACTACGCGTTCATTCTTCACATGGTAGAAACCATGAAAGCCGGTTCCGGACGCATGGCCGTCGTGGTGCCGCATGGCGTACTGTTTCGCGGCGCGGCCGAGGGCAAGCTGCGCCAGAAGCTGATCGATGAAAACTTGTTGGATACTGTGATCGGCCTGCCCGAAAAGTTGTTCTACGGCACGGGTATTCCGGCGGCCATTCTGGTGCTGAAGAAAAAGAAGACCGATGACAAGGTGTTGTTCATTGACGCCAGCCGGGCGTACATGGACGGTAAGAACCAGAACCAGTTGCGCGAAGAAGACCTGAATCGCATTCTTCAGACGGCCACTGAACGGCAGAGTGTGGATAAGTACGCGTACCTGGCCAGCCCCGCTGAGATTGCCGAGAACGATTACAACCTGAACATTCCGCGCTATGTGGATACGTTTGAGGAAGCTGAGGTCATTGATCTGATGGCGGTGCGGGCCGAGCGTCTGAAGCTGAAGGCTGAGCTGGAAGTGCTGGAAGAGAAGATGGCGGGGTATCTGAAGGAGCTGGGGTATGAATGAACCCAAAAGCCCTTCGGAGTTAGTGCTCTACGCCACTGAAGACGGGTCGGCGCAGTTCTTTCTGCGAGCCGAGGACGGGTCGGTCTGGATGAGCCAGATCGAGCTATCCGAGCTGTTCCAGACTTCCGTGCAAAACATCAATATTCATATCAAGAACGTCTTGAAAGAGGGGGAGTTGGACGAAGATCGAACTATTAAGGATGACTTAATAGTTCGATTCGAAGGGACGCGCAAGGTACGGCGAACCGTCAAGCTCCACAACCTGGATATGATCCTGGCGGTAGGCTACCGGGTGAAGTCGCCGCGCGGTACGCAGTTCCGTCAATGGGCCACAACCCATCTGAAGGAGTTCTTGATCAAGGGCTTCGTCATGGATGACGAACGCCTGAAGGACTCTACCCGATGGGACTACTTCGACGAACAGCTCGAACGCATCCGGGATATCCGGACGTCGGAAAAGCGCTTCTATCAGAAGATTCGAGACCTGTTTGCACTGTCGGTTGACTACGCCGATGATCCTGCCTCCACCGGCCTGTTCTTTGCCGAGGTGCAGAACAAGATGTTCTACGCGGTGACGCGCCATACGGCTGCCGAATTGGTGGTGCAGCGTGCGGACCCTTCGCAGCCCAATATGGCGCTGCTGTCGTGGAAGGCAGGACGGGTGCGCAAGGCGGATGTGATCGTGGCCAAGAACTATCTGAATGCGGAAGAACTGGACGACTTCAACCGCATCGCGAGCATGTTCATGGACTTTGCAGAGCTGCGTGCAAAAAAGCGGCAGAACCTTCGCATGGCGGATTGGCGTGCATATGTGGACAGCTTCATTGAGTTCAACGAGGGCCCTCTGTTGAAGGGGGCGGGCAAGATGAGCCACAAGGCGATGACAACGATTGTGTATGAGCGGTACGAACAATTCGATGCCGCGCGGCGGAAGGAAGAGGCGTTGGCGGCGGATCGGGAAGATTTAAGGGAGTTGGAGCGGGTGGAGAAGGTGTTGAACGGCCGGGCGCGTGGGGATGAGGGGAATACGGATGTTGCCTAAAGGATGGAAAAAGGTGCCCTTGCACCAAGTCGCAGAGGTCCGCACCGGTTTGGCCAAAGGGAAGGTCGGGCAGCGTGATCCCGTAAGCGTGCCCTATCTACGCGTTGCTAATGTTCAAGATGGGCATTTCGATCTTTCGGAAGTAAAGACCATCGTAGTGGAGCGTGGTGACATTGATCGCTATAGTCTTCGTCGCGGAGATGTGCTGATGACCGAGGGTGGAGATTTCGACAAACTGGGGCGGGGTGCAGTTTGGATGGAGCAAATCAACCCATGCTTACACCAAAATCATGTATTCGTTGTTCGCCCTGATGCGCGAGTACTCAATCCCGACTATCTATCGGCGCTATCGGCTAGTAGCTATGGACGCGCTTACTTTCTTACTTGTGCAAAGCGCAGTACCAACCTTGCCAGTATCAACTCATCTCAGCTAAAGGCTTTTCCTGTAGTGATGCCGGATTTGGAAGAGCAAGTAGCAATGACACGCATCATGCGATGCTGGGATGACGCAATTCGGACTGCGGAGTGTTTGGTCGAGAATAGTCGCACGCAGACGAAGTTGCAGACTCAACAGTTGGTTCTTGGTCGACAGAGATTGAACCGATTCTCGACCTCTCACGAACTTTCAAAATCTCGTTCTGGATTGTTTCCCACAGATTGGGCTCGTGCATCTATTGGTAGCATCGCTCATGAATCCACGAAAAAAAACAAAGCTGACGAATTGCTGCCTGTGCTTTCGTGTACGAAGCATTCGGGGCTAGTTTCGTCTCTCCAATATTTTAAGAAGAGAGTTTTTAGTAAGGACACCACGAGCTATAAGTTCGTGCCGCGCAGCAGTTTTGCATATGCGACCAATCATATCGACGAAGGGTCGATCGGCTATCAAGATTTATATGAAAATGCACTGATAAGTCCTATGTACACAGTTTTTAGTACAACGGAAAAAGTCGTTGATAGGTATATTTATAAGCTGTTGAAAACGGAGCATTACCGTCAGATATTTGCGGCAAAAACTAACGCGTCTGTTGATCGTCGAGGAAGTTTGCGATGGTCAGATTTCAAGAGTATCGAGATACCTCTGCCTTCGTTGGAGGAACAGCTCGAAATAGCGCGAGTTATCGCTATTTCTGAAATGGAGACAGAGATCTTTGGGCGTCAGTTAGATAGGCTAAAAAGAGAGAAAGAGGCCCTCGTGCAAGACCTCCTAACCGGCAAACGCCGCGTCCGATTACCAGGCTCCACCTCAATTCCGACCGCCGCATGATCTCCACGCCCGAGACTCGCGAGCAGTACAGCGCTCACCTTCCTGCCTTGCACTTGCTATGCAATCTAGGTTGGACCTTCCTGCCCACCGCTGACGCCCTGCAGCTACGCGGCAGCACCCGTGACGTCATCCTCAAGCCACGCCTGATTGAAGTACTTCAAACGCGCCGCTACGAATACAAAGGCGAACTGCACCCGCTGTCCCCCAGCGGCATCGACCAGATCATCCGCCAGGTTCAAGCGCTGAACCTGACCGAAGGCCTGCTCGCCGCCAACGAGCGGCTGTACCAACTCCTGACCTTGGGCGTGACCGTCACCGAGTTCATGCCGGACGGCAAGCGCCATCAGCCAACGATCGCGCTGATTGACTGGGACGATCCCAAGGCGAATCGTTGGGATGTGACCGAAGAGCTTGAAGTGCTGTCCGCCCACGCCACCCACCACCGCACGCCAGACATCGTGGGCTATGTGAACGGCTTGCCGCTGGTGGTGATCGAGGCCAAGCGGGCGGTGGGCGGAAAGTCGGGTCAAGCCATGGTGGATGAAGGCGTCAGCCAGCATCTGCGCAATCAGCGCAATGACGAAATTCCTCATCTGTATGCCTACGCCCAGGTCATGCTGGCGATCAGCGACACCGATGGCCGCTACGGCACTACGGGTACGGCATTGAAATTCTGGGCGCGCTGGCGTGAAGAGGAATTCACCGACGCGCAATTGGCCGCGTGGAAGAATCAGCCGCTAGATTCTGCAACCACCGCCGCCTTGCTGCAAGGCAAGCCCGCCAAGCTACGCGATTACTTTCAGCGCTTGTGGTCGCAGCCGCTGCTGCCAACCGAGCAAGACCGATTACTGACCGCCTTGCTAAAGCCGGAACGGTTGCTGGAATTTCTACGCCTGTTTGTGTTGTACGACCGCAAGGTGGGCAAGGTGGTGGCGCGTTACCAGCAGTTCTTTGGCATTCGGGAATTGTTGAATCGGGTCAATCTGCGCAAGCCGGATGGCTCTCGCGAAGGCGGCGTGCTGTGGCACACAACGGGTTCGGGCAAGAGTTTCACCATGGTGTTTTTTACCAAAGCCCTGGTGCTGCATGAAAACACCCAAGCTTGTCGCGTGCTGGTTGTGACCGACCGGCTGGATCTGGAAGATCAGCTGTCGCGCAACTTCATGAGCAGTGGTGCTTTCGGTTCTGCGGTGGCGACAAAAAAAGAAGGCGAGAAGGCCAAGGTGGGGTCGGGTCGAGAATTGGCGCGTCGCATTGGGCAAGGCAATGAACGCATCATCTTCACCTTGATCCACAAGTTCGCAACGGCTTCCAAGCTGCCTGAGTGCCACAACGATTCGTCCGACCTGATTGTGCTGGTCGACGAAGGGCACCGTAGCCATGGCGGCGAAACACACGAGCGTATGCGAAAGGCTTTGCCGCGCGCGGCCTACCTGGCGTTTACCGGTACGCCGCTGCTGAAGAATGAAAAAACGGCCAACAAGTTCGGGCCTATCGTGCATGCCTACACCATGCAGCGCGCCGTGGAAGATGGCACGGTGGCGCCTCTGCTGTATGAAGAACGTGTGCCTGAATTAACGATCAACGAAGCGGCGGTGAATCGGTGGTTCGACAAGATCACGGCGGGGTTGAGCCACGCACAAAGCACCGACTTAAAGCGCAAGTTTGCCAACAAGCGGGCAATCTACGGCGCGGCAAATCGCATTGAATTGATTGCATGGGATATTGCCCAGCACTTCAAAGAGAACGTGAAGAAGCTGGGTCTGGGACTCAAGGGTCAAGTCGCGACGTCCAGCAAGCTGGAGGCCATTCGGTACAAGCAGTACCTGGACGATACCGGACTGGTGACGAGCGCCATCATCATGTCGCCGCCGGACAGCCGCGAAGGCAATACCGACGTGGATGAAAGCCGAGTTCCCGAGGTGCAGAAGTGGTGGAACACGCACGTCGGCAAGCAGCAAGATCGATACGAAGAGCAGGTTTTACGCGATTTTGGCAGTGATGGTGGGCCGGACCTGCTGATTGTTGTAGACCAATTGTTGACGGGCTTTGACGAGCCGCGCAACGCCGTCCTGTACATCGATAAACCGCTAAAAGAACATAGCCTGATTCAGGCGGTGGCGCGGGTGAATCGCCTTCATGAAGCCAAGCGCTATGGCGTGCTGGTGGACTACCGCGGCATTCTGAAGGAACTCGATACTGCCGTACGCGCGTATCAGGATCTGGAAGCGCGCACACAAGGGGGGTTTGAGCTTGCGGATATCGAAGGCCTCTATCAGCAATTCAGCACGGAGTACCGGCAGTTGCCTGCCCTGCACGATGCGTTGTTGAAGATTTTTGCCGAAGTGAAAAATCGCGGTGACCGCGAGCAGTACCGCCAGGTGCTGATGCCACGCTTCCTTGACGATGCCGATGGCCTGGCTTATGACACCCGACTGAAGGTGCGGGATGATTTTTACGAGGCGCTGACGAAATTTGGGCTGTGTCTGCAAACCGCACTGTCCTCGCGCAGCTTCTACGAAGACCATGGCTTTTCTGAGCAATTGGTGCAGACCTATAAGAAGGATCTGCACTTTTTCACCGAGCTGCGAACCATCGCCAAGCAGGACGCACAGGAGACAGTCGATTACAGCGTGTACGAGAAGCAGATTCGCAGCTTGGTCGACAAGCAGGTGATTGGCAATGAAATCCGCGAACCGGTCGGCGTGTACCTCGTGCATAAGCTGGGCCTAGACGATGAGCCCGAGTCGTGGAGCGAGGAAAAGACGCGCAACGAAACGGACATGATCCGAACGCGGCTGAAGAAGACCATTGAGCAGGATCTGGCAGAAGACCCGTATGCGCAAAAGGTGTTTGCAGACTTGTTGAGACAGGCAATTGCTGAGGCCGAGGCGATGTTTGATCATCCCTTGAAGCAGTACGCGCTGTTCAAAAAATTTGAAGAGCAGGTCGACGCGCGGGAGGTTGATGGCATGCCCGACGTTTTCGGCGGCAACGATCATGCGCGGGCTTATTTCGGCATATGCCGCCTCGTTCTAGGTGAAGCCGATTTTGCGGCGATTGATGAGGATCGGTGGGTTCAGCAGGCATACATGACTGACGAGGTGGTGATGCGAGCCGTCGCTGAACACTCGTTGAATCCGCAGAACATTGAGGCGGCGATACGGAAGAACCTATTGCCCCAATACTTCAAGTTGCTGGGAATGGATAAGACCATGGCTGTGATCGAAGAGATCATTCAGGTCACCCGCGTGGGGTTGAGTCGTGGTTCGCTCTGAATGCCAACGTTCGATTCAGTATGGCGATGCTCGCATCGCCTTGACGGTTAGTTTTGCACCCATCGCAGTGAACCGGGTAGCCATCAGTGTGCTGCCCGATGGGCAAGTTGAAGTGTTGGCCCCTGAAGGCACATCCCTTGAAGAAGTGATGCAGGCGGTGCGTAAGCGGTTGCGCTGGATCTGGCAGCGGCTGGAGGCTGGCCACGAACGTCGCGTCCATGTGCTGCCTCGCGAGTATGTCAGCGGAGAAAGCCATCTGTATCTGGGCCGTAGGCATCTGTTGAAGGTGCACGCGGCATATGGGGCGCGGGGTGGCGTGAAGATGCTACGGGGCCGTTTGGATGTGGTCGTGCCAGAAGGTAAACCAGAGGCTGTCAAGGCGCTTCTGGACGCGTGGTACCGACAACGCGCGAGCGAGGTGTTCTCTAGGCGGCTACAGCATTGTGTCGATCAGGCTCGATGGTTAAAAAAGCCGCCCGCTTTGCGGCTGTTGAAGATGAAGACGCAGTGGGGAAGTTGTTCTCCCAAGGGCGAACTGATTTTGAATCCCTTGCTGGTCAAGGCGCCCAGCACCTGCATCGATTATGTTTTGAGCCATGAACTTTGCCACCTGCGTGAGCATAATCACAGCGAGCGCTTCTACCGGTTGTTGTCCGGCATGGTGCCGGATTGGCAGGCTAGAAAGCGCGAACTTGATGACATGGCTGAGGCTATTCTCAACGTGTAGCGCATTGGCTAGCCCGCCCGGGCTCAGGCCTCCCCGCCACACACCTGCTTGATCGTCTGCCTTAACCAGCGGTGCGCCGGGTCGCTGTCCAGCCGGGGCGGCCACGCCTGCACGACTCTGACGGACGCCATCGGGATTGGCACGGCGAAGCCGCGTACGGCGAGTCCCAAGCGCTCGATGCCCGGCATCAGATGCTGCGGCATGGACGGGAGGATCATGTCGGAATCGGCTAGCGCGAAGATGGCGGCGTGGAAGGTGGGCGTGATCAGCGCGACGCGCCGGGACAGGCCCAAGTCGCTCAGCGCCAGGTCCAGAGGGCCGTGCGCGCGGCCGCGCCGCGAGACGCTGATTTGCTCGTAGGCGACGAAACGTTCGGGCGTGATGTCGTCTTGAAAGATGGCGTGGCCGGCGCGTGCCAGGCCGCAGAAGGACGTTGTGAACAACGTCTGCACCTTGATGTCGGCGCCGAATTTCTGCGACGAGCCGATGTACAGGTCGGCGTCGCCCGCGAGCGCGTCGCTGTCATCTTTCGCTTCCGACAGAAAGCGCAACACGGCGTGAGGCGCGTCGCGGCGCAGCTGTTCGCGCAGGCGGCCGCCGTAGGCGCTGACGAACACGTCGTTGGACCGTAGCGTGAACACCCGCGTCAAGGAACCCAGGTCCACATCCTGCCTAAATGCAGAGATCACTGTCTGCGCCTGTTCCACCACGCTGCGCACCTGATCTCGCAGCGCCAGGGCGCGCGGCGTGGGCGCCAGCCCGCGGCCCGAACGCACCAGTACGGGATCGCCCACGGCCTCGCGGATGCGGGCCAGGGCGCGGCTCATGGCGGGCGTGCTCAGGTTGAGGCGGCGCGCCGCGCCGCCGACGCTGCCTTCCTGGATCAGGACATCCAGTGTCAGCAGCATGTTGAGGTCTGGCGTAGTCATGCCGCCAAGCATAGCGCGGCTCTCCGGCAGAATCGGGCTGCGGGAGTTGCACGCCATGCAATCGTGAGTTGCGCTGAACGGCATTCCCCACCGGGTCCGACGCCGCCAACAATGCCCCCTTGGCAGCGCTTGGGCGCCAGCCGGACAACAAAGGAGACACACATGGCATTAGACGTTCTGGAACTGCATCATCACGCGGTGCGCATGCCGCTTGCGAAGGTGGCGGCGATGGGTGCGTTCTATGGAGACGTGCTGGGCTTGGACACCGACAAGGGCCGCTGGGAAATCCCGGGCATTGCCGGGTACTTCCTGGACATGGGCAATGACTGTCAGATCCATCTGCTGGGCAGCGACGGCCCCTCGCCCTATTCCCAAGGGCCGGGCCGCGACCCTGTGGAAAACCATGTGGCGCTGGCGGTGCGGGACATTGCTGCGGCCGAAGCCGAACTCCAGCGTCAAGCGGTGGACTACTGGAAGTTGGACAATGTGGCGGCGCCCGAACTGATGCAGCTGTTCCTGCGCGATCCGGTGGGCAACTTGATCGAGCTGCATCAGATTGGCCGGTGCCGCTGCAAGCGCAGTGACCGCCTGTTTGCCGATGCGAAGGCCGCCGAGGGCGCGGCGCCGGCCCAAACCGCCCCGCAAGATTGATGGCCCTGGGGATCAGTCATGTTCATTGATCTGAATGCGCTGGCGGGCGCTGCCCGCTACAAGCTGCTGACCGCAGCGATCGTGCCGCGTCCCATCGCGTGGATCGTGTCGCGCGACGCGCGGGGGGCGACGAACGTGGCGCCCTTCTCGTTCTTCAACCTGATGTCGGGTGACCCGCCGCTGATCTGCGTGGGTATCGGGATGCGTGACGGCGCACCCAAGGACACCGCCCGCAATATCGCCGAGCGTGGCGAGTTCACCGTCAATCTGGTGTCGACCCGGCTAGCGGCCAGAATGAATGTGACGGCGGTGGATTTCCCGGCAGGCGTCGACGAATCGGCCGAGGCCGGTCTGGTGTTGTCCCCTTCCGAGCGTATCGGCGTGCCACGGGTAATGCAGTCGCCTGTTGCGTTCGAGTGCCGGGTGCATGAACTGCTGCGCATCGACGGCCGCAGCCTGGTGGTGGCCGACGTGGTGGCCATGCATGTGCAGGATGAGCTGGTGGCCGACCACGACCATCTGTACCTGGATGGCCCGAAGATGGACCTGCTGGCCCGTCTGCATAACCCCGGCTGGTACAGTCGCCCGCAGCCCGCCTTTCAGATGCCGCAGCTGAACCTGGCGCAATGGGAAGCCCTGAAGCAGTCTGGCGAAGCGGCGGGCTATCTTGAGCAGTCGTTCATCTAGCGGGTGGGCGCGGCGGTGGCCATCGCGCGTGCCTCTTTTCCTGCCGGGCGCCCAAACCCTACCGCGGCGCCCGCGCCTTCAGATCCGCCATCTCTTCATTCATCAGCTGATGCGCGTAGCGTGAGAACACGCTGACCAGGCGGGTGCGCGTGTGATACGGCGGGTACAGCAGCGCCACCGTCACCGGCACCGACGGGCTGAAGGGGCGGACCTCGACGCCGTTGGCCTCGTACTCTTCGCGCGCCGCAAGCGGGTTGATCAGCGCCACGCCCAGCCCCGCGCCCACCAGCGCGCACACGGATGAGCCCAGCCCGGCTTCGGCCACCGTCTGACGTTCGACCTTTGCCGCCTTGAAGACGGCGTCGATCTTTTCGCGCAGCGGCGTGGCGCTGGGAAAGGCGATGAACGGTTCGCCGGCGAAGTCAGCGGGCTTCAGCTTTTTCAGCTTGGTCAGGCGGTGCCCTTTGGGCAGCACCGCCACGCAGCTCATCGTCAATACCGGCTCGACCTGAATGCCGGGGCTGTCGCCCGACAGCATGGCCAGCCCCGTGTCGCAGAACCCCGAGCTGATCCAGTTATGCACCGCGCTGGCGTTGCCCGAGTGGATGGAGACCATCACGTCCGGGTACTCGGTCTTGAAGGCCGCGACGATGCGCGCCAGGATGCCGCCTGCCAACCGGGGCATGGCGGCCACGCTCAGGCGGCTGGCGCTGAACGAGCGGATGCTGGCTGCGGCGGACTCCAGGCCGGCCAGGCCGATGAAGGTCTTTTCAACCTCTTGGAAGAAGCGCGAGCCGTCTTGCGTGGGGCTCAGGCGGCTGCCATTGCGGTCGAACAAGGGAAACTGGGTGATGGCTTCCAATTGCGCAATTAAGCGGCTAACGTGCGGCTGCGAGGTATGCACGCGCCGCGCGGCGGCCGTCATCGAGCCGGTCATCATGACGGCTCGGAAGGCCTCGATGTGTCTTAAGCCCATCCGTGGAATGGCCATATCAAATCCGTATAGAGGAATACCTGATTGGAACTGGATAAAACCATACTGCTAGTTGATACTTTTTGCCAGCCGCGGGGCTCATCGCGGGACGCGGCGGTTGCCAAAAAAACTGGCGCCGCTGATCGACATTACAAACACGCGCCGCACGCACGGCGCCAAGGGATTCAGATGAAAGCATTTGCCGCGATCTCGGTTGCTGCCGCCTTGCTGGGCAGCGCCGCCACCGCCCACGCCGAAGGCCCCAGCCGCCTGGACAAGATCCGCGAAACGGGCGTGATCACCATCGGTCACCCTGAAACCTCGGTTCCCTTCGCCTACCTTGATGGCAATCAGAAGCCGGTCGGGTACACGGTTGAGATCTGCCAGGAAGTCGCACAGTACGTGAAGGCCGCGCTGAAGCTGCCCAAGCTGGAAGTGCGCTACAACCCGACGACCTCCGCCACGCGCATCCCGCTGCTGGCCAACGGCACGATCGACCTGGAATGCGGCAACACCACCAACAACCTGGACCGCCACAAGCTGGTGTCGTTCGCGCCCACGACCTTCGTGGCGCAAGTGGTGCTGGTAGCGCGCAAGGACGGTGGCGTTGATCCCAACAACCTGGAATCGTTCCGCGGCAAGACCATTGCCGCCCAAGCCGGTGGCCAGACGTTCCGCCTGATCTCGGGCCTGAACGCCAAGGGCAACCTGGGCATCACGATGGCGCCGACGAAGGATACCGCCGAGACCATCCTGATGGTGGAATCGGGCCGCGCCGCCGGTTCGGCCAACGATGACGGCATCGCCTACGGCGCCGTGGCCTCGTCGAAGAACCCGGACGCATTCGTGATCGGCAAGAAGGGCCTGGAAATGGCGCCCTACGGCATCATGGAACCCAAGGACGACCCCGCCTTCAAGAAGGTGGTGGACGACGCCGTGGTGGACCTGATCAAGACCGGCAAGGTCGCGGCCATCTACGACAAGTACTTCAATTCGCCGATTCCCCCGAAGCAGATCAACCTGAAGTATCCGATGAGCGACGCGCTCAAGCGCGCGCTGGCGAACCCGACCGATTCGGGTGACCCCAAGGTTTACGAGTAATCAGGTAGTCCGCGGGACGCCCAGTGCGTCCCGCGGCGGTTTTGGGGCAAGGCGCCATGGCCGGCGCCGCCATCTAAGGCACAGGCATGAATTACAACTGGAGTTGGGGCGTCTTCCTGGAGATGTCGCCAGACGGCGTGCACACCTTCCTGGAGACGCTGCTGATTGGCGTGGGCTGGACCCTGGCGCTGGCGCTGACGGCGTGGGTCTTCTCGTTGCTGCTGGGGTCGTGGCTGGGCGTGATGCGCACGGCGCAGTCCCGGCTGATGAACGTCATCGGCGCGACCTACGTCGAGATCTTCCGCAACATCCCGCTGCTGGTGCAGATGTTCCTGTGGTACTTCGTGCTGCCCGAGCTGCTGCCGCACGCCTGGGGCCTGGCGATGAAGCAGATGCCGCAGCCGTGGGGGCAATTCGTGCCGGCCGTGCTGTGCCTGGGGTTTTATGGATCGGCCCGCGTGGCCGAACAATTGCGCGCCGGCATCCAGTCCTTGCCGCGCGGCCAGTTCCAGGCGGGCACCGCGTTGGGGCTGACCGAGGTGCAGGTGTACCGCTACATCATCCTGCCCGAAGCGTTTCGCATCGTGCTGCCGCCGTTGACTTCCGAGTTCATGGGCACCATCAAGTATTCCTCGGTAGCGCTGACGATCGGCCTGTTGGAATTGACCGGCCAGGCGCGCTCCATGCAGGAATTCAGTTTCCACATCTTCGAGGCGTTCTCCGCCGCGACGGTGATTTACCTGATCCTCAACGGCATCGTCGTGCTGGGCATGCGCCTGCTTGAACGCCATGTCGCTGTTCCCGGGCTGATCGGTTCAGCCGGCAAGAGCCGCTAGGGGAACGCCGTGGGTAAATTTGATTTCGATGTCATCTGGACCGCCCTGCCCTATCTGTTTCAGACGGGCATGACGTTCACGCTGACGCTGACGGTGCTGGCCGCCGTGATGGGTCTGGCGCTGGGCACGCTGCTTGCGATGATGCGCTTGTCGCGCTTCAAGATTCTGTCGGTGCCGGCGGGCATTTATGTGAACGTGATGCGGTCGATTCCGCTCTTGCTGGTGATCTTCTGGTTCTACTTCCTGGTGCCTTACATCGCGGCCTGGGTGGTGGGGTCGCCCACGCCCTTGCGGGTGGGGGCGTTCAATTCGGCGGTCATCACCTTCACGATGTTCGAGGCCGCGTACTTCTGCGAAATCATGCGCGCCGGGATTCAGTCGATAGCGCGTGGTCAGGTGTCGGCCAGCATGGCGATTGGCCTGAGCCCGTGGCAAGGCATGCGCTACGTGATTTTGCCGCAGGCGTTTCGCAACATGGTGCCCGCGCTGCTGACGCGCGTGATCATCCTGTTCCAGGACACCTCGTTGGTCTACGTGCTGTCACTGACGGACTTCCTGGGGGCGGCCTCCAAGATCGGCCAGCGCGATGGCCGGCTGGTGGAGCTCTACCTCTTTGTGGCGGTGGTGTATTTCGTGATCTGCTTCACGGCGTCCCGCCTGGTCAAACTGCTGGAAAAGCGCACCCGTGTGCTGCGATAGGGTTTAACGATGCAATTTTCTTCGACGCCTCCGATGATCGAGATCAAGCAGGTCAGTAAGTGGTACGGCTCCTTTCAGGTGCTGGATGAATGCACGACGACCGTCGGCAAGGGCGAGGTCGTGGTGGTGTGCGGGCCGTCCGGGTCCGGCAAGTCCACCCTGATCAAGACCGTGAACGCGCTGGAACCCTTTCAACAGGGCGACATCGTGGTCAATGGCATTTCGGTGGGCGACCCGCGCACCAATCTGCCCAAGCTGCGTGCGGTAGCTGGCATGGTGTTCCAGCACTTCGAGCTGTTCCCGCATCTGTCGGTGACCGAGAACCTGTGCCTGGGCCAGGTCAAGGTGCTGGGCCGCAGCAAGGACGAGGCGCGCACGCGCGCGCTGGTGCTGTTGGAACGCGTGGGCCTGTCCGCGCACAAGGACAAGCATCCCGGCGAATTGTCGGGCGGCCAGCAGCAGCGCGTGGCCATCGCGCGTGCGCTGTCGATGGACCCGGTGGTGATGCTGTTTGACGAACCCACGTCTGCGCTGGACCCCGAGATGGTCAACGAGGTGCTGGACGTGATGACCGACCTTGCCCGCGAGGGCATGACGATGATGGTGGTGACCCATGAAATGGGATTCGCCCGCCGCGTCGCCGACCGTGTGATCTTCATGGACGGCGGCAAGATTGTTGAAGACTGCGACAAAGACGCGTTCTTCGGCAACGTAGAGGAACGTGCTGCCCGCACGCGCCAATTTCTTTCCAAAATTTTGCAGCATTGAACGCCATGACCCAGCGGATTCCCGCCGACCACCCGACCAGCCCTGTCGACCTGCGCAGCGATACGGTCACCCATCCCACCGCGGCGATGTACGAACGCATGCGCACAGCGCCCATTGGCGACGACGGCCTGGATGGCGACCCTTCCGTACGCGCGCTGGAAGCCCATGTTGCGGCCCGTCTGGGCAAGGAAGCGGGGCTGTTCGTGCCCAGCTGCACCATGGCCAACCTGCTGGCCGTGCTGGCGCAAACGCAGCGCAACGAACAGGTGGTGCTGGAATCGTCCGCCCATATGTACACGTCGGAACGCGGCGCCGCCACCTTCACGGGTCTGTTCTACCAGGGCGTGTCCGGCACCGATGGCGCGATGGACCTGAACCGGCTGGACGAAGCGCTTTTGTCGGGCGGCCATCGTTTGAAGACGTCGCTGGTGGCGATGGAAACGTCGCACAACAACGCGGGCGGCGCGGTCTTGCCGCTGGACCACATGAAGGCCGTGTACGGCATGGCCAATGCCGCCGGCATTCCGGTGCACCTGGACGGCGCGCGCCTGTTCAACGCCGCGGTGGCGCTGGGCGTGCCGGCCGTTGAGATCACGCAGTACGCCGACACGGTGTCCTTGTGCCTGTCCAAGGGCCTGAGCGCGCCGGTGGGCGCGGTGCTGGCGGGCAGCAAGACCTTGATGGCCCGCGCGCGCACCTTGCGCCGCATGCTGGGCGGCACGCAGCGCCAGTCCGGCATCATGGCGGCGGCCGGCCTGGAAGGCGTGCAGACGATGACTGACCGGCTGGTCGAAGACCACGTCCGTGCGCGCCGCTTGAGCGACGGCATCAATGGCCTGGCGCCTGCGTTGTCGGCGACCGTGCCGCAGACCAACATCGTGCAGGTCGAGACCGCCGACACCGGCATGACGAACGCCCAGTGGGTGGCGGCGCTGCAAGCGGAAGGCCTGTTGACCCGTCCGTGGGGGCGCACGCGGCTGCGCTGCGTGACCCATCGGCACATCGACGATGACGACATCGATACCGCTGTGCAGGCCTTCGCCACGGTGCTGAAAAAGCGTTGAGTGATCGCCGCCGGCAGGGGCCGGCGATGCGATAATGCCGGATGTCCGCGACTACCCCTCTCACCCGTAAAGACTATTTCTGCGCCTTGGCGGTGGTGGTCATCTGGGGCCTGAATTTTGTTGTCATGAAGGTCGGCATGCGGGGCTTGTCCCCCATGATGCTGGGCGCACTCCGGTTCGCGCTGGCGGCCTTCCCCCTGATCCTGTTTGTGCGACGGCCACAGCTGCCGTGGCACTGGATCGCCGCTTACGGGCTGGTGCAGGGGCTGGGCCAATTCGGCCTGCTGTTCACCGCATTGAAGTTCGGCATGCCTGCGGGCATGGCTTCACTGGTGATCCAGACGCAGGCGTTCTTCACCTTGTTATTGGCGGCGCCTGTGCTGGGCGAACGGGCGCGCCGCCATCATTGGATCGGGCTGGGCGTGGCTGCGTTGGGGCTGGCGGTGATTGCCGGCGGACGCGGCGAAGGCCCTGGCCAGATGACGATGCTGGGCTTTGCGCTGACACTGGGCGGCGCGTTCATGTGGGCGGTGTCCAACCTGATCGTCCGTCTGGCCAGCCGCAAGGCGCCCGGCTATGACCCCTTCGCCTTCATTGCCTGGAGCAGCGCCGCGCCTGTACTGCCCTTCCTGCTGCTGGCCGTGCTGATCGACGGCTGGGAGCCGGTCGTGGGCATGGTGACGGGCATGGGCTGGGGCGAAGCGCTGTCGGTGCTGTACCTGGCGGTGCTGGCGACGCTGTTGGCCTACACCTTGTGGACTCAGTTACTGACGCGCCACCCTGCCGCGAAGATCGCGCCGTTCTCGTTGCTGGTGCCGGTGGTGGGCCTGTGGGCGGCGTCGGCGGCGTTTGGCGAAAGTTTGCAGCCCTTGCAATGGCTGGGCGCCGCCTGCGTGTTGGCCGGCCTGGTCATCAATCAGGTGGGCGGACGCTGGCTGCGCAGCCGCTGACCGTTGCCGTTGCGGCAGCACCCCCCACCGCGCCCTGCGCTCGGCTGACGGGATTACACCGTCCTGCCGAGGGCGGCCCGTCCGCCTACACCTGTTCGAAGCGAATGTAACGCTTGTCGGTGTACTCCCGGCGCGTCGTGATTTCCGTGACCGATGCGCCCGGCGGGCCGCGCCGCAACCACTCCAGCATGTGATCCACCTGGTCGGGCGTGCCTTGCACCAGGGCTTCGACCGTGCCGTCCAGCAGATTCTGCACCCAACCCGTCACCCCCAGCATGTGGGCGCGCCTGACCGTGGCGTGGCGATATCCCACGCCTTGCACGGTGCCGCTGATGCTGACGAGGACAGTTTCGAAATGGGTGTCGGATTGCGAAGCTTGCTGAGGGTCTTGCATGAATTTTTCCTTCGGATGATGCGCCGCCCGGCGCAATGTGCGTAGGCGGTAATGGCTACGGCGGATGGTCTATAGGCCCGGATGGCACCGAAGCGATACGTTAGAGCTCATGTCAAAACGTGCCAACGGGAACACCCGCTACTAGAGCTTGGAGAAGCCATTATGGAAGAGACCAGTTTGTTGTCGGAAGCTGAGACAGCGCGCTACAGGGATCAGGGGTACTTGGCCCTGAAGGACATGTGCCCGCAGGATGAAGTGGGATACATCCGGCGGACGTTGCTGGACCTGTTTGCGAACAAGACCGGCTACAACGAGGGCGCCCAGTACGACTTTGTCAGCCGGGACGATCCGTCCAAGCCGGCCAAGTTTCCCAGCCTGCACGATCCGCGTCATTATGCCCCCGGTCTGTTGAAGACGGCCTATCACGAGCGCACGCTGGACCTGGCCCGCCAACTGTTGGGCGAAGAGGCGGCGCTGTATGGCGAACATGCCCTGCTCAAGCCGGGCCCGTTCGGCCCCGAGACGCCGTGGCACCAGGACGAGGCGTTCCGCTCGCCGGACTTTGTCTACAACGAGCTGAGCATCTGGCTGGCGCTGCAACCGGCAACCGTCGAAAACGGCTGCATGCAGTTCATTCCGGGGTCCAACAAGTGGGACGTGCTGGAGCACCGTTCGCCCGGCGGCGACAAGACCCTGCATCCGCTGGAATGCTGCGGCGATTTTGCGCGCGACCAGGCGGTGGCCGAACCGCTGGACCCGGGCGGCATCACCGTGCACGACGCCCGCACGCTGCACTTCACGGGGCCGAACACGTCGCCGTCGCCGCGGCTGGCGTACATCCTGATCTACAACACGCCGCCCGTCTACAAGCCGGGACGCCGCGAATTCCCGTGGCTGGAAGGCCGCTGGACGGATAGCCAGACCCGCAAAAAGCAATGGCACAAGCGCGGCGGGCTGGCGGTGGATGTGATGCGCCGCTTGCCGGGGGCCCGGCTGACCAGCCCGCGCTGGGTGGCGTGGGCGACGATCCGTGCGGTCAGCAAGGTCTGGCCGCGATAGCTTGGGTGGACCGGGGCCGCAGAGCCCCGGTCAGAGGGGGGGGCGAACGGGGCCGGCAAGCAGCGCTTGCCGGCCTCGGCGCGTATACTGGGCGGCGCCGCAGGGTCTGTCACCCAGGCGTTGCGGCACAGCCGCCCGCAGCCGGCGGCTCCAGATTCTAAAAATACGAAACGCAGCTGGCGCACCTCTATCACTCCTCAGACCTCCCATGACCGCTAACCTTTCTACGATCACCTGCATCGAAGATTTGCGCGCCGTTGCGCAAAAGCGCGTGCCGCGCATGTTCTACGACTACGCCGATTCCGGCGCCTGGACGGAAGGCACGTACCGCGCCAATGAAAGCGATTTCCAGAAGATCAAGCTGCGTCAGCGCGTGGCGGTGAACATGGAAGGCCGGTCGTTGCGCACCACCATGGTGGGGCACGACGTGGTGATGCCGCTGGCGATTTCGCCGACCGGGCTTACCGGCATGCAGCATGCGGATGGCGAGATCCTGGCGGCCAAGGCCGCGGCGGATTTCGGCGTGCCGTTCACGCTGTCCACGATGAGCATCTGCTCGCTGGAAGACGTGGCCGAAGCCACGAAGAAGCCCTTCTGGTTCCAGCTCTACGTGATGCGCGACCGCGAATTCGTGGCCAACCTGATCGACCGCGCCAAGGCTGCTGGCTGCACCGCGCTGGTGTTGACGCTGGACTTGCAGATCCTGGGCCAACGCCACAAAGACATCAAGAACGGCCTGTCGACGCCGCCCAAACCCACCATCCGCAACCTGATCAACCTGGCGACCAAGCCGCGCTGGTGCATGGGCATGCTGGGCACCAAGCGCCGCACCTTCGGCAACATCGTCGGCCACGCCAAGGGCGTGAGCGACCTGTCGTCGCTGTCGGCCTGGACGGCCGAACAATTCGACCCGCGCTTGAGCTGGGACGACGTGGAATGGATCAAGCAGCGCTGGGGCGGCAAGCTCATCATCAAGGGCATCCTGGATGTGGAAGACGCGCAGCTGGCCGCCAATAGCGGCGCGGATGCGCTGATCGTCAGCAACCACGGCGGGCGCCAGCTGGACGGCGCCATGTCGTCAATTGCCGCGCTGCCGTCGATTGCCGATGCGGTGGGCTCGAAGATCGAAGTCTGGATGGACGGCGGCATCCGTTCCGGCCAGGACATTCTGAAGGCCGTGGCGCTGGGCGCACGCGGCACGATGATCGGCCGCGCTTTCCTGTACGGCCTGGGCGCCTACGGCCAGGCGGGCGTGACCCGCGCGCTGGAGCTGCTCTACAAGGAAATGGACACGACGATGGCCCTGTGCGGCCGCCGCTCGATCGAGCCGGGCGACCGCAGCATTTTGCTGCCGGGCACGTATCCGAACTGATGTGTGCGCCCTCGTCGCGGGGGCAAGAGCAGCGGCGGCGTATCAACGACCGCGCGGTCTATTCACCCGCCGTTGCCCGCACCTAAATACTGGCTCGGCCGCCGCAACGCCGGATCAAACGGGTTGATCTGCGCGCCGACCGCATCGGCCTCGCGCCGCAGCATTTCCACGATCAGCGGCAGGCGTTCGTCGTTGATGCGTTCGATGGGGGCGGCGACGCTTAGCGCCGCCACCGTCACGCCGTTCGCGTCGTACACCGGCACCGCCAGCCCCGCGATATTCGGGAACACGCCCTGCCCCTGGCTGCGCGCGTATTGCAGTTCCTGGCATTCCTTGATGCGCACGCGCATCGAGATCTCGTCCACGAAACCCAGATGATGCAGCCGCGGAATGTTGAAGCGAATCACCTCTTCGCGTTCGGCTTCCGGCAGGCTGGCCAACAGCACCAGGCCGCCCTGGCCCATGCCCAGCGGCACCCGTCCGCCAATGTCGCCCGTATGCGAACGCACGGGAAACGCGCCGTCTACGCGGTCCACGCACACCGCATCGAAACCGCTGCGCACCAGCAGAAAAATCGTGTCGTTCAACATGCCTGACAAACGCAGCATGGCCGGCCGGTACAACGAACGCAGGCTCGACTGATGCGTGCCGGCTGCCGCCGCCAGCGAGAAGAACGCCACGCTCAATTGATAGCCCTTGCTTTGCGCGGGCTGCTCGACCACGCCTTCCTGCATCAGCCCTTGCAGCACGCGGTGCACCGTGGCTTGCGCCTGGCCGGTGCGCGCGGCGATATCGGTCAGGCGCAGCTTTTCTCCTTTCGCGTCCGCCAGCACGCGCAGCACGGCAAAGGCCCGCTGCAACACGCCCTGGCCGCCGGAATCTTCTGCCGTTTCTGATTTCTTCATTCTTTGGTTCCGATAATCAAAATTGTTGGATGTATTTTTATCAGGAAATTCAGCTAGATGGAATTAATAGTTAAAAAATTCGATTCTTCGGAAAACCCTAATTGACCCCGGCTTTTGGCAAAACCTAGACTGCCCCATCAATAAGCCGCTCCGCGCGGCGCAACGCCCGCACCGGGCGACGGGGTTTGGAAAATGTCATTTCTGCGGCTGGACAACGTCTCCAAGAACTACGGCGACCTGCGCGTCGTTTCCGATCTGAGCCTGACAGTGGAACAAGGGGAGTTCGTCTCGTTGCTGGGGCCATCCGGTTGCGGCAAGACCACCACCTTGCAGATGATTGCCGGTTTTGCCGACGTCACCCGCGGCACCATCACGCTAGATGGGCGCGACATCACCCACGCCAAACCCAACACGCGCGGGCTGGGCATCGTGTTCCAGAGCTATGCGCTGTTTCCGCATCTGACGGTTGCCGACAACGTGGCCTTCGGGCTGAAGATGCGCAAGGTGGACCGCGCGGAACGCCAGGAGCGCGTGCGGGAAGCGCTGGCGCTGGTGAAGCTGGACAAGCATGCCGACCGCTTTCCGCGTGAACTCTCTGGCGGGCAGCGCCAGCGCGTGGCGCTGTCGCGCGCGCTGGTCATCCGCCCGCCCGTGCTGCTGCTGGACGAGCCGCTGTCCAACCTGGACGCCAAACTGCGCGAAGACATGCAGTTCGAGCTGCGCAGCATCCAGAAGAAGATCGGCACCACCACCGTCATGGTCACGCATGACCAGGCCGAAGCGCTGTCCATCAGCGACCGCGTCGTGGTCATGCAGGATGGGCGCGCCACCCAGGTCGATGCGCCGTTTCGCATGTACGAACATCCGCAAACCGAATTTATCTCGCGCTTTGTGGGCAAGACCAATCTGCTGCCGGGCCGCGTGACGCGTTGCGGCGCGCAGGCCGAAATCGAAACCGGCGCGCTGCGCGTCGTGGTGGACGGCGAAGGCTTGCGCCATGGCGACACCGTGCAGTTGTCGCTGCGCCCGGAAAAGCTCGTGCCCGTGCC
>Ga0256908_1000231_pt1 | contig 27439 bp, 23 predicted proteins | sample MC6MC0761MT_FD_186331 | JGI IMG/M metagenome (GOLD analysis project Ga0256908, IMG submission 186331) | Metatranscriptome of enriched soil aggregate microbial communities from Iowa State University, Ames, United States - MC6-MC0761-MT... | ecosystem: Environmental > Terrestrial > Soil >... | reverse complement strand
GTGAAAAGCTGTACAGCGAAATACAGAATAATCAACTTTTAAATAAATAAAATTATGAAAAAGGTAAAAATTTCCTTCGATGCCCACATCTGGAACATACAGGTAATCAAAAATCCGTCACAATTGTTAAAAGCTGTTTTTCGGTACATTCATCCCGCGGAATTGAAAACAGAGTTAAACGAGATGATGAAGTATTCCTTTAATGGAAAAATACGAAAGAATGAAAGTTCCTCTACTTCTTTACTCACATTTAATATCCTGCGGTCAATTATTCGGGTGAGTTATAGTTTGTATGCTCACCCTAAGAAAAAACTGCGTAAGAAAACGACGTGTGCATCTGACTCTAATGAATATCATTTGTTTATAGGCAATCTCACATCCGAAGAATATGCAGATCCGCTCGTAACATTCAAGAATGTTTTTAAGAAGCAGTCTTTTGAACAAATAGAATTTGATTTGTTTGATATCGTAGAACATGCATTATCAAAATCTGTAGACAACCCGTCAGACGATATAAGTATTTCTTTTATTAATATCCATCGGTTGTTGGATGCTTGCTGGCTAATCTATAAAAGGGAAAACGATTATGAAGACGCATAAATTTTCTTTAGACTCACATTATTGGACAAAAGATGATGTCGAATGTCCTTATCAGTTAATCCGGCTGCTTAAACACCTTGCCAGTGTTTCGTATTACCGGAAACAGTTGCGTTATTACTGCTGCTATACTTTAAGTCATACAATGTACGGTAGAGAAAGTGTTTCCGATGTACTGTATGATACGGTTGTGCTGCAGTCTTTATTCAAAGCGGCTTACAGAATCTATCTGAATCCGTCAGAATTTAAAAAAATGAATCTGATGGTAAGCGAGGTTACGCGTCAGGAACTGATGGAACTGGAATATTTAAATGAAGAAGAATTTAAGAATCCCTATTTGGTTTTCGAAACCGTTTTTGATTCCTTTAGTCTCGATCGCGTATGTAAATCAATTTTTGATTTGGTCATGTCTGCTATGAGCGAAACAGATTTTGGTAAAGACTACAGTTGCAGTATATCAATGGTTAATTTCTTTAAAATGTTAGAAGCTATTGAAATTATCCAGAAAAGGGATGCAAATAGTTATTCGTAAAATAGGAATCTAATAGGCTAAAAAAAAGATAGGTTAAATCTGCTCAAACCGAGAATAGTAAGTGATAATTCGGAATATAATTCCATGATACCTTAACGCCAATCTTCGCTAGGTAGTTTTAAAATAAATGCTAGAAATGCGGAGCTTAATAAAAATTTGCCTTTTTAGGATATACTTTTCAAAATAGAATTAGATAAAGTTACCTCCGTTTTTTAATATCTCTCACCAAAGCATCTACAACTCCTAAAATAACTACTTCGTCATTTTCATTGATTTGTACAGAATTGGCATATTCCGGGTTTAGTGCTACCAGTTTAGAATTTATTTTATCGTATCGTTTTAAAGTATATTCAGATGAATTGATTGATACCACTACATCATCGCCGTGTTGAGGTTCGTAATCAGATCGTAAAATCAAAATATCGTTTTCCAGATAATCCGGATACATCGACAAGCCTTTTACTCGGTTTATAAAAGTAGATTCTATTTTAGAAAGATACAGCTCGTCTAGACTTATGCGGTCGTTCAAAAAATCTTCTGCAGGCGAAGGGAATCCCGCATTCACACCTTCACGTAATTGAACGTAATGCTTTTTGCCATTGGTATTAATGGGTAAATATTCTAATTCGCTGTCAAATTTTATAAACTGTATCATTGTACTTCTAAAATATCGTTCCATTTTGTGGTGTAGTTCGCACTTAAATGATCCTGACGCATTTTCCAAGTTTTATCTAATGCCTGCGAACCCAGTTTTAATTTCTGTGTTCCGTATTTAGAGTTCAGTTTGTCCATCGTCTGCATTATTTCACGATGTTTAAAGGGTTCTTCTTCGAACAAATTAAACTGTTTTTCATTTTCCGGAGCAATTCCTCCTACAATAACACCGGCTTTTTTGTAATGGAAACCGGCTTTAAAAATAATGTCCAAACCTTTTTTGGCGTATTTGGCGATTTCAATATCAGAATTCGTCGGGTAGGGAATACTCACATTGACCGATCTTGAATACTGTTCCTGTTGCTCGTTAAACCTGTTGGTGTAAACAAAAACGGTAACCAACTGGCATGTTGACTTCTGCTTGCGAAGTTTGGCAGCACAAGTTACGGCAAAAGTTGTAATGCGTTCTGCAAGATATTCCTTATCGGTGTAAGTGGTATCAAAAGATCGGGTGGTGGCAATATGCTTTTTCGATTGTAATTCTTCCAGTTCTAAAACCGAAATCCCTTCTAATTCTTTCTTTAATCGAAGTCCCACTACCGAAAATTGCCTTCTTACATATTCATCGGGAAGTTCCGTGAACTGAATTGCTTTGTGAACACCTTTGTTTTTTAGTTTTTTAGACATGCGTCTGCCAATTCCCCAAACATCTTCAATGTTCAGCCATTGTAGTGCTTTCAGACGTTTTTCATCGGTATCGATCAAATAAACACCTTCTAACTGCGGGAATTTTTTTGCGATGTGATTTGCCGCCTTTGCCAATGCCTTTGTAGGAGCGATACCCACGCAGGTTGGAAGAAGCGTTTTTTGTAGAATCTCCCGGCGTATTTGTCTGCCACATTCATCAAGCGGCTGTGTAGAAAAATTATTGAAATGCAGAAAACACTCGTCAATAGAATATACTTCAACTTCGGGCGTGTAATTTTTAAGGATGCGATACACCCGGTTACTCATATCGCCATACAAAGCGTAATTCGATGAAAATACGTGAATGCCTAATTCCTTAAACTTATCTTTGTATTCAAACGCAGCCGCAGCCATAGGAATGCCCAGTTTTTTAGCTTCGTTTGATCGCGAAATAACACAACCATCGTTATTACTTAAAACAACAATGGGCTGGTGGCGTAAGGTTGGGTTAAAAATCCGTTCGCAACTTACATAAAAATTATTACTATCTACTAAAGCATACATTTTACAAAATTATCAATTTATAAAACGTAATAAAGTTAAAAATGTGTCGTTCTTAATTCTTTAAATGGAGTCTGTACAATAAAGGCATAATGCTTATATTTGCCGGCATTAAAAGGTAGTCACTGTGTTTATTTAATATTAGTGATGCCTATAATCAAAGAAAACAAATTTATTAAATGAAAAAACTTTTAAAAAAAGTCTGCCTCCTGTCTATGGTGGTAGGTATGGACTCTGCGTATGCCCAAGAGAATAATCAGGTTTATTTAGGATTGGGAATGGGATTGGATTACGGCGGCGTAGGTGCTAAAGTAGAATATCTTCCTGTAAAAAATGTAGGCGTTTTCGCGGGATTGGGATTTAACTTATTGTCGGTTGGTTGGAATGTAGGTGCTACTTACAAAATTATGCCCGATAAAAAGGTATCTATCAATCCTATGGTTTTTTACGGATACAATGCGGTATCTAAAGTTTCGGGAGCGCCTAATTATGATATGACATCGTACGGAGTAACATTTGGGGCGAATGTTGATATAAAAATGGGAAAACAAGGCAATAAGTTAAGCGCAGGAATTTTTGTGCCAGTAAGATCAGAAAAATTTATGGATAACTATGATGCAATGAAAAATGATCCTAGAGTATTTTTAGAGTCTAGCTTAATACCGGTAACAATAGGCGTTGGGTACAATTTTAAACTGAATTAAATAGAAAATTTTCCAAGCAATTTTATTAATCAAAAAGCACTTACCTCTAAAAAAACTTCATGTAGATTGATAAATTGTTATAATGCTAATCATTATGTTTTATTTGTCATGAGATTAAATCTTAACCTTTTTGTTTTATAAGAAAATAATTTAAACAAAAATCCCAACCTTTAGGTTGGGATTTTGCTTTTTATATCTTAAAAACTATGCCTTTACATTCAGCATAATTGATAATTCATCTAATTGAGTTTTATCAATAGTTGCAGGTGCATCAATCATTACATCTCTGCCCGAATTGTTTTTAGGGAACGCAATAAAATCACGAATGGTTTCTTGTCCGCCTAAAATAGCTGTTAAACGATCCAATCCAAAAGCCAATCCGCCGTGTGGTGGTGCGCCAAACTGGAAAGCATTCATTAAAAAGCCAAATTGCTCTTGTGCTTGTTCTGAAGTAAAACCTAAATGTTTAAACATTAAAGCCTGCATGTCTTTGTCGTGAATACGGATCGATCCACCGCCAATTTCGTTACCATTTAGTACCAAATCGTAAGCGTTTGCACGAACTTTACCCGGATCGGTATCTAACAAGTGCATATCTTCTGGTTTTGGTGATGTAAACGGATGGTGCATTGCATGAAAACGTTCCGAATCTTCGTCCCATTCCAACAACGGAAAATCGACAACCCATAAAGGAGCAAATTCGTTTGGTTTACGCAAGCCCATACGGTTTCCTAACTCCATACGCAATGCCGATAACTGGCTGCGTGTTTTGTTTGCAGAACCCGATAAAATCAAAATTAAATCGCCTTCTTTAGCTTCGGTTGCTACTGCCCATTTTGCTAAATCTTCCTGATCGTAAAATTTATCTACCGATGATTTGTACTGATTGTTTGCTTCGCATTTTACATACACCATTCCTAATGCACCAACCTGCGGACGCTTAACCCAGTCAATCAACGCATCAATTTCTTTACGAGTATATGATGCAGCTCCCGGAACGGCAATTCCAACCACTAATTCTGCCGAGTTGAAAACAGGAAATTCTTTGTGTTGAGAAACAGCGTTCAATTCGCCGAATTTCATTCCGAAACGGATATCTGGTTTGTCGTTCCCGTACGTTTTCATCGCTTCATCAAACGTCATACGTGGGAATTTCTCTATTTCTATGTTGTGGATTTTCATCAATAAATGACGCGTTAATCCTTCAAACACATTTAAAATATCTTCTTGTTCAATGAACGACATCTCACAATCGATCTGTGTAAATTCAGGCTGACGGTCGGCACGTAAATCTTCGTCACGGAAACATTTCACAATTTGGAAATATTTATCCATTCCGCCCACCATCAACAATTGTTTAAATGTTTGCGGCGATTGTGGCAAAGCATAAAACTGACCAGGATTCATACGTGAAGGCACCACAAAATCGCGTGCGCCTTCTGGTGTAGATTTTATTAAATAAGGCGTTTCAACCTCGCAGAAATCTAAATTCGATAAATAATTACGAACTTCTTGTGTTACTTTATGGCGAAACAATAAGCTGTTTTTAACCGGATTACGACGAATATCTAAATAACGGTATTTCATACGGATGTCTTCACCACCGTCGGTTTCATCTTCAATGGTAAAAGGCGGAAGTTGCGATTCGTTTAAAACCGTAAATTCCTTCACCAAAACCTCAATTTCACCAGTTGGGATATTTGCGTTTTTAGATTCACGCTCAATCACCGTTCCTTTAACCTGAATAACAAACTCACGACCCAACGATTTTGCAAGCTGCATAACGCTTTCTTCGGTGCGTGATTCATCAAAAATTAACTGGGTAATTCCGTAACGGTCGCGTAAATCAACCCAAATCATAAAACCTTTATCACGAGATTTTTGAACCCATCCCGCAAGCGTAATTTCTTTATTTACATCGGCTAAACGTAGTTCGCCGCAATTGTGACTTCTGTACATTTTTCTAAAAAAAATTGTTTGTGCAAATGTACTGTTTTGTATGTATTTATGCATAAAAAATGTATACAATGTATGTATATATTATGCTTGATGTTATATAAAATCGCTAAATGTCTGGGTAATATTACAAATAGTTTAATACTGATAATTATGTTTCACGTTATAAGGCTGTCGGAAAAAAGTTATAAGTGTTTAAAAAGAACAAAACGTTTTATTTCTATTAAAAAATTGTGTTTTATGATATAATACTTAAGGTTTTGTTAAAAAAAATGATTATGTTTGATAAAAACTGAAAATTAATTTGAAAATTCATGGATATAAGAAAACGTAAAACCATTCTTTTTTTAGGAATGGCATTATTTGCTATGTTTTTTGGTGCAGGAAATCTACTGTTACCTGCCTATTTAGGCTTGCAAACCCGCACAGATTGGGCGGCTACGTTTGCAGGTTTTTCGTTAACCGCGATTCTGGCTCCCGTTTTGGCAATTTTTGCAGTAGCCGTTTCGGGAAATTATTTTACCGATTTAGGTTCGCGCGCCAACGTAAAACTGGCTTATGTTTTATCAACAATAAACGTTTTATGTATCGGTCCGTTAATTGCATTGCCACGTTCGGGCGCATCGGTTTTTGAAGTTGCCATTAAACCGATAATCCCAGATGCACAGCCGGTTTGGGTTTGTGTGTTGTTTTTTGGGGCCGTAATGGGTGCGTCGTTTTCTTTAAATAGAATTACCGGAATTTTAGGAAAAATTTTCGCTCCGATTTTGCTTTTCTTCCTAGCCTTGTTAATTGTCCCGGGTTTGTTTATGGGATCGACTGTAAACATTGATCCGACAATTATTGAAGACCGTTTTTACGTTGGTTTTCAAGAAGGCTATCAGACAATGGATGTTTTGGCAGGATTAATTTTCGCAGTTTTATTGATAGCAGGTGCCAATCGTAAAAGTTATACGCATGTAAAAGATAAAATTGAAGTGGTTGTAAAATCGGCAATATTGGCAGCGATCTGTATGTTGTTGGTTTACGGCGGTTTGTTTTATCTGGGTGCACATGCTACAGTTGATGCTGCAAACACTACAAGATCTTCTTTATTGATTTACCTTGCCACACAGTATTTTGGATCGAACGGAGTTTATTTAATATCGATCTTAATGATTTTGGCGTGTATCACAACAGCAATTGCATTAACCGCAGGTTCTGCAAACTTTTTTGAACGATTGACCAAAGGCAAACTAGGATATATCGAAGGTGTAATATCAATAACGCTTGTATCAACCTTATTAGCAATTACAGGGGTTGATGGTATTATTGAATATGCTGCTGCTTTGTTAAACTTTATTTATCCGGTAACTTTGGTGCTTATACTTTCGGTTTTGTTATTCGGAAGAACCATCCAAAATCAGAAACCTTATTTCATAACGTTGATTGTAACCATGGTTATATCGTCTGTACGAGTACTTGCTGGCTGGTTTCCTAATGAAGAAACTTTTACACAACTTTTAAATATGATGCCTTTTGCGCGATTTAATTTGGAATGGGTAATACCTGCAATACTAACATTTGTAATAACTTGTTTTGCTTTAGGTAGAAATTTGAATAGAAAGTAGGTTACTCAAGATGAAAATTAAATCAAATACTCAATATCTCGGGTTTATATTGGGAATAATTTATGGACTCGTTTTCAGGTTGATTTCTGATGTGGAATATTTAGACGGATTTTATAATGTTTACAGCATAACTTTTATTTGGGTTATTCCTACGCTTATAGGATTATTTCCCATTATGTTCTCGTCTAGCAAACTTTATTTATCGCCACTAAAATTATTTCTGTATCCTGTTTTAACTATCTTTTTGTTCTTGATTATTACATTGGTTACCGGTCTTGAAGATGTTTTTTGTTTATTTATAATTGGTATTCCCTTTTTTATAGCGGCAGGAGTAATTGGTATTCTTTTGGGTACTTATATGAAGGATAAAATGATTAACAAAAAGGTTTATTCGATCTTTTTATTACCATTGATATTGAATCCTATTGAAAATATTATTCCAAATGAATCAGAAGTATTTAAGGTTGAGCACTCGATAATTATCAACAAAAACAAATCAGAGATTTTTCCAAATTTGCTTGAAGTTCAAACTATCAATGAAAAACAGTACGGAAATGGTTTCTTTCAAGTAGTAGGAATTCCAAAACCATTGAATTCAAAAATGTATAGCGATGGCGAAAATCCATACAGAATTGGGTATTTCACAGATGATTTTGAGTTATATGAAAGTATTGATACGTTGAAAGAAAATGAATTTGTAAGCTTTAAAATTCATTTAGATAAATCGCAATTAAGAAATCAGCCAACAGATATTCATTTGGTACAGAGCGATTATTTCAAATTTGGAAAAATAAGTTATACTTTAATCGAAATAGATGCAAATAAAACAAAAGTAATTTTGTCTTGCGACTATATATTGAATTCTAAAATGAATTTGTATGCGAATTTTTGGGCAGAAAAAATTATTTCCGATTTTGAAAAGCGATTGCTAAAATCGATCAAGATTAATATAGAATCATAAAAAAAACCAACCGTTAAGGTTGGTTTTTTATTATTATTTCTTTTCTAATATCACAGACAGTTTGTTGAAATCTGCAGCGGCGTTTATAATTTTTTGATATTGCGGATACACGCTTGCTGGCAGTTCTACAAATTCATAATGTTCGGTATTCTTTACAATTAACTGGTTTCCTTTAATTTCGTAAGATGATATGAAATCTGCAACAACTTTTCCTTGATAGGTTAACGATTGATTCATATTAAAAACTTCTGGGTTTTTAATCTTATAATCTGCCGGAAGCGTTAATGTAATTGTTCTGTCATACGAATGTGGATTGTCTATTTCTATAGGTAAAACACGTTCTTTTTCTTCGTACATTTCCATTTGTTTACCAATTACCTCGCCCACTTTAAATATATAATTGTTTCCGGCTTTGGTAATTAAATCTTTTGCATTGGCTTTAACATCAATAACAAAATGTTCTTTACCTACAAATTCTAATCCTTCGTTTTTAGCTTCTACCGATGCAATTTCTGATTCAAATGTGTAATTTTTTGCTATAAAAGTTAACATCTCTTGATATTCGGTAGGATCAGAAAAATCTTTTGCAGGTTGAAAATTTAATGATTCATAACCATTGAATTTAATTTTTGATGCTAACGCAGGATCTGTAACGCTGTTAGAAAAATCAACATGAATATCCATAACAGACATGCTTTGATTTTTAGGGAATTCAATTGTTTTTATTTCTGAAACGGGAACTTTAATACCACCAAAGGTTTTGGTTTTTACAAATAAGCCATGATTTCCGGCAAATTGGTCATCAAACATTGGTGTTCTGTAGGCTGGTGCTCCTGGTTCTACATAAACATCGGCTGTAGGAAAGTAAAAAAGTACTTCTTTAAAATTAAGATACGATTCAAAATTTGGATCAAAAATATTCTGAAAACGGTCTGTAGTAAAAACAATTTCGTAAGGAACATTCATTTTTTTATACGCATTAGCATATAGTTTTAATAGATCGAACAAATTTCCTTGTTTGTTTTTAATGATGTCTGCTAAATTTTCATTTGCCGAAAAATATCGATTGTACTGTATATTTTCTTTTATGTTTTTTTCGATATTCTGAATTTGCGCAAGCGGATCTGATGTTTTTTGAAATTTCTTTATAAAATTTTCTAACGCTTTTTCTTCTGCTTTTGAAAGTTCGCGGTGATAAGCTTCGTATAAGCTTTTAGCATAATCGGAGTGATTGTGAATATTTTTAGTGTTGGTTGAAATATTTTCGTCTAATTTATAACTAAAGCGTTGACTGTTTTTAAGCATATTGCTTTGGCGTTCGTTATCAGGAATAGACGGAATATTGAATGCTTCTACAAAAAGCGAGTTTTTTTCTTTATAGCTTTTTAGTTTGCTTTCGGCTTTAGGAAATCCATTGTATGATGCCGAACTAAACAATAAACGTTCTGGATAAATAAGTTCTATTGTGGTTCTTAAAACAGGAGCATTACTTTGTAATTTTAAGGAGCTACCAGAAATTTCGGGTTCTTTTTTTATAATGTGAAATTTTTCAATAATTGCTCCTTTTTCTAATCCGTTTACTGCAAAATAATTATACTTTGTTTGCCTTTGTTCGTCAATTTCTTCTTTAATATCAGATTGTTTCAACTCTATAATTTTGCCATTTTTAAGTATAACACGTAATTTATTGGCAATAAGATTGTCGTTCATGCCGGCCGGAATGTAAACTTTGTTGTTACGTTCAATGGCATTATCAGAATTGATTAATTTTTTTTCATGTACAAGGCGGTATTCCGATGCTGTATTATCTTCAAAAACAAATTCAGATTTAATGTGGCGTTCTAAAATAATTTCTTCTTCTTTTTGAAATTTTGGATCTATTTTATATTCTGCTGTTGAAAATTCGTAGTTCTTAAACTCAAATTTCTGTGCTTTCATATTCCATACACTTACAGAAATGAAAAGGGTTAGTAGTACACTTTTAATTTTTATCATTTTTTTTGATTATAATGGTTTCTAGATAGTTTTCTTTTAGTTTTTTTAATGATTCGTTCCACAAAGCAAATTGCTGAGGTGCAATTAGTGTTTGCTTTATTTGCACATTGTAATTTAATTCTATAGTAGCATCTTTTTTAGAATAGCTAAAGTTAAAAGCTATTAAATCGTTAGAAAAAGATGCGTTTTCTGGTAAATATGTTACTTCGGTTCCTTTTGGAATGTTTAGTGAAACGCGGTATGACTGATTACTTAAAAATTCGTGATCGTATGTTTGTGAACGGGTAGGTTCAAAAGCATCGTTCTGAAAAGGTTTGTCTAAGGTAAGGTTTACATACATTTCTTCGCCAGAACTTACCACGTAATTATCTAATTCAAAATTATAGGTAATGGTGTAAGGTTGTTCGTTATTGTCGAAATCTTTTTCGGTAAAATCAGAAAGCTTAAACTTGTTATTTCCTTTTTCCAATAAAGAAAAAACATACTCTTTTCTATGGCGTGCATTGTCGCCAATTACATTACGACACTGTGTTGCAGCTAAACCATTTGCAGCGTACACACCTTTTCCGATAATTTTTTGTTCGGATAATGAAATATCTATTACATCGGTAATGTTGTTTAACTGCGCATCAACTTCTGGTACTGTTGCGATAATGTACGAATTGTTTTGAGCTATAAGCGCTTCTTTGCCTTGAATAAAACCAGAAGGCATACCAAAAGGTACGTTTGCATCTGTAGCATCAAGGTATATTATCTTTCCGTCTTTAATATATGTGGCAATCATGTGATTGTCTACCGCAGGCGTGGGAAGTTGCTGATAGGTGTAAGGTAATTCACGTGTGCCAATCCAAGTGAAATTTACGTTTGGTACATTCACATATTTAGCCATTTCGGTAATTATACTCGTCATATCCTTACAATCACCAAATTTACGTTCAAACACTTTCTCTGCTTCCCTGGGAATAAATCCTTCATAACCGCTTTCAAACGCAACATATTTAATGTTTTTTTGAACCCATCTAAAAATGGTTTTCATTTTTTCGTCATTGGTAGTACAATTTTTTGTTAGATCTATCGTAAATGCTTTTAAATCGGCACTTTCTTTTAGGTTTATTTTTGATATAAAGTTGTGATAATATGCATATAGTTTATCAACCGATCCTAAAACAGGTACTAATTGATCTTTGGTTTTGTATTCTGAAATCCAAAAGTGAAGGTGTGGTGTTTCATACATATTTCCGGCAGCACCTCCATCGCCTTTCATGGCGGGTATGTTTTCTTTTTTAAATGTTGTAGTAGTAATGCCTTTTTTAGATTCGGTACTAATATCTAACGTGTTTTTATCAATATTAAACAACCTGTAATCTATTTTTACTGTTTCTGGATGACTTATTTTTAAGGTTCTTTTTTCGTTTACATAACCTGTTGCAAACATAAATCTGTGCAGTAAAAACGGATCGGCAAATTCAATTTTATACTTTAAAACTTTTTTACTACCGCTGGTAAGGTTGGCATAATTAAAGGTTTTAAGTTTTACATCGCTATCAAAAACACTTTGGCGGTCCAGTTTTTTATCTGCAATATGTGCAACATCGGTTTTTTTTTGTCTGCCGTTTATAGTGTTTAACGTGTAAGCTTCGTATGATTTTATAGGAGAAAGATCAGAAAAAACAATGCTTTCTACGGCGCTAAAACCTCCTTTGTCACTAATAATCATTGACTCTTCGTGGTTATCTTGCGAGATAACCAATTGATTGTTTTTGTTAATGTCTATATAATAATGTTCTATGTAATCTGTAACAATTTCTGATTGTCCCGGATATTTTTGTTGCGGGTTTGAAATAGGTTGTGCATTACCAATAACACCTGAAAACAGTAAAACTATTAAGCTAAATCGCCACCAAAATATCTGAATCATAGGTGTAGTTATGTTTAATTTTATTGTTTTCATAAATTTTATAGTTTCCATGAATTTCATCTTCAGAATAATTGGTTTCAATCAATTTGTCGCCGTTTTTATCAAAGTAAATGGTGTTTCCTTCTTGTTTGCCATTTATAAATGACGTTTGCATATAACGCTGACCGTTTTCGTAATTAATATGTTGACTGCCGTTTAACCAACCAGAATTGTATTGAACATGGTATGCTAAAGATCCGTCTTCGAAATTTAACTTATAATCGCCATTATAAAGAAAGTTTTTAAAATTAATTTCTAATGCCTTTTTTCCGTTTTTATAATGTGATTCTATTTTATTAGTTTCTTTAGTAAAAGGTATCTTGTTTGATAATTCACCATTTTTATCTACCGTTTGATAGCTTGTTTGTGTGTCATAATAATAATGAATAATTGCAAGTGTTTCGCCGTTTGTTCCAAAAATAGTGTTGGTTCCGTGGCGTTGGTCGTTAATATAATTTACCTCGATAGATTTTTTATTTATTCCCGGAATAAAAATCGTTCTTACAAAATTTTCTTTACCCCATTCAAACTGCAAACTGTTGGTAGGATTGCCTAAATGATCATATTTTTTAGAAAAACCGTGGCGTTTACCTGCAAAATAATCTGCTTCATATATAAGTTTGCCAGTGGGGGCATTGTAAATTTGTTTTCCGTGTAATACGTTATTTACATATTTTTCTTTGTTTAAAACTAAACTACCAGCTTGTTTTACAGATGTTCCGTGTAATTGTCCGTTTTTTAGTTCAACAGTTTTAGTAATTGCGGTAGTTTCTTTAATAGTAAATTTTCCGTTTTTTTCTGCAAAATCAAAAGTAGAAGGTGTATCTAACAAGTAAAATGTAGAAGCTAAAGTTAAATTAGAGCTTAGTATATCTTTACGATAAAGTGTTTGGTTTTGTGTGTAACTAAACTTTTCGTTTTCTAAGTTATTATTAGTGTAGAATGAATTTGTAGAGATTTTACCATTATCATAATACAAAATCTCCGGACCGTTTAAACCGTTTTCATCATAATACTGTGTGTATTTTATTTTGTTGTTCCAAAAATCTTCAAACAAACCATTGTATAGATTTTCTTTGTACGAAACTTTATAATCTCTTTGACCGTTGTTTAAAAATGTTTCAATTTTTAAATAATCTCCATTGTTATCAAAAGTTGTTTTGCTTTTTAAATATCCTAACTCATTATAATAGCTCCATTCGCCAACAGGTTTGCTTTTTTCGAAAGATCCTTCTGCAATAAGGTTTCCTAATGCATTGTAATTTTGATACTGCGTTTTATCTTTGTTTTTTAACGCAGGTGCATTCGCAAATTGAAAATCTGAATGGCTGTATTTTCCATTTTTGAAAAAGTGTGTTTGATACTTATTCCCACTTTCATCAAAGCTTTCTTCAGAAATTAAGTTTTCTTTTGCGTCATAATTTTCTTTTTCAAGAAGTTTTCCATCAACAGAAAAAAGCTCACTAGAGACAATTTTATGATCTTTATAAGTAATTTGGTTTTCTATTTTTTTGTTAGAGTGGTAGCTTATATAAGTTACAGGTTTTCCTTTAATATATTTAGATTCTAGTTTTAAGGTACCGTTGTCATAATATTCTAAAAAATCACCATCTATTTCATTATCTGTGTAGTTGGTGTTTAATACCAAAGTACCTGTTTCATTATAACGTTTGTATTCGCCGTTGAACAGACCATTTTTATAATTCGCAATTATTCTTTTTGTACCGTCAGGGTAAAAGCATTCCGAAAGTCCGTTATAAGAATCATCTACATAAGTGCCCTCGCAGTTTTTGCCAGATGTAGGATAGTAAGTGGTATATTTACCATCTGCTTTTCCGTTTTTAGAATTTAAATCTAAAATTAATTGTTTGTTTACGTCGTAATTTTTTATAGCACCAGTTATTTCTCCGTTTACATAATTTTCAGAGTAGTTTAAGTTTCCATTAGTTTGGTAATAATTTTTTACACCGTTTAAATTATTATTTTTATAAGTAATGTCTGCCTTTTTTGTGCCTAAAAAATCTTCTACAATTCCAGTTCCTTCTAATTCATTTTCTTTATTAAGGGGTAAAAAAACTTTTTCGTTGTTTTCTCTAAAAACTTTATATTTTTGATTTCCTCTGTATCCAATAAAGTAGTTCTCTGTTATTTTTGGGATTAAAAAGTTATCTACGTAATTTTTAATTTCTTTATCGTTTTTAGAATATTCTTTTTCAAAATTGGAACTTATAGATCCAAGTGAAAGGTATAAATAGTTTTTTGTATGTTTTGCCAACGCAATTTCTTTGAAATGTTTACCAAATTGATTTTCAAAGTAGCCGTTTTTAATATCGTGTGTTTCAAAATAGTCAATTATGGCTTGCATGTTTCTTACAACAATATCATCGATTCCAATTTTTAATTGATAATTTGTATGATACTGAACTTGAGCGTATAAAAGTTCTTCTAGTTCTTTAAATTGATCGCCTGCCTCGGAATATTTTAATGTTGGTTTGTTGTTGTAGTTCTGGTGGTATTTTTTGTTTAAAGTACTTAATGCACTTACAGCGTTTGATGAAAGAGGTTCAAGCATTAAAAAGGTCATTAACGACAAACTGCCTTCTACAATTTTACCGTCTTCTAAAGCCAAATTACCTAAATGAAATAGCACACTTGTGTGCGAAGGATCTATTGATATGATTTTTTTATAAAGATCTAAAACTTCTTGGTTTTTTTTCTGTTTATAAAGAACTACCGCTTTATTTAGTAGCAAATGTGTAGATTCTGGATTATTCTTTAAGCCTAAATTAAACATTTGTATTGCTTCATCTAGCTTGTTATTTTCACTTAAAACAATTCCATGAAGTGCTAATAAATAAGGCGCTTCTAAGTGTTTTTTTTCTTCGAAAAGTTGTGTTGATAGTTTTAAAGCTTCATCCAGCTTTCTATCTGCAAGTAATGAATTAATAATTTCGTATTGAGCAGAAATATATTTTGGATCGCTAATATTTACTTTACTAAAATCTGCTATTGCTTTGTCGTAAGCTTTGTTGTTATGTCGTTCTATACCCGAAGAAATAAATTCTTCAGCCGAATACGTTTGACCAAATGAAGGGATTGAAATTAACGTTAGTAGCGCTAAATACTTGTTTTTCATAAGTGTTAGGTTATGTGAAATTGTGTTAAAAATAACTTAATAATTCAAGTAAATATAAAAAAAAGAGCCATATTAAAAAATATGACTCTTAAAAAAAATATGTTTAATTTTATCTGTTGGCATCAGCCGTCCAAGTTGAACCATCTTTTAAATACAGAATGGTTAATTTACTTGCTGTAATTCTTATGTAATGTGTTTCGGTAGAACCAATCATCACTGCAGAATTTTCGTTTTTCTCAATTTCGATTCCTGTAATATCAGGAATACTGTCCGAAAATAAGAAGTTGTATTTATCGCCTACTTTTACAACCTGTACGTGTCCGTTGTCATTCGATTTACTTTCATCGCCGTTGGCAAATGTTACTTTACCGTTGTATCTACCAATAAAAAAATCGTTGTTTGCTGGATCGTCATCATCACTACATGCTGTAAAAACAAAGATTGATAAACATAAAATTCCGAAAATCTTTAAAATACTTTTCATAGCTTTTTAATATTTAATGTTACAATGTATATAAACCAAGCATTGTGCCACAACATGAATATCGCTAATTAAAGGTGGTGTAATTTATCAGAAATATAAATTATGGTTATTTTTTCTACAAAAAGTGTAATTTATCGTGCTAAAAACTTCTTTAGGTATACAGTTGCAAGCATTGCACCAATACCCGCCATGCCCACACCAACCAATACAGGTGAATTATAAGCATAACCAAGTGTGATTGGAATTCCACCTAAATAAGCTCCTAAAGTATTACCAATGTTGAAACTTGCTTGTCCGGCTGCTGCGGCAATATTTTCAGATCCTTTTGCAGATGTAATCAGCATCATTTGCAGTGGTGATCCAATAGTAAAGGCAACCAAGCCAGTAACAAATGCCATTACATAAGCTAACGATGTTATGTGTGCCGTAAAATAAACCGTAACAAGTGTAAGTGCCATAGTGGTAAAACAAGCAATAGCTGCTTTTGTAGGCGAAATGGTATCTGCCAGTTTACCGCCTAAAATGTTTCCAAAGAACATTCCCAAACCAACTAAAACCATAATAAACGGAACACGGTCTTCTTGTAAACCGCCCACTTTTGTTACCATTGGCGATATATAGGTGATCCATGAAAACAAACCACCTGTTCCAATAGAAATAACAGCGACAATTATCCAAGCTTTCGCCTGTTTAAAATAAGAAAGTTGCTGTTTTAAATCTCCATTTGTTTTGTTATTGATATTTGGCAGCCAAAAATAGATACTTGCAATGGTAATCAATCCCAAAGCCGCAATAATTCCGTAGGTAATTCGCCACGAATAATGATGCCCAATGTAGGTGCCAAGCGGAACTCCTGCTAAATTTGCAATGGTCATACCCGTGAACATAAAGGCAATTGCCTGTGCTTCTTTTCCTTTTTGAACTAACTGTGCCGCAACTACCGATCCTACACCAAAAAAGGCTCCGTGTGGCAAGCCCGACATAAACCGGCTTATTGCCAATGTGTTGTAATCGGGTGCAATGGCAAACAATCCGTTAAAAACTATAAAAAGCAATATTAATAATAATAACACTTTTTTCGGAGCAATCTTTCCCGTAAAAATGGTTAAAATAGGCGCGCCAACCACAACACCCAATGCATATAAAGCAATAAAATGGGCTGCTTGGGTAATTTCAATCTGCTGGTCTTTGGCAATATCCTGCAAAATTCCCATCATGGTAAATTCCGTCATACCAATAGCCAGTCCGCCAAATGCCAAAGCAATCAATCCTTTATTCATCATCTTAAAATATCAATTTGCAAAGGTAGTGCTTACTTTACAAAACCGCTGTGCCCAAATAAACTTCTTTTAAAGGCAGCGTTGTTTTAACGTTATCATTTGTATTAATTAGAAAAAAAATATAAAAAATTAATAGCTGGTGTATAAAATTTAAATGGAATTAATATATTCGTACTATTAAAAATTAAAATAGTTAAAAGGCTAAAAAGCACATTTAATATGAAACAGAGTATGTCTGAAGATCAACAGTTTATTTTTGATTCTATTTACACGCAGGTACGTTCAGGATTTTATAGTTTAGAGGATATTAAGAACAATATTATCGAAGAAATTGAAGATAATGGTTTTGAAGACGAAATTTCCGAAGATTGGGCATACGAACAGATTGATCGTGTGAACGAAGAGCTTTTAAAGGAAAGTGAATCTTGGGGCGAAAACACGCAAACCACACGTTTAATTGCTGCTTTTGATGAGTTGGCAGAATCTAAAATTATTGCACTTCATTATACAGGATTTACCAATGATGACGGGGAATATGAAGTTACTGAAGTAGAGCGTACTTTGATTGATAACGACGAAAAATCGGAAGGATACTGTTTTTACCACGGTCAGGATATGGAACGCGCAGTTCGTGGCGAAGGTTTGTACATTAGTTTTCAAAAGATAAACAACGTAAGCGATGTAGTTAGCAGAGAAGTTGCCCAAAAAATTGTGGAAGTTTTACAAAAGCACGATTTAAAGGTTGATTGGAACGGCAAAGCCGCAACCCGCATTTTTCTGCCCGATTTTAAATGGGAACGAATTTATGACGAAGACGATCGCGATTTATTGAATTACAACTATGTAATTGACGCAATTTTACTTAATAAATAATAAAAAGCCACTCATTGAGTGGCTTTTTTAATTAACTAATTCTAAAAAAATGTAATCATAAGCGGTTTTGTTCGTCTGTTTTTTCTATTCTTTGAGCCGTTTTTAACGATTGGTTTCCGAATTGGTATCGCAACGTAATCATAAAATTTCGGGTATCGGCAGCATCTAAAAAGTAATTGTTCTGGTTGGCGTATTTTGTACTGATCTTTGTTTTTTCGCTGTAAAAAATATCGTTAAAAGCAATCGATGCATCTAACTTTTTATTAAAAAACTTGCGTGTCATTTGTAACGATGTGCTTGAAAAGCTTGATATGTTAAACGTTCCTTGAATGGTTGGCGATGTATAAAAGAAACTCGTGTTTAAAACCCAGTCGGCAGCTTGGTTTAACTGAATCTGTACGTTGGTTCTTCCGTTAAAAGTCAGTTTTTTATTCTCGTACAATTGGTTTTTTAAATCCCAAAAATATTGTTGGCGGTATTCGGTATTCGTACTTAGATCGACAGATAACTTTGCAGAAATTTCAAAGTTTTTGTAAAGTTGCAATCCTGCAGCATTTTCAGATTTTATATTGGTGTATCGGTACATTAAATTTTTGGTTTCGGGAATTTGAAAGTTAATTTCCATGGCAGGAAATTTCTCATAACGGAAATAAGGCGTTATAATTGCGTTTTTAAAGCTATAATTTAATTCGATATTATGCGTAATGGTTGGTCGCAAACGCGGATCGCCTTGAAAATATGAGAATTCGTTATAATAAGATTTTGCCGGATTTAACCAAGAATAATAAGGTCGTGTAATTCTTTTTCCGTACGAAATTCCCAAGTGGTGGGAATTCTGAAAATTATACTGCGCATACAACGTAGGAAACCATTGTAAATATGACTGTTTGTTTACATCGGCAGGTTGTTTTACCACGCCTTCCAACTGTGTATATTCTGCACGTAACCCGGCTTTAAAAGACCATTTTTCCAAATCGTAACTAAAACTGCTGTACGCTGCATAGTTGTTTTCGGTATAATTAAAGTCGTTGCTTTTATCAGGATTCAACTGTAAATTTCCATTATCATCATCAGAAAAAAGCATGGTGAAATCAGACGAAATGGTACTGAATTTTAATCCGTTATCCCACATAAATTTGTCTTTTTTGTACGAATCATCAACCTGAACTGCAAAAACCTGCGTACTGCTTTCTTCGTCATTTGTAAATTGATTTCTTGACGTTGGATATTGTGTGATGATATTCTGAAACTTGGTTTTTGAATTGTTGGTAAATTGTGCGGTCGATGAAAATGTATGATCTTTTATTTTCTTCTGAAATTGAGCGTACGCATTGATCTGATTGTTGTTTTCGTTATGATCGTTTATCGTGTTAAACTGTGAAATTACATCGTTTGCATTGTTCGTGATTACGGTTGGAATGTTGTATAAACCGTGCGAATTTGGCTGATAAAATCCGTTGATTCCTACATTAAAACTGGTTAACGAATCTTTTTCATAACCAATCATGGCGTTCCAAGTGTTCTGCGATTTGCTGGTGTCTTTACGGTTTGTAATGGTTCTCCAGGTAGTAGCATCTTCTTCGTAAAAAACGTAATCTTTGCTTTTGCGAACGTAATTTCCTCCACCATGATAATAGCTTGCAGCAAAATTCCATTTGCCGATATTGTAAAAATTGCTTATTCCGGCTACACCTTTGGCATACATACTTTGCTCGTATTTACTGAAAAGCGTGCCTTTGTACCCCAACAGTTTGTTCTGTTTTAGTTTGATGTTTACAATGGCAGCGCCCGATGCTTCGTACTGTGCCGGCGGATTTGTAATAACTTCAATTGCCTGCAATTCGTTACCCGGAGTGTTTTCCAGCAACGTTTGCAGTTCTTGCGCTGACATCATCCATCTTTTATCGTTAATAGTAACCAGAACACTGCTGTTGTTGCGCACCTGCAAACTACTGTTTTTAACGGTGATGTTCGGTGTACGTTTTAAAATTTCCCAAGTATTTAAATTGCTTAGCGAACTGTTTTCAACGTCAAAAACCATACGGTCTATTTTCTGTTTTACTTTTGGTCGTTTAACACTGATGGTTAGTTCAGATAGTTGTTCTTCTAAAGGAATCAGATATAACGTTAATCCGTTCTTTTGATCTTCGGTAGAAATTTGCTGTTGCAACGGTTGATGAAAATCATCATTAATATCCAAAATAATTTCCGGTTGATCTGTAATAATTTCAAAGTTTCCCAATGAATCTGTTGCAACCGATTGCTGATAGTTTTTTGAAACATCAAGAATTCTAATTTCTAAATACGCAACAGGAATATCGTCTTTTGTATAAACCGTGCCGCTAATATTTTGTTGCTGTGCCCAAATCTGCATACAGCATAAAAGCATCAAAACAAGTGTAATTTTTTTCATGTGATTATTTTTTACAAATGTGTGGCTATTTTTGCAGTGCGTGGGTTAACGAACGGTTAATGGGCGGTTAACGTGTTTTTACACATAATAGTTTTTTTATATTTGTTACTGATGAAAAACGTAAGAAAACATCCTATCATTTATTTTTCGCTGCTGTTTGTGGTACTCGCTGCAATACAGTCGTACTTTTTGTACAATACCGTTTTGCTGAAAAAAAACGAAATTAAAAGTAAAGCCAAAGAAATATTTGAAAAGTCAACGGTTGATTATTCGTTTTTGGAAGATACCCGTTGGGATGAAAGTTTATATCTGTGGCAAGAATTCGATAGTAAAGCAGCTGCCCAACAGCATTTTGAAACAGAAATGAAATTGAAAAACGATAGCTTTGCCAGAGCTTTGCGCGCGTATGTGAAACAACAATATAAAGAAAGCGGTTTAGAATTAGCGTTTAAAAAAGAATTGCTGGGTGTGTACGATAAAACAAATAATCAGCAAATAGTTTCAAAACCTATTGTTATTTATGCAACCAATCCTAAACCGGTTGAAAATTATTTGTTGAGTGAATCAAAATGGGAATCTACCCAATCAAATTCAACAACCGAAACACAAAGAGATACACTGAATACAAAAAGTTTTGACGATAGAATTGATATTGCCCGCACTTACGAAAAATCTGTTTCTAAAATCGATGAACGCAGTTATGTAATTCAACAGGCAATGTATTACGATATTTTAAATATGAATGTGATTCTGTTTAAAGAACTTTGGGGTTTGTTCGCGGCTTCGATATTTATAATGATTATGGTGCTTGTGTTGTATTTTCAATCGTACAAAAAGTATAACGAACAACGCAAACAGGTTTTATTGCTGCATGATACCATTGATAATATTTCGCACGAATTTAAAACGCCTTTGGCAACGTTGAAAATTGCTTCAAAACAAATTCAAAAAGCGTACAGTACAGAAACACTGACATTGATGGATCGACAAATAAACCGATTGGAACATCTTTTAAAGCCTTTGAATACAGAAGATTCTCAAAATAAGCACGCAACAAAAAAGCAGATTGTAGCATTTACAGATGATTATAAAACGTTGTATCCGAATATTAATTGGCATGTTTCTATTGAAACTCTTACCGAGTTAAAGATAAATTCTGCCGATATTGAAACCATCTTGGGCAACCTGATAGATAACAGCATTAAATACGGCGGAAAAAACATACAGCTTACTATCTTTCAAAACGAAAAAGCGTTAAAAATTGATGCTGTTGATGACGGTATCGGCATTGCAATCAACGAGCAAAAATATATTTTTGATAAGTATTATCGGGTTCCCATAAACAACATTCACAGTGTTAAAGGTTTGGGTGTAGGTTTGTATCTGGTGAGTAAAATTGTGCAGAAATATAATGGAAGCATTCAGGTTAAAAGCAATTTGGGCAAGGGTTGTCATTTAAGTATCGAACTATGAAAAAAGTAGCAGTTTTATTGGTTGAAGACGAATACGATTTTGGTTTTATATTGAAACAATATCTTGAAATGTCTGATTTTAATGTGCATTGGTATCAAAATCCTATGCAGGCTTTAGATGATTTTACAGTTGTAAACCAATGCGATATTGCTATTTTAGATGTAATGCTGCCCGAAATGGACGGATTTACCTTGGCAAAAAAGTTACAGGAAAAGATCGATTTTCCGTTTTTATTTCTCACAGCAAAAAATCAACAGATCGACCGTATTTTAGGATTAAAACTCGGAGCCGATGATTACATCTCAAAACCCTGCGATCCGGAAGAATTAATCTTACGAATAAAAAACATTCTAAACCGTAAAGGTTATAAATCAACAAGTGAAGAAATACTAATTGGTAGTTATATTTTTAAACCAAAACAGTTGATTTTGCAGCATTCAAACACAGATTATCAGTTAACCGAACGCGAAGTTTCGTTGCTTTTGCTTCTTACGCAATACAACAGTCAGGTAGTAACCCGCGAAGTTATTTTACAGCACGTTTGGAAAAATACCGATTATTTCACAGGTAGAAGCATGGATGTTTTTATAAGCCGTTTACGAAAATACTTCCAGAACGACGATCGTATAAAAATTCAGTCAATTCGCGGTGTTGGTTTTCATGTTGTTTTTCCGGTAGATTAAATTTAAGTAGATCAGAACTCTGTAATTATCAACAATTATTATTGACAGTTTTTCATAAAAAAGCTATCTTTAAATAAAAAATGAAATTTGGAAAAGTTGCTGATCCGTCTTTGGTCGATTTTACCTTACCGCCAACTCCGCCCGAAACCTATGCCGTTTTAGGAAAAAATCCTAAAGGAAATTTTGAGGTTTTTGTGGGTTGCGCCAAATGGAACAAAACCGATTTAAAAAACTTCTATCCAAAAGGCACAAAAGACGAGCTAACATATTATTCGCAACAGTTCAATAGTATCGAGCTGAATGCTACTTATTACAGTTCGCCGTCTAAAAATCAAGTGCAGATTTGGAATGATAAAACACCCGAAAGCTTTAAGTTTTTTCCTAAAATTCCGCAATCAATCAGTCATTACAGCAGGTTGCTAAATACCAATGAAAAAGTATTGTCTTTTACCGATGCGTTGGCGTTTTTTGAAGATAAATTAGGAATGATTTTTCTGCAAATGCACGAAAATTTCAGACCAAAAGATTTTGATCGATTACAAAAATTTATCGAAGAATTCCCAAAAGGTTTTCCGTTGGCTGTTGAGGTTCGTAACGAAGAATGGTTTGCCGATAAAACCATTTTTAATCAATATTGTAATCTGTTGCAAAAGCATAACGTGGCAAATATTATTGTTGATACTGCCGGTCGCCGCGACATGCTGCACATGCGTTTAACGGGAAACACGGCTTTTGTGCGATACGTTGGTGCAAATACAGCCGATGATTATGATCGATTAAACGATTGGCTTACGGTTCTTAAAGACTGGCGCGAAAGCGGTTTGCAAAAACTTTATTTTTTTATCCATCAGAATACTGAAGTTGAGTCGCCTTTGTTGGCAACACATTTCATAAAGCAGCTGAATGATGCTTTTAAGTTGGATCTTCCTTATCCCGGGAAAAACGAATTGTCATTATTTTAAAACAGAAACGCATGGAATCAACATTTATAGAAAGTGTAAAAAAGCAGTTTGCCTATTACAAGCATTTGGGCGATAAAACGTTTGAACAGCTACAGGAACCCGATTTCTTTTGGCAGTTTAACCCAGAAAGCAACAGCATTGCCGTTATTGTGAAACATTTGTGGGGAAATATGCTTTCGCGTTGGACCGATATTTTTACAACCGATGGAGAAAAAGAATGGCGCAACCGCGACAGCGAATTTGAAACCGATTTAAATTGTGCAACCGAAGTTCTGGAAAAATGGGAAGCCGGTTGGAACTGCTTGTTTAATACCTTAAACAGTTTGTCTGAAAGCGACTTGAATAAAATTGTCTATATTCGTAACGAAGGGCATACGGTGCAGGAAGCCATTAACCGACAATTGGCTCATTACCCTTATCATGTGGGGCAGATAGTTTTTATCGGAAAAATGATTCAAAACGAAAAGTGGCAGTCGCTATCAATTCCCCGAAATAAATCGAACCAATACAATGCATCGAAATTTTCTGCAGAAAAGCAACGCAGACATTTTACCGATGATTTGTTGAACGATAAAAATAAGGAATGATATGGGATTATCAATCAAAAAAATACTGAAACAAACCGATCATCGAACGTGGGATTATCCAAAACAGCCTTATAGTTTTTATCAGGAATGGAACCGTGCCTTGTTTTTTCATTGGAAGGTTGATCCCGAAGTTTTGCAGGAATTAATTCCCGATGGTTTAACAATAGATCTCTTTAATAACGAGGCTTACGTGTCATTGGTGGCATTTACTATGGAAAAAATCCGACCGCGACTTTTGCCTCCGTTTGCGCCAATTTCCAATTTCGATGAGATCAACCTGCGAACTTATGTTGTGAAGGACGATATTCCGGGCGTGTATTTTTTAAACATCGAAGCAAGTAAGATCATTTCGGTAGCTGTTTCAAAATTATTGTCGGTTTTACCTTATGAACATGCCGATATGTATCGAAACAATAAAGATTACTTTCAATCGGTTTTTAAAAAGAAGAATTTTTCGTTTTCAGCAAAATATGAAATCGGAACCGAAATAACAGATAAAACCGATTTAGATTGTTTTTTAACCGAGCGATATTGCTTGTATGTTGATGCCGATGAAAATTTGTATCGATACGATATTCATCATATCCCTTGGCCACTACACCAACTAACGCTTTACGAATTGCAGACAGATTATGTTTTGGGCGATTTAAATTTAAACGAGCTTCCTTTAAAAGTTCAGTATTCAAGTGGTGTGCAGGTTATCGCTTGGAATAAAATACAAGTTTAGTTTTTATGGAAGATTTGTATAACAGCATTATGCAACAACAAGTTGATGCCGGCTTATTGATTGGCGCGCTGGTTGTTTCGCTCATTGTCGCATTTTTTCATTACATGATATTTACCGGATTGTATAAAATTAATCTTGGGAAATATTTTTTTGCAGTGTATCCGCTACTGTTGGGGGTTCTTTATTTTATTCAACCGCAATTTATGTTGATTGGGATCGGCGGTTTGTTTGTACTTACTTTTCCAATGGCATTGTTGGGAATCGTAATTATTGCACCAGCTTTAGGTATTAGGGAACGCGTAAATTATCAAAACAAACAGCAAGAATTAGTCCGAATCACCAATAAAAATGCACAATATCTTAAACCGACAAAAAAGAAAAACTGGGTTTGGGAGTTACTTAAAAGTCTGTTTTTTATCGCCTGCTTTTTTGGGTCTTTTGCTGTTTTAGGATTTTTCGGACCCATTTTATTAATTGTTCTAACAGCAATAATCGGTAAAAAAAGATCAGGAAGCAGTTTAATGAAGCTGCAAAAATCGTTGCCTACATCAAAAATACGGTCGGTTGCAATGGGATTGGCAGAAATTCAGGGAAAAATTATAATTGACGAAGCCTTAACAAGCCGAGTTAAAAGCAAGCGTTGTGCCGGATATTATTATTTGATACAGGAAATAAGTCACGACGATGACGGAAAAGAACAATTATCAACCATACATACCGATTTTTTGTACAATCCGTTTTTTTTGGAAGATGAAACTGGAAGAATTAAAGTGATTCCCAATAAATTGCAATTGCTTCACTTTAGCGAATATTCGTACCGAAGTAACGGTAAAAAATATACCGAATACGTTTTGGAAGAAGACGATAAACTGTATTTAATGATCGGAAAAGCTTCGATAGAAAACAACAAACCCGTTTTTGCATACGATGAAAACAAACGAATTTTATCTATAACACCAACAACTGCCGTAGAAAAACACGATCAGGCAATGTATTATCTGTCAAAAGCTCGTCCGTACATTATTGCATTTTTATTGTGGGCGGCATTTATACTTTCGTCAGATATTCGTGTAACATCGTCTGGCGTTTCCGTTAATCCGCACAGGTATTTAAGCAAAAATTTTGGTATTTTTAAAGATAATAAATCAGAAAAAGAAGAACAGGTAATTAACGATAATAGCGACGAAGCCATTTATGCGGAACCTGTTGAAAATTAAATAAAACAAATTATGGAAAATTTATTGGCACTTCTAATTGTTGTAGTTCTTGTGGTCGCTTTAGTGGGTGGCGCAATTGCCATTTACAACCGCTTGGTTTTTTTAAACAATAATGCCGACAAGGCTTTTGCGAATATCGATGTGCTTTTGAAACAGCGTGCCGATGAAATACCGAACCTTATCCAAGTTGTGAAACAACACACAAGTTTTGAACAATCGGTTTTAGAAAAACTGACAAAACTGCGTACAGATTTTCTGAATGCAACACATAGCGATGAAAAAGTTGCTATTGCAAACGAAACGGCGGGTGCGTTGAAAACTATTTTTGCGGTAAGCGAGAATTATCCCGAATTACAGTCAAGCCAAGCGTTTAATAATTTGCAGAATCGTGTTTCAGGAATCGAAGATGCCATTGCCGACCGTCGTGAGCTTTTTAACGAAACAGTAGCTTTGTACAACACCGGTATTCAGGAATTTCCAAACGTAATTTTTGCAGGAATGCTGCGTTACAACAAGCGTAATTTTTTACAGATTACCGAACAGGAAAAAGTGTATAACGGCGTTAAATTCTAACAGAATGATTGTTGATTTTTTAAGCTATTTAGAATCCGAACCGGGCATTTTGGTATTTATAGTCGCTTTTGGAATCATTCCGTTGGCAATTGTTATTTATCTGGTCGATACATTTCTAAAAGCAATTGGTCTTCGCGTTTTTGCCGAAAAAATGGGTACTTTGTTTGCTTTGTCCATTGGTGTTACCTGGTTGGCAGGCTTTGTATTGTCTATGTTATTTTTTGCATCGGGCGTAAGCAGTTTAAAAGTACTGTTTATTTTGATCGGACTGTTTATTATCTGTTTGATTTATTCTGCATTAAATTTCAATGAAATGAGCGGTTTTATTAGTGATAAGAATAATTCGATGCAAAAATTAAAGAAGAAGGGTTGATTTATGAAAAAATTTTGTGTTCTATTATCGTTTCCTTTTTTGATCTTATTATTAATGATTAAATGTGAAGGATATGATTTAGAAGAGATAATTATAAAAAACAATTCTGATCAGTCGATATATTATAGTATGACGATAGAAGATGAGATGTTTGATATAGAGAAATATCGAATTTATGAAAGAATAAAAAGAGGAGAACAATTTACTAGAATTGATATAACGGGATTATTCATGAGTGATGAGATTGTTAAGCACAGTACAATTGAAGTATCAGGACGTCCAAGAGAATGGGATAGATATGCTGACTCTGCAAAGGATAAAAAATTACATCTTTATATTATTCAGAAAGATAGTGTTGATAAATATGGTTGGGAAGGAATACATGCCAAAAATGTTTATAACAGAAAATATAATTTAGATGTTGATGATTTAGATAGTTTAAAT